>Ga0302325_10016757_pt1 | contig 15511 bp, 10 predicted proteins | sample Palsa_T0_2_FD_201948 | JGI IMG/M metagenome (GOLD analysis project Ga0302325, IMG submission 201948) | Peat permafrost microbial communities from Stordalen Mire near Abisko, Sweden - Palsa_T0_2 | ecosystem: Environmental > Terrestrial > Soil > Palsa > Peat permafrost | place: Sweden: Abisko...
CGTCCCGCCCGCATTGGTCGCCGCCACCCTGAAGTGGTACGTGGTGCTCGGGATGAGTCCCGTCAGCGCCGCCGATACTTCGACCGGGCTGCTCCCCGACCCCGGCGCCGGGGTGCACGGCGCGGTCGTTCCATAGGAGGCGCTCGTGCCGTATTCGAATTCGCAGCCGCTGACTTCGTCGGCGTTGGGGTTCACCGTCCCCTCGAGGCTCGCCGAGGTCGGTCTGACCACCGAGGCCGCGCCCGTGACGAGCGTCGGGGCCACCGCGGCGGCCGTTTTGAACGTTTCGTCCGAGCCACTGCTCGTGCCGGTCGGGCTGGTGGCGGTGACCCTGAAGTGATAGGTGGTGTTCGCGGTCAGGCCGCTGATCGACGCCGACACCGCCACAGCGCTCGTGCCGGACCCCGGCGGAGGTGTGCACGGCACGCTCGATCCATAGGCGCTCGTGGTGCCGTATTCGAACGTGCATTTGCTGCCGACTTCTCCGCCGTTGGGGTTCACCGACCCGTTCAGCGTCGCCGAGGCGAGTGTCAGCGAGGAGGCCGCGCCCGTCACCACGGTCGGCGGATTCGCGAGTGTTTTGAACGTTTCCCCTGTGCCGTGGCTGGTGCCGCCCCCATTGGTCGCCGAGACTCTGTAGTCATAGGTCGTGTTCGGGCTGAGGCCCGTGAGCGAGGCGGATACTTCGACCGGGCTCGAGCCCGAGCCCGGTGGAGGCGTGCAGGGGACGCTCGAGCCGTAGGAGCTGGTGGTGCCGTATTCGAACTCGCATTGGCTGACTTCAGCGCCGTTGGGGTTCACCTTTGCGCACAGTTTCGCGGTCGTTTGCGTGGTGGTTGGCGCGCATGATTCGAGTTTGGGTGCATTCGGCAGCGTCTTGAAGGTTTCGTCCGAGCCGTCGCTGGTGCCGCCCGGGTTTGTCGCCGCCACCCTGAAGTGGTAGCTGGTGTTCGCGGTCAGGCTCGTGATCGAAGCGGACACCGATACGGCGCTCGTGCCCGAACCCGGCGCGGGTGTGCACGGCGCGCTCGATCCATAGGAGGTCGTGGTGCCGTATTCGAGCTTGCATGCGCTCACTTCGCCGCCGTTGGGGTTGACGGTCGCGTTCAGCGTGGCGGTCGTCTGGGTGATCGACGATGCCGGCTTTGTCACGACCGTCGGGCTTTCGAACACCACCGGGGCACCATATGGGCTGCCGAGGCCGGTGGGACCGTCGTAGCCGGGCCCGGCTTCGCAGAGGTAGTTGCCACAGCTTTTTTCTTTTTTGCCTTTGACGACTTTGATGTTGTTGCCCGATGTCACGTCATCCAGGACCCCGGTGCCGTTCTGGGCGGCCTCCTTGTAGAGCGCATCGGCGCCGGGGAACGATTTCGTGTAGGCATTCGCCAGCGCCATCGTTCCAGCGATGAACGGGCTGCTCGCACTGGTCCCGCCGACGAGCGTCCAGCCCGCTTCCGGTTTCGAGAATTCAGCCGGGAGTTCGTAGGAGTCGGCCACGGACAAGGGGGTTTCAGGGCTCGCGACCGCGGACACATCGTTGTTCGTGCGGTTCGTGCAGTCCGGGTCGGTCTGCCAGGCGGGCTTCGGCTCAAGCGCGCTGCAACCGCTGCCGGTGCCGCTCCAGGCCGTCTCGGTCCACCCGCGCGAGCTCGATGCCTGGGTGAGCTTGGTCCCGCCCACGGCGATCACGTACTGCGAGGCCGCGGGATACTCGACTTCATAGCCCGAATCCCCCGCGGAGGCGGTGATCAGCACGCCGGCGTGATGGAAGTTGGTGTCATCCGATGTCTCCCCGGAGAACTCTTCGCCGCCCCAACTGTTGCTGACCTCCGTCGCGCCGAGCGTGACCGCCTCGTCCTCGGCCGCGAACAGGTTGCTGTTCGTGTTGCTCGTAGCCTCCACCAGCAGGATGTGGCAGTTCGGGCACGCCGCCGAGACCATGTCCAGGTCGAGCGACATCTCGACCCCCCAGCCCGGGTTCCCTTCCGGGAAGCTCGTCCCCCCGGTCTGGTTGACCTTCTTGAAGCAGCCGTTGGCGGTCGTGCATGCCGAGAGCCCGTAGCGCGAGCGGTAGGTGGCCAGATCCGATTCGGCGTTGGGATCGTTGAACGCGTCGACGATCCCCACCGTCTGTCCGGAGCCCGCCGATTCGGAGGGAAGGTTGTAGGCCGAGCGAAGATCCGTGGGGTCGTAGCCTCCGCCCACGCCGCTGCCGGTGAAAGCGGTGCCGGCGACCTCGGGGCTCACCGGGCGCAATGCGCCCGAGGAGGTCAGTGCGGTCGCGCTGGGAACGAGTATCGCCAGGCACTCGGAGTGGCCGGGGGTGGGACGGCCACAGGTCGCATAGGGTTCAGTCGTTGACGGCGTGAAGGAGAACCCCGCCCCACCGGTCGCCGACGCCTGCGAAGCGCCGGATCCGAGCAGGACGGCGACGAGCGCAACCAGGCCCAGGACATGGCCCCCCACGCGTATACCGGGCACCGAAGGCCGCGCCTCCGAGACCGAGCCACGCCCACCATCTCCGCTCGCCATGACTCCCCTCGTCCGTGCCTCGCCGAGCCCGAGTGTACCTGGTTCCCCGAGCAACTCCTAGGGGGTCTTGGCGTAAATGAGTTCCTGTTCTTCAGAGCCGAGAAGTTTTACTTCGCCTTCGATTTGCGCATGAATGGCGCCGCCGGTGCCTTCAGATTCCGCTTCAAGGGTCGGGGACCCTGTGGCGTATTCGAGGGAGCTCGGGTGCAGCGCAGAGGTGCCCTTATGGACGGACGCCGTGTATGACCCCAGGAACGTCTTCTCGGACTCTTCAAATTCACCCGTGAAGCAGGCAAGCTTCAATCTCACCGCTTCGGTCTCCAGGCTGGCGACCCCGCCCGGCGCAAACAGAGCCATCGGCCAGGGCAGCGCGGGGGCGACCCGAAGGACTTCCCCTTTGGGGCACATCGACACCTGTTCGCAATCGAACAGGCCCAGGACCGCTGTTTCGCCTTCACCGGTGCCTCCCCCTCCGGGGTTGAACACGGTGCCGGCCTGGGCCGTATGACATGTGAGCCTGCCGCTCCCGCCCGTCGTGGTCTTGAGCGTGAGCGTGCCCCACGAGATGACCGGCGTTGGTTCCGTCCCGAGCAGCACTCCATCGCTGTACCAGCGCGCCGAGGGGATCGTCGTGAACGTCTCATCTGAACCCACACTGGTGCCGCCCGCGTTGGTTGCGGACAGCCTGAAGTGGTAGGTGGTGTTCCCAGCGAGGCCCGAGAGCGCTGCCGAAACCGGTATCGCGCTCGTTTCCGACCCCGGCAAGCCCGCGCACGGCACGCTCGCCCCATATGACGTCGTGGTGCCGTATTCGAACGCGCATTTCGTCACTTCCGACCCATTGGGGTCGACGGTCCCGTGGAGGGTCGCCGTGCTCGTCCTGACCGACGACGCGGTGCCTGTAACCGCGGTTGGGCCTTCGGGAGGTACCGGAGGGGTGTAGGTGTAACGGTCTGCCGAGCTGGTTGCGCTCGTCACGGTCGTGACCACGGTCACATCGACCGTGCCCGCTCCCGGAGGAGCGATTGCCGTGATCGCAGATTCCGATTCCCATTTGAAGCTGGCTTCCTTTTCGCCGAACATCACCTTGCGCACCGACAGCCCGATCGCGCAGCCTTCGTAGGTTTCGAAGTGCTGGCCCCTGATCTTCACTTCGGTTCCGCCGGCTTCCGGGCCGCTTTTTGGTTTGATGCTGATGACCACCGGAGCGACGGTTTCTTCGCACGGCTCGGCCTGATATGTGAACTGGTCGGCCGAGCTGGTGGGACTCGTGCCGCTAGGTGTCACCACCGTCACTTCGGCCGTGCCGCTTCCTGGCGGGGAGACCGCGGTGATCGAGGTTTCCGAGTTGACTTTGAAGCTGGCGGCGTTGGTCGAGCCGAACTTGACAGCCGTGGCGCCAATGAGGTTGGTGCCCGTGATCGTCACGGACGCGCCACCGACCTTTGCGCCGCTGCTGGGTTCGAGCTTGGTGAGCGTGGGGGCAGGAGAGGTGTAGGTGTACTGAGCATTCGGGCCGGCGGGGCCGATGGCGAACGTTTCCACCGTCACGTTCACCGTGCCCGTCCCCGGAGGGGCCACGGCGATGACTTCGGTTTCCGACTTTTCAATCAGGCTCGAGGCTTGCTTGGAGCCGAAGAAGACCTTGCGGGGATTGAACGCCTGGATGGGGCCGCCGCCTTCGCAGGTCGCGCTGGCGTAGAAGCGGCTGCCCGTGATCGTCACGGAGTTGCCCCCGGCCGCCGGGCCACTGCTGGGCTGCACGCTCGTGACGATCGGAGCTTCGCTTTCCCGTGGTGTGCAGGTTGACGGACCGTCATATCTGAACTGGTCGGCCGAGCTGGTCGCACTCGTGGCGCCGGCCGCCGTGACGGTTACGTCGACTTTGCCCTTGCCGGCTGGGGACACGGCCTTGATCGAGGTGTTCGATTCGACTTTGAAGCTCGAGGCGTTCGCAGAACCGAACTTCACCGCTGAGGCGCCGGTGAAGTTGTTGCCCGTGATCGTCACCGAGCGTCCGCCGGATTCTTCGCCGGAGTTGGGGCTGATCGCGGTCACCACGGGGGCTTCGTTGAACGTGAACCGGTCGGCCGCGCCGGTGGCGCTCGTCCCTTGCGGGGTGGTGACGGTCACATCGACGACACCGCTGCCGGCTGGGGAGACGGCGGTGATGAGCGTTTCCGATTCGACTTTGAAGCTCGCGGCGCTGGTCGACCCGAACTTGACGGCCGTGGCCCCGGTAAAGCCGCTGCCAGTGACCTTCACCGCGGTTCCACCGGCCGGCGGGCCTTCGGCCGGTTCGATCTTGGCCACGCTCACGGCCGGCGCCGCCACGATCGCCAGGTCGTGACCCGAGCCGTCCGCGATCTCCGTGGCCCCGGTCAACCCGCTCACCGCCACCGGCACGTCACTGCTGGTCGTGGTGCCGTTGCCCAGCCGCCCGTCTTCGTTGCTGCCCCAGTCCATTACGGTGCCGTTGGCGAGCAGGGCCGTGCTGTGCACATACCCGGACGCGATCGCCGTCACGCCGCTGAGGCCGCTCACGGGAACCGGTGCGGCACTGCTCGTTTCGCTGCCGTTGCCGAGCTCACCGCCTTCACCGGAGCCCCAGTCGACGACCGCGCCGTCTTCCAGCAGGGCGACGCTCGAGAAGCTGCCGTTCGCAATGGCCGTGACGCCACTCAGTCCGTTCACCGCGACAGGCACGTCGCTTTCGCTGGCGCCGGTTCCGAGCTTGCCGCTTCCCCAGGCCATCACGGTGCCGTTGTTGAGAAGAGCCATGTCGGAGTTCCCGCCCGCCGCGATCGCGGTGACGCCGCTCAGACCGCTCACCGCCACCGGCACGTCGCTGCCCGTTGACGATTTGGTGCCGTTGCCCAGTTCCCCGTTGCTGTCGCCGCCCCAGGTCATGACCTTGCCGTTGCTCAGCAGGGCCATGCTGTCCGTGTAGCTCGCCGCGACCGCCTTGACGCCGGTGAGACCGCTCACCTGCACCGGGACGTTGCTGCCTTCGTTCGTAGCGCCGTCTCCCAGCTGCCCGCTGCGATTGTGCCCCCAGGCCATGACGTTGCCGTTGCCCAGCACCGCGAGGACGTAGTTGACGCCGGCGGCGATCCCGGTGACTCCGCTCAGTCCGCTGACAGCCACCGGCAGGTCGCTGCTCGTGTTGGTGCCGTTGCCGAGCTGCCCAGCGGTGTTTTCGCCCCAGGTCATGACCGTGCCGTTGTCCATCAGGGCCACGCTGAAGTCATCGCCGGCGGCGAGTGCCTCGACGCCGCTCAGTCCGCTCACCGCAACCGGCACGTCACTGCTGGTCGTGGTGCCGTTACCCAGCTGCCCCTGCCCGTTGCTGCCCCACGCCGCAACGGCGGAGGCAGGCGGTTCGGTCAGCGGCGAGGCCGCTCCGTCCAGGGCCTCACCGAAGAGACCGCCGCCGGCTGCTGCTGCCATGGCCGGAGCTGCGCAGGCTGCTGTCAGGATCAAGGCAACGACCGCGGTAGACAGCAGCAGCGCAAGGCTGCGTGAGCCCACTGTGCGACACCGAGCCAGCACGACCTGTAACCCCTTTCGGGCTTTGCACTTCCCCTGGCGATCCCTGCCTGTCTGTCCTCCCGGCGACTGCAATAGCTATCACCAGCGATGCGTTTTGTCAACAGCGCGGGACGCGGAGGCCAAGAGCCGCACTGCCACCCCTGAGAGGGCCGGCTTTCACACTCCCAGCGCCACGTACTTCGTCTCCAGATACTCGGAGATCCCCTCAAAGCCGCCCTCGCGCCCGAAGCCCGACTGCTTGACGCCGCCGAAGGGGGCGGCGGGGTTTGAGACGACGCCCTGGTTCAAACCGATCATGCCCGCTTCGATTCCCTCACACATGCGGAACGCGCGCGACAGATCGCGGGTGTAGGCGTAGGCGACGAGGCCATACTCGGTGCGGTTGGCCGCCGCGAGCGCCTGTTCCTCGGTGGTGAAAGTGGAAATCGGCGCAACAGGTCCGAAGATCTCCTCGCTGAACGCGCGTGCGTCGTCGGGGACATCGGCAAGCACGGTGGGCTCGAAGAAGTAGCCGCGGTCACCCACCGCCTCGCCACCGATCAGCACCCGTGCGCCGCGGGTGACGGCGTCGTCGACGAGCTCAGTGACCTTCTCGCGCTGGGCTTCGTCGATCAGCGGCCCGACGTCCACATCCGGCTCGGTGCCGCGGCCGAGCTTCAGCGCGCCCATCCGCTCGGCCAGCCCGCTGGCGAACTGATCGGCCAGCGACTCGTGCACGTGGAAGCGGTTTGCGGCCGTGCAGGCCTCTCCGAGGTTGCGCATCTTGGCGAGCATCGCGCCCTCGATCGCCGCCTCGAGGTCGGCGTCCTCGAACACCAGGAAGGGAGCGTTTCCCCCCAGCTCCATCGACACGCGCAGAACCTGCTCGGCCGACTGTTCGATCAGCCTGCGGCCGACCTCGGTGGAGCCGGTGAAGGACAGCTTGCGCGTGCGCGGGTCGCGCAGCAGCGGCTCGATCACCGCACCCGAGTGCTTGGCGGTGATCACGTTGAGCACGCCTCCCGGCAATCCGGCCTGCTCCAGGATCTTGGCCAGCGCGAGCATCGACAGCGGCGTCTGCTGGGCGGGCTTGACCACGATCGTGCAGCCCGCGGCGATCGCAGGGGCGAGCTTGCGGGTGCCCATCGCGGTGGGAAAGTTCCAGGGGGTCACGAACACGCAGGGCCCGACCGGCTGGCGCATCGTCAGGATTCGCCCCTTGCCGGTGGTGTTGACCATGTAGCGCCCGTGGACGCGCACGGCTTCCTCTGAGAACCAGCGGAAGAACTCGGCGGCATAGGCGATCTCCGCGCGGGACTCGGCCAGTGCCTTGCCCATCTCGAGCGTCATCAAGAGGGCCAGGTCATCGCTCTGCTCGACGATCGCCTCGTAGGCGCGCCGCAGGATCTCCCCCCGCTCCCGTGGCGCCGTGGCAGCCCACTCGGCCTGCACCTCTGAGGCGGCGACCAGCGCCGCCAGGGCATCCTCGAGCTGGGCGTCGGCGACCTCCACGAGCGGCTCCTGCGTGGAGGGATCCTCGACCGCGAGCGTGGCCCCGCCGGAGGCGGCGCGCCAGTGCCCGGCGATGTAGAGGTCCGTGGGCACCCGCTCGAGGACCTCGCGTTCGCGCGCCGCGCCAGTCATCGTGCAGCGCTCATGGCCAGGCGGCGCGTGCCCGACCGCACGGATATGCGATCCGTCACTCGCGCAAGCTCGTGCCGCCGGCCAATCGGGTCGATGAAGCAGGGAATGCTCGCCACCGGCTCAACCTATCACCGCCACCGCGGCCGTTTGCTGATCGCGGCGACGGTGGTCACGCTCGCGCTGGGCGCGGCCCCGGCGGCCGCCTCGACGCTCGTGATCACGGGCGCCGGAGACGGGCACGGCGTGGGCATGAGCCAGGACGGCGCGCTCGGCTACGCCCAGCACGGCGCGACCTATAAGGCGATCCTCGCCCACTACTACACCGGCACGGCGCTCGGCCAGGCGCCGGCGAACACGAACGTCAAGGTGCTGGTGGGCTCGAAGGTGCAGACGGTCCCGCTCGAACGCTACGTCCGTGGCGTGGTGGCCGCGGAGATGCCATCCAGCTGGCCGCTGGCCGCGCTCGAGGCGCAGGCGGTCGCGAGCCGCACCTATGCGCTGACCGCGGATGCCGGCGGGTCCAAGTTCAACGTGTACTCCGACACCCGCTCGCAGGTGTATCTCGGCCCGGCCGCCGAAACCGCGCAGACGAACACGGCGGTGACGGCGACCGCCGGCCAGATCGTTACCTATGCGGGCAAGCCCGCGACCACGTACTTCTTCGCGAGCTCGGGGGGCATGACGGAGAACATCGCGAACTCGTTCATCGGCTCCGCGTCCGAGCCGTGGCTCGTGGGCGTGGCGGACCCCTACGACAGCGGACCCGCCTACGAATGGAAGCTCAGCCTGAGCTTCGCCACCGCGGCGTCGCGGCTGAAGGGCCTCGTGAAGGGCAGCTTCCGGGGGATCGAGGTGCTCAGGCGCGGGGTCTCACCGAGGATCGTCTCCGCCGAGGTGCTCGGGTCAGGCGGCGCGGAGGCGGTGAGCGGCCCCACGCTGGCCGCCCGCCTGGGGCTTCAGAGCACGTGGGCGCACTTCAGCGTGAGGACGGGCAAGACCGTCACACCCGAGCCCGACACGAGCGCACAGGCTCCGCCGGCGACGCCGTCGGGCGCCCCCACCCCCGCCGACCCGGAGGGCGGCGCTCAGGCGCCGGGCGCCTCTGAGCCGGCGAGCACGCCCGCCTCGGCCGCCGCCCGGGAAGCGACGCTCGCGGGGGGTGCAGCGGCGGGTTAGCGCTGCGGCGCAGCTGATCAGGAGCCTCGAACATTCGTCCACCCCTGGCCGGCCTTTGCGCGAGATCCTCATCAAAGCGCTCGCGGCGGCCGATGAGGCTCAGCATGAGCCCTGCTCGCGGCATCGCCGCGCTGGCCTGCGCCGCCGTGCTGATCGTGCCCGCGGGTGCGACGATCGCTCCGGCGAACGCGCTGGCTGCGCACTCGGTCGGCTCGCCCGGACAGATCGCGTGGGTCCGGCGTGCCGCCACCAACTTCGTGAACGCCGAGCTCGCCGGCAACGGAGCGGGCGTCTGCGGGATTCTCAACGCCCCGCTGCGGGCGACCGAGCACCACCGCACGTGCGGTCAGCGCTGGGACGCGAAGCTCACGAGCATGCTGGGCCAGCCGGGTGCCCGCACGCGCCTGCGCTCACAGCGGCGCGCGATCGGCTCGGCCGCGGTGATCGTGGACGGGAACAGCGCATCGATCCAGCTGCCCGCGCCTCTGCTCAACGGATCGAACAGCCTCCTCTGGAGCGAAAACTGCTGGATGGTCGCGGGCTGAGCGGCGCCCGCGCGCCGCGGCGCCTACCCTGGTGAGGGTGCCAGCGCCGCTGTTGATCGCCGACGTCCCCTGGCTGCTCTACCGCTCCTACTTCGCGCTGCCCAAATCGATCGTCGACACCCAGGGCAGGCCGGTGAATGCCCTGCTGGGCACCGTCAACGCGCTGTTGAGCATGATCGATGCGCGCCTTCCGGCGCGCCGTCCGCGCGGCGTGGTCGCGTGCATGGGCGCCGAGGAGGCGGCCTACCGCGTGGCGCTGTACCCGGGCTACCACGCCCACCGCGATCCGATGCCGGTCGAGCTCAGAGCGCAGTGGGTGCAGGCGCCGGGCCTGCTCGAGGGCCTCGGCTGGACGGTCGCCACGAGCAGCTATCTGGAGGCCGACGACGTGATGTTCTCCTACGCCCGTGTGGAGCAGGAGAGCAACGGGCGGGGCCTCTTGCTGACCGGGGACCGGGACCTGTTCGCGGCCGTGAGCGAGCGCGTGGCGGTCGTCGAGCTGCAGAAGGGCGAGCCCGTGGAGGTCGGCCCCGCGGAGGTGCTCGAGCGCTACGGCATTGCGCCGGAGCTGGTGGCGGACTTCATCGCCCTGCGCGGCGATCCATCGGACGGGCTCCCGGGCGCACCGGGGATCGGCGCGAAGACGGCCGCCGAGCTCCTGCGCAGCTACGGCTCGCTGGAGCACGTGCTCGAAGCCGCGGGCGAGGAAGCCGCCGGGATGCGACCACGCACGGCGGCGGCACTGCGCGAGAACGAGGAGCTGCTGCGCACGTTCAAGCGGGTCGCGACGCTCCAGCGCATCGACGTCGAGCGCCCACCGGACCGCGAGACCGACTTCGCCGGCGGCGCGCTGCTGGCGGCGGAGCTGGGAATGCGGGGCCTGGCCGAGCGCCTGCAGAAGCTCGCGGGCGCGCCGGACTAGGGCGTGAACTTGACGGTGATCACGTCGCCGTCGGCCATCACGTAGTCGCGGCCCTCAAGGCGCAGGGTCCCGCGATCACGAGCCCCCGCGTAGCCGCCCGCGTCCACGAGCTCCTGCCAGCCGATCACCTCGGCGCGCACGAACCCCTTCTGGATGTCCGAGTGGATCTGCCCGGCCGCATGCCAGGCGGTGAGGCCCTCGCGCAGATGCCAGGACTGCGCGGGCTTGGCCTCGCCGGCGGTGAAGAAGGCGATCAGGTGAAGCAGCGCAAACGCCTCGCGGACGACGCGCTGAAGGCCCGACTCGCTCACGCCCAGCTCCTCGCGCATCGCGGCGGCGTCGTCGTCCTCGAGCTCGGCCAGCTCGGCCTCGATGCGGGAGGACACCGCCACCGCGCCCGCCCCCTGCGCCAGCGCGTGAGCCGCGAGCTCCGCCGGCACGACGTCCGAGCCCTCATCGACATTGGCCACGAACAGCACCGGCTTGGTCGTGAGCGAGCCGAGGTCGCGCGCCGCGTTTGGCGCCTCCTCCGGGACGGCGACCCCGCGCGCCGGGCGGCCGGCCTGCAGCTCGTCGATCACGCTGCGCAGCCACGCCTCCTCGGCGATCGCCACGCGGTCGCCGCCTTTGGCCTGTTTGGCCACGCGCTCCACGCGCCGTTCGGCCTGCTCGAGGTCCGCCAGCACGAGCTCCGTCTCGATCGTCTCGACATCGGCGAGCGGGTCGACCCGGCCGTCGGGATGGATCACGTTCTCATCGCCGTGAGCGCGCACGACGTGCACGATCGCGTCCGTCTCGCGGATGTTTGCCAGAAACCTGTTGCCGAGCCCCTCGCCCTCGTGCGCCCCCGCGACGAGGCCGGCGATGTCGTGGAAGTCGATCGTGTCCCAGACGATCTCAGAGGCGCCCACCGTGTGAGCGACCTGCTCCAGGCGCTCGTCGCGCACCGCCACCACGGCGACGTTGGGCTCGATCGTGGTGAAGGGGTAGTTGGCAGCCTCCGCGCCGGCTTTGGTGAGCGCGTTGAAGAGTGAGGACTTGCCCGCGTTGGGCATCCCCACGATCCCGATCCTCGTGCTCACTGCGGGCCTTCCCCGGCGTATCGCAGGGGCCTCGTGGCGCATGCGCCGACGGCGCTGCCGAGCAGCGCTCCGGCGATCACGTCCGAGGGGTAGTGCACCCCCAGATACAGCCGCGAGACCGACAGCGCCACCGCCAGCTCATACAGCGGAAACGCGGGCAGGCCGAGCCGCGCGTAGCACAGCGCACCCGCAAACGAGGTGGACGCGTGGGCGCTCGGGAAGCTGAACTGCGTGGGCGTCGAGGTCAGCTGCGGCAGGCCGGCGAGCTGCGGCCGCGGGCGGCGGATGAGCAGCTTGATCGCGGTGTTGAGCGCGTAGGTGCCGGCCACCGTCGCGGTCGCCCGGCGCCAGCCCGCGCGCCGGCGCTCGTCAGCGAGCTGCCCGGCGACGCCGATCGCAAGCCACACCGCGCCGTGCTCACCCAGGCGTGAGAAGCGCGCCACGGCGCGCTCTGACCAGGGAGCGTGCGCACGTGTGCGCAGCACCCGCAAGAGCCGCTCGTCCAGCGAGCGCAACGGTCCTAGGTGCCGAAGCCGACGCGCAGCTCGTCACTCTCGGCGCTGACGTAGACGACCTCGCCGAGGTCCAGGCGCACCGGCCCATCCTCGCTTGCGACCTCGTGCCAGCCGCTCTGACCGAGGGCCTTGTTGAGAGCCTTCAGCTGCTCGTCGTTGACCCGCAGGGCCAGCACCTGGCCGCCCTGGAAGCCGATGCTCACGCGTCTTGAGGCGGCGCTCATCAGTGCACCTCGAGGCCCGCGGCCGGCTCGACGATCTCGGTCAGCACGCCGTCGGTGGCGGCGGGATGCATGAACGCCACGCGCGAGCCGCGGATGCCGACCCGAGCCTGCTCGTCGATCAGCCCCAGCCCCGCCTGCCTGAGCGCGGCCAGCGTGGCGTCGATGTCCTCGACCTGGTAGGCCACGTGGTGCAGCCCGGGGCCCTTCTTCGCGAGGAAGCGGCCGACGGGCGTATCCGGCCCGAGCGGCGCCAGCAGCTCCACGTGGTTCTCGCCCACGTCCAGCAGCACGGCCTCCACGCCCTGCTCCTCCACGACCTCGCGGTGGGCGACGCGCAGCTGGAAGTTGTCGCGATAGAGCTCGAGCGAGGGATCGATCTCCTCGACGGCCACGCCGATGTGGTCGATGCGGGTGAACACCCGCCGCAGTCTATAGCCGCCCGGCTTCGCCCTCGCCGCCGGACCCTCCCGTACCGATCGCGCCGGGGCCGCCGGACGGCGGCAGAGCCTTGGCGGCGGCGACCACGCGCAGCCCGATTCCCGTGCGCTCGAGCTGCGGGACGCCCGCCATGATCCGTTCGATCGCATCGCGCTCGAGCACCTCGTGCTCGAGCAGCTCGTTGGCGAACGCGTCCAGCTCGTGGCGGTGGGAGACGATCATCTTCTGCGCCGCGCGGCGCGCCTGCTCGATCAGGTCCTGGCGCTCCTCGTCGCGGATCCGCAGGGTCGTCTCCGACAGCCGCACGTCCCCGTCGGGGGAGCGCCCCACGCCCGCGGTCCCCATCGCGAAGTCGTGCACCATCGAATGGGAGATGTCGGCCACGCGCTTGAGATCGTCGGAGGCGCCCGTGGTGATCGCCCCGAACACGATCTGCTCGGCCGCGCGGCCGCCGAGCAGCACCGTCATGTAGTCGAGCAGCTCGTCGCGCGTCTTCAGGTAGCGGTCCTCTTCGGGCAGGTTGAGCGTGTAGCCGAGCGCCTGCCCGCGGGGAACGATCGAGATCCTGTGCACGCGGTCGACCGACGGCAGGAGCTCACCGCAGAGAGCGTGGCCGGCCTCGTGGAAGGCCACCACGCGCTTCTCGTGAGCGTTCATCACGCGCCGCGACTGCACGCCCGCGACCACCCGCTCGAGCGCCGAGTTGAAGTCCTCCATGCCGATCGTCTTTGAGCCGCGGCGGGTGGCGAAGATCGCGGCCTCGTTGCAGATGTTGGCGAGGTCCGCGCCCGTCAGACCGCTCGTCTGCTGGGCCACCAGCCCGAGATCGACATCCTCGAGCGGCTTGTTGCGCGTGTGCACCCCCAGCACCCCCTCGCGGCCCTTCACGTCCGGCGGCACCACGAACACCTGGCGGTCGAAGCGGCCGGGCCGCAGCAGCGCCGGGTCGAGCTTCTCCAGCAGGTTGGAGGCGGCGATCACGACCACGCGCCCGGTCGAGGAGAAGCCGTCCATCTCCACCAGCAGCTGGTTGAGCGTCTGGTCCTTCTCCCCGGAGATGTCCATGCCGCGCCGCCCGCCGACGGCGTCGAGCTCGTCGATGAAGATAATCGCCGGTTCGTGCTTGCGGGCGATCGCGAACAGCCGGCGGATGCGCGCCGCGCCGAGGCCGGCGAACATCTCCACGAAAGAGGCGGCCGACTGCGCGAAGAACTGCGCGCCGGATTCGTGCGCCACGGCCTTGGCCAGCAGCGTCTTGCCCGTTCCCGGCGGCCCGTGCAGGAGGATGCCCTTGGGGACCTTGGCCCCGAGTTCCTGGAAGGGCTCGGGGTCGCGCAGGAACTCCACGATCTCCTGCAGCTCGGACTTGGCCTCGTCCACGCCGGCGATGTCAGCGAAGGAGACGGCCTGTTTGGAGCTCGGTCTGATCTGCTGCGGCTTGACGCGCGGCATCACCTTGAGCGTGCGCCAGAGGATGTAGATGATCGCCGTGAAGAACAGGATCCCCACGACCGGCTCCCACGCAAGCGCCCATTCCTGGATTTTGTGCGTCAACGAGATATGCACCGCGGGGATGGCGACGGTGCTCACCGGCGGGGCCGCTGCCGCGGATGCGGCGGCGGCCTGCGCGTGCACCAGCAGCGCGTCCAGGTGAGCGGGCGGCGCCGCGAACACCTTGCGGACGGCGACCGTCACCGCTGCGTTCGCCTGTTCAAGCAGTTCCGCCATCCTTGGCATTCATCAAGTATGCCGCCTCAGCAGGCTCAGTGCGACAAATTTCTGGCGCGCACGAAATCTTTCGCCGGCGCTCCGGCTCAGCCCAGCAGGCGCAGCGCGAGGTCTGTGAAGAAGTCCGTCGCGAACGCCAGATCGCGAACGTCGATGCGCTCATCGGCGGCGTGGATCAGGGGGCTGGCCTCGAGCAGCGACTGGTGGCGCTGGGGAAAGAAGCCGTAGGCCACGCACTCCGGGAACGCCTCACGGAAGTGGCGCGAGTCGGTGAAGCCCGGCAGGATCACCGGCACGACCTCGGCGCCCGGATCGTGCTCTGCGATCCACTTCGAGATCTCCTCCATCAACGGCGAGGAGATCGGCGAGCGGTTGCCGGCCATCTCCTCGGTGAACTCGATCGAGAAGCCGAGCCTGTCGGGATCGCCGAGCACCTCCTGGATCCCCCGGCGCACCTCCTGCTCGCCCAGGCCCGGCGGCACGCGACAGTCGACTTTCAGCTCGGCGCGGCTGGGAATCACGTTGATCTTCTCCGAGGCCCTGATCCGCGTGGGCGTGAAGGTGACGCCGAGCATCGGCTCGAACATCGTCGCCAGACGCGCATCGGCGGCCCGCAGGCGCGCGATCGATCCCCCGGGGTCTGCGGGATCCTCGCCGATTCCCTCGAGAAAGGCCCGCGGCTCTGCGGTGAGCTCGTAGGAGGGCTGGCGCGCGCCGAGTCGGTCGAGCACGGGCCCCATCTTCAGCAGCGCGTTCTCGCCCATCCCCGGCATCGAGGCGTGCCCTGCCACGCCGTCGGTTGAGACGGTGAAGCGGAACACGCCCTTCTCGGCGCAGCACACCCCGTAGATGCGCCTGCCCTCGTATTCGAACACCGCTCCCCCGCCCTCGTTGACGAGCAGATCGCAGCGGACCTTCTCCGGATGGGTCTTGGTTATCCACTGCGCCCCGAGCTCGCCGCCGGTCTCCTCGTCGACGACCGCAGCGATCAAGAGCTCACCGCGGGCCGGGCGCCAGCCCGAGCGCGCGAGCGATGCCGCGGCGGCGATCTCGGCCGCGACCTGCGACTTCATGTCCAGCGCACCCCGCCCCCACAGGAAGCCGTCGGCGAGGTCGCCCGACCACGGGTCGTGCGTCCACTCGGCCGGGTCCGCGAGCACGGTGTCGACGTGGC
>Ga0302325_10016758_pt1 | contig 15510 bp, 14 predicted proteins | sample Palsa_T0_2_FD_201948 | JGI IMG/M metagenome (GOLD analysis project Ga0302325, IMG submission 201948) | Peat permafrost microbial communities from Stordalen Mire near Abisko, Sweden - Palsa_T0_2 | ecosystem: Environmental > Terrestrial > Soil > Palsa > Peat permafrost | place: Sweden: Abisko...
GAAAAGCCCGTTTTTCCTCGAAAAACGCTCGAAAATGCCTCACTTTACTGCACTTTTACTGCACTACTTCGTAAGTCGTTGATTATCAATGGAGCGGGTGAAGGGAATCGAACCCTCGTCTCAGGCTTGGGAAGCCCACATTCTACCATTGAACCACACCCGCGTTCTTTCCGATAGCCTAGCCGATCTCCCCAACCTGACAAGTTTCAATTAACTTCCACTTTCTCGCCTAATCCCCAGGCTCGGATGGCGACGGCGGATCGCCCACCAGCTTCTCCAACTCCGTCACACGCCGCATTAACTCGGGCAAATGTTGCAGCGCGATCATTTGCCGCTTGGCCTGCCGGTCCGGCTGCGCCGGCGCGCCCAGCCATTTACCCCCGTCGGGCACGTCGTGCATCACCCCGGATTGCGCCGCGATGGTCACTTTGTTGCCGATCTTGAGGTGGCCTGCAATCCCGACCTGGCCGGCCAGAGTCGTGTAGTGGCCGATTTTGGTGCTGCCCGCCACGCCTACTTGCGCCACCACCAGACAATGTTCCCCCACGCTCACGTTGTGCGCGATCTGCACCAGGTTGTCGATCTTGGTGCCTTTGCCGATGATCGTCGGGCCCAGCGCGCCGCGGTCGATGGTCACGTTGGCCCCGATTTCCACGTCGTCTTGCACGATGACCTGACCGACTTGCAACACTTTGCGATGCTGGCCGGAGTCAAAAACATAGCCAAACCCGTCGGAGCCAAGGACCGCCCCGGCGTGAATGCGCACGCGCTGGCCAATTTGTGTCTGAGCGTAAATGACGACGTTGGGAAAAAGCCGCGAGTGGGCGCCGATGACGGCATTCTTCCCTATGTGGTTGCCGCCTTGCAGCGCCACTCCGGGGCCGATTTTGACTTGTTCGCCGATGACGCAGTGCGGGCCGATGTGGGCGGTCGGATCAATTTGAGCGGAAGGATCCACTACTGTCGAGGGGTGTATGCCTGGGGCGAACGCACGCTCGGGAAAAAAGAGCGGCAGCACCCGGGCGAAAGCAATGCGCACGTTGGGCACGCGAATGAGCGCTTTGCTGGCCGAGGTGTACGAGGCGTCGATGAGAATGGCCGAGGCGGCGCTTTGCTCGGCCTTCAGGAAAAAGGTCTCGTTCTCGGCGAAGGTCAGGTCGCCCGGGCGGGCAGCGGTGGCCGGGGCGAAGCCCGTTAGTGGGAACGAGCCGTCGCCGATGACTTCCCCGTCCAATTCTTTGGCAATTTCAGCAGTCGTGAACATTTGTGTGTGTTGTCAGCTTCGGATTCCTTCAAGTCGCCGATTGACTTGAATTATCCGCCTCACTATAAAGGCCGGGAACTTGACTATTCAACTCCAACTTTGACTGGCATTTTTTATGAGCAGAAAAATCCGTTACGGGATGATCGGAGGCGGACGGGGCGCGTTCATTGGCGCCGTGCATCGCATTGCCGCGGCGATCGATCAACAGATTGAATTGGTGTGCGGGGCCTTCAGCGCCGACGCCGAACGCAGCCGGGCCTCCGGCGACGATCTTCTTCTCCCGCCGGATCGTTGTTACGCTTCCTTCACGGAAATGATTCAACACGAGGCGGCCATGCCGGCAGATCAACGCATGGATTTTGTGTCCATCGTCACACCCAATCACGTCCATCTTCCCGCGGCGCAATTGGCGTTGCGGTACGGTTTCCACGTTTTGAGCGACAAGCCGGCGACCTTGAACCTGGCCGAGGCGAAGAAGCTGCGCCAATGGGTTCAAAAGACTGGATTGCTTTACGGGCTGACCTACACCTACACCGGCTATCCGCTGGTCAAGGAGGCGCGCAGCCTCGTCCTCGCCGGCAAACTGGGGAAGCTGCGCAAAGTGGTGGTGGAATACCCGCAAGGCTGGCTCCACACGTTGCTCGAGGCCTCCAGCCAAAAGCAAGCCGCCTGGCGAACCGATCCCAAACAGAGCGGGGCCGGCGGTTGCGTGGGCGACATCGGCACGCATGCGGAGAATTTGGTCCATTACATTACCGGCGCGGAGATCAAGGAATTGGCGGCGGACGCGACCATCTTTGTCAAGGGCCGCCGGCTCGATGACGACATCAATGTGCTCATCCGGCTGGACAATGGCGCCAAAGGCGTCCTGCACGCCTCCCAGATTTCAGTGGGCGAGGAGAACAATTTGAACATTCGCGTCTGGGGCGAACTCGGCGGTTTGGAGTGGCATCAAAAGGAGCCAAACACGATGCTGGTCAAATGGCCCGACCGTCCGACGGAAATGTATCGCACCGCGTCCGGCTATTTGGGCGCCGCGGCCAAGGCTGCCACGCGCACGCCGCCGGCGCATCCGGAAGGTTATCTTGAGGCCTTTGCCAATATTTACAAGAATTTCGCCAACCACATTCGCGCCTTTCAGGAAGGCCGCCCGCTCGCGGCGAATGACCCGGCGCTGGATTATCCGCGCATCGAGGACGGCGTGCGCGGGATGGCTTTTGTCGAGGCGGTCTTAAAGTCATCCGCCAAGAACGCTGCATGGACGCCGCTGAAAACCTGAAGGACTATCACAGGAGGCAACCAGATGATCAAGGACGTTTGAACTCGGCAAACTGCCCTTTTACTTGAACATATCGCTGACCACTTTTTGGAAATCGGCAATCGAAAAGGGCTTGGGAAGGCACGTCTTGCCGTGCGCGTTCAAGAATTTCTCCGTCTTTTCGCTCAGCACATCGCCGGTCATGAAAATCATGCGCTTGGCGGATTCGGGGTCGGTTGCCAGAAGGCGCTCGAAAAGTTGTTGGCCGCTCAAGCCGGGCATTTTCCAATCGGATATGATGAGGTCGAATCGCCCAGAGGCCATCACGCGCAAGGCGCTCTCGCCGTCCACGGCGGTTTGGACGTGGTAGCCCTGACGTTGCAGGATTTTGACCGACAAATCCAAAATATCCGGCTCGTCATCCACGACCAATACTTTGCGGCCTTTGCCCTCGGCAGGGGCGGGAGGCGTCGGGGCGGAGGGAGCGGACGCGTTTTCGGATTGGTTGGTGATGGGGAGGTCGATGATGAAAGTCGTTCCGAGGCCTAATTTGCTCTCGGCGGTGATGGAGCCGCCGTGCTCCTGAATAATGCCGTAAGACAAACTTAAACCCAGCCCCGTGCCTTTGCCGACGGGCTTGGTGGTGAAGAACGGATTGAAAATCCTGGCCAGGTTTTCCTCGGAAATGCCGGGGCCGTCGTCTTGAAAAGTGATCCGCACCCGCGGCCCCGCCGCCCCGGTGGTGATGCGGATGAGGCCGCCCGGACGATGGGCCTCGATGGCCTGGCGCGCGTTGTTGACAATGTTCAAAAAGACCTGCTGGATCTGATGCGGGTCCACCAACAGACGGGGCAAATGCGGGGAGAGTTCCTTCTCCACCCGGATGTTGTTGGTGCGCAGTTCGTAAATAAGAATTTCGATGACGGCATCGACAAGGGCGTTGACGTTGGAGAGCTTGCGTTCGGGCGGATGCTGACGCGCGAAGCTCAACAGACTCTGCACGATCTTGTGGCAGCGCTCGGCGCTGCTGCTGATGCGCTTGAGCGAATCGCGGTCGTCGTCGGTGACCGTGCTCATTTGCAGCAATTCGGAATAGCCGATCAGGGCGGTCAGTGGATTGTTCAATTCATGGGCCACGCCGGCGACAAATTCGCCGACGGCAGATAGCTTTTCGGAGTGGCTCAATTGAGCTTGGGTGGCGCGGAGGATTTCGACGGTCTTCTCCAATTGCGCCAGGGACTTTTGCAAGTTGCCGGTCATTTGATTGAACACGGCAGCCAATTCGCCTAGTTCATCCTTGGAGTGGATGTCGATGTGCCGGGAAAAGTCGCCGCGCCCGACGGCTTCGGCGCTGTCGCGCAATTGGCGCAACGGTTCGGTCACGCGGCGCACCAGCAACCAGACGATGACAGAGCCAAGGACAAGGCCGGCTACGCTGAAAAGAAACAAAACGCTCTGGGTTTCTTGAAAGGCCAGCCAGGATCGTTCGTACGAAGAGAGCAACAGATAGCCGGCCCGTCCCTGGCCCATTAAGCTGGGAAACCTTCTGGGCAGCGCCGCATAGTGGCTGCCCTCCAAAATCAAACCGGAATCCTGCGCTGCCACGGCCTGCGAAGCAGGGGCCACGAGGCGCTCATATTCCTGCAAAAGTTGCGGAGTCAAGGACTCGTCGCCAAAGGTGGACGCGACCACCTTATCATTGGCGATGAAGGCGATTTGACTGTTGGGGGATTTCAACTCGCGGGCTGCGGCATCCCCGAGTGCCATTCCCGCCACCAAGGCCCCAAGAAGGCTGCCATCGGGATGGATCGAAGGAACCGCCACGACCTCGAACAGGGCGTCATTGACCTGCACGACACTCGTGGCCGAGGCGTTGGATTCAAGCACGGACTTGACCAGGGGCACGCAGGCCGCGAAGAAGGGAGGATTGGTCGTGCCAGCCAGCCACTGGCCCGCAGGACCCGTGAACAGCAGGACTGAGGCTTCCCGAAATTGCGGACGGTCAAGGTATTCCTGCACGGTTTGCCGGGCCGTCTCCGGGTCGTCTCGTCTGAATTTAGCGGCCAGCGCCACAAATTCCTGACGTTCGGCAAAGGCGTTGAATTGCAGGACCAGATTTTCGGCGCGCCTTGCAAAATTGGTGCCAAAAAGAGATTCGGTATTGGCCAGCGCCACTTGATTTTCATTCTGCAACTGCGTTTGGATGCGGCGGTTGACCATCCACATCGTGCCAGCCAGAAAGAGCACCATGACGGTGACCACAGGGATGAGCACCTTGCCCTGGAACTTCAAGTTGACACTTTTCCACGCGGGCATTCTATCAGTATTTGGGCAGGTTCTTCGGCCCCAACGTGAAATTGACGCCCGCGCAAGCGCCCTGTTCCGGCACGGTAATGGGCCTGGAATCCAACGGCAACCGCTCCTGCCACGCCACCAGCGTATAGGCGCCGGGGGGCACATTGGTGATGGTGTAATGGCCGCGTGAGTCGGTCACGGCGAAGTACGGATTCTCCAGCACCAATATGACGCAATTCATCCGGGCGTGGATGGAACAAAAGACATCGACCTCGCCGGGTTTGTTAAAGGGCACCTGCTTGGCCTGGTCGCCCTTTTTGTAAAGCCCGAGGTCGAAAGACGCAGCGTCCGATTTGGAAAAGACGTTGTGGAAGATGTTGTCATCGTTGGGAAACACGACCGACGCCCCAACCATGACGGGCAGCACATGGGGGACGAAGGTGGCGTTTTTCTGGCGAATTTCCTCCAGCGGCCGAACCAATTTCGCGTCCGGGACCGGACCTTTGATGTAAACTACAAAGTCCCGCATCTCGTCGTAATTGATTCGTTCGGCGTTCTTGAGCGCTTTGCTGGCGTAAGAGCCGCCGCCGGCGTCCTCTTCCGCGCCTTGTTTCCCTTGGGCGCGGACCGTGCCCGTTATAGTGCCAGCCCTCGCCGTTTGCAGGGCCAACACGCCCGCAGCCATGACCGGGATTAAGATCGCTCGATTCATGCGCTAAAACCTGAAGGCTGCCTCCGCTCCAAACAAGTTCTCATGATCGCGGAATCCGCCCGTGGAGAGGCGACCCTGTTCGAAGGCGTATTCGATTTTGAGCAACAAATGTTCATTGAAGTGGTAGCCCAGACCCAGACTCAAACGCCAGAGATCGCTGGTGGACAAGAAGGGAAACGCGGCGCTGTCGCCCAGAATGGGATAGCCCCCAGGCGCGCGAATCTGGCTCCATCGGACGGCCCCGTAGAATTTCGGTGCCAGGTGCTGCAACGCCTCGGCATAATAGTAATAGATGTCGCGATGGTCGTCCGCTGACAGGTTATTGTCGTCATAGTCGGCGTAGCCTCCGGCCAGCCGGAGATATCCGCCTTTCCATTTTGTCTGTCCATCCACTTCGGCCATATTTGCTTGAAATACCGTCGTCGCCGCTGGTTTGCCAACCGGGCTGAAAAACCCGCCGCCGAACCAAACTCCCGATATAAGATCATTGGCGACGCTCAAGTGCCCAGTCCGCAACCCACTGACACTTAAATGCAGCCAGGGGGCCGGATCATATCCGAGGCGGCCCGACACCATTTTGTCTCCGTCGAGACTGTTCAAAGTGTTGATGCTTCCATTCTGCACCGCGACGACATAACTAAGAGGCTTCCAGGAGCCATAAAGTTCCAAGCCGGGATCAAGAGCCCAGACGTCGCTCAAAGAATGGTAGATCAGGGTGTTGTCGATGGCGAACCGGTGCTGGTATTCCTCGCCGAAGGGAGTATAAAACTGGCCGAGCCGCACGTTAAGCATTTCGTCCCGGTTCCAAAACTTGCCCAGGTTCTCCCATTGAAGATAAAGTTCGCCCAAGTACGGCCCAAGGTCGGATTCTTCCCGTGTTTGCAGGTCCACTTGGCCATAGAAGTAAACATCCTCCCAGATCGGGGCATCCACAAAAAGTCGTGCTTCATCCACCAGAAAGGTTCCTTTGGAATATTTGCCATCGCTTTGGGTGTCAAGAAAACCGGCCGCCCCTTCGCCACTGATGACCACGTTGCCCAGGGAGAAGCCCTTGGATTTCTCCGGCGGCGCGGGCGCGTTTTCGACGGTGGCTTTGAGGGCGCGCAGATCATTCTGGCTTTGCTCGTTGGTTTGCTGAAGGCCGGAGACTTTGCCGCTCAATTGATCGATCATTTGCCGCTGCTGCTGCAATTGCTCTTGCAGCAGGCGGTTTTGTTCGCGCAACTCGTCAATCTCCTTTTTCAACCCCTGCATGTCCTGTCCCGTCAGCCTGAAGGCTAAAGAGAAAAAACAGGCAGCCAACAAAATCCCTGAGCGCAGGATTCGAGGAGGAGCGAACATTTCAATGTTCACCATGGCGCGAAAGCGGGCGTATTGCAAGTTTTACAAAGGCATTTTGCTTTTACCCGCGCCAAAACTCCGCCAGAGGCACTCCAGGCTCCGGCTGGCAATCACTTCCGGTCCTTCCTCGAACTTAAAAACCTCGACGGAAACCCATCCTTCGTAACCCACCTCGCGCACGGCCGCGGCAATAGGCCCAAAATCGACTTCGCCAAAACCGGGGCCTTTGAGGTTCTTGTCATTGGCGTGAAAATGGGCGAAATGCGGCCAGGATTGGCGGATGATTTGCGGTATCGGTTCCGGCTCCGAACACATCGCCTTGACGTCCAGAATAATCTTCATAGCTGCGCTGTCGAACTGCCGCGCGAACCGGATGGCTTCCGCCGCGGTGTTGATGAAATTCGTTTCAGCGGGCGACAAAGGTTCCAGACAGATGACCACTCCGTGCGTCTCCGCCCGTCGCACGGCTTCGGACAGGGTTTGCACGGCCAGGTCCCATGCTTGCTGGGGTGTCAGGCCGGGAAGGACGTTGCGTTGTTGCGGGGAGCCGAGGACGAGTATTTTGCCGCCGAGGTCCGCGCAGCAATCCACCAGATCGCACAAATACCGGGATGTGCGTTCGCGCGTGGGCGCATCGGGATGGTTGAGGTAAAGCCCCTCCGTTTTGGCCAGCAGCCAATGCAGCCCGCAGAGCGCCACTCCCGCGCGTGCGGCGTCTTCGCGGAGCTGGCGGCGTTGCTGGGGGGAAAATTCGCCCACCGTTTTGGCCAGCGTGAAAGGGGCAATTTCCAGGCCGTCGTATCCAATTTTGGCGCAGTAATCCAGGGTCGCCTCGGTGGTCCAGCCCTGGAAAATTTCGTTACAGATGGCGAAACGCATGTCGGATATTGAGACCATAAGAGCCAAAGTTCCAACTCAAATGAAGAGCGAGGAAAGAGTATCTTTCTTATGTTGGAAACCAGGTTTCAACCGTTAGCCGCCATTGCGAAATTCGCGGCCGGGACGTTCCCCAAGGCATTCACGTCAAGAATCAACCCCACGCGCCCATCCCCAAGAATCGCAGCGCCGGCGATGCTCGCGTTGCGTTGCCGGATCATCTCACCGACGTTTTTGATCACGACTTCCTGCCGGTGCAACAAACCATCCACCAGCAGGCATTTGACCGAGGCGCCCGTTTGCACCACGACGATGATGCCTTCGGCGGGATCGGAGGTGGCCGGCGCCACCCCAAAGTACTCGCCCAATCTGAGCATCGGAATGAGGCGTCCGCGCAAATTGACGATCTCCCCGCGGCCATGAAGAGTCGAAATCATCTCGCGGCGCGGACGGAAGGATTCGCGCACCAGCAACGTCGGAATAATGTAGCGCTCGCTCCCCACCTGAACAATCAGGCCGTCGATAATAGCCATCGTCAGCGGCAGGACAAGTTTGAAGAGCGTGCCTTGACCGGCCGTGGATTCCACGTCCACCCGCCCGCGCAGCCGTTCGATGTTCTGCCGCACCACGTCCATGCCGACCCCGCGTCCGGAGAGGTCCGTAATCTCACGCGCGGTGGAGAAACCGGGGGCGAAAATGAACTGGAAAATCTCCTCGTCGGACAATTTTGCGTCCGGGGCGGCCAAGCCCATTTCGAGGGCTTTGGCCAGAATTCGTTCCTTGTTCAACCCCTGGCCGTCATCTTGCAGTTCGACGATGATGCCGCCGGCTTGATGGTAGGCGCGAAGTTGAATGAGGCCGGCGCGTGACTTGCCCCGGCCGGCGCGCGCTTCGGCGGATTCGATTCCGTGATCGATCGAATTGCGGATCATATGCAGAAGCGGATCGGCCAGTTCCTCGACCAGGTTGCGGTCCAATTCCGTCTCATCGCCAGAAGTGATCAATTGCGCCTCCTTGTTTTGCCGGGTGGCGAGATCGCGCACTAGGCGCGTCATTTTTTGGAAGACGCCGCGAATGGGCACCATGCGAAGGGAGAGGCTCACGCGCTGCAATTCGCGGGTGACGCGCGCCATGTGCGCCATGTTGCGCGCGAATCGGGGATTGGCAGAAGCTTGCAGGTCGAAGTCCTGCGCGACCAACGAGCGGGCAATGACCAATTCACCCACCAAATCTACAAGGCAATCGAGCTTGGAGGTGTCCACCTTGACCGTGACGCTGTTGGAAGGAGCCGTGGCGGCAGCGGGTTCGGATGGCCGTTGGGCGGGTTCTGGTTTAGGCTCGCTGACCATGGCGGCCTGGATGCGGAGGCTGAATTCGCCGGTCGGAACGAGGATGGGCGCAAGCGGCGCGGCGCCGGTGAGTTGCGCGTCCATTTTGTCAATGAACTGTTTGAGGGTATCGCGTCCGCGCAAGATCAATTCGATCCTTTCCCCGTCGAGAATGAGTTTGCGCTGGCGCGCCAGGTCCAGGAGCGACTCCAGGCCGTGCGCCAATTTGTTGATGGGAACAAGGTTGAGAAAGCCCGCGCCGCCTTTGAAGGTGTGAAAAGAGCGGAAGACGCTGTTCAAGGTGTCCGCGTCGCTAGGATTGTCCTCCAAGACCAAGGCGCCCTGTTCGATATTGTTCAAGTGCTCGCGGGATTCGATGACGTACTCCCTGAGTAATTCCGCATCGCTTTCGAGATTGAGGATGATGGAAAGGTCCGGCTCTGTCTGGAGCGAACTCATAACCGTGACGAGGTTTCATCCGCGACAACGCGGTCCAAGTCGAGCAAAATTTTGACCGATGGACCGACTTTGGCGACGCCCAGCAAATGGCGCGCATCCATTCGCCGCCCAAAATCCGGGGTCGGCGCAATATCCTTGGCCGAAAGGTTGATCACTTCGTCCACGGTGTCCACCAACAGACCGGTCAAGGCAACAGCGCACCCTGGCGGTTTGACCTGCACGACCACGATGCATGAGCGGTCCCCGGAGGGCGTGACCGGCAAACCAAACTTGGCCCGCAAGTCCAGCACCGGAATGATCTTGCCGCGCAGGTTGATGACGCCCTGGATGTGCGGAGGCATTTGCGGAACGGGAGTGATGGCCGTGGGCCGGATAATCTCGCGGACTTGCAGAATGCCAATGCCGTACGATTCGCCGCCCAGGACAAAAGTGAGGTACTTGCCCGGCGAGGCCGCGGACGGCGTCCCGGCAATGGAACATTCTTCAGCTTTCATGTGATGGCGCCTGATGTCTATTCGGCATCCGCGCCGCGGACTTAAGTTTAAACCCAGGAATTCCGACACATATTTGATTTGTCATGTTGATGCTAACCAGCAACCAGTGGCCCAGCCCGGCGGAATATGAATTCATCCGCCAACTGGTGTACAAACACAGCCGAATCCATTTGGGCGCCGACAAAAAAGAGATGGTGGGCCAAAGGTTGCAGCGTCGTTTGAAGGCCACTGGAATGGCCAGTTACCAGGCATATTGCGACTACCTCAAAAGACAGGAAGGCAGGGAGGAATTGACCGACCTGATCGACGTGATTTCCACCAACGTGACGAGTTTCTTTCGGGAAGGGCAGCATTTCGAGTTCCTGGCCAACACGGCGCTGCCGCAATGGGTGGCCAGCCCCCATCGCCGTCCTGGAGACATCTTCCGGGTGTGGAGCGCGGGTTGTTCCTCCGGCGAGGAACCGTATTCGGCTGCTATTGTGTTGTCAGATTTTTTTGCCCGCCATTGCAGGTACCGCGGGCAGGTCATCGCGTCGGACATCTCCTTGCACATGCTCCAGCGCGCTCGTGAAGGGACGTACCGAATCGAGCAGGTCAAATTGCCGGAGGCGGAATGGTTGAAACGTTATTTCCTGAAGGGTGTCGGCGCCTTTCAGGGCAGTTGCCGCGTCAAGGAAAACGTCAAAAAGCTGGTGGATTTTCACCACGCCAACCTTTTTCAACAGGAGCATCCAACCGCTGAACAGATGGATGTGATTATGTGCCGGAACGTCATGATTTATTTTGATCGGGAGACCCAGGAAGATCTGGTGCATCGATTATCCGGCAGACTGACCCAGGGAGGTTATTTGCTGATCGGGCACTCGGAGAGTCTGCTCGGTGTGCCGCACTGCTTCGCTTCGGTCTCGCCCAGTATCTTTCGCCTCCACACTCGCGCCGGACATGAGGCTGCGCCGCATCTGGCTCTTGCATAATCTATGACTGCCACGGAAATCATCAGCCAAGTCAAAGAGTTGCCCATGGTCCCGGAAACCGCCCGCAAGATGGTCACGTTGCTGCACCAATCCGATACCCACCGGGACGAATTGATCCAAACGCTGCGTTGCGACAACGTGCTGACGGCCAAACTGCTGCGGGTTTGCAACTCGGTCCATACTGGTCTGAAATCGCCGGTGGCCTCCATTGATCAGGCGGTTTTGCTGCTGGGAGACAATACGATTTATCGCATGGTCTGCGCCATCGGGTTCGGCGGCGCCATGGGTTTCTCCCTGCCAGGCCAGACCGTGGAAGCCAACGGTCTTTGGGGACATTCCCTGAGCGCCGGCATGGGGGCGGAATATCTGACCGAAGTCGAATCCTACGGGGATTTTCTGCCTTCGATGGCTTTCACCGCCGGTTTGTTGCACGACATCGGCAAGCTCATCCTCAACCAAATCCTCACCCCAAAATCACGCACCGAAATCCGCGCCTTGATCTCCCAGGATTCCCTGTCCCGCGTGGCGGCAGAAAAGACCTTGCTGGGAGCGGACCATGCCGAGATCGGCGCTTGCCTGTTGCAAAAATGGGCCTTGCCGGAAATTATCATCGAAGCCGTGGCCAATCATCACGCCCCCGTCGTGCAACCGGTGGTGCAACTTTCGGCCGTTGTCTATCTGGCGGACTTCGCCTCCCATCTTTCCGGGGGCGGTACCGAGGCGTCTGCAGGCGGCCCCAAGCCGGTTGTGGCGCAGTTGCTGGGCCTGAAACAGGAGCGGGTCGAGCATATCGTAACGGGTGTTCATGAGGCCATGAAAGCTGTCAACCAATTTATGTGCATCGCATGAGCTCACCGAGAAAAATCCGCGTGCTGGTGGTTGATGATTCGGCCCTGGCCCGTAAAGTCATCAGCGACATTCTGCGCAAGGACCCCGAGATCGAGGTGGTCGGAACGGCCAACGATCCTTATATGGCGCGGGACAAAATCCAGCAGTTGAATCCCGATGTGTTGACGCTGGACGTGGAAATGCCGCGCATGGATGGCATCAGCTTTTTGAAAATCCTGCAAAAGCAGAGGCCCATTCCGGCAGTCATCATCAGCTCGATCACCCAGGCCGGTTCCGAAGCCGCCCTGGGCGCGCTGGGAGCAGGAGCGGTGGATGTTTTGGCCAAGCCTTTCGGGACGCGCTCGCTCGCAGACCTGGAAGCCCAATTGGCCCATCGTGTCAAAGGCGCCGCCGGAGCGCGCCTCCTTCCGCGAATGGCCGCCGGCGGCAAGACTTTTCACGCTCCGCGAAGGAATTACGATCCGCGCCAGGTCATCGTGCTGGGCGCTTCGACCGGTGGAGTCGAGGCCCTTGCGTCCGTCTTGTCCCGTCTGCCGGCGGGGTTGCCGGGCATCTGCGTGGTGCAACACATTCCTCCGGTTTTTTCCAGGACCTTCGCCGACCGGCTCAACCAGACATGCAAGTTAAACGTGCGCGAAGCATCGCATGGGGATGAAGTGCGGGCTGGGGCCTGCCTGATCGCTCCAGGCGATTATCATCTGCGCTTGGAAGGCCGGGATGGCCGGTACAGGGTGAAGCTAGATCAATCGCCTTTGCTGCATTTCACCCGGCCGTCCGTGGATGTGCTTTTTGAATCCGCCGCGGAATGCGCCGGCCCTTATGCCGTGGCGGCGTTGCTGACCGGTATGGGCCGGGACGGCGCCCATGGTATGAAAATGCTCAAAGCCGCCGGCGCGCGCACCTTGGCCCAAGACGAGGAGTCCTGCGTTGTTTATGGCATGCCGAAGGCTGCCGTCGAACTGGGCGCGGTGGACCGCCAAGTTTCCCTGGAAGTTTTGCCGCAAGCCATTTTGCAGGAACTTCTTCGGCACGCCCTGCCGTCCACTTCGAGCGTAGGAGTCAAGAACCTCGAATCGGCGCCGATTCCTCATTCGTGAATTTCCAAGACTGCAAAACCTATGCCCATTAAAATTCTAAGTGTGGACGACAGCAGGACTATCCGCTTGATCGTCACCCGCGCGCTCATGGCCTACGATTGCGTGGTCATCGAAGCCGCCAACGGCGAGGAAGGCCTGGCCGCCGCCGCGCGCGAAAGACCGGACCTCATCCTGCTGGACATCACCATGCCCATCATGGACGGCGTGACCATGCTTTCCATTCTCAAGGAGGACGCCACCTTGAAAGAAACGCCCGTCATCATGCTCACGGCGGAGTCGGGCCGCGAAAACGTGCTGCATGTTTCCAAGTTGGGCGTCAACGACTATTTGGTCAAACCGTTCCGGGCCGAACAATTGATTGAAAAGGCCGCCCGCACGGTGCGGTTGCAAAAAAAGACGGCGGCGTAATTGGAAATTGATATTATGAATAATCCTGAAATGGAAGTGGTTGTCCGGCGTTTCGGCCTGGAGCCAATCCCCGAAAGCGTGATGCGCCTGACCAATCTGATCGCGCGGCAAAACGCCGATCTGGAGGCCATTTCCCATGTCATCACGCAAGACCCCATGCTGACTGCGCGCTTGTTGCGCATGACCCGCCGCCCCGGCAAAAACGAGGAACCCGCAGACCATTCCGCGGTGGAGACGGCCCTGATGCGTTCGGGCCTGGGCCTGGTCTTCCTCCTGGCCATGGGCGACCTACTGATGCGGGCGTTGATCAAAACCTTCAGCGTCATGCTGGCCATCCAGTTGGATATGGTCAATCCGAGGGACGTGCCGCCCATCGACGAGGAGCACATGCTGTGTGAGATTAGTTTTTGGGGCAAGGCCGTCGGCAAAATTCAACTGCGCCTGACCGAGAAGACCGGGCGCATTCTGGCGGCCCGGATGCTCGGCTTGCCGGCGGAGGCGCTTTCTTCCAGCGGTGAGAAGGACGACGCCGTCAATGAGTTGGGCAACATGGTGGCCGGAAATTTCCTCTCCAATCTGGCCGACGCGGGGCTGCCGTGCCGATTGACTGTGCCCATCGTTTATCGTACCACCGAATTCACCATCCGATCGGTTCCGCGCGGGATTTGCGAACGCATGGTGTTTCGTTCGCCCGAGGCCAAGTTGTTCCTGGACATCAGCGTCAACCCTTGGAATGAATGACGCATCCTCAAGTCCGTCTCGCCATCATCCGATAATCCAAATGGCTCGCCTTCTTTTCCGCGGCGCCTTGTGAAATACTGGACCATCAAAAAACGAATTGCCCTGGGATTTGCCTCGATCCTGATTCTGACCGCCTTGGTCGGGGCGTCCGGGTTGGTCGCCATCGTCTGCATTCAACAGAACGTCGGCGACATCGTCGATGACGCCCTGCCTGGTGTGACTTTGGCAGGGAAAACCAAATCTCTGGTCGCCCAGCGTCAATTGGACCTCATGTGCCATCTCAACGCCAAAACCGCGGCCGAAAAAAAGCGTTATGAGGACGACGCCGCCGCCTGCGCCCGCACGGTCCTCGAATCGCTGAAAGATTTTCAGGACACCGTGTTCCGCTCCGACAGCCGTCAAGCCTATCAAAGAGTGGCCGGCGCGCGCGAGGGCTACAGCAATCTTTTTGAGGAGGCTCTGGCCGACAGCCGCGCGGGCCGGACCGACGAAGCTCTGGCTAAAATCAATGATTCGCTGCAACCGGCCTTCACCGCCTATTTGACTGCCCTGGACGAACTCTTCGAGACAAACGCCCATTATGGCCGCCTGGCCAGCCAGCGCATGCAACGCACCACCCGCACCGCCAATTGGATCGTGATCGGCCTGACCTTGCTGGCCGTGCTTGCGGGAGCGACGCTGGCCTGGCTCATCACCGGCGGCCTCAATCGCTTGCTCTACCGCGTGGCGGGGGAAATTGACCGGGCTTCGGAGGAAATCTCGCTGGCCTCCGGAAAGATTTCCAGTTCCGGCCATACCTTGGCCCAGGGCGCCAGCGAACAAGCCGCCTCCCTCGAAGAGACCAGCGCCTCCCTCGAAGAAATCGCCAGCATGACCCGCCGCAACGCCGAACATGCCGACAACGCCAAGAAGCTCGCCGCCCAAACCCGTTCCGCCGCCGACACCGGTTTCAACGACATGCGCGACATGAGCCAGGCCATGGATGCCATCAAAAGTTCCAGCGACAACATCGGCAAAATCATCAAGACCATTGATGAGATCGCGTTCCAGACCAATATCCTCGCCTTAAACGCTGCGGTCGAAGCCGCCCGCGCCGGCGAAGCGGGCATGGGTTTCGCCGTGGTGGCCGACGAAGTCCGCAATCTGGCCCAACGTTCCGCCCAGGCCGCCCGTGAGACGGCCGATAAAATTCAGGACTCCATCACCCGCAGCCAGCACGGGGTGGAGATCAGCGCCAAAGTTGCCGCCAGCCTGCGTGAGATCGTAGAGAAGGCCCGCACCGTTGATGAATTGCTCGGGCAAATCGCCGCCGCCTCGGTGGAACAAAGCCAGGGCATCACGCAGGTCAACTCTGCTGTCAATCAATTGGATCAAGTGACGCAAACCAACGCCGGCAGCGCTGAGGAAAACGCGG
>Ga0302325_10016760_pt1 | contig 15510 bp, 16 predicted proteins | sample Palsa_T0_2_FD_201948 | JGI IMG/M metagenome (GOLD analysis project Ga0302325, IMG submission 201948) | Peat permafrost microbial communities from Stordalen Mire near Abisko, Sweden - Palsa_T0_2 | ecosystem: Environmental > Terrestrial > Soil > Palsa > Peat permafrost | place: Sweden: Abisko...
CTTCTGCACGTGGAAGACCCGAACATATTAAGATTCTTACAATAGGACCAGGCGCAGGAAATCCCTCAGCTCGAGGACACATGAAGACATGTATATTAAAAATTCCACCAATGAACTTTTCACACGGTGGGATAAAGTTTTGCCTTCTTTTTACCAGATTATCCATCGATAGGCTGGTAGATTTGCGAGCTGAACAGCCTGTAATACAGGTATCGCGTGAGGACTTCAAGCACGGTACCGGACTTCAGCGGAAAATTGGGAAAGTAGTAGATTGAGGTTTAAGAAAAACTTGTCTCGGGTCTCTTGAAGATCCCTGTGCATTTTCCTCTGTCCCAACCGAGGTCGATGGAAATACTTTCGAGCATATAGGGTCATGGGAAAGAGAAGTGTGCAAGTCAATGCCCAGTACTAACTAGGACAATAAAAGAAATTTGGGACTTGAAGAGAAATTTTAATATCCGGACGATGTATTTATGCCATCGATCCGTCCTACCCAATCTCATGGACTCCATCCATAGGTGGTAGCTCTAGGGGCGAAGCAGGAGAATATTGTGACTGACCAACTTTGGTCGTACGCTTCTTATGGCAATTCGAGATTGATTGACCGTTGCTTGGACACAGAAAATATCCCCGTTTGCTTAGCACCGACTCGCAAATTCTGATACAAACATAGATATCCGGCGTTTGATTTTGATGCCGCTTGTCTCGAAGAATAGACGAAGTTGATCCGTGGGACAATGTCGATTCAAATTGAATCACTGAAAACCGATACCTGTATTCCTCAACGAGTGTCGTACCGCATATACTTCATAGCTTCTCTCTTCTCTCAACCCAGCCAACCCCACCGTCCACACCAAGTCAAGCAGCATTCTTCTCCAACCACTCTTCCCACTGCTCCCCAGAAAAGCTTGAGCTGATTCCATTCTCAACAACGCCGTCGAACACTACAGTCGGGGTGACATGCACGCCCTGCATCCGGTTCATCTTGACAAGCACCTTTAACTCGTTCGTGACTCCATTACCTGTATTCAGGCTTCCATCCTCAGCCGGCTTGTCGGAAATTCGTAGCAACCTGAACATCTCTTGCTCGTCGATTCCAACTTTGGCACCGATCTTGGCCAGTCTTTCGTAAGTTTGGTTTCTGGTTTCGTTGACAACATTTACATCATAGAAGGATTTTGCGTCGTCGAAGAGTGCCTAGGGATATATCAACAGATACCCTTTCCGCAAGACGCATGTCTACTAGTCCTTAAGATGAATAATTGTGCTCATGCACTGCTAATGTTCCGTCCGGAATAGGTACAATTATTCCTCCAGCCGCCAAGTAGAAAAGGAATAAGATTTGATCGTACCTTGCTAAATTCCCAGAACTTGTTAGGTTGAAGCTTTAACACGGCAACTCCGGCTTCATGTACCAAAGTGGAGGAGGGATGCCACGGCTGGATCTGTTGTCTGAAGAGAATTTGAACCTTCGAAGAATACTTCTGTCTGATCAATGGGAAGACAGAAGTATAGACTGTATTGAACATCTTTAGGGAGTATGGACAGACATAGTCGAGGTACAGCTCCAAGGTATGAAGCGTGGGAGCATTTGCTGCAGAGAACTTCTGCCCTGCGAACTTGGGTGCGAGGGCCATCTTGAAGATTTTTTGATTGGTCTATTGCGGAAAAGAGGGTTGAGGGCTGCTGTTGTAATTGACGTTGGAGGAGGAGAGCGGCTTGATCACACAATGCTCCATTCCCCGCCGAGTCGATAAGAAGCTATTATCAGCACGTGATACACATCACGTGAACCATCCCTCAATAGCTTCCGTCGTGGGATATATCTCATTACTTCTAGCGAGAAGCTTCAAAAGAATGCCACTAAAAATTCACAAGCACTACGTAGTCAAGCATGCCTTACACCGTTGGCTATTAGGGCAGTGCTAACGAGGCAAATATTGTCTTGCCTTATCTGATTTGATCAACAATGTAGAATGGGAATGTGCCATTGCAGCTACGGAGGACTGTTCGGAACAACCTTGATTTGCAGAAGCGTGGGTATAGTGTTTATCATTATGTACGTATGTTAAAGAGAGCCTGGCATAGCAGGCCTGGGGTTCTTATGGTATCCAATCCACATCAATAACCAGAACGCCTTGTTATCTCCAATGGATTACGTCTCATATGTTTAGGAGAATAAGAATTCCTTGAGAACAGGAGATCCAGAGAATTCTGGGTTCAGCAGGATGCAACTATGCCAATTAGCCATATTCCAATCGTTCAAACATTGAACCCACTTAAGGAAGTATTGTAGCTTTATCCTTCGATTCTCCAAGAATTTAGGTCTGAACTTGGAGATAACACTCTTCGGGGGCAAAGGTGGCATGGCAGCTTCGGAGTAGGGAAAGGTTCGCAGAAGCTTGTCTCGCAGATCATCGAATTCGGAGTAACGTTTTCGAATGCGCATCGTACCACCCTGTGACTATCAGCCATATTCTCACAATTTCCGAACCGTCGACGTACATGCAGAGTCTCGACGGTGATATTCCATACTACAAATGCGCCAATGCCTGTCCTGCTCCCATTGATAATTACATGGTCCTCAATATATACACTCTTCGCCCAGCATGCTTTGTTCTTTGCGTCTTCCCCGTCTGTATTGTCCTGTAACGTTATGGCGCCATGAGGTATCGATTCGATGGATATATTCGAGGCTGATCTTTGGTGCGACTGTACCCAATATGGTGGCGATGTGATCGGGGAGGTTACAGGAGAGTCACGGCCGTCGGTTTCCTCCTGTGCCTTTGGTGACGTACTCGTATTAAGTTGATACTTGGTTGCGCCGGCAAGCCCACCCTTTGGGCTGCCATCGCTTGAGCGTTGATTAAAGACGGTCTCCATCCATTTGTGAGCGGCTGCGCAAGAAGGTCGAAGATGTCGGTTCTAGAGTTCGAGGCGAGTTTCGTGTTGATGAAGGGTAGAATGCTGATAGCTGCCGCTACTGGTAGATCCTAAAGCCCAGAATAAAGATCAAGAAAGAAACATTCACTCAATCCGTGGCTCACCACAACCACCAAACCTGTGGCTGAGAGAATCAGCTGACTTTGAGGACTGAATTAATTGATCCCGTTCCTTTTACAGTAATTTACAGTACGAAGTACGGTAGCAGTGTGGAGATCCTTACCTCGGTAGCGGCGGAGGCTGGTCACTCAGACTTTAGACTTCTTTATCCCTGGCAAGCAGCTGGCATGAGTCTCGCCAATTTCGGCTGTCGGAAGCCTTTTCGATATTCGACCCTTTCCTTTTTGTCTCCTTTCTCACTCTACTTGACTGATTCTTTCGAGCATGGCCTGCAGGAGGAGGGGCAAACCTTGCTGAATACAGAAGAGGAGGCTGCATTGTATTCATGCATCAAGATTTGCCAATACGAAGGGATGTGCATATGAGGGTTCTAATCATGGAATCTTCCCGGGAGACCTGAGTGAGACCCTCTGTGCGCTATCAAAAGTGTGGCAAGGATTAGTTTCAGCTCAAAGCTCCGGTTGGCTGGGTATATTAGGCTCTAGCTCTTTCAAGCTACGCTCGCATCTCTGGTGGCTAGCTAGTGCAAGCGCGGCAGCTGGATCAAGCTATTTTGTTGATTTGAGGGTGGTCGGGGCTTGGGTTGGGGATCCTATTAAGTGTTGCCTTCCTCCTCCAGTTCTCAATTTTAAATGATCTCTGCTTTTTATCTTCATTGAACTACGCTCGCTTTCACCCTTATACTTAATCTTTCTAGTTCATACGTTCGTTGTTGAGAACATCGCGCTCGTTCCCATCCACGTCGTATTCGCTCCTGAAAGGTAAGGAAAAGAACACGAACTGGTCTATATTGCATTTACCCGTATTGCCTTCATCAATCTTCAGGATCATTACATGCAAGTGATATAAGACTGACAGTGGCCTGCAGATCTCCCTCGAAACCTTTCAGTGCTCTACTTCTAGTCCATTCGTTTCTTGGCCGAATCCAACCTTCAAATGCCTTCCTTGAAGCTGTCCGCAGCCGTGTTGGCCACAGCACTTTTCATCAGCGTCCGATCTCAAGTTGTATACTACATTGATCCAAGCAGTGTGCTCTTGAGTACGCGGCGTACGTTGTTCTGGTCTCGACATAAAAGCTTTGGCTAACATGTGCCAGAACAATGGTGTACCGCTCAAGAGACATCTTGTCCATTGCTCTGCTTGCAACTTCCCGGAGCCTCTTCCACAACGGCTGCTAATGACTGTGATCCGGTACGTAATCTCGAGGCCCTTAAAAATTCTCCTTTCCTAACATCCAATGCAGACAACCCTTACATACGACTGCGTCTGCGGGAACGGCCAATCACCTAATGCATCCGAATATTCGCAAACCCTTCCATATTTCATCTGCCAGACCTATGGTGATCAATGCGTGGCTGCGTGTAATGGGAATACAGCTTGCCAGAGTGCTTGCAGAGACGACCACCCCTGCGGTGCCCAAAACCCAACCAGAGTCAATAGCACGAGTACCTCGACTATGGCCTCAACGACAGTTCCTGCTGGTGCTACTAGTGGAACAGCGGGCGTTGTCTACACTGGCCTTGGAGGTGGTGTGGCCGCGGCAACGACCACAGCAGCCTCTAGCACCAAGAAGAATGGTGCTCAAGCCGCTCTGGATCTCGGACGCAGCTACGGCTTTGCCGTGGTATTCGGCGGTCTCTTCGCTGGATTTGCTCTGGTCATGTAAGATAACATTGGTCGTCTGACTCTACCTCGGGTGCCTTGGTCACACACCTCTCGCGATGATATCTGGTTTAGCGATCGGTTTGAAAACGTCCTATCCCTTAGCATTTCAGCGTTTCTTGCACATAGTAATTGAAGATTGGAGAGGAGATGATGGAACCTCCGTACTTAATCAGTAATGAAGGGCAGAAGAGGAGTCCCCGCCGGTGGCACAAGAACCAGGCCCAAAAGCATTAAAATGAATAAACCAGTTTTCAAACTTGACCAATAGCTGATGGAACCATGTTCTCACGGAGTTGTGAATCAGATGTGATCGCTCATCTTCGAAGGGTCGCACATTGAATCTATGGCCGAGGCTTGCTTCTGCACCACTGAATGCTGAATTAAGTTCTGACTAGCTGCGAATATCTTGCCTAATAGTGGTACAACTTAATAGCATAAATTAGTAGATAGAGTCCTCGACTGAACGGATAAACATGGTGCGTGCTCCCTGCTTTCGAATAGGGGGAAGCGAGTCAAGGAAATCCAAGAGTCCTTTCACGTGCTAGCAAGCTATGACGAGGCTTTGTCCAAAACCGACAAGGGTCAAAATCCAATTTGAACAGTTGGTGGTTCATCCGGGTTCCCGCAGCGGTTCCCTCAATTTTCTCTCCTTTCACTGATCACGATGTATCGGTGACCGTTCAGAAAGTTGCTGCTAACAGATTTTCCATATTTTCTGAGGTTGTCGCCAAGGTCGGAGCGCACACCGACTGCCCCACTCCACCATTCGGCCTCTAAATCTACTTACGGTGAAAACGGAGCCCAGGGTTGCTTTGCTTCCTCCTCCTGTTACAACACCGAAAACTCCAATGACGCCAAGCAAGAGTGTGTATCTGCCTTGAATCGAGATGAATTATGCTGACGCCGTTGTTTTTAGAGCAGGCCGCGCACGAGTGCGTGTCTGAAGAAGCCCTAGTTCATCTAAAGTCGTATAAATATTCGAGCGTCGACAAGTCCCTGATATCGAATTATATCTTGAAACACTACGTACGCCGTCACAACTTTTTGAAGTGGGAGGAAGAACCATGCTGAATGATATAGTGGAATGGCTTCGTGCAGCTCCTGCCACTATGGCTGGCACCGAACATGGTCACATTGCTAGGATTTTTCTTCATCCTTTCGAATGTGATCTGTCTGGTGATATGGATGCCGGATCTAGTAGGACCAGTGCGTTTTGCTCCATGCCGGTGATGGCCACTGAGTGCTGATTTTCTGGTTCATTAGGGACCATCATGGCTGTATTACAGCTTCGCGTTTGGCTTATGGATGTATTCGACTATGGATAACGTGGATGGCAAACAGGCGCGAAGGACAGGAACATCCAGTGGTCTCGGGGAACTTTTCGACCATGGTATCGACTCCCTCAACTGCACACTGGCAAGCTTGTGCGAGACTGCTGCAATGGGATTGGGAACATCAAGAGCGGGGATCTTCACAGCCTTGATTCCATGTCTACCAATGTTTTTCTCGACCTGGGAGACATACCATACCCATACGCTCTATCTGGGAATCTTCAACGGGCCCACCGAAGGTCTCATTCTTGCTTGTACAATCATGATCCTTTCGGGATATTATGGCCCTCAAATATGGACCCAGAAGATTACGGATCTCATTGGACACCACTATTTCTTTGGATATCACGAGTTCTTCGGCACATACTCCGTACGAGACCTCTGGGTGCCCATTATCTTGGTCTCGTTCCTTGCCGCACACCTTCCCTTCTGTGTGCTGAATGTTGTCAAAGCTCGGAAACGAGACAAGCTCCCAGTCCTACCAGTCTTCATGGAGTGGACCCCGATGATTGTATACACCTTTGCGATTGGGACTTGGCTTTACTCGCCATACTCAAACCTGATGGCAGATAACCACCTGGTTCTCTTCTGCCTGACCATGTCATTCGTTTTCGGAAGGATGACCACGAAGATCATTCTTGCGCATCTGACAAGACAACCATTCCCATACTGGACCGTCATGTTAACTCCACTTGTCGGTGGAGCCGTTCTGGGCAATTTACCTCGCCTTGGCCTCCCACAGATCAGCGCTGTGGCCGAGCTCTGGTACCTCCGAGGATATTTTCTTTTTGCTTTGATCGTCTATTTCCGCTGGGCGTTCTTGGTTATCAACAGTATTTGCTCATACCTGGGCATCAACTGCTTGACAATTCCCACAAGCAAGCTGGCCGCTAACCAAGAGAAAGCCAAGACTGCAAATGGCAGCGCCAAGGTAGCCAATGGCCATGGCAACGGGAAGAGAGCGGATTGAGGTGGATCATGAGTGATGTCTGCCTTTTGCAGGCAAAATGCTTCAACACCCACTGAAGCCCATTGGGCGTTGCGACCATCACGATTTGGTCTGGCGAGAATTTCTCATCATTTCAAACGGAGCAGGATATGCATTCTCACAGAAGAGGTTTAGGAGGTCTCAGCTTTCAACATCTAGAGAGAGGGAGTGTTGCAGGAGCGGGGGCGGAGAAAAGCATATTCAGCATAGAATTGGCGTTGTCAAGAGCAAGCTGGAGGCATTTTTGGGCGGTGTTGTTTGCTATTTTTTGCATACATAATAGAGATCCTGAAGCTACCTGAAGGCTGCATGATCTTGACCATCTGACAGCCAGAATCATAAGACCCATTCTTCAGTTCCCTACTGCAAATCATTTTGATTACTCGCTCGTGTGAGTTCTTAGCATCAGCATCAACTACTTAATTACTACTCAAGCCCACGAGTAGTCAACATCTAGTTAAGCTACTGAACAAAATTAAAATAAGCTCCCCGTTCGAGTCCACCCTCACCATCCCGTGGCCTCACTCACTTTGGGCGCCCCGGGTGGCACAAAGTGGGGTTAACGCCACACTTCCCACGCGAGCGTCCTCCACAACGTCATTTTTCGCACCGCAACGCGTAACAAGGAAAGTCTCTCAGCCTCCCAAAAAGCTTGGTTCCTTGGAATGATCCCCGGAGTTATATTTCAGGACCAGGGCCCCTGATCAACCAAAACAGTTTGAAAATGTAAGGTGCAAGAAATGTCTGGCTGTTGAGAACCTGCTGGGTGGAGAGCACAACCAGTCACCGTTACTGTTGCATGGGGCACTTGCGCGTCGTCTGAACTACGAAGTACAAGCCAACTTGGCAAGACTCACTTCTACGTACAGTAGACACAAAGCTCCAGGCTATCTTAAACATTATTCAAACCTTTTCCTCTCTCACTTCTTCAGCGGTTATTTTTGGGGATTTTTTGTAGGGAGAAGGGCAAGGCACACACATCTTTACGAGTACTGCGGCCGCGCCGCACGGCTTCGGGTCGACGACGGCAACCAACGCTACGGATCGGCATCTCGTACTTATTGTAGCAGCTCGCATTGCTCGGACATATGTCAAGGGTTCGCACACTTGCGCCGCGCCCGCAAGGTGCGTGATTCTTGGCGGCGAGAATATCATCCTGCCATCATGCCGCCGCCGTTATCACCAAGTTGTCCGCCAGATACCCGAGTTACAAGTCCAACTCTAAGTTCCAATCCCAATCCGAGCTCCACGCCAGCAGACATTGTCTCTCAAAGCTTGAGCAAGAAGCACAGCAAGCTCGACTCGAGGGTCTCGGTAGCTACGAAGTCGTCGGTAAAAAGCCATAAGGAGTACCTTGATTCTCTGGTTACCCCAACTCACGAGATGGTTGAAAGGATAACTTCCGTTCAAGAACAGAAAGAAGTCGAGACAATTAAGAGAAGATTGAGTGAGGATCATGGGGAATTGAGCACTGAGGAGAGGGAGAGAGCTGCCAATTTGATACAAAGGAATTATAGGGGACATCGGGAGCGGCGGATGTTGGCGGGCATGTCCTTGGATCCGAGTACGAGATGGACGGAGGCGATCAAGGAGGCGAGATACAGGAATTTGACGCAACCTAGAGCGCGAGAGAGCACTGATGGCCCAAGGACGTGTGTCGATAGTATCGTGATGAATGGGTCAGCTTTAGATGGGGCGGGAGCGGATCCGCGGAGCAGTGCTGCACGAAGAAATTGGAAGAAGATTGGGCTCATTGCGAGGAGAGCTGGAGGTGATGAGGATTCGGACGAGGATGATGAGAGCGACGGAGATGAACATTTGACTGCGGAAGAGAGGGAGAAGCAACGGGAACGTCGATATGAGCAGAGACTGGAACGGCAGAAAGCTGCGAAGATGATGGGTAGGTAATGAGGGAGCAATCCCGTTTCCCATTCCAGACAGTCTCATGATTTTCTCTAAAGACAAATGTCTCAATTCTCCTGGAACAATCTGTATTAAGCAATTGCTGACTACCCCACTACCGAAGACCTGCAGTACTTTCTTGAAATGGTGGACCTGAAGCATCGATATGGGAGCAACTTACGGACATACCACGAGGAGTGGAAGAAGTCAGATACGAACGAAAACTTCTTCTATTGGCTGGATTATGGGGAAGGCCGATTCATCGACTGTGCTGGTTGTCCTAGGGAGAGGCTTGACCGAGAACAAGTCAGATATCTCTCAAAAGAAGAGCGATTAGACTATCTGGTGAAGATAGACAAGGAAGGCCGGCTGTGCTGGGCGAAGAACGGCGTTCGTATCGACACAACAGAGAAATACAAAGATTCAATACATGGCATCGTTCCTGATACGGACAACACTCCGCCCTTCAGACCTGCTGAAGCCGAGGCAGCGACTGGACTTCAAGATCACACAACCACCAGTGAGTCTGAACACGAATCTGGAGAACACGAATCGGGTGGTACAGCAGCTCGTGCAGATAACTACGCAACCCCTGATTTTGACAAATCAAAAGGTGTGAAGAAGATCAAGCACGTATCTGCTGCTACTATCTTCAACAAATTGCTCCGAGGCTCTGTAAAGAAGAACACTTGGATCTTCGTGGCCGACACGAGTTTCCGCCTTTATGTGGGAATCAAGCAATCTGGGGCGTTTCAGCACTCGTCGTTTTTGCATGGCTCTCGAATCTCAGCTGCGGGTCTAATCAAGGTCCAGAACGGGAAGTTGTCGAAACTCTCACCGCTTTCTGGACATTACAGACCTCCAGGTACGCATTTCTTCAAAAGATAGCAGTTAGCAGTTATTTTGGCTGACTAAGGCAACAGTTGCAAATTTCAGAGCTTTCGTGCACTCACTGAAAGACGCTGGCGTGGACATGAGCCATGTATCGATTTCTCGCTCATACGCCGTTCTCGTTGGATTAGAAGCTTATGTCGAAACTAGACGAAGAGGGAAGAAGATCGTCCAGAAGCTCATCCACCATAGAGACAAGATCTTGTCTCCGGAGGAGGTTGCCAAGCATGAGGAAGAAGAAAGAGAGAAGAGCGAGAGTGTGGAGAGAGAACGAAGATTGCTTGACATGAAAGCAAAGGCTGGTGAGGAAGATCGGGAAATGAATAGTGCTAATATCAAGCTTTTGGAGAAGCTTCGGATCAAGACTAGGAGCCCACTGCATGAGAGTGACGAAGAGCACGGGGAACGAACCACCAAGAGTGTCGAAGTTGGAGAGACGAAAAAGCACGAGAAAGATCCCAATATCCAGGCTCCAGGCACTGGACCTGAAAATGCTGTTGCACCAGAAGGCACTCAAGATGTTTAATTACCCACGATTTATGGGAGGAGTTGATACCCGGTTTAAAGCATTTGGGAAGAGCGTTGCATCGGCGTAGATTTTGAACAGCATTTTCAGATCTTTAAATATTTAAAGAACTTGAATGATGATTGATACCATGTATATCGGCATCAAGTGATTTGTTGTATATCATGAATACCATTCCAAGCTACTTTTCGGGTACCTTGATAATACTGGGCCTTATGTCATTAATGAGGAGCCTATTAACGATACCCTGTAGCCTGAGTCAAGTCAGACTCCAGCGAGTGGCAGAATGAGTAAATTTGGCTCCCAGTAAACTTAATCAGATGTTGAGAATTGGACGTTGATTGACCTTCACTGTATGTAAGTTTCAATTGAAAATGCAAAATCGGAATAAAGACTTTACAATCTCTTCGCGTGAATTTAAGGCTTCATAGCTACCCGTGCCTTTAAGGTGACCACCCTGCTGTCGCTAACGCGAAGGAGAGAGCCTGCAACAAAGCTACTTCACTATCGAAAAGAGACTGTAAAATCATCGATTTGGCCTCGCAGATCATGATCTACGATCCAATTCAGGTCAATGGCGTCTCCTCTCACACGGTCTTCTCGAAGAAGTGAAGGCCTCACGACGAGATCCAGCACGAGAAACAACGTCGCGATCAACCAAGGCAGCCACAACAGAAAGCAGCAGCCCAATATCGGTCGGAAGAAGCGCCCCAGAGACCCTGCAGACGATGAAGACGCCTCTATCACTGAGAAGAAAGCTCGAATCTCCATCGAGATCAGCTCACGACCAAAGGCACACCTAAAAACCCGACCTCTCGTTATCAACACGAATGCGGATGTTACTCCTCAGCGATCTGGATCGCCACCAAAACAACCAAAACACGCAGCCCCGACAGCGACAGCGACAGAGCCCCCGCCACCACCCCCGCGGAAGCCTACAAATCACCACGAGAAGGTCGTCAATGGCATCAAACACGAGCTCGACAGATTACAACCTAATTCTGCAGATCTTAAGGCTGAGAAGCGGAAATTACGGTCACAGGAGGGCACGAGATTCAAGAGTGAACTGTCGGCATACTTCCCCGAGTACGACGAGATAATTGGCAATGAGCCCAAGGAAGATCGTAAGCTCCATCCCAACTTTTACGTTGCTGTCATTCATAGCTGATTTTTAAAGATATTTTGAATCTCGATACCCCAATAATCATCATTGATAGCGCCAAGGCTTCCAATAAACAGCCAGCCTCACCACGAAACTTGAACGGCCAAACACATGAATACCCTCTCCAAAAATTCCCCGACTACCTTTTTGACTACCTGTACGATGCACAGAGGGTAGATTTCTCGTTCATAGACAAACGTTATAAGGAGGAAGGGGGGGAGGATCCGTTGTCTGATGAGTATTTCGAGTCGATCCATAGAAAGCCAGAGCGGGCGGAGAAAGCTATTCGGAATTCAGATAAAGGTCGTGCACAGCATGAAAAGGATCAAGTAATTAGGTTGCTGGAAGGTCTGCAAGGCCATGACTGGCTGAAGTTGATGGGTGTGAGTGGCATAACGGATTCCAGGAAGAAGGAGTACGAACCTGCACGGGAGCACTTCATCAAAGGTTGTGAAGCTATAATAGAGAAGTTCCGGTTGTGGAGAGAGGAAGAAAAACGACGGAAGTTGGAGAAGGAGGCTGCACTTGCAGAAGCCCAGGCTGAGGAAGAGGAGCAAGAGGAGGAACAGGAAGGTGATGTCAGTGACGGCGATCCACCCGACTACAGCGATGTCGACGCCTCGGCGGCCAGACAACTACACGAAGAGGCAATAGCTCGGTCAGCTCCACTCACTAAGCATTCTGAGAAGAAGACCAAAGTCGAGCCAATACCACCTGCACTTCCCGAGCTCGAAATAGAATTCACATCGTTCTTCGCCAAGCCATACCTTCGTGCAGCGGCCCTCGGAAAACATCGACGCAGTGGGAGGAGTGTGGCTGCATGGGGCCATCCCGTTCCTGATGTAACGGAGATTGATTTCGATTTACCAGAAGAATATCGGGACGAGGAGACATTGAAGGTGCATGCGAGAAGAAAAAGGAGAGACAGGAGGGTCAGCAAAAGTTGAGGAGATTACATGCGGTGAACGAAAATATGGGCGGAAACTATACAGGGCCGAATTGAAAGTGCTTCATTTGGCATCGACGTCTGCGTTGTATCATTGGGAGGTAATAGTGGCGGGACTCGTTGAAGGCGTTGAAGGCATGGTGTGAGATTATAGGGTGGATTGTATCATAGGCATCTGTGAAAGCAGATTTGCGGTGGCTGAATTGAAAAGAATCGTGACCTCAAAATCGTTCTTGACGTGCTACGTTGTGAGTTTTGGAGAGGTCTTGTGGATTTTTGAAGAGGCAGCTCGAAATATTTATCAGTTCACGTGACCTGACCGAAATGATTCACCCAAAGAATTGCGAGGCTCTGAACTACAACATCGGCGGGGGGTTTGATCGACTTGACCGGAGGATAGCGGGGCAAGCTTCGAGTATAACAATACTCTTTCGATCAAATAGAACGTAGTAGAAGTAATCAGCGCGAATCGCAAGCTGATTTGGAGAAAGAGGATCTCCTTCATTTCGTCATTCGTACATCGCGAAATTCTGCCCGCGAGTTCACCTTGAACAGTGACCTCTGCAATCATAACAGGGACATATTTTGCCTTCGCAAACCACCTCCTAACATCTACAAACAACAATTCGACACGCGCGATAAACCCTGTCAATCTGCGACTGTTTTGACCCGTGCGAATTCTACGGATCAGGACTCACCTGCGGTCTTCGAAGCTACAAATTTCGAATCGTTCAACCTGCGACGACTACAGCAACTCACCGCGGCTCTCCGGCTCACCTCCCACATTGCGAATACCGACCGCATCAATCGAGAGAAAGATTGAGGGGAGCTGGAGGCTCTGAAGGACGGATGACAGGCTCGTAGGAGGTGCATCGTCGCGCCAGGCAGCTGGACCTCGATCGAGCTCCACCACACGGCTCCATACTTCTGGGGACGACATGCCTGGAGTGCTACTCGAGATGGATCCTCAGAGTGTACCTCCTCCAAAGGCGCCGGAATATGGCTTTGTCGTGTCATCTCAAAAGCTCTTCCTGAACATCGACTTCTCGACCCAAAGCTTGACTGGACGCTCTGAGATCAAAATCCTGCCACAGACCAAGGACTTGCGCACGATCAAGATCGATGCCCGACAATGTGCTATACAGGCGAACACAGTCACGGTGAATGAGAAGAATGCAGATTTTGCCTATGACGATTCAATGAAGCTTTTGGATATTCCGAATCAGTACGCGTGGGGACCAGAGCAGTATTTCTTGCAGAAGGACAGGCTGAAGCCGTTGACTGAGAATGCAGCTGCTGGAGGAGCTCTGGTTATCACTATTCCGAAAGGCGTTAAAGTCGAAGAGGTCGATCCATTCTCTGAGAGCGCTGCTACTGCGATCATGCAACGAGCTATGGGCGCCCCTCCTACTCGAACCGCATCCATCGTTGTTGATGGAAACGTCCCACTTTCAGCAGCTCCGACTTTGACACCAAAGACTGCTGCAGAACAGCCGGCCATGTTTCAGCCCATGATCGTTAACATACCCTTTGCCATAAAGCATTTCAGAGATGGACTGCATTTTGTTGGCTGCAGCGAGGTCGACCAAAGATACCCTCATGTGTACACAAAGCATTCAATGGATCCAGGAACTGCTTCTTGCATTTTCCCTTGTGTTGACGACCCGGCCATGCGTTGTACTTGGGATATCGAAATCACATGTTCAAGGACGTTAGGAGACGCTCTCAAGTGGCGCCCTGCACCCCGACACCATAAAGGCCTTCATCATCTTCTTGCGAAGAAAGGGCTTGCAAATGGTGTCAATGCCGCTATAGTTGCTGAGGACTATAAGATTCCACTCAGTGATGAGGAGAAACTCCTGGAGATGACTGTTGTGTGTTCGGGAGACTTGGAGAGCGAGACTACCGATCTGGAAGACAGCTCGAAGAAGATTGTGACCTTTAAGTGTGAGAAGACTCCTGTTGCTCCACAACATATTGGTTTTGCCATCGGCCCCTTCGAGCAGGTTGACCTGTCAGAGTTCCGCGAAGTTGAGGACGATGAGAAACTTGGACAATCGCAGACACTACCCGTCTTGGGTTATTGTTTACCTGGACGTGCTGATCAAGTTCGACATACCTGCACCCCAATGGCTCATGCTCTCGACTGGTTCTTGCTCACTTTTGGGAGGTATCCGTTTACCGAGTGCCGATTCGTCTTTGTAGATGATCAGATCCGAGATGTTGAACATACAGCATCGCTTTCTATATGCAGTACCAGGCTGTTGTTCGATGAGGGCATTATCGATCCGGAGATTGAGAATACCAGAACCCTTGTTCATGCAATTGCTAGCCAGTGGATCGGAGTTTCTATCGTACCCAACGAAAAGTCCGACAGATGGATCACTATCGGGCTCTCCCACTTCATGACTGGGTTGTTCATGAAATCTCTTACTGGGAACAATGAGTATTCATTTCGACAGAAGACCCTTTCAGACCGGCTGGTAGAGTTGGATATTGACAGGCCTTCGCTTCATGCTCTCGGCGAAATTCTTCATCTGGGCCCCTTTGAGCTCGAATTTATGTCTCTTAAGGCTCCGCTTGTCCTTTTCATCCTGGACAGACGCATCGTTAAAGCATCTGGCACTACTGGTCTTGCACGTGTCATATCAAGGATGATCGTGGCCGCGAACACCGGCTCCATGGCTGAAAGTGTGCTATCTACTGAGGGCTTCCGAAGATCTTGTGAGAAGACGACAAAGTATAGACAAACGGAAGCTTTTTGGAATCAATGGATATTAGGGGCTGGCTGTCCAAGGTTCTCAATCACCCAAAAGTTCAACAAGAAGCGTTTATGCGTCGAGATGCAGATTAGTCAGAAACAAGATACGCTTCCTACTCAGCGTAAGTTGGAGAGGGCTTCTTTCATGCGGGAGTTCAAGGAAGATGTGCACGGGGTATATGCAGCAGAGTTGCAGACTGCATTTACAGGCCCGATGACTATCCGAATTCACGAGGCCGACGGCACTCCGTATGAGCACGTTGTGGAGATTCGGG
>Ga0302325_10016761_pt1 | contig 15509 bp, 13 predicted proteins | sample Palsa_T0_2_FD_201948 | JGI IMG/M metagenome (GOLD analysis project Ga0302325, IMG submission 201948) | Peat permafrost microbial communities from Stordalen Mire near Abisko, Sweden - Palsa_T0_2 | ecosystem: Environmental > Terrestrial > Soil > Palsa > Peat permafrost | place: Sweden: Abisko...
CTCTTGGCTTTGGTGGCGCGCCAAGTGCCCACGCTACGAAAAGGACCTTCAGCGGTTCGGGGACCTCTTCGCCGCTTTCGACCATGTCAGCCAATACTTGAAGGGCAATCGACTTGACCTTTCGCATGGCCTCGTCGTCGCTGGCGCCATAGGCCATCACCCCCGGAAGGTCCGGCACGGACGCCAGGATCCGACCGTCCTGCTCCCGTTCCAGTTCGACGCGAATTGGCTGGATCTCAACCATGGCTATACGTAGTGTAGCGGAATGACGGGCGCTCAAGTTTGAAATGGAGCATGGCCCTAAGGGTGGAGTCGAGGTGGGGCGCGGCTAATGACGCCGAGCTGCCCAAACCGACCCTCCCTCGATTTCTCGTAATGACCTGCGCGGTCTATAAGCCGGTTTCTGTACCCGCCACGAAGGGCGGGTGGCGACCATTCCTCTAGGCCTGCCATTACTGGCAGGCTCCAGCAACCTACCCGGAAGTTGTAACGGAGCGGGCCGCTCCTTCTCCCCTATTTGGTCTTGCTCCGCATGGGGTTTTCCCTGCCAGTCGCGATTACTCGGACCGCGGTGCGCTCTTACCGCACCTTTTCACCCTTACCCGGCGTTGCCGCCAGGCGGTATATTTTCTGTGGCACTATCCGTAACTCGCGCTTCGCAACGCGAATCCCCGGCCGTTAGCCGGCATGCTGCCCTGTGGAGACCGGACTTTCCTCTCGGCTGGATGGCCCGAAGACCACCCCAACCCAGCAGTCACCCGACCGCGCAGGCTCGATCCATTGTCGCATCTAAAGCGAAGAAGCCTTCTCTTGGAGACGGAAATGCGTGGCCCCCCATTGCCGTCGCACGAACGAGTAAAGGACCGGCGGCATAGACCGCCGGCGCTACGAATGGCTTTCCGGCTATACTCGACGGATGCTCTCGAATGGGCGGCATGGCTGCTGGATGAGATTCCCGCTGCCGCCGCGCCGGCTGGCGGCGCTGCTGTGGCTCGTCTCGATCCTGGGCTCGCCGCTTCCCTGCCGCGCCGGCCGGTTGCCTATTCGGATCTACACTACCACCCAGGGCCTCCCGCGCAATTTTGTAACCAGCATGACCGCCGGACAAAACGGCGTCATGTGGTTCTCCACCACCGAGGGCCTGGTGCGCTTCGACGGGCACGAATTTCGCGTCTTCGGGCCGGAACAGGGCCTGCCCTCGCGCAATGTGATGAGCTTCACCCCATCGCGCGCCGGCGGCTATTGGGTGGTCACGGATCGCGGCGTTTGCCGTTTGCCCGCTGGTTCGAAGATCGGCGACGCCTGCCGTCCGCTGGCCACCGCGGCGCCTGAGGAATGGCGCGCGGGCGACGTTGAGGAATCGGCAAGCGGCGAAGTCTGGGCCGCGTCCTTGCGGCACGTTTTCCGCGTCAGGCCGGAAAGGGCCGCGCTCGAAGACATCGCAATTCCGCTGGCGCGCGGCGAGAACGTGCTGGCGATCGCTTCCGGCGAAGCCGGGACACTGCTGGTGGGCACGGAAGGCGGTCTGTTCGAGTGGAGTCCGGGCGGCCGCTTGCGGCACCTGACGGCCGGCATGGATAACATGGGCATCGCCACGATTGTGCGCCATCCTTCGGGCGATTACTGGCTGGCCACCGCGCGCGGTCTGTATCGCATGCGCCTGGCAGGCCGATCGCGCACGCCGGAATTCCGCGGCGGCTGGCTCAGCGAGCAGGAGAAACCTCGCGGAATGATTCTCCGGCGCGACGGCGCTCTATGGGCTACCACCATTGACTCCGTGATCGAAATCAGCGTGGATCGCGCCGGAAACGCGCGGCGCATGCGGCGAATCGGTGAAGACGACGGTTTGCCCGCTGGCGTGTTCGACCTGGCCGAAGATAGCGGCGGCAGATTGTGGGTCTCGTCCGGAGGCGAGGGTGTAGCTCGCATCGAAGACAGCGGGTTTGTGTCTTACACGGGCGCTGACGGCCTGGGCTCAGCTCGCATTGGGTCCCTTTTCGAAGATCGCACCGGCGGTCTGTGCGTGATCACGAGTTGGCGCGGCCATGAGGATCTGGGTATCTTTCGGAACGGCCGCTTCCAGGAGATCCACGTCCCGTACCCAAAGCAGTTCCTGGGCCACACCAGCGGTTGGAACCAGTCTGGATTTCAGGCGCATGATGGCGAGTGGTGGTTTCCCGACAACGGGGTGCTGCGTTTGGCCGCGGCAACCGCGGAGATGCTGCCGCGCGCCGCTGTGAAGCGCTGGTACCATCGCGGCACGGGCCTGGCCTGCGATGCGGTAGACCGCGTGTTTGAGGATTCCCGCGGCGATATCTGGGTCAGTTGCCTGTGCTATGACGAGGAGCCACATCCGGCGCGTTGGGATCGCGGCAGCGATAGTTTCCGCGCATTCACGGCTGCGGATGGCTGGCCCGCCGGCAGGGCTGTCACGGTTTTTCGCGAACTCGCCGCAGGCTCGCTTTGGATTGGCACCGATCATGGCGTGGCGCGTTTTCGCGATGGGCGCTTCGAATCCGTGCCGCTCAGCCAGCCCGAGGTGACGCCGTTTGTGCGCGATCTGTTTATCGACAGTGCGCGGCGAGTATGGGTGGCCACCTCCGGCAAGGGGCTGTTCCGCTGCGACCAGCCGGATGCCGCGCACCCACGCTTCGTCAACTACACCAGGCGGGAGGGCCTGGCCTCCCTCTACGTTCGCGCGGTGATTGAAGACCGCGATGGTTTCCTCTACGCCGGTTCCGTGCGCGGCGTGGATCGCATAGACCCGCGCGCGCCGCCGGAGGCGGGCCGCATCCACCACTTCACAGCCGCCGATGGCCTGCCCGACAATGAGCACAATGTCGCCTTCACCGCCCACACGGGCCACCTGTGGTTCGGCACCCTGGGCGGCTTGGCCGAATTCGATCCGGCGCGCGCGCAGCGCCCGTCCCCTCCCGAGGTTTATTTCACGCGTGTGCTGGTGCGCGGCGAAGAAGTGCCCATCGCCTGGGAAGGCACGCAATACGCCTCGCTCGCGCTTGCCCCAAACCGCAACCAGGTGCAGATCGAGTTCGTGGGCAGCAGCTTGCGCTCGATGGCCGACCTGCGTTACCAGTACCGCCTCGCCGGCGTTCAGGAGCAGTGGAGCGAGCCCGCCGCCGAATTGCACGTCAACTATCCGGCATTGCCGGCGGGGAAGCTTCGCTTCGAAGTGCGCGCGGTGAACTCAGATGGCCAGTTCAGCGCCAGTCCGGCGGCGCTCGATCTGCAAGTGGCAGCACCGGTTTGGCAGCGCGGCTGGTTCCTGTTCCTGCTCGCCCTCACGGGCACGGCCCTGGCGACAGCGGCGTATCGCTACCGGGTGGATCGATTGCTGGAGATGGAGCGCCTCCGCACCCGCATCGCCACCGACCTTCACGACGACATGGGCGCCAGCCTCAGCCAGATTTCGATTCTGAGCGAGTTGGCCGGAAAGGGCGCCGCGCCCCAGGTCTTCTCCGACATCGCCGAAATCGCGCGCGGCATGGTGGCGGATTTAAGCGACATCGTCTGGGCGGTCAGTCCGAAGCACGACCGCCTCGACGGCCTGGTACATCGCATGCGCCGCTTCGCTAGCGACACCTTGGGCGGCAGGAATATCGATTTGAATTTTCAGACCACGCGTCTGGCGGGCGATTCCGCCGTTCCGCTCGAGGTCCGCCGTCCGCTCTACCTGGTCTTCAAAGAGGCAGTCAACAATGTTGCCCGCCATTCCGGCGGAACCAGCGCCGCTATTCACCTCGAGCAGGACGGCCCGTCTCTGAAATTGACCGTTGAGGACAACGGGCACGGATTCGATCCTCGCCAACAGTACGAAGGCGAAGGCCTCGCTAGCATTGCGCGGCGCATGCGCGAGATCGGCGGAAGCGCCACGTGGGACTCCGAACCCGGCCGTGGCACCCGCTTCACCGCCATCCTGCCACTGCGCACCGGCGGCCTCCTACATGAACTGGGGGGTCGAATGGGGCGCAACGCGGGTTAATGTGGGAATGTGCTTGCAGCACAGCAACCGTCATTTCCGGAAGGCATTCGAGTGGCCATCGTCGAGGACGAGCGGCGGACACGCGAAGGGCTGCGCGCGCTGATTGGGGGCAGCGAGGGCTTCGTGTGCGTGGGCGCCTGGGACTCCATCGAGGCGGCCCTGGCTGCCACTTGGATTCCGCCACTGCACGTGATGCTGCTGGATCTCGGACTTCCGGGGATGTCCGGCATCGAAGGCATCCCGCTGCTCCGCCAACGTTCGCCTGAGACGGCGCTGGTCGTCCTGACCGTTTACGAAGACAACGATCGGGTCTTCCGCGCGCTTTGCGCGGGCGCTACCGGCTATCTGCTGAAGAACACTCCGCCCGCCAAGCTCATCGAGTCTCTCGACAGCGCCGTGCATGGTGGATCGCCGATGTCGCCGGAGATCGCCCGCCAGGTGATCGAATTGTTCCGCAAGTTCCACCCGCCCGAGAAGGCGCAATACAACCTCACGCCGCACGAGCTGCGCCTGCTCAAACTACTCGTGGAAGGCCATAGTTACAAGACTGCGGCGTTTGACCTGGGCGTCAGCATCAATACCATCGCGTTTCACATCCAGAACATTTACGGCAAGCTGCAGGTCCATTCGAAATCGGAAGCAGTGGCGCGCGCGCTGAACGAGAACCTGCTGGGTTAGTTCTTTCGCGATCCTAGCGAAACATGTGGTCTCTTACGGAGCGCCAAAACTCTATGATTGCTCGTGGAGTTCAACAAACTCCGCAAGTTACTCAAGGAAATCTCGAAGGAGTAAGTACCTATGCAATTCAGTTTCAACGCAATTCTAAGCGCATTCGGAGGCTCTATCCGGTCCACCATGCAAAACCCTCAACCAGGAATCGGCCACGTGCGCAGCATCTGCCACGGGCGGGCCACTCGTGTATTGTGCGTAGCGGCCGCCATCCTCGCCTTGTCCATACCGGCTCTTGCCGATAACTACGCAACTGCGATCTCCCCATTCGGGGTTGGCAACGAGGCCCCTTACAATATCACCCATCCCGGGAGCTACCAGTTGACGGGCGACCTGGTGACCACAACTACGACTGCCATCAAAATTTCGGCAGCTAACGTCACCCTTGATCTGAACGGATTCACGATTTCCTGCTCCGTTTGCCGAGGCGTGCCGGGCATCGTGAGCAGCGGGACCGGAACGACTGTCCAGAATGGCACGTTCGGCGGATTCGGCGGCACCGGGGCCGGCAATCCGTACGGCATCCAGTTTGAGGCGGCTGGCGGCAGGGTCGACCACGTTACGGTGGAGTGGAATTACATAGGCGTATACGGGGCCAGCGGCGCGGAAGTGGTGGTGACCAACAGCAGGGTCGTGAACAATACGTGGAAAGGAATCAGTTGCCCGAACTCGCAACTGACGGTGATGAACACGACGGTGTCGGGGAATGGCCACTTTGGGATCGAGCTCGCGGCGGGCTTGATCACCGGGAGCACGATCACTGGGAATGGGAGCTCTGGCGAGCTCACTCGCGGCGGCATCATATTTGCGGGGAACGGCGGCATGGTGAATGTCACGAATAACCTCATCGCGAACAACACGTTCGCTGGCATTTCCTCGGAAGGATTAACCGAGGCGGGCGTCCTCGGGTACGGTTCCAACACGTTTGGTGGAAACTGTTGTGGTGGGGACGTCACCGCCGACTCTACTTTAATTTCCATGAAGAATAACGTGAACGCCGGCGGGGTCTTCTGATTTCCGATTGCGTGGAACCGCGGGAGCGTTCTGGAGCTTTAGAGGGGGCCGGGCACTCTGTCCCAGGGCGGCCTGCAGCAATCAGCCGGTTACGGGAGTTACTCCCGGCCGCCGCGTGGACTGAGCTGCGACGCCGATATGCAGTTACTTACTATCCACGGCGAACCCTCCAAAACATGGGCCTTTGGACGATCCTAGCCAACAAACAGACTGGGTGAATTATTGCGGGATAAATACTTGCCAGTTATGCGGGCATAATTAAGTAGTTTGAGCGCGAGGGCGCTCGTGCTAAAGAAATCGCCCTCACCCTTCAAGCGATTCCGGCTGAATCTCAGCGTGTTCTCCTGCAGCCCGCTTCTGCCAGTATTTCTTGACCCACGCTTCCCAGCTCTTCCCCGCCGCCGTGTCGCGCCCGGTAAAGGAGATCGCCGCAATCTCGCTATAGCGGATGCTGAGTTTCTCGTGCGAGTCTTTGGGTATCACGCGCACCAATGAGTTCTCCAAAGCGCCGCCGCTGCGCCGATCGAAGAGATACCCCTCGATCGTGCTGCCGTTCTTCAGCGTAAGCGTGATATCGCCCCGATAATCAAACGCCGCCTCTAACGCGTTGAACAGATCGAGGGCGCCGGCAAGCTCCGGAGCCCAGCCTTCCAATGCTCGCCGTGCCGCGCCGGGGACCACTTCGAGCGTTTCCGGGTTCACGGCGTTTTCGGCCGCGGCGCTCGTGGTCTCGCTCAAGCGTGGGTCTCCTCAAACTGATCACTGACCTCGGAGCCCTGACCGCTGATTTGTACAAACGGGTCGTAGCTATGGATCGGCCTGACCTCTTCCTCGAGCATTTTCAGAGCTTCCGCGTCATTGTGTTTGGCGAATAGCATCGACCGCGCGGTACGCAGCAATCCGGCGAATGAACCGAACGTGTCATTCACGGCGGAAGCCTCATATCCGCTGTGAACCATGCAATTCGCGCAGCGCGGGTTGCCCGATTCGGTGCCGTACTTGGACCACTCGGTCGATTCCATCAACTCCGCGAACGTCTCGGCATAGCCATCCTGCAGCAGGTAACAAGGCTTCTGCCAGCCGAAGATGTTGAATGTCGGCATTCCCCAGGCCGTGCAGGGGTAATCGCGCTTGCCCATCAGGAATTCGAGGAACAGGAATGACTGGTTGAACCGCCAGGTCTTCTTCCGATTCGAAAGAATTGCCCGGAACAGCCGCCGCGTCCGAGCCCGTCCCAGAAAGTGCTTCTGGTCAGGCGCCTTGTCGTAGGAGTAGCCGGGCGAGAGCATCATGCCTTCCACGCCGAGCTCCATCATTTCGTCGAAGAATGCGCGGACGCTCTTCGGCTCGGCGCCGTCAAATAAGGTGGTGTTCGTCGTCACGCGAAAACCGCGAGCCAGCGCCGCCTTGATTCCGTCAATCGCCAACTCATACCCACCTTCGCGGCACACGGAGAAATCGTGATGCTGGCGTTCTCCATCCACGTGCACCGAAAAGGTGAGGTATTTGCTTGGCTGGAACAGGTGAAGTTTTTCTTTCAATAAGAGCGCGTTCGTACACAAATAAATGTACTTTTTGCGCGCGACCAAGCCTGCTACAATCTCGCCGATCTGGGGATGCATCAGCGGCTCCCCGCCCGGTATGGAGACCATCGGCGCGCCGCATTCCTCGACAGCGCGGAAGCACTCCTCGGGCGTCAGATCGGTCTTCAAAATGTGCGCCGGATACTGGATTTTGCCGCAGCCCGCACACGCCAGGTTGCAGCGGAAGAGGGGCTCGAGCATCAGCACCAGCGGGTATTTTTTTCGTCCATTCCAGCGCTGTTTGAGCACATAGCTGGCGACGGTCCACATCTGCGAAACAGGAACAGGCATAAGTTTTGGAGACTCGAGTACCCGAGCACATTCGTTTTTCCAGGCGGCGCAAACGACCGGGAACCAGAATCACGAACGCGAGCTCTCTTTCGCTTTTACCATTTCGCTGTGCTATTGTCAATCCAGACGAGGCCGTGAACTTGCCGACCACCGAACAACCGCCCCCTGGCGCTTCGCGAAGTTTGGTCACGGCTCCGCCGGACGGGACCAACGAACGACCGCTCCCTTCCGCTTCGCGGGTTCCGGTCGCGGCTCAGCCGGGCGGGCATGGCCGCCGGGTTCCACTCCAAGGCCGCAGCCAGGAAACCGTCCAACGGATCCTCGAGGCCGCCTCGCGCCTGCTCGAGAAGGTCCCACTCGACGACCTCACCACCAGCCGCATTGCTGCCGAATCTGACGTGTCGATTGGAGGTCTGTATCGATTCTTCCCTGACAAGCAGGCGATCCTGGACGCGATCGCGGTTGCCCGCCAGAAGGAATTCGAAGAGCACATCGCTGCCAGTTTCCTCGAAGATCTGCCCCGGGATGGGCGTGTGTTTTTCGGCCGCATGATTGACGCGTACGTCGATTTCCTCGACCATCACCCCGACTTCCGCACGCTCGTATTTCACCGGCAGATCAGTCCCGAGACCCGGCGCCGCGAATCGCAGCCCGATACCGGCGCCGCCGCGCTGCTGAAGCAGTTCATGGTGCACTACCTCGGCATGGCGGATACCGCGGAATTGAGTCTAAAGCTCCGCGTTGCGATTGAGGCCGGTGAACGTTTGCTGGTGTTCGCTTACGAGCAACCGACGCCCGACGAGCGCGCTCTGGTCGTGGAACAGTCAAAGCTGCTTCTGGCCGGCTATCTCTTTCCTTCGCCTACCGCTTCGTAAGAGTAACTGCGACAGGGGGAGGGGGCGCAGGGGGGCGCTCTGCAACTTATTGATACGCATATGCAAGATTGGCTCTATTTCTTGTGACGCGCCGAGGATGGGCCGGCGCGGCGAGCGTTTTACGAAACGAATCGACCATGAGGACGCTGTGAGCCCTCGCCCACGCTTATGAAAACGTGAGAGGCTTCGGCTGTGGCGAGCCCGAATCTTACGCCCCGTTCCGGGGCGGGGCGGTCAGGCATGATGGGTCCCGACGGCTTGCGCCGTGGGCTAGGATTTTCGCCCTTCGGGCTTTGGCAAGGCCGCTGAGTTGGGGGTGTTTTCGGAAAGGGGTTTTTGATTTACGACGCCAGCTGCGGTTTCCCTGCATCGAGAGACCATGGGAATTACGAAACGAAGTGGGGGCGCGCAAGGCGGCTTGGGCTGAAGTATTGTCGTTACAGCGACTTTGAGGCATTTTACGGTTCAAAGCCAATCTTGCTCGCTGGCAGGAAAGGGCGAAGAAAAGGCGTTTTTTGCGAAACGAATCGTTCATGAAGGCGATGCCAGTTTTGCAAAGCGGATTCTTGATTTCGGATGCCTAGGGGAGCCACCGGATCCGGTTGCGCAAGTCGGCAGGCGTCCAGTTCAGCCAAACGAAAAGTAACCCTTCGATCGCGACTCCAATGGAGGATTGTGCTTGCAGCCAGCTGGAAGTCGATCGAGGGCTCTCTTTGGAGCAGTCCTTTCCGTATGTCGGGGTCGATGCCAGCGTCAGCTTGAAAGCGAATCTTCAAGAAAGCGAATCTTCAAGCGAGCCTGGCGCCCGCTTCTCTCCTGGCTCGCTCAAAGCGGTGGATCATCTCCTGAGGCATGGGATATTGCGCCTTGATCTGTTCAAAAGCGCGATCCTGATCTTTCAGGTAGGCTTCCACCTCGGCCGGGTGCTCCAATACGAAGTTGATGGCGCCGTAAACCTTCGCCAGCGATCCAATGGACGGGTAAGCCTCGAAGATCGCTTCCGCGGACCGACCGCGTCGAAAGTCGTGGACCACAACGTCCAGGACCAATCCGCGTGCCGGCCACGTCGTAGCCGCCATTGCGGGCTTCGACGTATTCGTTGGTCGGCATCATGCCGTGGATCCTTGTTCTTATTTTGCCTCCGAGCGATGAGCCTGGGTAGCTTTATGGCCCGCGATCGCGTGGCGATCGCGTGGCGCTGGGGTTTGCAGGAGCAGCGCTGTTTTCAATATGACAGGATTGCGTGTGGCGCATCGGAAAAATCGGGCCGACCCGCGCGGGGGGCGTGGATTGAAACTGCTTTTGGCAGACGACAAAGGCGAAGGAAAGGCGTTTTTTGCGAAACGAAACGGGCTGGCCTGGGGAAGTGGAGTCGTACGAAACGAACTCCCGCAGTGTGACGCTGCCTAACAACGGAACGAATTGTTTCGCCTGTTGTTCTCCAAGGGAAGGCTGGCCTAACCTCCCTTTAATTAATTACTTACAGGAAAGACTCTTGGGACTAGGCGCGAAACGAAAGGGCGTAATTACGAAGCAAAACTGCGTCAGTCGGACTGGCGTCTGGCAACGGAGAATCGGGTTTTGAGGTCTCTGAGACCGATTTCCTTGAGACCGATTTCCTGAGACCGATTTCCTGAGACCGATTTCCTGCATTCTGCGCGCGGAACCTTCTGGGATTAGGACTGGCGGGCGGCCGCGCAACGGAAGCCCGTAAACGCGTGTCCTGTTGCCGACCTCCGCGACGTTCTCGAGTGTTACGCGGTACGCCTTCGCGTAGGCGGGATGGAAGAAGCGGCGAGCTGGCGCACGATACCCGTTTGATTCACTCGCCACTGCATGAGCGCGGCGCTGACGCCGAAATGCCTCGCGCCCTCGTCGATCCGCCCGTTCGAGCGCATCCACGCTAGCGCAGCGTCACGGGGAACAAGCAATGTTCCGGCCTGCCAGTCCGCCTCGGCCTCAAGTCTGGAATCCCAAAGGCGACACCCCCCATCGCCCAGGGCGGGCGACATCGGATGTTCGAGCAGGATGTGGGACAGCTCGTGCGCGAGCGAGTTTGCGCGTCGGCCGGCAGGGTGATTGGGGTTGTAGACAATTAAGCGTCGGGTTCCGGCCGCGACGGTCATAGCTGAAAATCGCGAATCGGGCGCCAGGATGCGGTGGACGCTCTTGGCAGACGCGCCCGAGGACACAAGCTCCGGAGCTGTGATAATCGGTATGCCGAACTCCCCACAGATCCGCACGCAGTCAATCGCGGCAAGCGGGTGAAGTCCGAGCTCCGCACGGACCGCAACGGCTAAGCGTTCTGCAGCGGATTTAAAGCCACGCGGCAGATTCCCGCTCATCCTATTACTTCTGCTCCTTTACCAGATGACGGTAGGCCGCGGCAATGATGTCTTCGAGCGCCTCAGCCTGTTCGTGGCTAACATTCTTGGCTCCGCGCAGGTATGTCGAGATCATCGCGACCGGGTCCGTGTTTTTCGCCGTTTTCCTTGCCGGAAGAAGAAATTCCTCCTGGGGCATGCCCAGCCAGCGAATCAGAGTAGCGAAGGTGTCGACGTCCGGCTTAAGCCCTTGTGCCATGCGGCTGAAGGTTGACGGCGTGATCTCGAGCTTCAAGGCGAGTGACCGCCAACTCAGTTTTGCGTTTTGCCGCTTCCGGTCAAGTGCCGAGTACAGCGCTTCCACATCGACCGTCGTTTCGGGCATCAATTCTCCTCTGTTTGACTTTACAGGTAGTGTTTGACTTTTGCAATCCCTTCGGTATACTGAATAACGAACAGTGTTGTACAAGTCGAACGCCAGACTCCGAGGGCGTCGACGTTTTCATTGGAGGATTTCGATGTCGATTCGCATCACGTGTATCAACAAAGCCGGCGGCCAGCACTACGATCCGCACACGGCTATCACAAACCTCGGCTGGACCAACGAGTCCACCGGCAAGTCCGGCAAGTCGACGCGGCTCGAGGTCTATGACTGGCTTAAGCAGAGTTCGTCCAACACGGCGTATGTGTTGGACCGCTTTGGCAACAAGGCTTATTTGTATCCTCGCGAGAATTCGCTCGGGACAAAATTCGTTCAAACGTTTGCTGATCGCGTCTGGACGGACAACCTTCTGGCTTTACCGGAATGTATCAACTAAGGAGGCAATATGCCACAGAAGCATTGCAATACAGGACTGGATGATCGCTGCCGCGACCGGGATGGCAGCATCCGTCAGAAGCGTGGCGATACTCTCGTTGGAACCCTTCGCGAAACCTACGGCGAGGACTTCGCCGGTGGCAGGCGCTCGGATATGAGGCTGGATACGCTTTTGGAACAAGAGCGCGCGGCGTCGCTACGCGAGTTGCTTGACCGCAGGCGTAGGTAGAGGCCCGGGTTGCCAGGTCGCGCGCGGCGATTCCGGACGCGCCGTCCTCGGCGGACATGCGCGGATGGCCTGCGGCAGCGCGGTGGCCCTGCGGGCGGTCTCTCGCAGGGCCTCTTCATGACCTTCAGGCAACCATTATCTTTCGGTTGAGCGGCGAGTGCCTCGCGCGGTTTTGCGATCTCTGCCTTGACGTCCGTGATCCCGACTGGGGTCTCGGGGATCAGCGGAACCGCATTTGTGGGCCGGAGCGCGCTTGAAAGAGCGCTGGGGGGCGGGATCGGGTGCGCGACGACACCTTGGAACGCCTTGATCGAAGCGTAGTCAGGCATGCCGGGAGACAGGCAGGCGAAACCGCCTGCCCCACCACCCCACCACCTATAGGAGAGCGGATCATGCTTGCTTTTCTTATTCACCTCGCTGACATGGATCTGCCGTAGCTTTGAGCTGAATTCCTTGAGGATCAGGTAGGTCTCCGTCGTGGCCGGATCCCATTGCCTGGCGTGACCAATGTCAAGGCAAAGCGACGCGTCAGGCAGCTCCTTGGAGATCGAATCGAGTTCCTTTGCCGTCCTGCCGGTTGGTTTACGTTTGTCCATGTTCTCGACGCAGAGGAGTGGGCCGAACAAACACCGGAGGGACATATCGAAAAGCATGTCCGGATGCACTACGACGAGCAATCCGCGCCACAGCTCCTTGTGGAGTGAGGTGGACGCGTGGATTGAAACGCATCGCTGGACCAAGCCGCGCCGTTGTGCGGAAAAAGCCGAGATGAATCTCGGCTCTGCAGGCTGGACAGCCCGCGCCACAGACGGGCTCACTACCTGGGCGGCCTTGCGAGGCGCAGGCTGTTGGTCACTACGGATACGGAACTCACGGACATGGCCGCGCTTGCCAGCACTGGGCTCAACAGGATGCCGAATTTGGGGAATAGGGCGCCGGCGGCTATTGGCACGGCGATTACGTTATAGAGGAAGGCCCAGAACAGGTTCTGTTTCATCACGCGCATCGCGCGCCGCGCGGTTTCGATCGCGTCCACTACGCCGCTCAGGTCACTGCGCATGATCACTACGTCGCCCGCATCCATGGCGACGTCTGAGCCGGCGGCCATCGCGATACCCGCATCAGAGTGCGCCATTGCGGCAGCGTCGTTGACCCCATCGCCCACCATCGCCACGGGCCCGAGTTTTCGCCAGCGCTCGACCGCTTCCACTTTGCCTTCGGGCAGCGTCTCGGCCTCCACGTCTTTGATACCTACTTCGCGGGCTACCGCGCGAGCGACGGCCTCTCGATCGCCGGTCAGCATGACCACGCGAAGCCCCAGGCGCTGCAGCCGGGCAATCGCCGGGGCCGAGGTCGGTTTGATTGGATCAGCGACGCCAATCACCGCGGCCGCCTGATTGTCCCATGCCATCAGCAACGGCGTGATGCCATCCGCGGCAAATTGGTCCGCGATTTTGTTTAGCTTTTCCGCAGCAATGCCGCGCTCCGCGAACAGGCGCGCGCTGCCCACTGTCACCTTCGTTCCGCCGCATACGCCTTCGGCGCCCATTCCTGGCAGGGCGCGAAACGCTTGCACTTTGGGAACCTCGATTGCTTTTTCGCGCGCGTAACGGACTAATGCCGCGGCGAGCGGATGCTCCGAACCGGCTTCGACTGCAGCGGCCAACTCGATGATCCTTCTTTCGGGAAAGGCTGCGGCATCGCAGGTCTCGAGACGCACGACCTGCGGACGGCCTTGGGTGATTGTGCCGGTTTTGTCGAGAATCACAGTGGTGATCGACGCCAGCCGTTGCAGCGGTTCCCCGCCCTTGATGAGAATCCCCTGGCTGGCGGCGCGGCCGGTCGCCGCCATCACGGCCGCCGGCACGGCCAGGCCCATGGCGCAAGGACAAGCGATGATCAATACGGCCACTGCGCAGGAAATGCCGCGCGCCAGGCCACTACTCGGGGCGGCCAGCCACCATGCGGCGAGCACCAGGAGCGCGATCGCAATCACGCAGGGCACGAACACGGCGCTCACTTGATCGGCCAGCCGCTGAATGGGCGCCCGTGAGGACTGTGCGTCGCGCAGCAAGCGCACCATTTGCGCGAGCACGGAATCGCCGCCCAAATGCGTGGCCCGGTAACGCAGCAAGCCAGGGCCGTTCAGCGTGCCGCCCATGACACGGTCGCCGGGTTTTTTCTCCACCGGCATGCTCTCGCCAGTCAGCATGGATTCATCCACGCCCGAGCTGGCTTCCATCACTTCGCCATCCACCGGCAGCCGTTCGCTTGCCCGCACCACCACCACATCGCCAGGCTGGACCTGGTCGAGCGGAACCTCCTCCACACCGCCGCTGTGCTCCACTCTCGCCGTTGGCGCCTGCAGCCGGGCCAGCGTCATCAGGGCCGTGGTGGTTCGCCTCTTCGCGCCGCTCTCGAGCATGTTGCCCGTCAGAATCAGCCCAATGATGAGGATTACGGCTTCGAAGTAGACGTCGGGCGCCACGCCGTGCGATTCGAGCCACCGCGGCGCCCAGGTTGCGACTGAGGAATAGACAAACGCCGAGCCTGTGCCCATGGCAATCAGCACATTCATGTCACTGGCGCCGTGGCGCAGGGCCGACCACGCTTTCACAAAAAACTGGCGTCCGGACCAGAGCAGGACAAATAGGGACAAGGCGAAGAGGGCGACGCGAAGCACCGCTGCCGGAACGCTGTAGAGCGATGGGAGCATGGGGCGCAGCAAGGCATCGGCCCAAGTGGAAATCGCGGCCATAAAAGGGTCGACATGCACGGCGCCCATACCACCCTCCGCGCCGGCCATTTGCATGAGCGGCATCGAGAGCAGCATGGCCGCCAAACCCAGGGCGAGCGTCACGACGGCCTGGAAACGCAGTTTGTGATACTCCTGCGAGAGTTCACGGTCGCGCTCATTTTGCTCGGCGATCAGATGTTCGGCCGCGCGCGGTGCTTCCGCGCCGTAGCCGGTGCCGCGAACTGCCTCGACCAATCGCTCGACACCGGTCTTGGCGGGCGAGTACCAGACCGTGGCCTCGTTCAGCATCAGATTCACGGCGGCGGATTGCACGCCCGGTTCGTGTTCGAGCGTGCGCTGCACAAAGGCCTGGCAGGAAGCGCAGGTCATGCCGGCGACCGGGAAGGTGACTTTCGCGGTTTCAGTTTGGGTGGCGTCCATCTACCTCCAGTAGGGTTCACTTTGGATTGCGAGAGCGCGCATGATGCCGGAAGGCCGCTTGACAACGGACGAGCAGGTTGGCAACCTGCCCCACATGTTTCTGCGAAGTGAATTTTGGCTGTTACGCATTGCGCGTGTGCGCCTCGAGCATCTTGAAACCCGCCTTCGCGACGGCGTGCGCGAGCATTTCAGTGGTAACGGCATCGCCGGCGTGCACCTGCGCTGAACCCACGGCCACATTCTCCACATCCACGCCGGGCACTTGCTTGAGCATGGCGGTCAAGCGCGTCACGCACCCGCCGCAGCTCATGCCTTCAATGACTAATTCGATGGATCGTGTGCTGGTCATCCTTAAGGCGCAGCGGCTCCATTGATCTCGGCGCCTACTTCCATTCTGCACGCCGCATGTTCAAGACCTTCGAAGTGGAGGAGGCTGCGGGTTTCAAAGCAAGTCCGCGGGGATGTCCCG
>Ga0302325_10016765_pt1 | contig 15506 bp, 14 predicted proteins | sample Palsa_T0_2_FD_201948 | JGI IMG/M metagenome (GOLD analysis project Ga0302325, IMG submission 201948) | Peat permafrost microbial communities from Stordalen Mire near Abisko, Sweden - Palsa_T0_2 | ecosystem: Environmental > Terrestrial > Soil > Palsa > Peat permafrost | place: Sweden: Abisko...
GCCGCTGAGATACTTGGCGTCGGGTCCCAATTCCCGCAAACAAGACAACTTTACCCGCCGCCGCGTCATACCCCATGGCGCCGTTGTCACGCGCGATGGGGTTGGTCCCTGGGAACATCTCGGCCCACTTGGGCGTCGAGGACTTGCCGGAGGGAGAAGGGGAAGAAAGCAGTCGAGCCAGGCTCGGAAGGCTTCCCAGCATGAGCAAGAGCGAAGAGATCATGTAAAAGCGGTTGCGCATTGTGAGTTTCCCCTTCTCCCCAGATAGATGGCCGATGTTTCAGCCGCCTCTCTATTGGATAAGCGCGAAAGAAGAAAACATTTCACAAAAATCGGGGAACTCGACGTCGTCGCTGCGGAACATCGGGTACAGCGGCGGCTTTCCATTCGCCTGCCCCAACGTTTCAGTATTTGACCCAACGGGAACCTTCCACTCGTTTTGCAGCGCACCGGCCTTGCGGCATCGCAATATCCGTTCCAGCAGCAACTCTTTGAAGATGCAGTTCGAGACTGGCTCGCCTTCCTCCGGAATTTTGCGCGGGAGGCTCCCATTTCTTCCGGATCGGTCTTGGACTCGTACAGTCGCCTTTATCCCGGGCTAGAGCATTGCGTGCACGCGCATTGGCGGAACACATTGAGCTGGCTGTTCTGCAGCGCCGAGGGAGGCACATATCCGCCAGATCCCTGGAACATTCATCAAGGGAAGTTTCACAAGTTCTTGATTGCGACAGGCCCAATTATCGCTAATTTCAACGCGAACTCCCTAAATCGCGAGACCGGTTGCGGTCTCGTCATTCCCGTTTTCGGGGGCTTTGGCGCCCAAATGCATCGGCGATGGAATAGGTTTGCCCTTTGTAATGATGAATGGGATCAAGGCTTCGGCTACCTCAGAGACTTCAAGGCAAGTTGCCGTCGCATGGTGCTCTCCAAGAGTGAATACCAAGCGCTCTAACTAGCCAAAATCATCGCGAGTTATTTGTGGGATCAGGTAACAGAGGAGAGCTCAAATGAAAACTGGGTGGTTGTTCGGAACGGAAACTGCAATTGCGGAGACCATTGCGACCTCTTGGCATTGGCCACCGCAATTCCGAAGAAAGCAGATTATTATCCGACTCTTATAGAGTGGCATTTGGCTGATTCTCAGGCTCCGCAGAAGGAACTCAAAACCCGGCGACAGACGGAACGTAACCGTAACTGCGATAAACGGCCCGTCTGTCACCAGGTTTACCAGGTTTCCCAGGTTTCGAGTCGAAACCAGGGGAGCGTAGTTTTCATCACCGCCGGGGTGGGGTCCCAGGGCACTATAAAACTGCTACTTTGTACACCCGAAACGCCAGATAAACGGCGATCAGGAAATTGGTGGAAATCATCAACAAAGCTGCAGGGAGCTGTCCCCCATCGATATAGCGCGTTTGTCTCGCAGAAGTGACCGTAAATCCACCCACGGTCGGGTAGAAATACAGCAGCGCGACCGCCAGCAATGTGGCTAAGATGTTTAGCCAGAAACACCATACCAAGTGTGAACGCAGCATTGAAATGATCCCCCTTTCGTTTTTGTTTCAATTACAGTTTATCGCAGTCTGTGCGGGCGTTGATTTACCGATAGGAATGCAGTCCCCGGCCACACTCCCTGTCGATTTGAGACCCAAGCCAACTGCCGCGGATTCGGTCGATTGTTGAAGGCTCGACAAAATAGTGCTCTAACATGAAAACCTCCATTCGGAAATATCCGATGGAGGCAATCATTCCACTACAGACCGCTCGTTACGTGGTTCTCAAATTGTAGATCGTTTTGACCTGACCTCGTGGATTCTTCCAATTCGGAATACGATGTGGGCGAAGTAAGGGATGAGTCGACGTAAGCACATCAGGCGCAAATCATCGCTGGGTTGGAGCAAGTGGAAGCGGGCGCACCGCCGAAGATGTGGGACGTAGCAAGCACACGATTTATGCCTGGAACGCGAAGTACGGGGCATGCAAGTGAGCGCGGCCGAAGACGATTGCCGATCTGAAAAGCCCGCGCAATATTGCCACTCTGATACCCAGGGCCGGTGATCGGTGGGAGTGGTGCACTGGAAATGACGCTCTTGCGTTCTGGAGATGCGGGCGCTCCTTTTAGCTGAGATGGACTGTCGAATGTCGTTTTTGCCACACAGTTGACCGACAAAAGGATCGCGAATCAAAATGCGAATCAACCGGGGAGAAAGGGGTACGGGAACGCCCTGAGCGAGAACAATACAACGAAAGACTGCCGCGACACAATACTTGTCAAGCGCGCGATGATTGCATCGCGATTATGGCGCGCTGAATGATAGTGACGATCCGAACCTCTTCGTTTCAGTGATTCAGGCCGGTCTCATTGACAAAGACACCGTTGCCCTCAGCAACGCGCTCGATGTGCTCGCCAACAAGCTGAATGAGCTGTCTCCGTGCATCATTACATTGGCGCAGAATCTCGATGAGACGCATCCGTGCGGAATCGAAGTCGGCTCGCTCACCCTCGCTTAGAAGAGCGGCCTGCGAAAGCTGTGAAATCTGCTGCGGTAGGCGGAACAGCCATTCGCTGTCGCCCGGATCGCCGATAGTTTTGACGGTTGGTGGTTTCATGCGATTCCTCTCTGCGCTTAGAAACCCAATCGGTGCACGGGGATGGGGTGCTCTACAGTCGGGGCCCCTGAGCCCTCTAATTTAATTTTGCTAAACCAAGTACGGTCAATCCGTATCTATTACCTATAGGAGAAAACGGATACTGGCGTTGCTTGGAAGGGGGACTTAGTTCGCATCGTTTTTTTTTTGCATCATTCACACGGCATCGTGGCAGGCACGAAGCCGGACGTCGCTGGCAGAAGCGACTTTCCGCTCTTTTCAAGCGGCATTCCTTCGCCCCACGGGAACACGAGTTTCCCTGGTGCGTTTCCGCGACCAAGCGCGGCTGGTTTTCGGCCACCGAGAGTAGCTTACTGCGCATAATACGCATGATGCGGATCGTTTCCAACGCCGCTTCGCGGCCATCAGCCTCAGGGCTAGAGCGTTTTCACAAGGGGTGCAAAGCGAAGAAGGAACACCGAAGCGGAATCTTCTGCTAAGACCGGGGGCCAGGCAAGGTCAGATTGCTGGGGTGAAAAGAACCCCTGCACATACCCGCTCACGCTAGACCGTAGTATTTGTGAAAACGCTTCAAGGCAACGCTGATCTTTGACAATCGATGTCTATCCAGTGGGCGGTGGCCGGCAAAACCTCCCCGCCCGAAAGCCAAAACAACGCCTGGCATGGACCACCCGGTTCCCATGCCCGTTTTGAAGGGTACGGGCTTCAGCCGGTACGTAAGCCTCGCAAAACCAACGGGGCTAAAGAGTCTGCGTGAGAACTCGGATTTGCAACTCCAGCCCCGTAGGGGCGACCTGAAAGTAGCCCAGGACGCTAGTCCTGGGAACAGATCGCAACCATGGTTAGTCCCGGACCCGGATTTCCTGCCACGCATCGCTGGACGAGGCCCGCGCGTGCGCCTTTCAGTAAGGAAAGGCGCATGAAGTTTGCCAAAGCCACCAAGTTCCACAGGAAATCCGGGGGAGGGACGGCTGAAACGGTGAGCATGGATTCAGCCGTCCCTCCGGGACTCGATATCTCTCCCTGAACACAACCCAGGACTGCGTCCTGGGCTACTTTCAGGTCGCCCCTACGGGGCTGGAGTTGCAAATCCGAGTTCTCACGCAGACTCTTTAGCCCCTGAGGGAACCGGCTGGTTTGGCTTCACCCTTTGCGAGCGCTGAAAATGGATTCAATCGTTGAGACACTACGCTAGAGACCGCCGAACCCGAAGAATCCCCGCAGCAGGCTAAAAAGTGCGCTAGTGCGCACTTTTTAGCCATTTCCCGGACCCGGATTTCCTACGACGATGCACTGGAGAGAACCGCGTGTGCGCCTTTCCGTGAAGAAAGGCGCATGAAGTTCACCGAAGCCACCAAATTCCACCGGAAATCCGGGGGGGAACCCCAGCCCGTGAGTGTCAATGCAAGAAAAACCAGGATAGGTTCCGTCCCCTTCACGGCGATAACACGGGTTCAAATCCCGTCGGGGACGTGCCGAGCCGGGATGGCGGAGGCCTGATGCAGCTAAGTACCACGGAGTGCTTCCGTACCGCGAGACCCGGGTGTACGTTTGCGCGGGTCTCCTTTATCATCCGCCATGATGCCGTCCATGGCTATCATAGCCATGACGAGGTTTGGCCATGCGTAGTGTCAATGTAGCGGAACTCAAGAATCGGCTCAGCACCTATCTGACCTATGCAAAGAACGGCGAAGTCGTCATCATCCGGGATCGAAATCTGCCCGTCGCCAAATTGATCCCTTTCATCGCCGAGGATGCGAGTGAAGAGGAGTTGGCCCTTGTAGCCGCCGGAGCCATGCGCCTCCCGGAAAAGCCGTTAGACCTTGACCAACTCTGGAAGATGCCGAGGGCGACCGTCCGCGGAAACGCGGCGACGCAAGCAGTTCTGGAGGAGTGGGAGGAAGGCCGGTGAACTCCGGCACCGCTTTCTGGGATTCCAGTGCTCTGATCCCGCTCTGCGTTCAGGAGCGGACAAGCAATAACGTTAGGGCGCTGGCCAAGCAGTTTGCTCCGGTGGTTTGGTGGGCCACGACGGTGGAGATACACCGCGCGATTGCGCGGCTGCACCGTTCCGGTAAGTTGCACGATGATGCCCGCCAGGCAGCGCTCAACCGGCTCTCCGTCTTAAGCCGAGGCTGGCGAGAGGTTCTTCCCAGTGATAAGCTGCGTGCCCAGGCAGGGGTCTTACTTGACACCTATTCCTTGCGCGCAGCGGACAGTTTGCAACTCGCGTCTGCCATGATTTGGTGTCAGCTACGGACTGCTCGACAGAAGTTTGTCTCGAGCGACCTCCGCCTGTGCCAAGCTGCCGCGCAAGCGGGTTTTGTGATCATAAGCCCGGTCGTGGCGGTCCCGTAGTCGCTTCGGTACTTAGGGATATTCCGTGACCTTGCGGTCGACGCGTGGGTGAATCTGCGTCGGTTCTCCAGCATCGTTGATCACGTGGCTGATCTCGCCCTTGTCCGCCAGGCAAACCGTGATCATGTCGTGGAAGCGGACGCTTGCTCTGCGTGGGGTCTCTATCGCCCGGCTCAATACCACGCCGGACTGCTGGAACACACTGTAAACCCCCAGCCCCCACGCTTCGTGGCTGGTGACCGCGTCAGCCACCTTGTAGGAGGCCCATCCATTCGTTCCCGGCGCGCTCCTATAGCTCCCCTGGTTGGGAGGGTCGTAAGGAATTTCGGATTGGTAGAAATACGTTCTGCCACCGTTGCCGTTCCAAATCACCTGGAATTGCTGATGGTGCTCGACAAACAAACCATAGATGGTCACCTGGTCGCCGTTGACCACCACGCCGTTCGCGCTGGTGTTGAGGTTCCAGCCTACCCCGGAGCCGTGGTCGGCCCGCCATATCCAGGTGTGGTCGACCAGGGTGTCGTGGCTGTTGATCTCCAGGTTGACCCGCGTTCGTCCAACCGTCGCACCCCCTACTCGAAAGAAGATATCGTGCAGAGAAATAGGATTGTCCTCGTGCCGGCCCCTGCTCCCCTCCGGGCCTACCTGCAGCAGCACCGGCGACTGGCTGGGTCCCGCGTCGAAGAGCAAACCAGCGAGGATGATGCCATCCGCATCCGCTGTCGTCATGGCCGCATCGCCTCCGGTAGGACGCAGCGTTGCAAAGCCCAGGCCAAGCACCACGGTGTTGGCATGGATCACGCGGAGCGGCTCGCTCAGCTCATAAATGCCGGGCGTGAGCAGCAGGTTACGTCCCCGGGCAAGCTGTGCATTGAGGGTGACCGCGGTATCTCTCCCCGCGCGTGCGATGTAGAACTCGCTCAAGGGAATGGTTCTTCCCGGCGTCTGGCCATCGTGCCAGGTGATGCCGGCGCTATCATGCCGCAGGGCCGGAACGCGAACGCTGAACTCACCAGCTTTACTCACCTGCAGGAAGGGCTTCTCGCGAACGATCGGAGTCCTTGCCACTTCCGTATAGGGCGGAACAGGCCACTTGCCGGCGGGCGGATGATCCACCCCAACAAACACCATGTTCCAGTTGGAGCCGCTCCACGACCGCCACTCGCAGTTTCTTGAGATCCATTGCTGCTGCGAGCCGGAATCGACATTGCCGTCCACCAGGTCATCCGACATCCATCCCCCGCTCGCCCAGCCGTGCTCCTGGTGGAGCACAAGATCTCCGGCGATGTGCATGCGCCGCAGGGGAACAGCCTGCGAAACCGCCCATTGCATGCGGCCCCCGGCAGGAGTGATGGAAAGCCCTTCCGCGGCTCTCCAGAAGGTAGTGGTTGCATTGTTGTTCTTAAGGCTCGCGTCTGCGTGTACGTTTCCCGCGATGCGCGTCTCGTCGGGAGAAGCGCCCAGCCCGATCACCTCGGTGTAGTAACCGATGGGAACATCCACATGGTAGCTGCCGGGTAGGAAGAGCAAGGCCGTCCGCTGCGTGCCAAACTCGTTGTGTTGCTGCGTCGCGTAGACCCCGTCAATCGCCTTCTGTATTTCCGCCGCCGGCATCCCGGGGCGAAACAGCAGAACATTCGGCCCGAAATCCGGAGTGGCGGCCCGCGCCGCAAAAGAAAAAAACAGCAGAAGGAAACTCAATCCGGCGGCGAGCAAACCGCGTTTACCAGACATAGGTGCCCGCTGATTCGGCGGGCAGCGTTGTGGTGAAGGCTTTGCCATGGTAGCGGACGCTCACGCTCCTGGCAAAGTTACTGGTGTTCGCCAGCACCAGGACGATCGTCCCCGCAGGCGTGCGGAATGCGACATCCGCCAGTTGCTCCAGTTCATTCGACGCAATCCGCACAGAACCGGGCGGCACGAATTTCGAGAAGTGCGCCACTGTGTAATAGGCAAGGTTACGAGTCACCTGGTTGCCATCAAGTGTAACCGCGCCCTGGCAGCCCGTGCATCCTCCATCGTCGGTATGCGGGCCATTGTCCGGGTCCGCAGCCAGGTTCCACAGCAACACGTTCCGGCACCAGTTGCGGGCGCCCCCAACCATCGCAAAACCGATCGACGCCGCAATGCCAAGCGGCTCGTTTACGGAGCCGGTGATGGACTGCTCGGTCAGGTAAAGATTCTTGTTGGGGTACTCGTTATGAACCGTGGTCAACACCGAGGCGTCGCCCCCATATAAATGGAAGGCCGTACCGTCCACGTACTTGCTGGCATCAGGGTCGGCGAGAATCGACAGAGCATACGAGGGCACGTCGGGGTTGTGGTCGTAGAGCAGGATCCTGGTGGTGATGCCGGCCTTTCCGAACGCGGGGCCCAGGTTCCTGGCGATGAAGGCGCCTTCCTGTTCGGCGAACAGCACCATGCTGGGGGTGTTCTTGGGATTCAGGGGCTCGTTCTCAACCGTGATGGTGTGGATAGGAATGCCCTCGGCCTTCATCCCCTGGACATACTTCACCAGGTAATCTGCATAGGCCTGGTAAAACTCAGGTTTGAGTGTTCCTCCTTTGACCTTGCCGTTGGTCTTCATCCACGGTGGTGCAGACCAGGGGGAGGCAAGTATCTGGATATGCGGGTTGATGGCCAGTATCTCCTGCAACACCGGGATGACCTCGGCTTTGTCGGGAGCGAGACTGAAATGAGCCATGGCCGCATCCGTTTGGCCCTCTGGCAGGTCATCGTAGGAGTAGACCCGGGCGTTCATATCGGACGATCCGATGGTCACTCTCAGGTAGCTGCTGTGGATACCCTCCCCAGAGGGCGCAAACAGTTCCTGGAGCAGCGCGTGCCGTTTGTCAGGCTCCATGTGCATGAGCAGTTGGGCTGATCCGCCGGTGATGGCAAATCCGAAGCCGTCGATCGGCTGGTACTGCGCATCGTCGTTGACCTCCACTGTAGGCAGGGAACTGCTCGATGCGGAAAAGTGGAGAGGAGCTTGCTCTGCACTGAGCAGTTGCGACCGGTCCGCAGTGGTCAACCATAGGTGGGCCTCTTCCTGCGCCACGGCCATGGCCGGCAGCCAAAGCGAAAACACACAGAGAGCCCACCGGGCGAATCGTAACTTCATAGCGGCTTTACCTTTCTGTCCATCTAGACAACCGGTTGTTTACTGCGCCGGGGGCCAGAAATCTCTCGCCAACGATAGAAACAGCGCCCGGCCTCTTTGTCAAGCCAAGATCCGGTTGGCTTACCGAGTTGGCCATGCGGCCAAGCGATGGGTATGCTGTTGGGGATGGAAGCCCAGGGTAGGTTGCCGCCGTAAGGGGGACGACGCACTCTGGCCGGGAGCCAATACATGCCTATGACGCTGACGCACGGAATTCCCCTCTGGTTCCTGGTTTTAAGCTTGTTTCTGCCCAGGCTTTCGCTGTTTATCGGATGGATCCACATGTGGTGGTTCTTTATCCCCCAGCCCTGGGCCGCGGTGTTGTGGGCTTTGCTTCCAAGGGTGCTGGTCCTCATCTTCATTCATGCGCATCAGGGGTTCGACCTGTGGTTCTGGATACATCTGGTGACTGCGATCCTGGTTTGGGGTGGATCTGGGGCCTCTCACAACAATAGAAGGATACGGAGAACGCGTACCTAGCGGCTTGGGAAGTTTTTCGTCAAAACACCCACAAGACCGTCATCCTGAGAGCCTGTGACTTTTTCGATCTTTCGTGTTTTCTGCACACGTAACCGGATGTTTTTCAACCCCAAGCAAAACCGTCATCCTGAGCGAAGCGCCGCGCGGATCTATCCCATATCGAACGGCTTATGGCGCGGAGTCGAAGGACCCCGACGCTGCTTATCTTACCCATGCTGCGCGGAGCTTTTCGACCACCGAAGCCCGAGAACAGGATCTCGCTGCGGTACGCACTTGACGGTCACGCCACGAGCCGGGTTCCCCAGCTCGAATCCGATGTGAGCTATCTAGCTCAGTTATTACTCCGCGTCTCTGAAACAATGGCTTTGGAGAAGAGTCCGTGTTATCGGCTCCCTCATGGTTCTGAGCTAAGTCAGCCCATCTGACAGTTGTCCCTCTTAGCTCTCCGCCTTTCAAGGAAGAAACCTGTGAAGATCACCTCAATGCTATTAGTCAGTGCCTTGGCGCTGGCCAACGGAAACCTGTGGGCTGGTACAGGACTCCAGGATTCGATGGATCGCCTGCGAATCTCCTCGGAGGTCATTCACGCCAGCCTGGACGCACCGGATAAGGGCATTCCAGATGAGGTGTTGAGTGGCGCAAAGTGCATCGTCGTCATTCCGCACCTGGTAAAGGGTGGGTTCATCTTTGGCGCCGAGCACGGTAGGGGTGTCGCGTCATGCCGCACCAATGAGGGCTGGAGCGCTCCAGCGTTTGTCTCCGTCGGCGGCGGCAACTGGGGATTGCAGATTGGCGTGGAAGGCGTTGACGTCATCATGCTGGTGATGAATGACCAGGGGTTTCAGCATATGCTCTCCAGCAAGTTCGAACTCAGCGGTGATGCATCGGCTGCGGCAGGTCCGGTGGGCCGTCACGCCTCCGCGGGTACTGACTGGAAAATGAATACTGAAGTCCTCACCTACTCACGTGCGCGAGGCCTATTCGCAGGCATCACCCTGAACGGCGCTGTGCTTCAGCCGGACGACGACTCGACGCGTGCGATCTACGGCCGCGAAGTAGCCTTCCGCAGCATTCTCTCAGGTGACATCCAGGCTCCGAAGTCGACCCTCGATTTCATGAAGGCGATTGCCGATGCGGGCCATGCAGGGACAGTTGCCGAAGTGGGCGCGGAACAGAAGTGAAAACGCTTTAAACACCAAGGACCAGGGCCCTGATCGGCTTCAACAATTCGAAGGGAGAACACGATATGCCACTGATGCAACTAGTCATTACGTTGGTCGTAGTAGGAGTTCTGTTAGCGCTTGTGAACCGTTTCATTCCAATGCAATCCAGCATCAAGTCGATCCTGAATGGCGTTGTCGTGATCTGCGTTGTGATATGGCTTGCGAATCTCTTCGGCATTTTCGGTCCACTCCACAACATTCGCGTAGGCCGATGACAAATAAGTCGGTGATCGGGATTTGAGCTGCAACCCTCTCACTCAACAACTTATGGGCTCCCATCAAGAATAGAAGGTTTGCCTGTCGCTCCTCAAAGCTTGCCCTTTTTGTTCGGCAGGCATAAGTCGATGGCAAAAAGGTAGATAAATGCAAGTTCTCCGCTCGATACGCAATCTCAGTCTGGTTGCGTTGCTAAGTGCGCTACCGTGCGCATCTTTCTCGCAGATTTCCGTAGGGGTATCGATCACCACCGCTCCCCCGGAACTGCCGGTTTATGAGCAGCCGCTTTGCCCGCAACAAAATTACATGTGGACGCCTGGATATTGGGCATGGGGTGGTCCTGACGGTTACTACTGGGTTCAGGGAGCGTGGATGATGGCTCCGGCGGTGGGCCTGCTTTGGACCCCTGGCTATTGGGGCTGGAGCAACGGTCTCTATGCGTTTAACACCGGCTACTGGGGCTCGCAGGTGGGTTTCTACGGTGGCGTGAATTATGGCTATGGCTACGGCGGCATGGGCTACGGCGGCGGACGCTGGAACGGCGGCAACTTCAACTACAACACGGCTGTGACGCGCGTGAACACGACCGTCATTCGCACCACTTATGTCGACCGCACCGTGATCAACAACGTCAGCGTGAACCGCGTGAGCTACAACGGCGGCCAGGGCGGCATCAGCGCGCGGCCAAACCAGGCGCAGATTGCGGCGAGGCAGCAGAAGCGATTCGGACCCTCGAATACGCAGGTGCAACATGAACGCCAGGCCAGTCTGGTCAAGGCGAACTTTGCGCCAGTGAATCATGCAACTCCAGCGCATGCGGCCGTGGCGAAGCCCTCGGCCTCGGTCCCGGCGTCCGCGGCAAGGCCGGGGAAAGCAAACGAGACGCGTCCGGTGGAGAGTGCCAAATCTGGCACTGCCACACAACATCCGGCCGCGACCACGCACGTGGCGAATGAGAACAAGCCGGTCACACGGCCTGAGGCAAAGCCCGCAACCACGCGGCCAACTGCCGAATCTCGCCCAGCTCCAAAACCCGTCCACGAACCCGCTCCCTCGCCCCGGCCGATAGCTGCGGGCAGGCCAGAGAGCAAGCCTGCACCGGTCGAGCATGCACGTGTTGAGTCCAAACCCGCGCCTGAAAACCGCCCGGCTCCAGCTCACACTACGCAGCGGCCCGAGGCCGAAGCAAAGCCGGCTCCGCAACACGAGAGCGCGCCTAAACCAAGTGAGGAAAAGCAGCATCCTGACCAGCAGTGAAGTTGAAACAAAATCGAGCCCGGGTCAACCCCTCGGGCTCGATTTATTTGTGAAGGTAAACACCAGCCGCTTAGGGATGCACCTCCGCCTCGAATCCGGACAGCTTTGCGATGAACTCTGATGCAGCGTTCAGGTTGCGGCCCGCCAAGTCGTTCATCACACGTTGGATGAATGGAAATCGTCCCATCCGCTCGCCGAACGTCTTCGAGAGCCAGAGTGCGAGGGGAACCAGGCACAATCCGAACGCGACATTCGCCCAGAGCCAGAGCCATAGACTGTTGACCATATCCACTCCCAGGAACGCTCGGACGGCGACAATGATAAATGGCGCCCAGACGACCGTTCCTCCAAGGAGCGCCCTCTGCGTGATCCGAATCCGCAGGACTCGCAGCATCGCAAGCTGCTTCTGAATCGCAGTGACGGGCCCGCTGTAATCAATTTGCCTAAGAGCTACGATCTGACGGATGGTTGCCGCCAGCATCCCGATGGCATAGACGTCGACCGCGACAGCAGAGAGCGACAGCCTGACTACCGCGAAGTGGCTAGAGATAAAACTTCCCAGGGAGACGACGATCGCAAACCACATGACTGCCTCGAGACCCAGCGCCCAACCCAGGCGTTGCGCCGCGGAGTGCGCCTTCGACAAAGTGGCAGTCTTCAACAACTCCCGATTCAAACGAATACTGAGCTTCTCGTCGTATGCCGTCCAAACTTCCTTCATTTCGTCTAGATCAAACATGTTTCATCTCCCTGGGGATGGCGCGGAGCCGCTAAGCTCCTGCCGCATCCTCTGCTTCATTCTGCTTATTTTGGTGGCGACATTCGTCTCACTGATGCCCAGCACGTCTGCCATCTCCAGGTAGCTGTTGCCATCCAGATAGAGCAGGACAAGTGCCTTGTCCAGCGGGTCCAATATTGCGATGAACTGATGAAGAGCCTGAATTTCGTTCGACTGGTAAGCTGTCTCGTCGATGGCGTTCAAGAGTTGCCCATCGTCCGACAGAATGTACCGGTTCCGGGCGCTTTCCTTCCGGTAGAACGAGATGGCGACGTTGAGACTAATCCGATACATCCAGGTGGAGAATCGAGCGCGTTCATCGAACGTCCCGAACGACCTCCACAGCTGAACGACGATCTCCTGGGCCAGGTCTTCCCGGTCGTCTCTATTTCTGCAGTATGAGTTACAGATCTTGTAGAGGATTTTCCTGTGCCGGTCCACCAGGCTCTGGAACTCCTGCTGCTGTTGTAGCGTGATCATCGTAATGTCCTGCCGTTTTGTGCTGCTCAAACTGTTATTCGCAAGCGAGCATCCGGAAATCACGATACCAGGCAATAAACATGGTCTTGGCGTTCCCGGCTTGTCATAGAAGCAGGAACATCTTATGCTGGCTGCGAGTCCCGGGGCGCCGCGCGTTGAGGTGGCGATATGCGTCTGGAGGTTTTTCCCTGAAGAGGCTCATTGCCGAGGCCTACGGCATGGGGATGGAGCCCGGCCGGATAGACTTTCCAGATGCGGCCACAGGGGAGAAACGCTATGACGTCGCGCTGCTTCTGCCCCAGCAAGAAAGCCATGACGCCATGATGCGTCGGGTTCGCGAGGCGCTCCAGGAGAAACTCAACCTCACCATCACGGCCGAAACCCGGGCGACCGAAGTATACGTGGTGACCGCCCCCAAGGGCCCCGGCCCTGCGTTGCATCCGGTCAATTCGTCGGGCGGCGGTTTTGGCGGCTCTTCCAGCGTTGCCTTTGCATTGAAATCACCGGATGGCCGGCCGCCGACGGCGAAGGATCTGCAGGAGCTCGTGGAAAACGGGAAAGCGTCTTCAGACATCGATCCCTCACAGGGTTTCAATCTTGGTAATCTGCTCACGCAACGATGAGGCCTTGGCAAGAAGAACGTCGGCTTTTTCCCGCGCAAGTTCATACTGCGGGAAATTCTTGAGTATCACCGAGATGTTCAACGCTTGCCTGCCTTGCTGCTCTGCCGAACTTTCTTCACGTCTAAGCCGTTGAAGGGTTGCCGAATCGGTTACAGCCATCAGTTTCCTCTTTCTGCGTCAATCTGCTCTCGCGATTCCAAATATTGAATCGGCTGAAAGCAGGGACATCGTGAGCGGCTATCCGGCACTCGCCCGCACGATAGTAAGGTGGTAACTACGGGCTTCCTCTAAGGCAAAAAGCCAACGCTCTGCCAAAGTGGCACGGGATCATAAACCGCGCCTGCCGCAACCGTCCGCCACACTGCGCGGGTGTTATGAATGTCAGCCAGCGGATCAGCATTCAGCAGGAGCACGTCGCCACGTTTTCCTGCTTCGAGCGTGCCCGATTCTTTCTCGACGCCAAGCGCCCGTGCGGCTTCAATGGTTGCTGCCTGCAGCGCTTCCAGTGGCGTAAAGCCCGCCTCGACATAGAGTTCCATTTCGCGATGCAGCGAATACCCGGGAATCGCCTGGTCGGTTCCCGCAACCATGGGAATCCCCGCGGCATGCAGCGCGCGCAGGGTCGCCATCATCACCTGCCACTCTGCATTCGCCAAAACTGCCTTGTCTCCCTTCGCGGGAGGGCTATCCAAGGCCTCGCGCAGTTGCGCCGGCAAATGATCGACGCCAGGTTCCAACTGGTTCAGCGGAATGGTGTTCAAAGAGCCCTCATAGAGCGCGACCGTCGGGTCCAGGACGGTGTGGTGAGCCTGCAGCGTGGAAATCAGATCTTTCGCCCGCGGCCCGTCCAGCTGCAACGCCGGAGCCTTGGTGCGGTCCGGCTTGCCATCGGCTCCCAGCCCCGGGTTAGAGAAATAGGGCACTTCGAAATCGATGTGGTTAATCTGGTCCATACCATCGTGAACGCCCTCAATGGCGGTCATTCCCTCGGGAATGTGTCCGGTTACTGTCATACCCCGTGCGTGAGCATCCGCCGTAATCGTCTTCACAATCTCCGGCTTTACCGAGCTGTAGATCTTGATCTGCCTGGCGCCCGAGGCCTTATACCGCTGCACCCAATCGAGAGCCTGCTCAGGCGTGTCCGCGGTGACTGCGCCGAGAGTGATCGGCCCCGTCCCATCGATGATCCCGGCGAACTCAAGGTGCGGACCGATTGCCGGATCATCCTTACGATCAAGCTCATCGTGCATCGTCCGAATGAAGTCGAACTCGTTGCCTACATCGCGAACGTTGGTGACGCCGGCTGCGAGATATATCGGACCCCATTCCACCTGCTCGTAGTGGGCATGCATATCCCAAAGCCCCGGCACGGCGTACTTGCCCGACGCATCGAGAATGGTCGCGTCCTTCGGAATACGGACCTGACTGCGCGACCCCACCTCCACGATCAGGCCGTTCTCGATCAGGATCACGCTGTTCTTCACTGGGCCTGCGCCGGTGGAATCCTCAAGCGTCGCACCGGTGATCGCCAGCCTCCGCGCCGGGGCCATCCGCGCCGTCGCCGTCAGCTTGGTCAACGCGGCAAGATCCATCTGAACCGCAGCGGCGATAAACACTCCTAGCTCTCCTTCGTATGGTTGGCGCACGGCTTCAAAGTGATCGAATTCTGCGTCCGTGCTCACCAGTGCGATCAGATTCTGCACGTCGTCGATCCACAGCGACTCCTGTCCCCAGATCAGGCCGCTCACGGTGTAACCGTGCGCCGCAAGACCGCCGACGCGCAACGTTCCCGCCGGCATAATGCGAACGGTCGCCTTCGATGGATACACCGTGAACTGCGCGGGCTGGCCATGCATGTGCCACCAGCGCACCATCTGCTCCTGCATCGCCGCCGGAGAATAGCCGTCCGTGATAAACCACGGCCCGCTTGCCGTCTCCATCTCCGTTTTGCTGCTTCGCGTGATGGAGATGTGATCGCCAACCACCGCCAGCGTGTCATCCATTTGGGACTGGCGCGACGCCTGTCCCTTAGCGGCATAAGAACGCGGGGTCATGGCGGCAGTGCCCGCAACGAATGTGGTCTCCAGCGGAACCTTTGTGCCGCGATCGGTAAAGAGGAAGCGCGAGGTCAGAGTATAGGTGTCATCCTTCGCCTCGATGGAATAGGTCTCACTGCCGATCGCTTTCGCAAACTTATGCAGCACGAACGTGCCCGACTTCGCCGTCTGCTGCGCAGCAGCACAGCTTGTGGACGCCATTGCAAGGACGATAGCCAGGACGATACGTCGGTCGAACACGGAATTATCCCTCCACATGATCCG
>Ga0302325_10016766_pt1 | contig 15506 bp, 15 predicted proteins | sample Palsa_T0_2_FD_201948 | JGI IMG/M metagenome (GOLD analysis project Ga0302325, IMG submission 201948) | Peat permafrost microbial communities from Stordalen Mire near Abisko, Sweden - Palsa_T0_2 | ecosystem: Environmental > Terrestrial > Soil > Palsa > Peat permafrost | place: Sweden: Abisko...
ACCCCCCCTCTAGCTCTACGACCCCCACCACCAACGGTGAGGGTGGTGCAGCCGGCGCGACCACGGATAGCGCCCGAGGCTCGCGAGGCGAGGCAGTCGCATTGCGGCTGGTTGTTGCCACAGAAGAGCTACCGACGCTTGAGATCGACGCGGGCAGGATGCCGAACATCGCGAGCAACGTTCAGTCCGCGCTGGATGAGGGTCAACCGGGAGTTCTAAACCGCATCACAGATTCAGGGCAGATCGCGTCCAACCGTGCGGCCGCGACGAGCGGTTTCTCCGGGCCAGGAAGTCCAGATGAGTATCCATTCGCTTCGACGGCTCAGGGTGGAGCAGGCGCCAGGGTCTCCGGTGTGCCACTTGCCGAGCAACGGATTCAGGGCGGCGTCCTATCGCAGTTCTACGCGCGCAATGGCATCGGTGACGGCGATCCCTTCGCGGTCAAGGTCACAGGACTCGAGCCATGAGCGAGCAGCTCCTCGAGCTGGAAGTGCTGCCGCTCTACGCGCAAGTGGGAGTGCAGGATGCCGACACCACCGACCTGCCGGATTGGCAGACCGGAAACGAGCAGGCGGTAGCTACTGCGCATGCGATCCTCGTCGCCACCCGTCCTGATACCGAAGGCACGGTCGTGATCCGGGTCATCCGCGGACCGGCGGAATTGGAGGCGATCGTCTTCGATGGGACCCTCGACGTGACGTCCGGCCTGATCGAGGTGGGCAACTCGCTTGCCGGGACAGTTGAGCGCGTGGCGGTTGGGGAGCCAGGCGGGCGTCGCGTGCAGATCGCCGTCGATCCCGTCGAAGCGCCGGCCGTCATCACAGTCGCAATCGAAGGTCCGTGACACCGCACCGATGCTGCGCGTTCCCGCTGGCCGACTGCTCCTTCTCCTAGCCGCCCTCACCGCGCTCCTGCTCACGGGCTGCGCCGACGTCACGAAGACATCGGGCCTGAACGCGGTCGGGACTCAGAACCGCGTCTGGGCGCTCAACGTCACCGCACCCATCATCGTCGGGCCCGCGACGTCGGAATCCTCCTGCTCGCGCCCGGGTTTCAGCGTCTCGGCGGTCGGGATGGCGTCAGGGTTCTGTGTTGCCGCAAAAGGAACAGCCAGTGGCCTTGGCGATCTGACCAACGGCGAGGTTGCGCAGATCCAAGGTGTGGTGGACGAAGCGGGCCGACCGCTCGAGGTAGCTGGATCGGCGGCTCGCGGAGCGCGGCGCGGGGTCGGCTCGGACCTGCCGATCGGCAAGGGCCCGGGTACGCAGAGCGACATCGACTACCTGATCCCGCCAGGCAGCACGTCCTACTACCGGGGTCTTGAGGGCGGACTGCCAGAGATGGATGCCGGGGGGCCTATCCCCGGGACCCACAATCCGTTTATCGGTCCTAGCATCCGCTTTGAGCCGGGAGCCTCCCCCCGCTACATCCCGGGGCAGTAGACCCAAGTGCGTCGCTTCTGGTTTGAATTCGAGCCGGCGCCCGATCTTCCGATGGGGCTGACGTACGGTTGCGGTGTGACGGCCTACAGCTACGACGATGCGCGCACACAGTTGCTGGACCGCGTATTCGCTGGCGAGAAGATGCCCGAGCCATCGCGGATCATCGAAGATGCCGACGTCTCGGCGCTCGACTGCGATCACGTGATCCCCAATATGGGCGACCCAACGATTCGCGGCATCTGGTTTCCGCACGGCTACCGATGACGACGTCGCCCGCATCGGCTCGGCATCACGGCCAGCGGCGGCGCAAGCTCGGCCTCATCGTCTTGCTGATGCTGGTGATGGCATCGACTTCGATGCTCGTACCATCAGCATCGTCGGGCAGGCCGCCGCTGCGCTTCGTCCTTGCCACAGAAGACGCGGCGAATCTGGTGCGGACGGAGCCTGAGAATCTTACTGAGGAGCTGACGCTCGAGGAGGCGCAAGGCGGTGCCGGGACGCGAATCATGCAGGGCGAGATCAACGACCCAGCGGATCCCGAGGACCAGTGGGCGAAGATGCAACATGTCCACGTCGGGCCGGACGGCACAAACACGGTCGTCCACCACTGGCAGAACTTGGAAACGGGCGGCCTCGAAGGCTTCAAGTTCAAATGAGCTGCGAACGGTTGCAAATAGCCGCTCCGAGTTCGTGCTCGGGCTGGCTCGGCCAAGCGCGCTCCCTAGTGTCGCGGTCGCCGCGCTTGAGGATGGTTGCGACTCGCCCTCCCTCCGGGTCCTCGCGGGCTTGATGCCTGCCGAGCAGGATGAGGCGGGGGAATTGCTTCGCCGCGTTCTCGGCGAGCTGAACGTCTGGCTCCCCAGCGGTCATGACGCGGGGCGGCGCTTGGCGCGGAACCGCAAGGCGCATACTGAGCGGGGAAAGCGGTCCCCAGGAGGGAGCGCAGCGAATCTGGGATGTGTTGCTTCGGTTGCCCGACGAGCATCTCCCGCAGCTCGACACGTTCACCTACGCGGCGAGTGTGTGGCAAAGTCGACCGACGGACCGCCGGGAGTTTGCTCACGGTGTGAAAGCCGCCTCGCGCGACCTGGTGGAGGGCCGAGTCGAGAATCCCGGGCAGGGGTGAGATCAAGACGTGAGACGAGAATCCGTCGCCGCGCCGATGAGTTAGGACGTAGCCCGGCCGTGCCGCAGAAGAAGATCCTCTCGAAGCGTTCGCTGCGGGGCAAAGGACGAGCGAGTCACGCTTCGCATCGGAGTACACCTCGCGAAGCGAAGAGAAGTATTACGACGTAAACGCAGACCGTACCATGCCCGAGAACGACCCGCTCAGCGACTTGGAGGGTCATCACGAGGCTGATGCGCCGAGATCGGATACCTGCGCCAAGCACCTGCGGCGGAACGCAGCCCGCCAGCTACCGGTTCCGTTCGACCCGGACGCGATCGGCGAGGATCTCGCGCACGCCACCAAAGCCGCCCGAAGGATCGATCAACAAGCTGGAGTCGGATGGGATCACGAGCGAGCGGCTCTAGGCCTGCGCCGCGCCGATCCGTCCGGGGGCGTCTTATCGCGACGTGCACAGGATGAAAAAGCGATTGAAGATCCCGGACAGGTCGCGATCGTAGTAATCGGTGACGAAGGTCCTAGTTGCGGCGGCCAGCGGCAGCGGTGATGTTGCGTTGGCGGCAGCGACGAACCGTGTGAGGTCGGCGGAGAGATGAGCGGACGCGACCTGAGCTAGGCCACCGAGTTGATGGCACCCGCCGCGTAAGCTCGCGACGACGCTCGTCAGGGTCGTGGCGAGGTCAAGAACTCGCGCGTGGAATCCACGCAGGGCCACAGCGAAGCATCTGGCGGCGCGCGCTCTGTCAGATCGCCAGATCGCCGAGCAGGTGCCGAACCGCGCGCCTGCAATCGAGATGCGCACGACCCAGGCGTGGGCTGCTGCCCCAGCCACCATTCCCTGGCCAGCGTCCATGGGTGCGAGCACTCCATTGGTCGGGCGTTGGCCGGGTGGCGGCTTGCGGGCGACGAGCCAACCATCGTCGTAGTACACCGGCGTCACCAGCTCGAGGTCCGCATCGATGGAGTTTCCGAGTGCGTCCTGATCCGCGAAGCCTGTTCCGTCGCCGACCGGTCGCCCGACCGGCGCAAGCAGATAGTCCGACACTCCTCGGAACCTCGAGAGCAGGTAGATCTGGTTCCGCTGACTCGCCTGCGGGAGGACCACGTCGACCGTGGTCAGGGCCGCATTCGCTGGAACATGCTCGACGGCCCGCTCCGCTGCGGCCGCATACAGGGGTTGACGGAATGTTGATGCCTGATGAAGGCCGGCGAGGGCGTTTTGGCCCCCCAATGCGAGCGTGACTGCCACGCTCGCGACGAGCATTGCGCCGGCGGCTGCTCGCGTCCATCGGGCGTGGGAAATAGATCCTGCTTGCTTACCGCTCAACCAGAGCCTCAGATTCGCGACTCCTGCGGCTGCCGCCATTGCGAGCACCGGCGCGATCGTCAGCGAGTACTGGAAGGAGGTGCCCCAGTAGGAATCTGTGGTGGATAGGAATCGCTCCAGCAACAGCGGGATTGCGAGGATGAACAGCCGCGAGAACAGGCTCAGAAACAGGAACGGGCCAAGAAGAAGCAGCAACGTATGCCACTTCTGCGCCGGCGAGAATGCGACCGTAAAGACGCGCCACGGAGCCCGGAGCATGCCGAGCGCCGCGCTCACGGGATTGCTCCCGAACTCCGTATAGCTCCAATACGTATACGACTTCCCCCCCGCGAAGTGAGGAATCAACACGTGGGTCGCGAGCTCGTACCAGAGGACGCCGACCACCACCAGCGCGATCCCGTGCCGAACCTCGCGGCGCGTCAAGAGATAGAGCCCGAAGAAGATGACGAAGATCGCAAGGTCCTCCTTGACCCCGAGCAGCAGCACGATCACGATCCAGAACGCTCGCCAGTGCCGGCGGTCCGCGAGCAGGACCGCGGTCGCGATCAGCAACGGTCCGAGCGCAACCTCGTGGAAGTCGTAGCCGACGCCGTTCTGGATGCCCCAGAACACCGCGTACGCTACGGCCACCAGGTACGCCCCGCCACGACCTATGCGCGCTCGCGCGAACAGGAATACCGGGACGACAGAACTCGCCACGAGTACGCTCTGGGCGATCAACAACGTTCTCGGGTCAGACCAGATCCAGTACAGGGGCGCCAGCAACGCAACGATCGGGTGAAAGTGATCGCCGAGCAGATCCTCGCCCTTGATCGAGCTGAACGGAGCCTGGAACCGGCTGTAATGCCAGACCGCCTGATCGAAGATCGCGAGATCGAGCGAGGTCTGTAGATGAACCTGTCGCAGGATCGAGTACGCAGCGTCCACGATGGCCGTGATCGACACCAGCACGAGCAGCGCCGGCTCCCGCGCCGCGAACCCCCACACGCGAGAGCGCTGCATGCGGCCTGTGAGCCAGATTCGACTTCTAGCAGCCCGCGGAAGGGCGAAGGCCGGCACGACTAATACGGGGGCAGGTCCGCCCACCACTGCCCGAGGACGCGGAACGCGGACCAGAAAGCGCGCTTCGCGCTGTCCTCGTCGAGCGCCTCGTCGATGCTCGGCACGTACAGCGCCTCGATCGCCGGCGTCAGTCGCTGGAGTACCCCAGCGTCGGGGACGAGCGGGCGCGCGAGCGGGATCTCGAGGTCGTTGATGACCGTGAGCGCGTCCTCGCCCATCACGACAACGATCTTCGGCTGGATGATCGCGATCTCCTCCACCAGCCGCGCGATGCACTCCGGGTCGGCCATCACCGGATCGAGCACCGGGCACTTCACGCACAGCGTCCCGTAGACCACGAGTGGGTCGATCTGTAGGCGCTTGAGCGACTTCATCAGCGCGTTGCCGGTTCGGCCGTAGAACGCCACGCCCTCCTCGACCTCCGCCGGTCGCGCGGAGTGCTTGATCAGGAATATGTCGGCCTGCGGATGCCCGGAGCCGAGCACCGGCATCAGGTTGCCGCGCGGGCAATGCCGGCACGATTGGATCTCGCGGGTCAGCGTGTTCAGCTCACGGATCGCGCGTTCCAGGTACTTCTCGCGGATCTCGTCGTCAGTCGCAGGCACGCCCCTTCGATTGGACGGCGCGCCGGCTTGTCCTTGCGGGTGCATCAGGACTTGCGGGCGCGCCAGGGATCGTGCATCAGGACTTGCGGGTCGCGCGGCGCACCCGGCGCTCGCGTGAGGCGCGGCGTGCGGGTGCCGGTAAAGCCTTCGTCTGCAGGAACTTCAGGGCTTGCACGTAGAGCAGGCTAGCCGGGTTGCGGACGATGTCCGCGTCGCGCAGCGCCGCGATGAACTCCTCCGGGCCGTCGAAGTCCCGCATCCGGATCCGGACCGAGCCGAGGCCTTGGGGCACATGGGCATCCGAGCCGGCGCCGGCGGCGATGCGGTACTTGGCGGCGAACCGCACGGCCTCCTCGTTGAACTCGGCGATCGCCACGCGGGGGTTGAACACCTCGATTGCGTCGACGTCGTCGAGCACGTCGAGCAGATGCTCGTAATCGGGGACCGAATGCAAGCGGTCGAACGGGTGCGGCACATACACGAGCCCGCCCTGGCGCTTGATCTCGGCGATCGTCTCCTGCAGGGTCATGCCGCGGCGGATCTTCTCCTCGATGAACAGGCCGATGACCTCGCCCTGATCGGCGGTCTTGACCTCCTCGCCGATGATCACCTTGACGCCGTCGGCCTTGGCGCGTGCCTCGTGGGCGCCGGAGACCTCGTTGTGGTCGGTCACGGCGATCGCGCCCAGCCCGCGCGTCTTCGCGTGAGCGAGCAGGACCTCGACCGGGGTCGCGCAGTCGTACGAGTGATCCGTGTGCATGTGAAGGTCCACGTCGACGAACGGACGCGACGAGAGCCGCTTGCGCACCACGTCGGTGCTGGCGCCGACATGCCGCCGGGCGGTCAGGCTGGTGTAGACCGCCTCGAGCTCGTCGGTCACCCGCGCCCAGGAGAGCCGCGCACGGAGGGGGTCGGCGCTCGCGCGCCGTGCCTCACGCAGCTTCGGCTCCGCGATCAGGCCCGTCAGATGGGCAGCGAGCGTCTCGGCATCGCCCGGCTCGAACTCGAGCCCGTACTCGCCTTCGGACAGAAGCTCGTCGTACGGTGCCAGGCGAGAGGTGACCGGAACCGCCCCCGCCGCCAGCGCCCGCACCAGCGTCGCGGGCGTCGGGCGGATCCCTTCGGAGGCCAGCACGACGATGTCGGCGCCCGCCAGAACCTCGGCCTCGGAGCGCTCGGGGCCCAGGAAGCGAACCCGATCGACGAGGTCGCGGCGGAGCGTGGCAGGCGCCGCGAGCGCTCGCGAGGACCACACGGTTGCCCGCCACTCCGGTTCGGTCGGGATCGTCCGCAGGGCGCGCAGGAACAGCCGCAGCGCCGCACGCTCTTCTCCGGCAATGATCGCGATCTCGACCGGCCCGCTTCGTATGCGCCGCTTCGCGGGGTCGGCGCCGGGGAGGATCACGCGGTAGTCGCCGGGGAAGTAGCGCTGGACGAGGTCGCGGGTCGCGGTGAAGCTCGCCGTGCGCGCGTCGAGGCGACTGAACAGCATCTCCACGAGCGGGCGTGCGAGCTGAGTGGAGAGGATCCGTTCGGTTGGGGCGTGGAAGCTCCCGACGTTGAGCGCGCGCGAGTGGCGCAGAGCGACGCTGGACGCGCTCGGCGCGAACGGCTCGTGCACGTGGACGACATCCAGCGGGACCGCCGTCAGCGCATCCTCGATCGTCCGAGCAACGTCCATCGGAAGCGAGGATGACCGGCGCCTGGCCGCCGCGAACGGCAGTACCTCGCCGACGCCGAGGACGAGCGGCTCGTCCTGCGCCCGCTCGAGCAGCGTCTCGGGATGCTCGCGAGCGGCCCTGATCGCCCGGCGTGAGTCGCGCACCAGGCCGCTCGAGTTCGACGGGGCGATCACGATCACGCGGTGCCCGCGACCGGACAGCTCCGCTGCGACGCGTGCGACGTACTCGTTGACCTCCTCGTGCGTCGCCTCCCAGGCGAACGGCGTCACCTTGGCGATCGCGAGGCGCTCGGGGGTCACGCCGGCCCGCCTGATGCGTCCGCGCCGACCGGCATCGCGGGCGCGCTCGCCTACTTCTTTGCGGCGGCGCGGTGGGTCGTCGACTCTGCCGCCGCGACCTTTGACGCCTGCTCGCGACCGTAAGTGGCGATGAACCGCTCGGTCAGCTCGCGTGCCTCCTCGTCGGGCCGCTGGTGCATCGGCGACTTCATCAGGTAGGAGCTCGGCCCATCGAGCTGGCCGCTGAGGCCGTGGTCGAGCGCCAGTTTGCAGCAGCGCACGGCGTCGATGACGATTCCCGCCGAGTTGGGCGAATCCCACACCTCCAGCTTGAGCTCGAGGTTGAGCGGCACGTCTCCGAACGCCTGGCCCTCCATGCGGATGTGTGCCCACTTGCGATCGGTGAGCCACGGCACGTAGTCCGAAGGTCCGACGTGGACATCGCCGGCGGGCAGGCTGTGGCCCATGATCGAGGTGACCGCGTTGGTCTTGGAGATCTTCTTGGACTCGAGGCGCTCGCGCTCGAGCATGTTGTAGAAGTCCATGTTGCCGCCGACGTTGAGCTGCGAGGTGCGGAGCAGCTTGACTCCGCGCTCGTGGAACAGGCGGGCGAGGGTGCGGTGGACGATCGTGGCGCCCACCTGCGACTTGATGTCGTCGCCGACGATCGGGACGCCCGTCTTCTTGAAGCGCTTGTTCCAGTACGGCTCGCGCGCGATGAAGACGGGAATGCAGTTGACCATCCCGCATCCGGCCTCGAGGATCTGCTCGACATACCACTTCGTCGCCTGCTCGGAGCCCACGGGGAGATAGGAGACAACGACGTCGGTCTTCGTCTCCTGGAGGATCTCGACGATGTCGGCGGTCGGGCCCGGGGCCTTGACGATCTTCTCCTTGAGGTACTTGCCGAGGCCGTCGTGCGTCATCCCACGATGCACCTCGACGCCGAGCTTCGGCACGTCGTCGACGAACTTGATCGTGTTGTTCTGGCCCGAGAAGATCGCCTCCGAGAGGTCCTTGCCGACCTTATCCACATCGATGTCGAAGGCCGCCGTGAACTCGAGGTCGCGGACGTGGTAGCCGCCGAGGTCGACGTGCATGAGGCCAGGGACCTGCTCGTGCGCGGGTGCATCGCGGTAGTACTGGGCGCCCTGCACGAACGAGCTCGCGCAGTTGCCGACGCCGATGATCGCGACCCGCACCTTGTCGCTATGGGAGCGGCTGGCCCCGTTGGCCTCGCCGTTGGTTGTGCTCACGATTGAAAGTTCCTCCGCTGAAAGGTCGCGGCGTGGAGCCGCCGCAGGCTCCGCGCGGGGCGCGCCGAAACCACTGACGAATGTAGTCGTGAGTGCGAACTTGGTTACACGCCCAGGCCCATCAGCGAATCTCCACCACTCCGTCGAGCATCGCTCCGGGCTGCCGTAGAGGCTCGAGCTGGGTTTTCCTCAACTGTTGTGGCTTTTCCAGCACGCCCCCAAAGTTTCGGGCGTGCCGTGCCCGGCGGGGGTCGAACTCGGCCGACCGCGACTCCGCTGTCAGCCAGTCGAGTTGTCGGCCGGTTTCGCCAGCTCGCGGCGTACATGCAGGATCCGCTGGGCCGTCGTCACCACGGTCAGCACGGCAAGGACGTAGACCGCCGGCGCGAGCAGCTCGAAATGGCCGAGCGAGGCGCCCCTGGCAAACACGAGGCCGGCCGAGATGATCACGACCCTGACCGGTCTGGTCGCGAGCCCCACTTTGCAGGCGACGCCGAGCGCCTCGGCTCGCGCTCGGGTGTAGGACACCATCAGCGATCCGAGCACGGCGACGACGACGGCCGCGACCGCGAGCTGGTCATGGCGTGAGGCGAAGTACGCGGCGACCGCGGTCAGGACGATCCCCTCCTCCAGCCGATCCAGCGTCGAATCGAGGAACGCCCCGAAAGGCGTGCCCTTGCCCGACATCCGCGAATAGCGCCCGTCGAGCGTGTCCATCACCGAACCGACGATGAACGCGACCCCGGCGAGGAAGAACAGCCGCCCGACGACCAGCCCTGCCGCCGCGAGATTGAGCGTAAATCCGGTCAGGGAGATCGCGTTCGGCGTCAGTCGCGACTCGATCAGGCGCTCGCGTACGGCGGCCGAGATCTCCTGATTCTCGCGCCGCGGCCGGGTGGGGCGCGGCCGGCGCACGCGGCCTGTCTGCTCGGGCATCCGCTTATCCCGTCGCCGCGCCGACGGCCTCGCCGGGCGTGCCCTCGAAGGATCGGCCCTGTGGCCGTGTCCCTGCCGGCGCACGCGCCGCTGCGTGACGCGCGCGTGCCGGGAGGCGGCCGGCGATCATCATCGACACGGCGGCCGTGACCGCGCCGAGGAAGGCGTCGGTCAGGTAGTGGTTGCCGGTCGCCACGACGACGAACGTGATCAGGAGCGGGTAGAGGAGCCAGAGCGCCTTCAACCACCGACGGCGCACGAGCCTCGCCATCGGCCACCCGACGAGGATCGCGAAGCAGACGTGGATCGAAGGCACTGCGGCGTACAGGTTGAGCAGGGCCTTCATCGAGTGATCCTCGATCGTGAAGCCGGTGAACTGGCGGATCGAGTCCGTGAAGCCCCATTCCGGCATCAGCCGCGGCGGCGCGGTCGGATACAAGGCATAGCCGACCAGCGCGATCGCCATCGCGATCATGAAGGTGTTGCGAACCAGGCAGAACGAGTCGTGCCGGCGCCTGTACAGGAACATCAGGACGCCGATCGTGACCACGTAGTGCGCGTTCAGATAGATCCAGTCCGCCCCGTCCATCAGCCAGCGCACGTTCGCCGTCCAGGCCTGGATGCTCGGCTCGACGAACACGTGCAGCGTGCGCTCGAGGTCGATGATCTTGATCGCGTTCCAGGACGCCCGCGCTACGTCGTTGTCGTCGACGAGTCCGCGCACGACTTGGTACAGCGCGTACGCGCCGGCGAACAGGAGAAGCTGACGAAGCGCGTCCCGCCGCCCGTGCGGGAGCGCCCGCGCCTCGAACGAGCGAAGTCGTTGGCGCATTCACGCGGCATGCTACCGAGGCGCGTGTTGGATTCTGCTAAGCGCAACGTGGTGAGCGCGCCTGGATACGGTCGAACGCGAAGCGGATCACGAGCCGAACCTCGCCGGCGCGGCGCAGCGTGAGCCGCGTGAAGTCGCCGTCGGGAGCGACGCAGCCCGGTTCCCCTGAGAGCGCCCAGTAGGGCGTGAAGCGGACGCGGACGTAGACGCTTCCCGGCCGGCGTGCATCGATCGTCAGCGAGTCCGGGCCGAGCGCGCGTAGCGTCGCCGCTCCCTCGACGATCGGGGCGGGATCGGTGACCGCGTAGACCTTCCAATGGCGCGAGCGCCAGACGAGGCGAAGGTAGGGGAGCCCTCTGTCGATCAGGGCGACCTCCTGACGCGCGGAGTAGTCGAGGCTCGCGTCGGCGACCGCGACGAACCGGACCGCGAGCTCGCGCAGCCACGCGTGGTACGCGCTCGCGGTCAGCCGCCCGCCGTAGAACAGCGAGTTCTCGCCGACATCGAGCTGGCGCTCCCATCCGCGAGCAAGCGCGAAGTGGGGAGCGACCTCGTAAGCCTCCCAGTGGTCTTCGGTGAACGGAATCTCGACGCGGAACGGCGGCGCCAGCGGGGCCGATTCGCGGGCGAGGAAGCCGAGCAGCGGCTGGTAGTACGCGGCGGTGCTCGACGGATCGGCGTCGGCTTGGGCGACGTCGCGCACTGCCGCCTGTAGCTGTAGGTAGAGCAGCGGGGCGAAGCCGACGAGCAGCACGGCCGCTCGTCGCCGCCACAAGGTCAGCGCCGCCAGCGGGCCGGCAACCAGCACGCCCAGGCGTGCGGCGTTGCTGCCCACAGCCGTCGGGATCGCGTAGGCGAGCACGCAGCCGATCGTGTAGAGGACGACCCCGGCGCGAAGCGCGAGCTCTGCTCGCGGCATCAGCACGAGCAGGAATGCCGCGATGACCGGCACCGGCCACAACGCGGAGAACGCGAACGGCTCGGCTCCGCCTTCTGGAAAGGCGACAGCGAGGAGGATGACGGGTGCGAGGGAGGCGACCGCAAGGGCGATCCCGCCGCCCGGGCCGCGCCGTCTCCCGCCCCGTTTCTCCCGCCGCTCGGGGAACCGCCCGGCGGCGTAGGCGACGCCGGCCAGCGCCGTGAACAGAGCCGCGACGGGGCTCGCGAGCGCCGTGATCACGCCAAGGAAGCTCGCCGACCATGGGCGTCCGCGGCTGAGAGCGAGGACGGCGGCGATCCCGGGCAGCAGGCCGAGGGCGAAGGTGAGGCGGCCCGTGAAGAGATTGCTCGCGGCACCGGCCGCGAACCACAGCGCTCCGAGCCAGGCGTCCTCGCCGAAGTGGTGGCGCGCAAGGGGTTCGAACAGCGCCGTCGCACCCACGACCGCGACGGCGCCCACGAGCTGTGGCCCGAGCGTTGCCGCCACCGGCGCAAACAGCACGCTGTAGCCCGGCGTGTGGTGACCTCCGTACCACCAGTTGTCCCAGATCCCGAAGCCCTCGGCCTTGAACAGGCTGACTCGCGTCAGGGCGGCGGCAAGGTCGAGGCTTCGCGGCGACCAGACCAGGTACACGGCGGCGAGCGCAGCGGCAAGGGTCGCGGGTGCCGCCCGCCGCAGGGCGACCCGGCCCGGCTTCACGGCCGGCTCTGGTTGACGAACGCCGCGATTCGCTCGATCAGCTCGGGCCGGTCGAGCCAGGGCCAGTGGCCGGCGTCTTCGATCACCTCCACCTCGGCGTTGGGAAGCCGAGCCGCGTAGCGCCGCGCGAGGTCGGGTCCGAGCCACGGGTCGCGCTCGCCCCAGACGATCAGGGCGGGCACGTCGAGGTCTTCCAGCCCCAGCCCCGCCGCTGCGAGCCGCGACGGGTCGGCGTCGCGGTACAGGCGCAGCATCGCCCGCTGCGTCCCCTGATCGAACTGATCCCAGACCGTCTTCACCCGTCGACCCGGTAAGCGGCTGCCCAGTCTGCGGCGTTTGTGGCCGCGAGTCCAGAAGCGTCGCAGACGCTTCTCGCCGCGGGGCCAGGCGTCGGGGCTCACCGACCCGCTGCGCAGGGCACGCTCGAGCGTCCACCGTGTCGTCGCGCCCATCGCCAGCTCGCCGATCCCGACGCGCCGCCAGATGCGGGCGACTCGGTGCCATTCGAAGCCGTCGAGCAGCGGCACCGCATCGATCAGGACAAGGCGTTCGAGGCGCGCGGGGTGGCGCTGCGCGAACACGAGCCCGGCGGGAGCGCCCCAGTCGTGCGCGACCAGCTTGACGCGGCCGATGCCGAGCCGTGCGAGGAAGTGCTCGATGAAGTCGGCTTGGCTCTCAATCGTGTAGTCGAGATGGCCCGACTTGCCCGAGCGACCGAAGCCGGGCAGGTCGGGCGCGAGTCCTCCGGTGAGCTCGAGAAAGGGGATGAAGTCGTCCGAGTTAGTCGGCGCCCCGTGGAGATACAGGACAGGATCGCCCTCGTATGGCGAGCTGTGGTAGAAGACGGGTCCCTCGCCGAGCTCGAGCGTGTGCTCGTCGATGTGCACTAGGGCGGCGAGGATAACGTCCCAGCCTATGATCACGCTCTGCCTCGGGGAAGCGCTTGTCGACCTGATCTGTCAGCGGATCGTCGACGACGTGGCCGATGTCGATGCGCTCGTCCCGTCGTTCGGCGGCGCCGTCGCCAACGTCGCCATCGTCGCCGCCCGTCACGGCGCCCGAGTTGCGCTGGGCGGCGGCGCGGGCGAGGACGCGTGGGGCGAGTGGCTCCGCGACCGTCTGGAGGACGAAGGCGTCGACCTGCGGTGGTTCGAGCTCGTGCCAGGAACGCCGACCCCAATCGCGATCGTGACGGTCGACCGCGACGGCGAGCCGACCTATCGGATCTACGGCGAGGGGATCGCCACCGTGGCGCACGCGCTCGGCTCGCGCGTCGGCGAGGCCGTCGAGGCGTCGGCGGGGCTCTTCTTCGGCTCGAACACGCTCGTCGGCAAGGCGGAGCGTGAGGTGACCATGCAGGCTCGGCGACTCGCCCTGGAGCTGGAGCGCCCGGTGATCTTCGACCCCAACCTGCGGCTCCACCGCTGGCCCTCCCACGCCGAGGCGGCGGCGTGCGCCAACGCCTGCGTGCCGGGCGCGCTGCTCGTGCGCGCGAATCTGGCCGAGGCGGCCCTGATGACCGGGGAGCACCATCCCGAGCGCGCCGCGACGGCGATCCTCAAGGCGGGGGCGCGGCTCGTGGTGCTCACAGGCGCCCACGGCGCGATCCTCCGCGGCGAGCTCGATGCAGACGCCCCGGCCGACCCGGTCGAGACGGTCAGCACGGTTGGGGCGGGCGACGTGCTCACCGGCGTCCTACTCGCCCGCCTCGCGGCGACGGGCTTCTACCCCCCGGCGGTCGCGGCTTCGCTGCCGGCAGCGGTCGAGGAGGCCGGCCGGGCATGCGAGCGTTGGGGCGCCCTTGAATAGCCGGGCCGGGCGCCCGGCCACGAAGCCGGATGCGATTCCCGCCCGCGCCCGCTGGAAGAGACCCACGCCCCGCCGCGTCCGCGGGGTCCGCGACCGCCTCCGCGCGGTGTACGGAGTCCCACTCGCGCCGCCACACGGCCAACCGATCGATGAGCTGATCCTGACCGTGCTCTCGCAGAGCACGAACGACCGCAATCGCGACGCTGCGTTCCTTCGGCTCCGCGATCGCTTCGAAGCGTGGGAAGAGGTCCGCGATGCCCCCGTCGAGGCGATCGAGGAGGCGATCCGGCCCGGCGGCATCTCGAAGGTGAAGTCGGTCCGGATCCAGGCGATCCTGCGCGCGATCACCGACAGCCTTCCCGAACACGAGCTATCGCTCGACTGGCTGCCCGAGCTCACCGTGCCGGACGCGCAGGCGTATCTCTGCTCGCTGCCGGGCGTGGGGCGCAAGACCGCCGCGTGCGTGCTGTTGTTCACGTTCGGGATGCGCGACGTTCCGGTCGACACCCACGTCTCGCGGGTCGGCATGCGGCTAGAGCTGTTGCGCCCCGGCGCCCCGTTCGAGGAGCTCCACGACCAGATGCTTCAGCTCACGCCGCCCGGTGAAGAGCTGGAACTCCATTTGAATCTTCTCCGTCACGGTCGACGCACCTGCCACGCACGCCGGCCGGATTGTACGGCGTGCGCGCTGAGGCGGATGTGCCCGAGCGCGGGGACGTTCGGCGACCCAAATCTGCTATAACTCCACTAAGATTTTCACCGAAGCAGCTAGGTAGACAGGAGCTAAACAGACAATGGCAAAAACCATCGGAATCGACCTCGGTACGACGAACTCGTGCATGGCTGTGCTCGAGGGCGGCGAGCCGACGGTGATTGAGAACGCCGAGGGTGGCCGCACGACGCCGTCCGTCGTCGCGTTCACCTCGAGCGGCGAGCGGCTTGTCGGGACCGTCGCCAAGCGCCAGGCGGTCACCAACCCGACCAACACCGTCTTCTCGATCAAGCGCTTCATGGGCCGTAAAGAGGCCGAGGTGCGTGAGGAGGAGTCGATCGTCCCCTATAAGGTCGTGTCAGGACCCGGAGGCGACGCGCGCGTCGAGGCCGGCGGAAAGCAGTACTCCCCGCCTGAGATCAGCGCAATGATTTTGCAGAAGCTGAAGGCCGACGCCGAGGCCTATCTCGGCGAGTCGGTGGACAGCGCGGTTATCACCGTTCCCGCGTATTTCAACGACGATCAGCGCCAGGCGACCAAGGACGCCGGCAAGATCGCCGGACTCGACGTCAAGCGGATCATCAACGAGCCGACGGCAGCCTCGCTTGCCTACGGGCTCGACAAGGAAACCGACCAGACGATCCTCGTCTTCGATCTCGGCGGCGGCACGTTTGACGTGTCCGTGCTCGAGATCGGCGACGGCGTGTTCGAGGTCAAGGCGACCGCGGGCGACAACCACCTCGGCGGCGACAACTTCGACAAGGCGGTCGTCGACTGGCTGGTGGCCGAGTTCAAGAAGT
>Ga0302325_10016767_pt1 | contig 15505 bp, 15 predicted proteins | sample Palsa_T0_2_FD_201948 | JGI IMG/M metagenome (GOLD analysis project Ga0302325, IMG submission 201948) | Peat permafrost microbial communities from Stordalen Mire near Abisko, Sweden - Palsa_T0_2 | ecosystem: Environmental > Terrestrial > Soil > Palsa > Peat permafrost | place: Sweden: Abisko...
AAGAAGGTGTCCAACGAGGAACTCCGCGCGCTGAGGATCGAACGCGACGACTTCCGGGGCGACTGGAACTACGTGCTCCGCCCACGCAGGCTTGCCTGATCGGTCACGTTATTCTTCCCGGGGCCCTTAGCGTCATACGACGCAGCACTCGGCGCCGCGCCTTCCGCCTGTGTCCTGCAGGACGGGGCACGAGCAGGACATTGTTCACCGGCGCGCCTGGAGAACACCGATCGGGCCAGGCTATGGTGACTCCGCCGTCTTCCGGGAGCAGCCAGACCCGGCATCGTCCACGCGTACCCGTCCGTACTAGGATCGCCGGCTGGGTCAATTTCCCACCGGCGATCTGGATCAGTTTCCCACCGGCGCCACCACGGTCCACCGTCGGGTTGACGTCCATGCCATGGCCTCTGCCACGATCGGCCTCAATTTTCGTGCGGCCTGGCACTACTCATCGGGACAAAATCCCGGTTGCTTGTCCAAGCGCCGGAACTTGCAGGCAAAATCTCGGTGGAGCAACGGGGGATCGAACACTCCGACGACGTCCGCGCCAAGCGTCGCCGATCGTCGCGAAAGTACAGCTTCTTCCGCGACGCAAGACGACTCCAAGCCACCCGAGGTTTTGGCTTTGTGCGCCTCCGAGGAGACTTCATCGACGCCCTCGACCGACGCGGTCGAAGCGGCGCTCGCCACGGCTCTCGTGGAGGCTGCCACCGCGGGCCGGTTTGACGTCGTCGCCCAACTGGCCCGCGAGCTCGAGGCCCGACGGCTTGCGCGCGCTGGGAACGTGGTGCGACTGCCCGTCCAGCCGACGCCCGTCAAGCGCTGAAGCGCGGCACACGCGGCACAATTTTCGGAGCCTTGCGAAGCGGCTCATCCTTTAGCATCCAGCTATGGGGCAGCGGACCGCCACGCAGAGCGTCGCCGCCGTGATGGTCGCGTTCCTCGAACGCAAGACCTGGATTCAAGCGGAGCTCGCGCGGGCAACCGGCCTGCGCCCCGAGGCCTTGCGCAACGTCCTTCGAGAGCTGCAGGACAGCGGCCTCCCCCTCGAGAGCGAGAAGGAGCACCCGCACGTCTACTGGCGCATTCCGAAGGATTGGTACCCGGGCGGCGTTTTGTTCAAGTCCGAGCATGTGCCCGAGCTGCTTCGTCAGCTGTCGCACCTTCCTCGGGGCAAGGCGCGCGATCGACTCCTGGCGGTGGTCACTGAGCAACTGCCGGCGCGTGGAAAACTGACCGCGACCGCACCCGTGGTGTCGCGGTCCCCGAGCGAGAGCGAAGAGCAATACATGCCGGTCGTCGAGGAGGCTGCCGCGAAGAGGTTGCCCTTGTTCATGAAGTACCTGACGGCGAGCCGCAGCGGCAGGCCGAGCGAGCGGCACGCGTCCATCCACCTCATCGAGGTTGGCCCTCCTGCTCGATTTGTTGCTACCTGCCACAAGAGCAACGATTTTCGCTGGTTCCGCGTCGATGGAATCGTGCGCGCACGCTTGGACGACGGCCAGAAGTTCCGAGACTGCGATGCCGCCGAGCTCGCGGCGTTCCGCGCCGCGAGCCTCGATGGGTTCAAGGGACCTGGTCCCGCGCTCACGTGCTCCTTCTTCGTCCGCGAGCCCGAGTCGGCTTGGGTGGCGAACAACCTGCTCGAGGGAATGCATGTCGAGTCGCTGCACGGCGGGATTCGTGTCAGCGTCGAGACGAGCGCGCTCGTCCCCCTCGCCCGCTTCGTCGTGAGGCTGGGCGACGCGGCACGCCCGGAGACTCCTGGCCTGGCGCAGATGATCGTCGAGCTTGCACGTGGGGCCCTGGAGCAAGCCGAGGGCGTGCTGCGCGAGGGAAAGAATGCGCGGCCTTCCGAAGACATGGCGAGCGCCCCTGCACGGCCGCGCAGCGACGTCTAAGAGTGACGTCGGATCGGCGAGGGGCTGGATCCACTGTGCTCTCTGCGCCCCACGAAGGGGCCAAGGAGCCAGAAACCCATGGAAGCCGTCGCCCACGTCGCAACCACGCCCGCCAACGAGAATGCGCCCGCCCTTCGCCTCGCCCTATGCATCACCGACCCCGAAGTGGTCCACGAGCTCGGGCAACACGACGAGGGGACGGAGCGGGATGCCTTCGCCAAGCACGCCCTGCGCATCGGGGTGGTTGCACTGCGCCACGCAAGCGGGGCACTCGACGCGCAATCGATTCAGCGCGAGGGCGAGCGTTTGCTGGGCGCTGTCCGCGACGCACTGAGCGCGCACACGAGCCAGACCTCTTCGTCGGTCGCGCGCCTCCTGGGCGCCTACCTCGATCCGGCGACCGGCTCGCTGCCGCAGCGCCTCGAGCAGCTGACCAAACGCGACGGCGAGATCGAGCTGCTGCTGGCCAAGCACCTCGACGGCGATCGTTCCACGATCGCGCAGACGCTTGCCCGCCAGGTCGGCCAGGAGAGCACCCTCTTCAAGATCCTTTCCCCCACCCAGGCTGACGGCCTCGTGGCCACGCTGTCGCGCGCGATCGACGAGGCGCTCCGGTTGCAACGCGAGGACGTCCTGCGCGAGTTTTCGCGCGACCGCCCGGAGTCCGCGCTCTCGCGGCTCATCGCCGATATCACCAAGGCGAACGGCGCGCTGCGCGGTGAGCTCGCCGGCGACGTCGCTACGGTCACCGGCGCTCTCTCTCGAGAACGATCAAGGTCCGCTCGCGCGATTCGTCGCGCGCGTCGAGAAGGCGCAACGATCCATCCTCGAGCAGTTCTCGCTCGACTGCGAGGGCTCGGCAATCCGTCGCCTGGCCGCCACCCTGGACGATACGCGCACCACCGTGAAGAACAGCCTCACGCTCGACGACCCCGCCTCGCCTCTGTCGTTGCTCCGCAAAGAGCTGATGGATGCCGTGGGCGTGTTCGCCGACTCGAACTCACGCTTTCAAAGCGACGTGCACGCCACGCTCGCGACCTTCCGTGTGCGACGCGAGGAGGCCGCCCGGAGCTCGTTGCACGGGCATACCTTCGAGTACGCGGCGGGCGAAGTCCTGCAGCTCGACGCGCAGCACGCAGGGGACATCTGCGATCGCCTCTCGGGAACGCCAGGTCGCGAGGGGCGCAAGACGGGCGACTACGTTCTGACGCTAGGCCCCGAAAGCGCCGCGCCGGGTATGCGCATCGTGTGTGAGTGCAAGGCCGACAAGGGCTACACGGAGTCCAAGGCCCTCGACGAAATTGCGCTTGCGCGAAAGAACCGAGACGCGAGGATCGGCGTCTTCATCGTGGCACGCGAGAGCGCAACGGAAGGATTTTCACCGCTCAGACGTGTGGGGACGGACATCCTGGTCGTGTGGGACGCCGAGGATCCTACGACGGACGTGTATTTGAAGGCGGCGCTTTCCATTGCGAGAGCGCTCGTCGTGGAGCAGCATCGCGCTTCCGATCGCTCAGAGGCCGACGTCCGCGAGGTCGAGCAGAGTATCCGCGCGATCGAGCGGCTGGCGGTCACCGTGGAGAGCATCGCGCACGACGCACGCAACATCGTGAAGAAAGGGACGAGGATCGGGAAGGCGGCGGAGGGGGTGAAGGAGAGGCTAGTCGAGGAGGTCGAGAGGTTGAAGGGGGTGGTGGAGGGGATGGACGAGGGGCACGGGGAGCGGGAGCAGCAGGGGGCAGCGATCGAGGGACGGCCATGAGCGTGATTCCGTGGCTTCGCCCTTTGAAGCGGGCCTGCGCCAGGGATGGCGTTCCCTCGTCCTTGCTCCCTTCACGTTCTCAGCCACTCGCCATGCGCGCATCGCTTTTGACCGGAACCGGGTCGACGCGGTGCTCTTCACCACACGCCTCGAAACCCAGAGAGAACTGACCACACCATTCATAAGCTGATGGAGACACTGCTATGACCGAAACGACGCCCGTACTCGAACTTGCCCGTCTCAGAGAAGCTGTAAGGGGCTCCGCCGCCGCATTCCGTTGCCGTCGCCGACTCCAGCCAGCAGGCGGCGAAGGAGACAAGGTATTCCCACCCACCTTCGCGGGCGCAGTCTACGCGATCGAACAGCGACGCATTGCCGGCCGCGAGGGAGCGGCCACCTGCGTGCTCCTCGACAGCGTGCAGAGCCAAGCGAACCGCATGGAGCTCGCGCTCCAGGAGGCGATCGACGCGGGCAAGATCGCGATGCCGCTTCTCGTCGTCGACTTCTCGGATGACGGGCCGAGCGGAGACATCGATGCCGACAAGAGGCAGGGTAAGCTCATCGATGCCATCGGCAAGGTCACGAGCCTCCAAGTGCCCCATCGCCTCGCTGATGCGATCCTCCGCGACAGCGAGGTCGAGGAGAAGAAGAATGGCGAGACCCGAAAGGTCGCCTTTCGCGCCTCCGACACGGGCAAGGCCCTCAACCGGGTGAGCCTCGCGAACGCAACGCCCATTTTCGCGCTGTGTCCGACGGCGCTTATCTTCGGCATGTGGGACTCGACAGGGCCCAAGGGAGGTCTCGGCCCGAAGTTCGAGCGGGCAATGGTGTCCGAAATCGTGGGGGTGGGCACGGAGGTCGGCGACCTGCGCCGGGGTGTGCGCCGCGATCCTCTCGAGATCCGCGCCGCCGTCAAGGTGAAGAAGGCTGCGGACAAGTCGTGGACCGTCGCAGAACCGAAGGCGAAGGGTGCGGACATCGACGCGCCGTCGGGAGTCAACCACTCGAGCATTATCTTTCCGGAGCAGCGGGAGAAGAAAACGGAGAAGAACTCCTACGATGGGGTAACCATCGAATACGCGGAGCAGATCACGACCCTGTCGCTCATTTGCCTCCGACGCCTTTGCTTTCCAGTCAATGGGACCCCGAGCCCCGATACGGACGTCGCCGCTCGCACCGTGCTGGCTGCGCTCGGCCTCGCCGCCGCGACGCTCGCCTTCGAGTCCGGGATGGGTTTACGTTCGCGCTGCCTCCTTTGGCCGGACGGTCCGATGGAGTGGGAGCTTCTGGAACGTCCGGGCGTGACGCCAGCGAAGGTCTCGCTGACTGGTGATGCTGCCATCAAGCTGCTCAGCGACGCCGTCGCTTCAGCCAAGAACGCCAAACTACCGTGGGCGGAGAAGCCTGTTCCTCTCAAGCCGTCGCAGGAGCTGGTCAAGCTCGTCCGCCTGAGTCAGCTCGAGGCAACTAAAGAATCCGGCGAGGCCACGTGACATGCTCGCCCTCGGCGTCCAATATCTGAATGGCTTCGTCGCGGCTCGCGACCGCCATGCCCGGGAGCGAGCGGAGTGGCCGCCCCATCCGGGGCGCGTCTTCATGGCCCTTGCGGCGGCATATTTCCAGACGGGCATGGAGCCTGCCGAGCGCGACGCGCTCCGGTGGTTGCAAGGCGACGGCGAGCCTCGCGGGGCGCCCGCGATTCGGGCATCCGATGCGGTGCAGCGAGCGGTTGTGGAACAATTCGTGCCGGTCAACGACGAGGCGATTTGGCAGAAGAAGCACGAGAAGAAGAAGCCACCGCCACCGCTTCAATCGGCCCCTGGAATCATCCGGACACGGCAACCGCGCACGCTCGCGCGCGCTTGGCTCGACGACGACACGGTCTATCTCGCCTGGCAGAACGCCGACCCGCCCGAGAGTATCCGTCGGGCTCTCGAAGCCCTGTGCGCGAAGGTCACCCGGATAGGTCACTCGTCTTCACTAGTCCAGATGTGGGTCGCAGGGCAGAGTGAAGTCGGCGACCCCAACTGGGTGCCCGATGATGATCGTGCGTCGATCCACATGCGTGTCGCTGGCCCCGGCACGCTCGAGGATCTCGAGCGGCGCTACAACCGTGAGGCCATCGAAGCGTTCGCCGCGGTCCTGGTCGCCGTCACCGACGACTCGAACAGGACTGGGCAGGAGGCCGCGAGGAAGCGTCTGAAGGACGAGTTCCAGAACCATCAGCCAGCGCAGGTCCGCCCCGAGATCTCGTTGTACCAAGGCTACGCTCGTTCCGGGCCGTCTGGCGACACGTCCGTCGCCCCGGGTACCGTCTTCAGCCCGCATCTTATCGTGCTTACCTTGGAGCGCGGGGAGGGACCGTACAGGCAGCTCGACCTCCTTAGCGTGCTGGCTGTCGCGCAGCGCTGGCGCGAGGCGCTCTTGAGCCACAGCAATGATCTGCCAGAAGGCGTGCGCCGCATGGTAAGCGGCCATGATCGAGACGGTGCACCCCTTGCCGGACCGCACCTGGCGTTCGTTCCGCTTGCGTTCGTCGGGCATCCTCACGCGGACGGCCATCTGCTGGGCATGGCGATCGCGCTCCCGCAAGACCTGACTTCCGACCAACGTCGCGGCGTGCTCCAGGTTATTGGGCGCGTTCGCGAGCTCAGGCTCGGTCGTCTTGGCATTTGGCGGGTCCAGGGTGATGCGAGCGTTCGCCCCCTTTGGACCCTTCGCCCCGAGACTTGGACCGCGGACCCCGACGGTGCCACCCACTGGTCCACCGTCACGCCCGTGGCGTTCGACCGCCATCCGAAGACGAAGGATCGCGCGCAGTACCAGCGCGAGGTCGCAGGCATGATCGCTGCCGCGTGCGACTCTATTCGCCTTCCGACGCCGCGCGAGATCGTCGTCACCGCGGTGTCGGCTCATTTCGGCGTGCCGCCCGAGCACGCCTTTCCGAGGCTGCATCGAAAGGACGACAGCGAGCGCCGCCACGCCCATGCCATCCTCGTGTTCGACCGACCGGTGCGTGGGCCGATCCTGCTCGGCGCGGGCCGGTATCGCGGCTATGGGCTGTGCCGGCCGATGCTGGAGGGGGAAGATCCTCGCCATGAGTGACTGCCCCGATTTCTGCACCTTCTTCCATGAGCTGTGGGGATATAGCCCATTCCCATGGCAGGAAATGCTCGCGGTGCGGATCGCAGCCGGATGCTGGCCGCAGGCGCTGGATCTGCCAACCGCGTCGGGCAAGACCGCCTGCATCGATGCAGCCGTTCATGCGCTGGCTAGCCAGGCAGGCCAACCGCTTCCACAGCGCACGGCACCTCGGCGCATCTGGTTCGTCGTCGACCGGCGCATCGTCGTGGATGAAGCCCACGAGCGCGCGCGGACCATCGCGGACAAGCTCGCGGACGCGAAGGATGGCCCTCTGAAACTGATCGCCGAGCGGCTGCGGCACATCGCGGGCACCGACCGACCCCTCGCCATCGCTCGTCTCCGAGGCGGCGTCTTGCGCGATGACGGATGGGGGCGCCTGCCTTCCCAGCCTGCGGTCATCACCTCGACGGTAGACCAGCTCGGCTCGCGTCTGCTCTTTCGTGGATACGGTCACAGTCTTCTGAGGGCGCCGATTTTCGCCGGCCTCGCGGCGAACGACAGCCTCATCATCCTTGATGAGGCCCATTGCTCCGTTCCGTTTCTGCAGACGCTTCGTGCCATCGAGAGGTATCGCGGGGCCGAATGGGCGGAGTATCCGCTGCGCGCGCCCTTTGCGTTCGTCGTTCTCTCCGCCACGCCGCCGCGCGACATTCCCGAGGACACCATCTTCCCGGGTGCGGCACGCGAGCAGGCGCTCGACCACCCGGTGCTCCGCAAGCGCCTGCAGGCATCGAAGCTAGCCGAGTTGATCGTGGTGAAGACGGCGACCGCATCGGGAAACGATCCGCTCGTCGCCGAAGCGATCAAGTGCGCCCGGAGGTACGTGGAAGCCGGAAGGCGTCGGGTGGGCGTCATTGTCAACCGTGTGCGCACCGCGCAAGCGATTGCCCACCAGCTGCGCGAGGATGTCAAAGATGACGCGGACATCGTGCTGCTTACTGGCCGGATGCGCGCGTTCGAGCGCGACCGGTTGGTGGACCGCTGGAAGCCGTATCTCCGGGCGACGAGGCCAGACGATCCGGGCCGGCCCGTCGTGGTCGTCGCCACGCAGTGCCTGGAGGTCGGGGCCGACTTCAGCTTCGAGGCCCTGACCAGCGAAGCCGCAAGCCTTGATGCGCTCCGCCAGCGCTTCGGGCGGCTCGCGCGGATGGGGGCCGAGGACCCGGCACCGGCGACCGTCATCGTGCGCGAGAGCGACGTCGAGGCAGAGCACCCGGATCCCGTGTACGGAAGCTCTATCCCCACTGTCTGGAAATGGCTTAACGAGCATGCTGCTCCACAAGGCGAAGGAAAGCGAGTCATCGACTTCGGGGTCGAGGTGCTCGGCACGAAGTTGAGCGAGATCAAAGACCTCTCCGACTATCTGGCTCCGTCCGTCGACGCCCCGATTCTCCTGCCAGCTCACATCGATCTTCTCTGCGAAACCTCTCCGGCGCCGCGCCCCGAGCCCGACGTTTCTCTCTACCTGCACGGGAAACACGGGCCGCCGGAGGTCCGAGTTGCCTGGCGATGCGATCTGTCCCTTGAAAATATGCGCGCGTGGATCGAAACGGTCGCGCTTTGTCCCCCGGCGAGCGGCGAAATGCTTTCCGTGCCCCTCTGGCGCCTGCGGGCATGGCTCGCGCAGGCCGACGCAGCCGACGATTCGGCCGACATCGAGGGTACCGGCATGTCGGTCGACGCCAAGGAGGAAACATCGCGATCGCTTCGACCGTGTCTTCTCTGGCGGGGACGCGATCGCTCCAAGATCGCGAAGAGCGCGGAGGAGATCATGCCTGGCGAGGTCGTCATCATGCCAGCGGCATACGGGATCGATGGGCTCGGCCAATCTGCCGTCAGTCAGGCCGTGGGCAGCGAATGGCTCGACCTGTGGGAGCCAGTCCGCGTGAATAGCGGGCATCCGGCCGCTGTGCGGCTGCACCGCTCGGCCCTCGTGCCTTGGCTCGCCTGCCCACCGCTGAAGGACCTCGTCGGGACGGCCGAAGGACCGACGTGGGACCGCGAGGAGGTATTGGCTGCGATCGACGCCGTACTCGCCTATACGCCCGAACTTGAGGACGCGCCGCCACCGCCGGCCTCGTGGTGGCTGGATGGCCTCCGCACGGTGCGCGGAGGCCGCATGGAAGACCACCCCGCGGGCGGCATAGTCCTCTTCGCGCGCGAGACATCCGACACGCACCGTCGCGGCGAGCCCGATCTCTTTGCCGATGACGACGATCTGACGTCGGAGAGCGATTGCGAGGTGTCGCTCGACGATCACTCCATTCTGGTCAGACGTGCGGCGGACAAGCTCGCGAGGCGCTGCCTTCCGGAGGATCTGCTCGCACAGATCCGCCTCGCCGCCTACTGGCACGACGTGGGCAAGCTCGACGAGCGCTTCCAGGTGATGCTCCGCCAGGGGGATGAAGTCGCAGCCGCAGCTGCCGACGTGCCTCTCGCTAAGTCAGCCTCGATCCCAGCGTCTCCGGCACGCCGTCGCGCTATCCGCGAGGCGAGCGGATTGCCGGAGAACTTCCGGCACGAGATGCTCTCCGCGCAGCTCGCGAAGTTGTACGCGCCCTTGCCCACGGACGATGAGGATGCCGATCTCATTCTGCATCTCATCGCCAGCCATCACGGCTATGCTCGACCGTTTGCACCGGTGAGCCCCGATCCCACGGCCCCCGGGGTCTCCGGTCGCCTTGGAAACGAGCAACTCAATCTCGCTGCCAAGGACCGTGCTGCGTTGACCGCACCGCATCACATCGACTCCGGCGTGCCTGATCGCTTCTGGCGGATGAACCGTCGGTACGGTTGGTGGGGTCTTGCCTACCTTGAGGCGATTGTCCGCCTCGCCGACTGGTACGGCAGCGCGTTCGTCATCGAGCGGTTGCCAGGTGAGGAGAGCGAGCGATGAGAGCCGAATCTCTAGAGCTGCTGGGCATCGACGGCGCCAACCCCCTTGGTTTTCTCGCGGCCCTCGGGACGCTGATGACGATCCGGCAGGCGGGCGAAACACAAGCATGTCTTCGATGGCAGCGCGCACGTACGTGGGTCCCGGTGCTCGAGGGCATCTCCACGTGCGACCCGAACAATTTGAGCGATGCGGTCGCTGGTGCGTTGCGCGGGCGGCCTGTCTCCGACGACGACGAGAGGAAACGTGGAGCGACACAACGCGACTTCGATACGGCGAAGAAGATGGTGGAGGACAAGAAGAAGCAGATCCGCAGTCATGGTCTGAGCAGAAAGGAGCGCGAGACCCTCGTCGAGCAGGAAGTGCGTCCGCTGGAGCGGGTTCGCGACGAGGGACGGCAGCAGTGGCTGGGCACGCTCAAGAAGGCAGTGCCCCGTCCCGAGCTTGCGCTCGGCAAGCGAATCGACTGCACCTACGAGGAATATCGCGAGCATGCCGGCGACTTCGTCGTGTGCGCGAGGCACAGCGCCCGCGAGACGCTGGATTTTCTAGCAGCGTTCGGTAGTGATGCCTGCCGCAAGGAGAAGTCGGACGACATCGTGCCAACGCCGTTTTGCTTCATCACAGGCTCAGGGCACCAATTCTTCCTAGATACCGTTCGGCAGCTGATGGAAAAGGTAACGCGGGAGGCGGTGCGGCAAACGCTCTTCGAGCCGTGGGCATATCGCGACGAGAAGCTCTCGATGCGGTGGGATCCCGCTGAGGACCGACGTTATGCACTCTTGGACCGCGATCCCTCGGACGACGGTGCGAAAACCGTGTGGATGGCGAACCTCCTCGCCTATCGAGCCCTTCCACTATTTCCGTGTGCGCCAGGGCGGTGGGGACTAGCCACGACTGCCTGGGTTGTCATCGACGGGGAGGATACGGCATTCACCTGGCCGATCTGGGAGCGTGCCGTGTCCTCCGACACGATCCGCTCGCTCCTTCAGCTTCGTGAGCTCAGCGAACCAGAGCGTTTCAGATTGAGCCTGCGAGCACGGGGAATCGCGGCGCTCTTTCAGAGTCGTCGCATCAAGGTGGGGGCCGGCGCGAACTACAAGTTGAACTTCAGCCCGGCGCGCGGCGTATGAGGTTCATGGCGCAATAGCCTCGATCGCTTCCCTAAATTTAGGTGCGCGACTGAGCGCCTGTTCACCTGGAGCGCCACGAAGGCCGCAAGCAGCTTCGCCAAACCTGGCGTCTCCTTCGACGAGGCCGCCATGGTTCTCGCGGATCGCCGGCCTTTGCGGACGCTCTGCGGTACTTCGGGATGACCTGTGGCACCTACCGGCATGGGTCGACCATTCCCGTCGATCCGATCGCCGGCATCGCAACGAGCCCACCGCCCAACGAAGTGATACACTTCGCCCGTGGTGAACTACGACGAATACTTCGCTCGCGATCCGCGTGTGTGCGGCGGGCAAGCCGTTTTCAAGGGGACCCGAGTGACCCTGCGAACGGTGCTCGCGAGCATGGCCGACGGAGATTCGATCGAGATGATTCTGCAGGCGTTCCCTTCGTTGACGCCCGACCACGTTCGCGCCGCGATCGCTTATGCTGCGGCGGCGGCCACTGAGGACTTGCCCCCGCAGAGCCCGGTGCCGTCGCTCGGATGAAGTTGAAGCTCGACGAGAACGTCTCGTCGTATGCGGCGGCGCCGCTGCGAGCGCTCGGTCACGATGTCGATTCGGTCGTCGAGGAACGCCTGTCGGGCGCCGATGACGCGACCGTTTGGGCGGCAGCGCAGCGTGAACAGAGAACGCTGGTTACCCTCGACCTCGACTTTTCGGACGTCCGCAAGTTCACGCCGGGGGCGCACTTTGGAATCATTTTGCTTCGACTCCGAGACCCCTCGCGACGAGCTGTTGAAGAGCGCGTGCTCGCCCTGTTCCGCAGCGGCGAGCCGGCGTCATGGCATGGCTGCTTCGTCGTGGCGACCGACCATCGAGTGCGCGTGATTCGGCCGCGTTCGTCCTAGGTTCGGCTGGCCCGTCGTGGCTGCAGCGCCGCGCGGCAAACCGGCATCGAGCAAGACCCCAATCACGCAGCGCTGCGGTCCAGGGCGATGACGCGACCGTCCATGGACGCCGCAGCAAGGCCAGGACTTGGCCGACCGCCTCGTCTTCCAGCCCGGGATAATCGGCCCGAAGCGACGCGCGGTCCGGATACTGCGCCAACACTTCCAGCGCGCGCGCAACGCTGACGCGGGTGCCGCGCACGTGCGGCTTGCCGGCGAGAGTATCCGGATCCACACAGATGCGGTTGAAGCCGACGAACGCACGCACATTTCAGGGCGAGCGCAGCTGAGCGCCGGTCGGCGCGCCACGAGCGGTCAGCGAAGCGCCGATCGTCGCGCTTCTCACCGGGTCTGCTGGTTACGCTGCGGCCGTCGTGTCAATGTGGATCGTCTGTCGCGGTGAACAAGAGCCGCGCCTCGTCGCCCAGTACCCGGAAGGCTCTTGATGGAACTCCAGCCGCTCGAGTGCGTTGCGCTAACCCACGACATCCCGGAGTACGGCCTCAAGGCAGGGGATCTCGGGACCATCGTCGAGATGTACGAGCCCGACGGCTTGGAGGTCGAGTTCGTGACCGCGGCCGGGCAGACTCAGGCGCTCGTCAGTCTTCGAGCACCGGAAATCCGCAAGGTGGGTCCCGGCGACATGATCGCGGTGCGCAGCGCGGCTCCTGCTGCGTAGCGTCCTACCGCGCCAAGGGGGATCAGGAGTGCCATCGCGAGACCGCGCGCTCGCGGGAATCTGAGCGAGTCGTCTTCGCGAGGGCCACCGGTGAACACGCGCCCAGGCACGCCCATTTCTGGCGCCCCTTCGGCGATGAGCTCGCTCCAGATTGCTCAATCGGAGGACCCAATGCCCACCGATCCCACCCACGCGGTCCCGTCCCCGTCGCCCGAGGCCCGCGCGAAGCTGCTACCCCGGCGCCTTCCGCTCGCCAGCTCCGCACCCGACCTCGTGCCGGCGCGCATGATCAACGAGGTGCTCTACTGCGAGCGCCTCCTCTACCTCGAATGGGCGCAGGGCGAGTTCGCTGACAACGCCTTCACCGTCGAGGGCCGCGCAACGCATAAGCGGGCGGACCAGCCAGGAGGATCGCTACCTGCACCGCCGAGCGAAGCCAACGGTGGAGAAACAGGCAAGACCGCCGACGCCGAACCGCGCGCCGAGGAGGAACCCCACCCGGACCGCCCCTATCAGGCACGCACGATCTGGCTCACGTCGGAGCGGCTCGGTATCACCGCGAAGATCGACGTCGTCGAAGGAGACGCCGAGGGCAACGTCGTGCCCATCGAGTACAAGCGCGGCAAGGCCCCCGACCTCCCCGACGGCGCGTATCTGCCCGAGCGTGCCCAGCTCTGCGCCCAGGTGCTGCTGCTGCGCGAGCACGGGTACCGCTGCGGTCACGGCGACATCTACTTCGCGGGTTCACGCAAGCGCGTGACCATCGCTATCGACGACGCGCTCATCGCGACAACGCTCGGCGCCGTCGCGAACGCACGTCGACTCACGGAGATCACCGAAGCGCCGCCGCCCCTCGTCGACAGCCCGAAGTGCAACGGCTGCTCGCTCGTTGGGATCTGCCTGCCCGATGAAATCAACTTGCTTCGGGGCCTTGAACGGGGCGAGATCAGCGACGCGGTGGTGTCGGTCGAAGCCGCTGCCGAGACCGCGCCCGCGGTAGAGGAGTCCGCCGAAGACCCGTGGGGCCTCGGGGGCGATCCCGACCCCCCTCGGCCCCTGCGTCGCTTGCATCCCGCGAGCGACGAGAAGTTGCCCCTCTACGTACAGGACCAGGGCGCCCGCGTCGGTCTGGACGGCGACTGCCTCGTCGTGCGCGGCCGCCAGGGACCCAGCGTCACCGCGCGCCTGCCGAACACCTCGCATGTCGTCCTGTACGGCAACATCCAGGTCTCGGCGCAGGCGATGCGCGCCCTGCTCGAGCGCAGCATCCCGGTCTCGTTCCTCAGCTACGGCGGCTGGTACTACGGCCGAGCGACGGGGGTCGAGTCGAAGAACGTCGAGCTGCGCCTCGCACAGCACCGCGCCGCGGCCGACCCCGCGTGGTGTCTGCGCATGGCGCGCGGGTTGGTGGCGTCCAAGATCCGAAACAGCCGCACGCTCCTTCGTCGCAACCACGCCGCGCCACCGCTGCTCGTGCTGTCAGAGCTCGAGCAACTCGCTCGCAAGGTCGAGCGGGCGGAGGCTCTCGACGCGCTGCTCGGTCTGGAGGGCACGGCCGCGCGCAGCTACTTCGGCGCCTTCACGGGGATGCTCAAAGGCGAGGCGGGCCTGAGCGGAACGTTCGACCTCGATGGACGCAACCGGCGCCCACCGAGGGATCCAGTCAACGCGCTGCTGTCCTTCGTCTACTCGCTGCTCACGAAGGACTTTGCGCTTGCCCTGTCGGCCGTCGGGCTCGACCCGCTCCTCGGCTTCTATCATCAGCCACGCTTTGGGCGCCCGGCCCTTGCCCTCGATCTGATGGAGGAGTTCCGGTCGCTCGTCGGCGACTCGGTCGTGATCGGCGCGATCAACGGCGGCGGGTTCGGTCCTGAGGACTTTCAGTCGCATCCGTCGGGGGTGGCCATGCGGTCGGCCGCACGACGGCGACTGCTTCTCGCCTACGAGCGCCGCATGGAGCAGCTCATTGCACACCCCGTGTTCGGCTACCGAATCAGCTACCGCCGCGTTCTCGAGGTGCAGTCGCGGCTCCTGGCCCGTTGCCTACTCGGCGAGATCGACCAGTACCCCGCGTTCCGAACGCGCTGAGATCGACCATGCGCCAGACATTCATCGTCTCGTACGACATCAGCGATCCCAAACGCCTGCGTAAGGTATTCAAACTGATGAAGGGCTACGGCGAGCACGTGCAGCTGTCTGTGTTCCGCTGCGAGCTCACGCATCGCGCGCTCGTCGAGCTCCGTGCCCGCCTCGGCGGCATCATCCACCACGACCAAGACCAGGTCCTTTTCGTGAACGTGGGTCCGGAGGAGGGCCGGGGAAACACCTCGATCTCGGCGATCGGGCGGGCGTACAAGACTCCCGAGCGATGCGCGATCGTGGTGTAGACTTGCCCGGAATGGTCACGCGAGCGGGTGCGCGACGCGCAAACCTCGGCGAGTGCTCGCAAGCGGCAAGGTCCTTGAAAAGCAACCGTATTGTCCGCCGCGCACGTCCGGCGTCACCTCGCCGCGGCATGTCGACGTCCGCCTTCCCACTGCCCGCTCGCAAGTCGCACTGCAAGTCACCGAGATCATAGAGGTCCTCGGCGACCCCGATCCCCGTCACGGTGGACGGGGCCCCGTTGAAGCGACAGCAGGCGTCTCCAACTCGATGCCCATCTCATCCTCCTTCGTGCGCATGCTAGCGCGGCGTTCTTCCGTCGGTGTGACCCCGGTCCGAATGCCGGCGGCCACATAGTGCGGCTCGATGCCACGATCTTGTCCAGCTTCACGCAGAGCAGCTCCGTCCACTCGACCAGTCGGTGAACCGGCAGCCCCGTGTTCCCTTGCTCCACGTTGGAGACGGCCGCACGCGTCATCCCGAGCGCGTCGGCCACATCCTGTTGCGTCAGCTCGGCCTTGACGCGAGCCGCGGATAGGCGGCTCCCAAGCGCCACGTAAAACGCCCGCGCCTTCGGGACCGTCGAGCCGCGACGGAGGCCGCCCATCAGGCGCTCCACTCGGCGCTGAAGGCGGCGCGAAACTCGCGGCGCGCAGCCACGTCGGCCGTCCTCTGGCGACGCGGG
>Ga0302325_10016768_pt1 | contig 15503 bp, 10 predicted proteins | sample Palsa_T0_2_FD_201948 | JGI IMG/M metagenome (GOLD analysis project Ga0302325, IMG submission 201948) | Peat permafrost microbial communities from Stordalen Mire near Abisko, Sweden - Palsa_T0_2 | ecosystem: Environmental > Terrestrial > Soil > Palsa > Peat permafrost | place: Sweden: Abisko...
GAACACCTGCGATCTTCCGCTGTTGAGGGACCCGACGTGCGGGTTCTTTTGGCCGACGACGAAGAGATGTCCCGGCGCGGCTTCGCCGCTGCGCTGGACGAGACGGGCGGGATCGCCGTGGTCGGACTTACGAGGATCGGTGACGACGTGCACAGATTGGTCCTCTCGTGCCGACCGCATGTCGTGCTGATCAACGCGGCGACTGCTAGTGACTGGGCTGGGACAGTTCGGGACATCGTGGCCGACCTGCCGCTGCCGGAAACACCCAAGGTGATCGTCGTGATCGGAGCCGAAATCGAGGACTACCTGTTCCAGGCAGTGCAAGCCGGAGCCACTGGGGTGTTGCTGCGGAGCATGTCAGGGGAGGAGCTCAGCTATGCGGTCCGCAACGTCGCGATGGGGCATTCTGTCATCTCGCCAGCGGCGACCTCTTTCATGCTTACCCGGCTGCGGCTGGTCGCTGGCCGCGGGGGCGGCAGCGGCAGCATCGCGGCGATCGACGATCTGAGCCCTCGTGAACGGGAGATCCTGGCGGGTCTGGCCGTCGGCAAGTCGAACCAGGAGATTGCCACCGCAACCCACCTCTCTCTCGCGACCGTAAAGTCGCACGTTTCTAACATCCTGATCAAACTCGGCGTCCGCGATCGCGTCCAAGCCGCTTTACTCGGTCAGAGCGCGGGTGTCGAGGAATTACGAGTGAACAACGTCCGCAGCTATCCGGTGCGTGTCGAGCTGGCCGGTGCGGTGCAGCTCGGCCACGGCGAACCGTTCGATCTTTCCGCTCGTGGTCAGCGGGATGGTCCCCTGTTTCACCAGCACGACCTCATCAAGTCGCAGCGCGAACTCTCTGCTGACCGCCGCGCGCAGCATGACTTCGAGGTCAGCCGCCACCACGGTGGCGGAGGCCGGGTCAGTGTCCACGGCGTCGTCGCCGATCACCCGGAAGGCACGGTCGATCTCCACCACGAGCACCACCGCTGAACTGGACGGATCGACCCGTTGGAAGGCCGCGCAACCTCCGGGTTGAACGGCTGGGTGGACCGCTCCGGCCACTCCCTCGATGTCGTGCGGATAGTGGTTACTGCCATCAACGATGATCAGGTCCTTGCGACGCCCGGTGACATACAGCTGATTTCCGTGCACGAAACCCAGATCGCCGGTCCGGAGGAAGCCTCGGCCAAGACCCGATATTTCGACGTCGAACGTCTCTGCGGTGTGCTCGGGACTGTTCCAGTAGCCGATGGCGACGCTGTCGCCACGGACCATGAGCTCGCCTACCCTGCCGGGCGGCAGCGGCTCGAGGGTGTCAGGGTCGGCGACGACGAGCGGCAACTCGTCGATGAGCGCGCCGCTGGCCACCAGTTCGTGCCCCACGCCGGTGCCGCTCACCGGCTCAGCGAGTCCTCGTGACAGCGCTTCTGCGTCGACCCGGGTCTTGGTCATGCCCCCCCCGAATGGCCCACCGGACACCATGAGGGTTGCCTCGGCCAGGCCGTAGGTGGGGAAAAACGCGTCGGCGCTGAATCCTGCCACGGCGAACCGCTCGGCGAAGGACTGCAGTGCCTCGGCGCGGATTGGCTCCGAGCCGCATAGGGCCATTTTCCAGTTCGACAGGTCCAGTTTCTCGGCCTGCTCCGGGTGAATTCGCCGGACGCACAGTTCGTAGGCGAAATTCGGTGCCACGCTCAGCGTCGCTCGGGTCTCGGACATGGCCCGTAGCCAGTCGAGTGGTCGCCGGACGAAGCTCAGCGGCGGTATCTGGTGCACCGTAAAGCCATGGGCGACCGGCAGGATGATCTCTGCCAGCAGGCCCATATCGTGGAATGTCGGGAGCCAGATCACTCCGCTGTCACCGCGTTTGAGCTGAGCGGCCCGCCCGATCACAGCGGCGTTCGCGAGCACGCTCGAGTGCGGCAGCGCCACGCCCTTGGGCATGCCGGTCGATCCGGAGGAGTACTGGAGGTACGCGATCGAATCTCTGGTGATCTCGGGCGTGACCCACGATCGGGCGGCACTCCTGTCCACCTCATCGGTGGCCACCAGCACGAGATCCTCGAACCCGCCGAACGTGCCCAGCTCCTCCGCAAGCTGCCGGCGCATCGACTCGGTGGTCAGCAGCAGCTTAGCTCCGCTGTTCGTACTGATCGCCCGCAACCGCGCAGCCCCGTCCTCAACCCTCCGCAGCCTCGGGGGCGCCACCGGGATGGCGATCAGTCCGGCGTAGAGGCAGGCCCAGAAGCCCACAGCGAAGTCCAGGCCGGGTGGGTAGAGGAGCAGTACGCGGTCACCGGGACGGCCGAGCTCCAGCAGGTGGCCGGCGACGGCACGCGCTGCTTCGTCCAGTTCGCGGTAGGTCAGTGATGTCTTCCACGTTTCGCCATCTGCAGCGAACATGAGCGGGACCCCGTCCGGGTCAGCGCGGGCCCGGGAGCGCACCATGTCCACCAGGGTGCCGCCGAGTACGTCTGCGCCGGGACTCGCGGGATCAGTCATCATAGCGGCCTCTCTGGTCCACGGGTGGATCGACGGGGGCATCCACCTGCGCCCCGGTCGCAAGGTGGCACAGCACGTATTTGCGCTACCTGAAATGCCATGCTGCTTGTTATCAGAAATTCGGCCGGCCGGATAATTCCAGGGTCAATTAATGACGGTACCCACCATAGTCCGTCAGGCATTATTGGGAACACCGGCATGAGGAGATCCCGTTACCTACCTGCGATGGACTTCAGGTAGTCCCTGCGGCTACGTAGCCGTGGATCGGCCGAGGGGAATACTTCTCGTCCTATCGGCCGATGTAATGCGTGTCTGCGTTCTATAGAGTCTGGCTGTAACCCGGATTTGTTTCCGTCTTCTTCCTTGGCGGTGCGTCGACCGTGCCTTTTCGGCAGTGTTTCCCCACCGGCGTCTCATCCAGCTGGTTGTCGCGGAAGTCGGCAGAGTCTCGGGAAGGCTCGTCGATCAGGGTGAAAGGGAAGGAACCCAGCGATGGTGGAGTCGAGGAACGTCAGCGGTGCTGCGACCCCAGGCGAGGCCACCATCCGGCGCTGGCTGTGTGAGCGACTGGCGGAGGCGACGGGGGGGACACCCGACAGCATTGACATCCGGGAGCCGTTCGAGAATCTCGGTATCACCTCCACCGAGGCCGTGAGCATCGCTGGAGAGCTGGAGGAATGGCTCGAACGCAGCCTTCCGTCCTCGTTGCTCTATGAGCACGTCTCCGTCGAGGATCTCAGCCGCCATCTCGCGGGCCCAGGGGTCACTCAGGGTGCGGCTTCGGCCGAGCCTCGCCCGGATGGTCCCGACCGGGGCGAAGTCCCGGGTAGCGCCGATGACCCGTTGTGCATCAGCGCCATGGCCTGCCGGTTCCCCGACGCCGACTCGGTGGAGGAGTTCTGGCAGAACCTGCTCGACGGCAGGGACTCCGCCGCGGAGGTCCCGGCCGATCGCTGGGACGCAGCGGCGCGACTGAACGACGATCCGGACGTCGGCGGCATCGTGTACACCTCACGCGGCGCCTTCATGCGCGATGCGGCGGGATTCGACCCGGCGTTCTTCGACATCTCCCCTCGAGAAGCCAGCCGGATGGACCCTCGGCAACGGATCTTGCTTGAACTGGGCTGGCAGGCGATGGAGGCCTCCGGGCTGACCGCGGACCGGCTGAGGGGCAGCCGGACTGGCGTGTTTGTCGGGATGATGGCAGACGATCAGTTCGCCACGTTGCAGCTCGACCAGGGCGAGGAATGTCTCGACGACCCGGTCTTCGGGACCGGCACGGCCGCCAGCGTGGCACCCGGCCGGGTGTGCTACCGCTTCAACCTGCACGGCCCCAGCGTTCTTGTCGACACCGCCTGCTCCTCGTCAATCGTGGCTCTGCACCTTGCGATGCGGAGCATTGCCGCAGGGGATTGCGACCGGGCTCTCGTCGCAGGCGCCAGCCTCACCGCCCACCCGGCCGTTCTGCGCCAGGCCTGTGTGATGCGGATGCTCGCAGCGGACGGGCGGACCAAGACATTCGACACGGCTGCCGACGGCTTCCTGCTGGGCGAGGGCGTCGGCGTGGTGATGGTGGAGCGGCTCAGCGCAGCCGTGAGCCGGCGTGGCCCGGTGCTCGCCGTGCTGCGGGGTTCGGCGACCAACCAGGACGGGGCCACCAATGGCCTCACCGCGCCGTCCCGTCAGGCTCAGGTTGACGTCATCCGGTCCGCTCTGGCCGACGCTGGGCTCGAGCCTCGGGACATCGACTACGTCGAGGCGCACGGGACTGGGACAGCGCTGGGCGACTCGATCGAGGTTGCGGGGCTCCAGGAGGTGTTCGCCGAGGGCCGCTCTGACCGGCACCCGCTGGTGGTCGGCGCGGTCAAGACGAACGTCGGCCACATGGCTGGTGCCGCCGGGCTTGGCAGCCTGATCAAGGTTGTGCTCGCGCTGGGGCATGGCCGCATCCCCGGCAATCTGCACCTGCGCGAACCAAACCAGGCCATCGACTGGAAGCCCGAGGTCCTCGCGCTCCCCGATCACGTCCTGGGCTGGCCGCAGACCACCCGGCCGCGGCGGGCCGGCATCAGTTCATTCGGATGGTCCGGCAGCAATGCGCACGTCGTGGTCGAGCAGTCCCCGCAGTTGACATATCAACCTTCTGCCGGGGACCCGGCAGAAGACGCCTGGCAGGTACTTCTCGTCTCGGCACGGACGGCTGGCCGGATCGGCCAGGTGGCCGCTGGCCTCCAGTCGGCTCTCATTTCCCCCCCGGATGCCGCCGGCGCACAGGTCGCCACGCAGGGCGTCCCGCTCGCGGATGTCGCATTCACCACCCAGGCTGGGCGCAGTGCGCTCGACCACCGGGCGGCTGTCATCAGCCGGGACATCCCGAGCGCGCGTCGGGAACTGGCCACGCTGAGCCGGACCCCGCGTTCACGGCGGGCTGCCCGCGGCGGTCAGGCGCAGGTGGCCTTCCTGATGCCAGGAACCGGTGACCAGTACCCGGGCCTTGGCCGGACTCTGTACGAGGAGGAGCCCGCATTCCGTGCTGCCCTCCGCCTGTGCACCGACGCAGCCGCGGCCGCCGGAGTGGATGTGCTTCGCTGGCTGTACCCGGATGGCAGCGATGCCCCCGCAGCCGACTCGGCAGGAGGGCTGAGCGCCCTCCTGGGCCGAGCCGATCCGGCCCCCGCATCGGCCCTCACCGATCAGATTGAGGTGGCCCACGCGGCGGTGTTCGCTCTCGACTTCGCCTGCGCCGCGCAGTGGCAACGGATCGGCATCCGGCCGGCGGCTGTGCTGGGCTACTCACTCGGCGAATACGCGGCCGCCACCGTGGCTGGTGTTTTTGACCCCGCTGACGCGGTCAGGCTGGTGATCGAGCGGGCGCGCCTGGTCGCCGGGACACCGCGCGGAGTGATGCTCACCGTGGCCACCCCGGCGGCGCGACTGGCCACGATGCTGGGGGAGGGCCTCGACCTGGCCGCCGACAACGGCCCGCTCACCTCCGTGGCCTCAGGCACGGAAGCCGACATCGCCCGGCTGGAGATCGAGCTGGCCGAGCAGGATATCGCCTGCCGGCGGATCCCGACCACACATGCCATGCATTCCCGGCTTATGCGCCCGGTGCGCGACCGGCTCGTCCAACTCATCAGCTCGACGCCTCGGCAGCCTCCCGTCATTCCGATCGTGTCGAACCTCACCGGTGCGGTGCTGAGCGCGCAGCAGGCCATGGACCCGGAGTGCTGGGGCGATCACATGTGCTCCACCGTGCAGCTCGCTGGCGGTGTGCAGCGACTGGCCGAGCAAGACATCGCTGCGATCGTCGATCTCGGGTCCGGCCAGCTCGGCAGCCTCGCCACCCAGGTCCTGGCCACCAGAGCCGGGGAAACCACCACCGCGGTTGCCGTCGGATCCTTGCCCTCGGCATACCGCCCCGGCAGCGATCGGGAGGTCCTGCTCCGCGCGGCCGCCAACTTGTGGGAAGTCGGTGCCGAGATCGACTGGTCCGCGCTCCGGCCAGCTGGCGGACAGCTAACCATCCTGCCAGGCTACCCCTTCGAGCACAGCAGGTTCTGGCCGGGTAAGCCCAGGGACAGTGCCGTCATCGCGGATCGCGGCCGATCCGGGACGACTGCCAACGCTGCCCTCCCCGCACCGGGTGCGGAGCCAGAAGCCGCCGACGGAGAACCGGGTGTCCGGCTGTACGCACCATCCTGGGAAGCGGTTCCCGCGCCCGCCGAAGGGGCCGCACCTGCGGGTCCGGTGCTGCTGCTCACGGACGATCTGCAGCTGGCGGGCCGGCTGACGGCTGCGCTCGCACCGGTCGTCTGTGTGCCGGTGCGGTCCGGGCCGGGTTTCATGGAATCCCCGGAGGGATTCACCGTCCGGCCGACCTCAGTGGCCGACTATGAGCGGTTGCTCGATCGGCTCCGGGAGAGCAACCGGCTCCCGGACAGCGTCGTCCATCTCTGGTCGGCCGCTCAGCCCGGCGACGGCGCTCCGGCGGACCTTATGACAGAGGTCCGAGAGGATCACCAGACCGGTTTCCTGAGCCTGCTGGCTCTGGGCCAAGCGTTGCCCTGGCACCTGGCCGACGATGCGCGGCTGCTCGTCGTCACCGCCGGGGGATGCGCGACCCGACCCGGTGAGCCGGTGCGGCTCGGCCGGGGAACCATCGCTGGACTGGCGTTGACGCTCCCGCAGGAGCACCCTGGCATCGTCGTCCGGACTTTGGACCTGCCAGCCGAAGATCAGGCCGAGCCATCGCGGCAGATCGACCCATCGCGGCAGATCGATCTGGCCAAGCACATCGCGACGGAGCTGTCCTGGCCCGGACCGGAACCGGTCGTGGCGATTCGCGGCGGTGTGCGACTTGTCCGTCGGTACCGGCCCGTCGACACGGTGCCCACGACGGACGCTGCTCGGCTGCGCGAGCGCGGCGTCTACCTGATCACGGGCGGTCTCGGGCGGATCGGTCTGCTGGCAGCGGCCCACTTTGCCCGACGGGCCAAGGTGAGGCTGGTCCTCACCAGCCGCCAGGGCCTGCCGGCCCGGGAGCGCTGGGCCGAGCTGCTGGCTGGTCCAGCCGATGGCGATGGGCAGGATCCGACCGCGCACCGGATCCGCGCCGTCCAGGAAATCGAGGCGCTGGGCGCCGAAGTGATGGTCGCCGCTCTCGACCTCGGCGATGGGGAATCAATCCGCGGCCTCCTCCGCCAGCTGGATGCGCGGTTCGGGGAACTGAACGGCGTGATCCACGCCGCAGGTACCACGGAGCGCTCGTCCTTTGCGCCGATCGCGACGCTCGATCCGCAGAGCCTGAGCGCTCACATGGTGCCCAAGGTCTACGGCACGCTTGCGCTCGACGTGGCACTGGCCGGACGCCCGCTCGACTTCTGCCTGGCGATGTCGTCAATGTCCACACTGCTTGGCGGAGTGGCCTTCAGCGGCTACGCCTCGGCCAATGCGTTCCTGGACCTCTTGGCCGAGTCGGCGGCTGGGCGCCAGCGCTGGATGGCGATCGACTGGGACACCTGGAAGAGCACCATCGACAGGCATGTTCTGGGTGATCTCGGACGCACTCTCGACCAGTACTCGATCGCGCCCGCAGCGGGCGTCGAGCTTCTCGAGGCCCTGCTCGGAGGGGAACGGCCGAGAGTGATCGTGGCCGCAGGGGACCTGGAGCAGCGATTGCGGGTCTGGGTCACCGACATTGCCGTGCTGAGCGCGGCAAAGGACCCGGCCGGCGGTGAAACCCGGTATCCACGACCGCCACTCAGCACGCCGTTCGAGCCGGCGCCGGAGGGCCTGGACGCCGACATCGCCGATGTGTGGGCGGCGGCGCTGGGACTGGAGCAGGTCGGCGTGCATGACAACTTCTTCGAGCTGGGCGGCAATTCGCTGCTCGCGATGGATCTCATGGCGCGAATCCGCCGCGCCACCGGAACGGCGGCGATCCCGCCGAACGTGCTGTACGAAACGCCGACCGTTCATGGCGTGGCGCGCTACCTGCGTGAATCCAGCGGCGGTCCCCGTGCCGGGATGGACTCGGACGACGCCGGCAGCGTGAACCGGCTGTCGACGAGCCGGGACCGCGGGTCCTCGCGGCGGGCGAACGCGGCGGCGGCGGCCGCGGCCCGGGGGAAGTGATGAACGCCGCTGCGGGAACCGCTCCGCAAATCGCCGTCGTCGGGATGGCGGCCCGCTTCCCCGGGGCAGCCGACGTGGACGAGTTCTGGCAGAACCTGCTGGATGGTGTGCCGGCGCACCAGGCGCCCGGCCTGGACCCGAGCGGGTTCGACGCGGAGTTCTTCGGCATCTCCGCTGACGAGGCCACCCTGATGGACCCACAGCACCGGATGTTCATCGAATGCTGCTGGCACGCGATGGAAGCGGCCGGGTACGACCCACGCAGTGCCCCGGGCGTCGGAGCAGTGTTCGGGGGTTGCTCCTTCCCGGTGTACCTGGTGCTGAGCCTGATGGCGCAACACGGGCTGGCCGGGGGGCACATCAGCCTGGCCACCGCGCTCGCGAACGATCGTGATGCACTGACCGCGCGGACCGCCTATCACCTGGACCTGCGCGGGCCCGTCCTCACCGTTCAGGCATTCTCCGCGACAGGACTGGTCGCGGTGCATCTGGCGGCCCAGTCGCTGCTACTGGGCGACTGTGACCTGGCTGTCGCCGGCGTGGCCTCGGTCTGCGTCACAGAACTGCCCGAGGGACCTGTGCCGGCTTCCCGATCCGGTGTCTGCGCGCCTTTGGACGCACAGGCCGACGGAACGCTGCCGGGCAACGCGGTCGCGGTCGTGGTCCTTCGCCGACTGGACGACGCAGTACGTGACGGTGACCACGTGCATGCCTTGCTGGCCGGTAGCGCTGTCACGCACGAAGGCGGACGCAGTCACGGTTTCCTCGTCCCGGGCACCGCGGCCAAGGCGGAGGCGATGGCCGAGGCGCTCGCGGTCGCCGGGCTCGCCCCGGAGGACCTTGGTTATATCGAGGCCCAGGCGGTGGGCGAGCCGGTCAGCGACGCCCTGGAGGTGGCCGCCGTCGACCGGGTATTTGACGGGAGCCCTTCTGCGGCCTCCTACCGGATGGGGTCAGTCGCCGCGAACGTTGGCCACCTCGATGCCGCGGCGGGGATGGCCGGGCTGATCAAGGCGATCCTGATGGTGGAGCGAGGGTGGATACCCCCGCAGCCGGGCTTCCGGGTGCCCGCGGCGGCGCTGGCTCGTGCGCGGACTCGGTTCATGGTGGCCGCCACCGAGGCCCAGCCGTGGACCGCACTGGACGACTCGGGAATGCCGATCACCCGGAGGTGCGGGGTCAACTCCTTCGGTATAGGGGGCACCAACGCCCACGCCGTGGTCTGTCAGGCACCGTCCGCACCGGCCAGCACGGACCTTGCCGAGGACGACCCGCAGTTGTTCGTTGTGTCGGCGCGGGATGACAAGGCGCTGCGGCGTGGGGCCGAGGCGGTGCGCAATGCCCTGGTCGCCAACTGGTCCAGCCGCCTCCACGCCTCGACCGTCCCGGCTGGCATCGCCCCGAACGGCGGGGCGATGTCACCGGCGAACGTCGCTTACACCCTGCAAATCGGCCGGGCTTCGCTGGAGAGCCGTTCCGCTTTCTTCGCTCGCACCCCAGGCGGGGTCCTGCGGGGTCTGGAGCAGATAGCCAAAGGCATGACCGGCCCAGGTGAGCTGGCGGACGACGTGGAAGCCGATCAGCAGGCGGTGCCCCCATCGCCGACGGCCACAGGTATCGATGAAGCGGCGTCCTGGCGGCTGATCGCGCGACGGTGGCTGGCGGGAGAACACATCGACTGGCAAGACGCTCACCGGGGTCGGCCGCGGCTCAGAGTGCCGTTGCCGGGCTACCCGTTTGATCACCGCCGGTTCTGGGTCGAACCGAACATCCCGGCGGAATCCCAGCCCCCGGATATGAGCACGGACACGAGCACGAACACGACGCCGATCGGCGTCTGAGCCCCCAACACGTCGAGAAGGGTAGCTGAGCATGACACGGGTCGGAGTAGTCGGAGCTGGAGTGATGGGTGCTGGTGTGACACAGGATCTGGTGGCACACGGGCACGACGTAGTCCTCGTCGATCGCAGTGACAGCGTCCTTGCTGCCGCGAAGGAGGAAATCGACCGGTACGCGCTGATGGCCCGGCTGCTTGGCCGCGATGCGCCCGAGTCCGACGCAGTCAGCGGAGCGGTGACCTACGGTTCCGCCCTCGAGTGCCTGCAGGACGTCGAGTTCGTGATTGAGAACATCACGGAGGACTGGGATCTGAAGAAAGAGATTTACCCCGTGCTCGATCGGGTCTGCCCGGCGGAGGCGGTCTTCGCCGCCAACACCTCTGCCATCCCGATCACCAGGCTCGCCGCACTCACCTCGCGAGCCGACCGAGTGCTCGGGATGCATTTCATGAATCCGGTACCGCTGAAGAAGACCGTGGAGGTGATCCGCGGATGGCATACCGGAGACGCTGCCGTCGAGCGGGCGCTGCAACTCCTGGCGGCCACGGGCAAGGAAGGGATCGTCGTCAAGGACTCCCCCGGATTCGTGTCCAACAGGGTGCTGATGCTGACCGTTAACGAGGCGATATACCTCGTGCACGATGGGGTCGCCAGCGCCCCGGACGTCGACAAGATCTTCCGGAGTTGCTTTGGGCATCCGATGGGTCCGCTGGAGACGGCCGACCTGATCGGGCTCGACACCATCCTGCTCAGCGTCGAAGTGCTCTATCGCGAGTTCGGCGACAGCAAATACCGTCCGTGCCCGCTACTCAAGCAGATGGTCGATGCCGGCCTGTTCGGCCGCAAGAACGGCCACGGCTTCTACGACTACTCCTGAATTCCTGCATTTCCGCCAGTCCCATGGAGGTCGCTATGACCACACCCCTTACATCAACCGGAACCTCGCCCGAGCCGCCCTCCGACCTGCCCTCCGAGCCGGGCGACAGGTCCAGGCTGAGGGCTTTCATCGAACCCCGCATGCCCGGCATCACTTTCTCTGATGGAGAAGACATCTTCTCCCTGGGCTTTGTCAACTCGCTGTTCGCGATGGAGCTTGTGCTCTTCATGGAGAAGACCATCGGCACCCGGATTCCCAACGAGGAGCTGGCCATGGAACACTTTCGCTCCATTGATGCGATGACCGACCTCTCGGCGCGTCTCCGCGAGCGGCCGAAGGTCAAGGTCGCGTCGTGACGGCGGCCATTGTCACGGCCGGCCCAGCCACGGTGACCGACCGGGTATCCGCCAGAGCCTTCGTCGACAGCTACCTCAGGCCGGAGGCGGACGAGTTCGACCGCACCGAGTGCGTCAGTCCTGAGTTCCTGGCGAAAGCCTCGTCATCGGGCCTGTGGGCCACGCTGGTTCCCGCCGAATTCGGCGGTCTCGGGCTGGACATGGTGACCCTCGGCGCGGTGCACGAGGAGGTGGGCAAGGGTTGCTCATCGGTACGCAATCTGCTCACCGTGCACAACATGGTGTCCTGGGCCATCGGCCGGTGGGGGTCACCTGAGCAGCAGCAGCGGTGGTTGCCGCCCATGGCCGCGGGCAGTGTCCTCGGCGCGTTCTGTGTGACCGAACCAGGCGGCGGGGCGGCCCTGGCCCGGGTAGAGTCCACCGCCCGGCGGCAGGGAGACGGCTGGGTGATCGACGGGCAGAAGAAATGGATCACCGGCGGAGTGGGGGCTGGGCTCCTGCTCGTCTTTGCCCGCGCCGACCAGAACGTGCTCCCGTTCCTGGTGCCGGCCGACACACCCGGCGTGGCGGTGACGCCGATCACCGGAATGCTCGGAGGACGGGCCAGTATGCTCGCTGAAATCGGTCTTGGCTCGGTGACTGTGCCGGCTGAGGCACTGCTGGGACCCGAGCGGTTCGCGCCCGGTGCGGTGATGACCCACACGCTCGATGTCGGCCGTTACACGGTGGCGGCCGGTTCCGTCGGGATCCTGCAGGGGTGCCTGGACGCGTGTGTGGAACACGCGAACCGCGAGCTGCCCGGGGGACACACCCTGGGGGAGTATCAGCTGATCCGCGCGAAGATCACCGAGATGGTGACCTCGGTGCGGGCGGCCCGGCTGCTGCGTGAGGCGGCCGGCCGGTCGAAGGATGCCGGCAGCCCGGAAACCATCATCGACACCTGGATCGCGAAGTTGTTCGCGGCGCGGGCTGCCGCGGCGGCAGCGAGCGAAGCAGTGCAGCTACTCGGCGGTGAGGGTTGCGGGCCCGGGTCCGCGGTGGCCTGCTACTACCGGGATGCCAAGATCATGGAGATCATCGAGGGCAGCTCGGAGATCTCCCAATTGACGATCGCCGGCCACGCTCTGCATCTGCAGGAGTCATCCCGATGACCGGCCCAGTCGCAAACTCGATGGCCACCGAAACGCCGGTGGCGCCGCCTCGTAGCGGCAGCATCAAGTGCGTGGTGTGGGACCTGGACGAGACCGTGTGGGAAGGTGTGCTGCTCGAGGGCGGGGCGGGTGAGGTGCGCCCCGGCGTGCGGGAGACGATCGAGGAACTTGACCGGCGCGGCATTCTGCACTCGGTGGCGAGCAAGAACGAGCCAGGCCCCGTAATCGCCCGGCTGGAGGAGCTCGGCCTGGCTCAATATTTCCTTCGCCCCCAGATCAGCTGGGGGCCGAAGTCCCAGGCCGTGGCCAAGATCGCCGCCGCGCTCAACATCGGTATCGACACCCTGGCGTTCATCGACGACCAGGAGTTCGAGCGCGACGAGGTGCGCTTCGTTCATCCCGCTGTGACGTGCCTGGACGCCAAGCTCGCCGGATCCCTGGCGGACCTGGAGGAATTCATTCCCGCGGTCGTCACCGCGGAATCCGGCCGACGGCGGGAGATGTACCTCAGCGCCATCAGCCGCGACGAGGCCGAGGAAGAATTCGAGGGACCCAGTACGGAGTTCATGGCCGGTCTCGGCATGGTGTTCACCATCAGCCCGGCGGGCACCGAGCACCTGCGGCGCGCGGAGGAGCTCACCGTGCGCACTCACCAGCTCAACTCGACGGGGCGTACCTTCAGCCTCGAAGAGCTCGACCAGCTCACCCGGTCCCCGGATCATCTGGTGCTGGTCGCGGAAATGCGCGACCGGTACGGAAGCTACGGCACGATCGGGCTGGCTCTCGTGGCGATGAGCGGCGCGGTATGGAAGATCGAACTGCTGCTGATGTCCTGCCGGGTGATGTCCCGCGGGGTCGGCACGGTGCTCCTGCACCACCTGCAGACGCGGGCACGTGACGCCGGCGTCACGCTGCAAGCCGACTTCGTCCCGACCGACCGGAACCGGATCATGTATGTCACGTACCGGTTCGCCGGATTCACCGAGGTAGGTCACAGCGCCGATAGCCTGATCCTGGAGAGCGCATCCGCTGACGCACCCGTCCCCCTCGAGCACCTCGAGGTGGTGATCAGAGGGTGAGCCGAGCCTCGACCGGGCTTTCCGGGGCCGGCCCCGGCGGGGCAGACCGGGGCCAGTCCCGGGCCGGCAGTCGGCCCACCTTACTGGCGTTTCCGCACGCCGGGGCCGGTGCCTCGGCGTACCGGGACTGGGGGCAATTGCTCGCCCCGGACATCGACGTGATCGCGATGCGGTTGCCGGGGAGGGAAGACCGCTGGTCTGAGCCGCCGCGGCGCACTATCCGGTCGGTGCTGGAGGCCACTGAGCCGCAATGGGGTGACGTCTGCCGGCCACCATACGCCGTCTTCGGCCACAGCGTCGGAGCGCTGGCCGCCTTCGAACTGGTCCGCGAGATCCGCCGGAACGGCATGGCGAACCCGGCTCATCTCATCGTCTCCGGACGCGTCGCGCCGCAGGTCCGCAGTGTCCTGCCGGTCCAGCATGACCTTCCCGATGAGGAGCTGTCAGCGCATCTGTGCGCACTCGGCGGCGTCTCGGAGACCGTGCTCGCCAACCGTGCCGTCCGGGCCATGCTGTTGCCGGCGCTGCGGGCGGACCTCGCCTGTGACGAGCACTATGAGTATGTCCCCGAGCCACCGCTAGCTGTGCCGGTCACCGTGCTCAGCGGGGCGGACGACCCGCTGGTCTGGCGGGAGGGGCTGATCGCCTGGGCTGCGCAGACCACGGGTCCTTGCACCATCCAGTGGATGTCCGGCGGGCACTTCTTCGGCTCCGAGCATGAAGAGGAGGTGCTGACGTGCGTCCGGAGCGCCCTGAGCATCGCAGTGCACTGAGTTGCAGTGAAGGGGTGAGCCGCCTGCCGGTGGGACCAGCACTGCCGCCGCGCGTGAGGAAGACCGTGCTCGCTTTGCCGAGGGTGTGGGTTGACGGCTCTCATTGGCGTGATGACGCCGACGTTATTCGTCGTCTGACCGGTGCTGGTGTCAATCCCAGTAGCTCATGCTCGCGTTACTTCCGGCGGCGCTGCGGTAGCGCTATTCCGTGATCTTGGTCAGGAACAGCCAGGTGCTCACGATGCCGCCAACAAGAGCTACGAGTGCAGGCCCGACCAGGACGTAGAGTCCCGCGTGCACTCCGAGGACCAGGACTATGCCTGCCGCCAGCAGCAACAACGAAGTGACCGTGTTAGGAGCAACAGCTTCGAGGACGGGCGCGATCGCCTGATTACTCCTATCGCTCTTCGCGCGCCGGTCTAGGAGGTGGAGGCCAGCACCGGTGATCACGCTGAGAACGACCAACTCGGCGCCGAGTGTGCGGTACGCCTGTCCGGGAATCGCGATCAAGACCGAAGTGATAAGGACCGTGCCAAACAGGCTCAGCGTCTGGGCCGCCCGGTTCCGGAGTTCCTGAGACCTCGCGATGGAGGCGATCCTGATCGACACCGCCACGAACAAGAGCCCGATCAGTGCGGCGGCGGCGGTTCCAATGATCTGGGCGAACGTGTCCCAGGCTTTCAAGTGAATCCCCCGTCTGCCCAACAGGCCCATGAACGCAGGGCTCTGCCGCGAGAATACGGCTCTGACACATTCGTGGGCGAAAGCGCCAAGACGGCTCGAAGCCTCTGGCGCCGAGTCGCCGAGGTCCGGATCCCCCGGCTCACCGGCGAGACCTTCCACGCCGGCATCATTATCGACGGGCCGCCGGCCGCCAGGAAGCCGGTGCCAGACCCAGCGCCGCTCCGGACGGGGCTGGCCCCGGCCGGCACCAGATCATATTGATCGGTCACCGATGCTCCCTTGCGAAGTACGCGGCTGCTTTTTTAGGAACACGCTTTCCATCTCCAGTTCCCGGTTACGGTGCTTCAGTTCCCGTCGCCGCGCCCGGTCCCGTATTGGTATCGTTTACCCCGGGCTCCCGAGCCACCTGAGCGATCGGCCTGGCGGAATCAGCCACCCTCCTGGCGGCTTCTTACCTGAACTCCGGAGAATACCTTTCAGGCATCTTGCCCCCGGCATTTGATCCCCCGTCCTTTCCGGCGAAGATCCTATTCGATCCCTGTCAGGAAACTTCGGGGCAGCTCACTTCCTACGGCGGGCAGAAGGGCGTAAGGTGGGAAGCGTTGCTCCGGACCC
>Ga0302325_10016769_pt1 | contig 15503 bp, 14 predicted proteins | sample Palsa_T0_2_FD_201948 | JGI IMG/M metagenome (GOLD analysis project Ga0302325, IMG submission 201948) | Peat permafrost microbial communities from Stordalen Mire near Abisko, Sweden - Palsa_T0_2 | ecosystem: Environmental > Terrestrial > Soil > Palsa > Peat permafrost | place: Sweden: Abisko...
TGACCCGGGACCCTTCGGTTGTTTGGGGTCAGGACCGGGCTATGCGCTCGCGGCAAAGCTTGCCCACCCCGAACGCCAGGTCGTGCTCCTGGTTGGCGACGGCGCGTTTGGCTTCGCAGGGATGGAGTTCGACACGCTGGCCCGCCACGGAGTCGAGATCGTCGCTGTCATGGGCAACAACGGCATCTGGGCACTCGAGAAGCATCCGATGGAGGCTATGTACGGATATTCGGTCGCCGCTCAGCTGCGCCCCGAGACCCGCTACGACCAGGTCGTGGAGGCGCTCGGCGGTCACGGCGAGCTCGTGGGTAAGCCCTCCGAGCTGCGACCGGCGCTCGAGCGGGCGCTTGCCTGCGGCAAGCCGGCGCTGGTCAACGTGCTGACCGACCCGAGCGTGGCCTACCCGCGCAGGACCAACCTGGCCTGAGCGCGTAGTGACGCGGAACCGGACGCGGACCGGGCTCGCGGCCGGCGCATCGGCACCGGGCGTCCCGGAACGAAAACCGCCCGCGCTAAGCGGGCGGCTTCCGATCCAGGTTTGGTCCACTCGGGACGGGCAGGGGTACGTGCCAGAGGGGACCGGTTAGTGTGGCCCGAGCGGCGGGAGGCGCCGATGTCTGCGGCTTCGCCCGAGCCTATGTTGGGGCTTGAATCGCTAGGCGAACCTTGCCCCATCGAGGATGATCTATCCTCCGCTGAAGGAGGGCAATCGTATATCTGTCTAGTTCTCTCTGACGATGGACTGGACGAATGTTCTAGCAGCTGTGATGAGCTAACCGCAGCGATGGGTCGGTTTCGAGCCGGCTGGAGACGCCCGCCGAGTCTGAACGCCAACCAGCACGCCGGACACGCTGACGGCCGTCCGCCACCAGACCTTCCGGACGTCGCGGCAAATGCAACCGAACTAGTGGGATTTACGGCCTCGAGCGTCTACACTCGCTGTCATGCGGGAGTTGTTCTCCTTTCCCAATCCGGTGAACGAGAAGGCGGCACGCGTGGTCGCCGGGTGTGTACTGGCGACTGTGATCGTCATCCTCGCCACGACGTGGTACTGGCTGCTGATCCCGCTGGCCTACGGCTTCTGGGCGCGGGTGCTGACCGGCCCGACGCTGAGCCCGCTGGGCTTTCTGGCCCAGCGGGTGATCGCGCCGCGGCTCGGACCGCCGAAGCCCGTGGCCGGACCGCCCAAGCGCTTCGCCCAGGGAATGGGGGCGGCGATGTCCACGGCCGCGGTCGTGCTCGCGCTGATCCTTGGCGACCACGCCGCGGCGGATGCCGTGTTGCTCGTCTTCGTCGTTGCCGCCGGTCTTGAATCGATCTTCGGCTATTGCCTGGGTTGCAAGGTATTCGGCGTCCTGATGGCAGTCGGCCTGTTGCCTGAGGCGGTGTGCGCCGAGTGCTCGGACATCAGCGTGCGGCTGCGCTCAGCGGCACCGAGCGGCTGAGTCCCGCCCGCGCCCGACGATTCCCGCCCGCGCCTGACGATTCCCGCCCGCGCCCGAGGATTCCCGCCCGCGCCCGACGATTCCCGCCCGGGCCCGACGATTCCCGCCCGGGCCGCCGCGGATCAGCCGGCGCTTGCGGTTCGGGGCGCCGAGCCGCTGAGCCCCAGCGCCGCCCCGCGCAGGATGTCATGTTCTGAGACCTCGACCTGCTCGAGATCGAACAGGGCGAAGACCTCCAGCAGGATCACCGCTCCGGCCACAATCGTCGGCGCGCGGTCGGGGTGAAGACCGCGCACACGCCGGCGCTCCTCCAGGGTCAGCGTCGCGAGGCGAGCGAGGAGCCGTTTGCACTGCGTGCGCCCCAGGAGATAGCCGTGGACCTTGGCCGGGTCGTAGGGTTCGAGCGCTTGGGCGATCGACGCCAACGAGGTCGCGGTGCCGGCGACTGCGATCGCGTGGCGCACGCGGGCACGTTGGTCGGCCGGGACGGCCTCAGTGAGGATCGACCGGACATCCGTTGAGAGCTCGTCGAGCTCAGCCGGGCTCGGGGGGTCGGCGTGGAGGTGGCGTTCGGTCTGTCGCACCACGCCGGCCTGAGTCGAGACGTGAAAGCCCACCCGTGCTCCCGAGCCGATCACGACCTCGGTCGATCCACCGCCGATGTCGAGCACGACGGTCGGGGTGAGCTCGTCGGGGTCGCGCTCACTCCTCGCGCCGAGGAACGTCAGCCGCGCCTCCTCGTCGCCGGTGAGCACGTGGGCCGTGAGGCCGTAGTTAGCCTGCACCATCTCTGCGAAGTCGGCTCCGTTGACGGAGTCGCGTACGGCGCTCGTGAGCACCGCGAGCGCAACGTCGGCTCGGTGGGCGTCGATGGTAGCCCGATACTCGTCCAAGGTTGCGTACACGCGCTGCATCGCGTCCTCGCGCAGACGTCCGTCGGCGTCGACGCCAGCGCCGAGGCGGGTGACCGTGGTGATCCGCTCCAGTTCGGCGACGACGCGCCCGCCGGCGACCTCGGCGATCAGCAGCCGCGTCGAGTTGGTACCGATGTCGACGACCGCGACGCGCACTCGACCACTTAGTTGACCTGGTGGGGCATCGTCGCCCCGTCGAGTCCGGCGAGCAGGTTGTCCACGGCGAGCTCGGCCATCCGTTCGCGAGTCGCGTGGGTGGCCGAGCCGATGTGCGGGGCGACGATCAGGTGCGGCGCGCTCAGCAGCGGGTGATCTCGCGGCAGCGGCTCGGGATCGGTGACGTCGAGCGCGGCCCCGGCGATCGTCCCGTCGCGCAGCGCGTGGCCCAGGGCTTCCAGGTCGATGATCGGACCGCGAGCCGTGTTGATCAGAATCGCCGTGGCACCCATCCGCGACAGCGCCGCCGCATCGATCAGGTGATGGGTCGCCGGCGTCAGCGGACAGTGGATGGAGACAAAATCTGCCCGCTCCAGGACCTGCTCGAGTGGCTGTCCGGTCCTGCCACCGCCGTGGAGCACGGTCATGTCGAAGCCGGCGGCTCGCTTGGCCACCGCCCGTCCGATCCGTCCGAGTCCTACGATGGCCAGCGTGGCGCCGTACACGTCAAATCCGAGGTACTGCGCCGGATCCCAGGCGAGCCAGTCGCCGGCCTTGACCGAATCGATCGCCTGCGGGAGCTTCCTCGCGGCAGCCAGCAGGAGGGCAAAGGCAAGATCGGCAGTGGCTTCGGTCAGCACGTCAGGCGTGTTGCCGACGGCGATTCCCCGAGCCGTGGCCGCATCCAGATCGATGTTGTCGTAACCGACGGCATAGTTGGAGATGGCTCGCAGGTGCGGGGCGCCGTCGATCAACTCGGCGTCGATCCGGTCGCTCAGCAGCGTCAACAGTCCGTCGGCGCGGGCTGCTGACCGCCTGAGCGCGTCGTAGCTGGGCGGCATGCGCTCGGGCCAGACCCCGACCTCGTGAGCGCTTCGGAGTCGATCGAGCGCCGGACCCGGGAGCTGGCGAGTGACGAAGCAGCGAGCCATGAGCCGTGGATTCTGGCCAATCGGCCGAACTCAGGCGGCGCGGGTGCGAGCCTTACGCTGAGGTCTCGATCGGTGCCGGCTGGGCCTTCGGAACGGCGACGCGACCGGGAACTCGGGGGAGCCCGAACATCGCCACGAGCCCACCGACGAGCGCGAATCCCGCCGCTACCGCGAAGGCAAGCTGAAAACCACTGACGAGCGCCTCATGCGCGGTGATGCCGGCGTTGTGCAAGTCGCTATTCGTCCGGGCGGTGGCCAGCGCGGCCAGGATCGCGAGTCCGAGTGCTCCGCCGACCAGTCGGGATGTGTTCACGAGCCCGGACGCCAGGCCGGCCTCCTTTGGGGCGACGCCGGCGACGGCCGAGATGGTCGCCGGCACCATCGCCAATCCGAGCCCCATCGCGACCAGCAACCCGGGCGCCAGGATCGTGCCCAGGAAGGTGCCGTGGACGGTGATCCGCGTGAACAGAAGCAGGCCGATCGTCTGCAGTGTCATACCGGTCACCAACAGCGGCTTGGCGCCGAACCTGACCACCAGACGTGAGGCCGAGGTGGCGCCCACGACGATGCACAGCGTCATCGGTAGGAAGGTCAGCCCGGCCTTGATGGGGGAGTACCCCAGTACCTGCTGGAGGTACAGCGAGACGAAGAACCACATCCCAAACGTGGCGCCCCCGAACAGCAGCACGATCACGTTCGACGCGCTGAGTGTGCGCGAGGCGAAGATGCGCAGCGGCATCAGCGGCGCCGTGGCCAGCTTGCCCTCGATGACCACGAACGTGATCAGCAGCACCACGCCGACGGCGACCAGCCCGATCGTCCCAGAGGAACTCCAGCCGGTCACGTCCGTCCGGACGATTCCCAGCACAAGGATCGAGAGGCCGAGCGTCGCCGCCAGGGCGCCGCTGAGGTCGAAGTTGCGCTTGCTCCCCGGGTTGCGGTGCTCGGCGATCAGGCGTTGGGCCAGGAACGCCGCCGTGAGGCCGATCGGGACATTGATGAACAGGATCCAGCGCCATCCGAGCAGATCGGTCAGCACCCCGCCGAGCAACACGCCGGCAGCACCTCCAGCGCCGCCCATCGCACCCCAGATTCCGACCGCACGGTTACGTGCCGGTCCCTCGGGAAACGTCGTGGTCAGGATCGACAGGGACGCCGGAGCGATCACTGCGCCGCCGAGGCCCTGAACCGCGCGGGCGGCGATCAGCATTCCCTGGGTGTCGGCCAGGCCGCCGGCCAGCGAGGCCAGTGCAAACAGCACCAGCCCGCTGACGAACACTCGCCGGCGACCGAGCAGGTCCGCCGCGCGCCCCCCGAGGAGCAGGAAACCGGCAAACGTGACCGTGTACGCGTTGACCACCCATTGGAGGTCCTGCTCGGAAAAGTGCAGCCCGTTGTGGATCGCCGGCAGGGCCACATTGACAACCGAGACGTCAAGAATGACCATGAACTGCGCCAAACACGCCAGCAGGAGCGTCGCGCGCAGATGAGGGTGTTGTGCTGTGCCGGTTGCTGCTCCCATATGCCTTCGGTAAGCCGTTGGTACGATGACTATCGAACATCGTATCAGACGTTCGATGATCGTCGTACAAAGGGGCGATGAACGAGGGAGCGAGACATAAGTGGTCGTGATCGCGACCATCGTCCGAGCGCCGCGTCGCGTCCGAGCGCGGGCCGCGAGGAGGCGCGATTCGGGCCCGAGCGCTTGGCGAGCGCGCTCGTGCTGACGTTCGACAATCTGGGCGAGGCCAGCGAGCTCGAGCGCGGAACCTGGCCGCCAGAGGTGCCGCTCGGCCGCCATCCGTCGGTGACCACTGTGCTGCCGCGCCTCCTCGACGCCCTCGACGCTCACGGGCTGCGGGCGACGTTCTGTGTCGAGGCGATCAACTGCGAGCTGTATCCGGACGCGCTGCTCGAGATCGCCCAACGCGGGCACGAGTTGGCCGACCACGGCTGGCGCCACGAGTCGTGGGGACAGCTCTCGGCCCAACACGAGCGCGAGGCGCTGACGCACGGGCTCCAGGCTTTCCGAACCCTCGGATTGGACGTGAGCGGCTTCCGCCCGCCCGGCGGCGAGCTCACCGACCGCTCCCCGGAGCTGCTCCGCGAGGCCGGATTGCGCTGGTGCTCGCCGGCCGGGGGAACCAGCGAGGTGCGCGAGGGGCTGGCCTACGTGCCGTTCGATTGGCAGCTGGTCGACGCCTATCACCTGATGGAACGCTTCGCTGAGCTACGGAGGCGCCACGGCGGGCCCGAAGCCGTCTTCACCCCGGAATTGCTCGGCGATCGCCTGGCCGGAGAGCTTGAGGCGCTGCCGGCTCGCGGGGCGCAGCGGACGCTGATTCTGCACCCGTTTCTGATGCTCGACGAAGCGTGGTTCGCCGGCGTCGAGCGTCTGCTCGGGCTGATCGGGGAGCTGGCCCGCCGACGCCACACCTGGGTGGTTTCCAGCGGACGGTTCGCCGATTGGCTGCGAGGGACTGAAGTACGATGGTCGTGACGCTCAAGCCGCCAGGAGAGGAGCAATCACCATGCCCAACCGGGGCTTTGTTCGGGGCACCCACCACTTGACGTTCTGCGTCGGCGGTGCGCAGGAGGACTACGACTTCCACGTACGGCTGCTCGGCCTCAAGAGCGTCAAGAAGACCGTGCTGTTCGACGGCGAGATCCCGATCTACCACCTTTATTACGGCAACCGCATGGGCGATAAGAGCACCCTGCTTACCGCATTCCCCTATCGCCAGGCCGGCTGGATGGGCAGGCGGGGAACCAACCAGCTGAAGATCCTCGACCTATCGGTGCCCACCGATGCGATCGGCTTCTGGTCCGATCGCCTGAACGAGTTCGGCGTCGAGCACGACCGGGTGGAGTTGTTCGGGACCGAGCGGCTGAATTTCAAGCATCCGTGCGGGATCGATTACTCGATCGTCGGCGACCCCGAGCCCGATTCGCGCGAGCCATATGACCACACGGTCAGCGCCGAGTACGCGATCCGTGGCGCCCACGGCACGACCACCTCGGTGCGCGAGCCCGAGCCGATGTCGTTCTTCATCACCGAGGGACTCGGCGGCACGCTGCTGCGCTCAGAGGGCAAGCACCACCAGTTCCAGATCGGCGACTCCGAGGGCCACGGCCGCATGCTCGAGCTGGTCGAGGAGCCCGACCTGCCCCAAGGCACGTGGCAGTTCGGCGAGGGGACGATCCATCATCACGCGCTGGACGCGGTCACGGCCGAGAACCAGGCGGTGGTCAAGGACTGGTTCGTCGGCCTCGGCTTCACCGATGTCTCCGATGTCAAGGATCGCGGCTACTTCTACTCGGTCTACATGCGCAGCCCCGGCGGTGCGCTGATCGAACTCGCGTACTCGACGCTCGAGGGCTTTCTCATCGACGAGGCCCAGGACGAGCTGGGAACGCACATGTGCATCCCACCGCACTGGGAGGACCGCCGGGCCGAGATCGCGCAGCTCGAGCCGATCGAGACGCTCGAGACGGTGGTCAGCTGAGAGTCGGCGAGACCCGACGGCGCCCGGCCCGCGAACGCGGGCGCGAGATCGATCAGCACGGCCGCCCTGACTTGCCCCGCGCCGCCCCGGTTTGATCAAATATTGAATTATGTGTATTGATGATGGAGTCTCGGTGTGATGGTTGGGCCGCTGGAGATTGAGCGCCGGAGCTGTGGCGGTTCCGGCCTGACGATCCCCCGGGTTGCGCTTGGCTGCGGCAACTTCGGGGGTGTTGGCTCGTCGCCGGCGTGGTTCGGGCACGGCCTGGATGAGACGCAGGCGCGTGAGCTGATGGACGCCGCCTGGGCTCTGGGGCTCACGCACTTCGACACCGCTGATGCCTATGGTGGGGGTCGCAGTGAGCAGATGATCGGGAACTGGATCCGCTCCCGTGGCATCCGGCCGACGCTGACCACCAAGACGTACAACCCGATGAGCCGGGGAGCCGACCACGGGCTGGCGCCCGAGCGCATCGCCCGCCAGCTGCACTCGAGCCTGCAACGGCTCGGCGTGGAATCGGTCGAGCTGTATCTGGCCCACGACTTCGATCCCGAGGTCCCGCTGGCGGACACGCTCGCCGCGTTTGAGTCCCACGCGGCGGGGGGCGCGTTTCGCGCCTACGGCGTGAGCAACTTCAACGCCGGCCAACTCGAGCAGGCGTTCGAGAATGGGGCGCCGCAAGCGGTGCAGAACGCCCATTCGCTGCTCGAGCGCGGCGACGAGCGCGAGGTCCTGCCGTTGTGCGCCGAGCATCAACTCGCGTATCTCGCGTTCAGTCCGCTGTCGGGGGGATGGCTGACGGGCAAGTACCGCCGCGGCGAGGCATACCCGCAGGGCTCGCGGATGACCCAGCGGCCCGAGCCCTACGCACCGCTCCTCGACGACGCGACGTTTACCGCGCTCGAGGCGCTGGAGGCGTTCGCCATCGAGCGCGCGATGTCGATGGCCGCCGTCGCGCTGGCGTGGTTGCTGGCCGATGACCGCGTGACGCAGATCGTGCTCGGTCCCGGTCGGCCCGAGCATCTCGATCCGCTGCGCGAAGCGCTCGAGCACCCGCTCGATGCGCAGGACCGCGCCCGGCTCGGGAGTATGTTCGCCTGATGCGCGTACTGGTCCTCAGTCACGACGATGTCCTGGCGGCGCTGCCCCCGGCTGAGTGCGCCGCGGCCATGGCCGAGGTGCTGGCCGCCCACGCCCGGGACGAAGCGTTCATGCCGCTGCGCTCGGTGATGATGCCTCCCGGCGCGCAGGGGTTCATGGGACTGATGCCGGGCTGGCGCCAAGCCAGCGAAGGCGGGAAGGCGAGCTTCGGGCTCAAGGCGATCTGCCTGATGCCGGGCAATCCGGCCCGCGGGCTTGACGCGCACCAGGGAATCGTGACTCTGTTCGACGGCGAGATCGGAGTGCCGACCGCGATCCTCGACGCGTCGGCGATTACCGAGGTCCGCACCGCCGCGGTGACGGCGGTCGCGACGCGGCTGTTCGCGCGTGAGGACGCGCGGGTGCTGGCGATCCTCGGCGCGGGAGTGCAGGCGAAGGCCCACCTCGACTCGCTGCTGGGCGTGCGCCAGTTCGACCGCATCAGGGTGTACGCCCCCACCGAGGCCCACGCGCGACGACTGGTAGCGCGCGCGCCCGCCGGGGGTCCGCCGGTGACCGTGTCCGCGAGCGCGCAGGACGCGGTGCGCGGAGCCGACGTCGTCGTCACCAGCACGAGCTCACGCGAGCCGGTGCTGAGCCGCGAGTGGCTGGCGCCCGGCGCGCACGTCAACGCGGTGGGCGCGAGCACGCCGGCGGCGCGGGAGATCGACGTCGAGACCGTCGCGGCGAGCGCGCTGTTCTGCGACAGCCGTGAATCGCTGCGCAACGAGGCCGGCGAGTATCTGCTGGCGCTCGAGCAGGGGTTGATCTCCGGTGAGGATCACGTCCGGGCCGAGCTCGGCGAGGTCCTCGCGGGCACGCGACCGGGCCGCCGCGACGCGACCGAATTGACGCTGTTTCGCTCGCTCGGACTGGCGGTCGAGGATCTGGCGGCCGCCGCGCATGCGGTGGTCGGGGCCCGGCGGCTGGGGCTCGGCACCGAGGTCGAGCTGTGATCGAGCTGGCCGCGATCGAAGCCGCGCGCGGGCGGATTGCCGATGTCGCCGTGCGCACGCCGCTGGTCCGTCTGCGCATCGACGACGCCCCGGCCGAGATCTACCTCAAGCTCGAGACGCTGCAGCCGATCAACTCGTTCAAGATCCGTGGTGCCGCGAACGCGATCCGCAGCGCGCCGCCGGACACGCTCAGCCAAGGCCTGCTGACCGCGAGTGCCGGCAACATGGCTCAGGGTGTGGCGTGGGTGGCGCGTGAGCTGGGCCTGCCGGCGACGATCGCGGTGCCCGAGCACGCTCCGGAGGCGAAGATCGCGGCGATCCAGCGGCTCGGCGGACGAGTGCTGCCGATGCCCTACGAGGACTGGTGGCAGGCGATCGTCACCAGTCGGATCGAGGGCGTGGACGGGCTGTTCGTGCACCCCGTCCAGGACGAGGCCGTGATGGCCGGCAACGGCACGATCGGGCTCGAGATACTCGAGGACCTGCCCGACCCCGACGCGGTCGTGATCCCGTTCGGCGGTGGCGGCTTGACCGTCGGGATCGCCAGCGCGATCACGGCGCTGTCACCGCGGACGAAGATCTACACCGCCGAGCCCGAGACGGGAGCCGCCTTCAGCGCGGCGTTCGCGGCCGGGGAGCCGACCGAGATCCCCTATGAGGTCTCGTTCGTCGACGGCTCGGGCAGTCGCCGCGTGCTCGACACGATGTGGCCGCGCCTGCAGCCGCTGGTCGATGGGGCGTTCGCCGTGCCGATCGCCGATGCCGCCGCGGCGGTGCGCACGCTCGCCGAGCGGATCAGGGTGATCGCCGAGGGCGCCGGAGCGCTCGCGCCTGCGGCTGCCCTGGCCGGTCGCGCCGGAACCGGCAAGGTCGTGTGCATCGTGTCCGGGGGCAATATCAACCTGGCCACGCTGGCCGAGATCCTGACCGCTCCCCGCGATGCAGAGCGCCGGCAAGGAGATACCGGATGAACGAGGAGACGAGCGACCTCCGCGGCCCCGTCCTGCCCGGCGCCGGCGCCAGCGACTACGAGCGCTACCTGCGCACCGACGACTTGCTGTCGCTGCAGAAGACCCCCGAGGAGCAGACCCACCACGACGAGCTGCTGTTCCAGACCGTGCATCAGTCCTCGGAGCTGTGGTTGAAGCTCGCCACCACCGAGGTCGACACGGCGGCGGCGCACCTGGAGGCCGACGACGTGGCGCCCGCGCTCCGGCTGCTGCGCCGCTCAGTGCTGTCCCTGCAATACATCACCGCCCAGCTCGACATGTTGAACCACATGGATCCCTGGGACTACCAGCAGATCCGAGTCGTGCTCGGGCATGGCAGCGGCTTTGACTCTCCCGGCTTTCGCCAGGTCCCCCGAGTCACCCAGAGGGTCTCGGTGGCGTTCGACCGTCTGCTCGAGCGGGCCGGGCTCGACCTGACCGACGTCTACCGCCGCCGCCGCGAGTTCGAGCACCTCCATGAGCTGGCGGAGCTGTTGACCGACTGGGACGAGCGGATCTGGGTCTGGCGCATTCGTCACTACACGATCGTCGTCCGCGCCCTCGGAGAGCAGACCACCGGCATCCAGGGGATTCCCGTCCAAACGCTGGGCAAGCTGATCGCGCAGCGTCAGATCCCGAAACTGTGGGACGCGCGCAGCCGGCTGGTCGAGTTGTTCGACGCCGAGAACGAGGCGGAACCGCCGCAGGCCTGAGCGGCCACGACCTCAGCGCAGGCCGAGCCGCCGGCGGCCCCCAGCCCGCGAGCGGGCTCTGCCCTCACGCCTGCGCGGGCGTGAGGGCGAGCAGCGTGCGGATATCGGCACCGACCTGCTCCACCGCCTCGTTGCCGCGCTCGAGCAGATTCACCAGTGAGAAGAAGGCGTGGACCATGTCGTCGTAATGGTGGTGAGTCACCGGCACGCCGGCACTGCGCAGCCGCTCCGCGTAGGCCAGGCCATCGTCGCGCAGCGGGTCGTATTCGGCGGTGACCACGATCGCAGGCGGGAGGCCGGACAGATCATCCGCCCGCAGAGGCGCGGCGTCGGGGCTGGTGCGGTCTGCGGGATCGGCGAAGTAGTGATTTCCGAACCACTCCATCTCCGGCACGGTGAGGAACGTCTCGGGGCCGCTACCGTACTCGAGGTAGGAAGGGCGGGTCATGTCATCGTCGGTGACCGGGTAGACGAGGATCTGTGCCGCCAGATCGGGGCCGCCTCGATCGCGCGCACGCCGCGCGCAGACGGCGGCCAGATTCCCTCCGGCGCTGTCGCCGCCCACGATCAACGGACCGTCGCCGTGCCGCTCGGCCACCCAGCCCAGCGCGTCCCAGCAGTCCTCGAGCGGCGCCGGAAACGGATGCTCCGGTGCGAGCCGGTAGTCCACGGCGATGACGCGGCAGCCGGAACTGTTGGCCAGTAATCGGCACATCGCGTCATGGCTGTCGAGGTTGCAGATGACCCAGCCGCCGCCGTGCAGCCAGACCACGGTGCCCGCCGGATCGTTGGGGACGTAACGGCGGCCTCCGACTTCACCGGCCGTGGTCGGGATCGAAACAGCCTCGACGCGCGCGACGGCGGGTCCCGCTCCCACGAGTTCGGTCAGGACCGCGGCCTGGGCCCGCGCGTCTACCGGGCTGAGTTCGTAGAGCGGCGGCAGGCCTGACTCCTCGATATTGGCCAGCAGTGCCTTCGCCTGCGGGTGCAGCGGCATGGTCTCTCTCCTCCGGGTCTAGGCGAGGTCTAGGCGGTGCGGGCGGACTCGAGCGCCGCCACGAGCCGATCGACTTCCTCGGTGGTGTTGTAGTGGATGAAGCCGATCCGCACCGCGTCCCCCTCGTAGCCCAAGCGCTTGTAGAGGTCGAGCGAATACCAGGTGTCGTGGGCCCAGACGCCGATCTGCTGGGTCGCGAGGTGGGCGGCCACCGAGGCGGCGGGGACCCCCTCGACGTTGACCAGGAAGGTGGGCACGCGACCGGCCATGCCAGGCAGGCCGTAGATCGTGACCGCGTCGGAGATGCCGTCCAGAAAGCGCTCGCCGAGCTCACGCTCATAGGGCACGATCGTGTCAAAGCCGCCGATCGAGTCGAGGTAGTCGATCGTGGCGTTGAAGCCGGCCAGCAGCTCGTAGGGCAGCGTGCCGGTCTCGAAGCGGCGCGACAGCGGGCTGGTCGGCGCCGGCCGGGCCTTGTACGGTCGCCAGGTCTCGAGCACCTCGGCGGCGCCAAACGCGAGGCCGAGATGCGGCCCGCAGAACTTGTAGGGGGAGCAGATCAGCACGTCGGCCCCCACCTTGCGCACGTCGATCGGCTCGTGTGCGGCGTAGTGGACCGCGTCGATCCAGGCCAGCGCACCGGCCTGGTGGGCCAGCTCGCACACGCGCCGGGCGTCGACGATCGTTCCCACCGCGTTGGACGCCCACGCGAACGCGACCACGCGCGTGCGCGGGCTCAGCTGGTTCTGAAGATCGTCGAGGTCGAGCGTGGTGTCCGGATCCAGCTCGATGTGCTTGACGACAAGATCCTTGTCGTGCGCGAGCTCGAGCCACGGAGCCACGCCACCGTCATGGTCCAGTGAGGAGACGAGGATCTCGTCCCCGGGCAGGAACTCCCTCCCGGCTGTGCGGGAGAGCATGAAGTCCAGCGAGGTCATGTTCGGGCCGAAGATCACCTCGTGCGGTTCGCAGCCCAGGAACCGCGCGGCCTTGGCCTCGGCCGTCTCGAGGATCTCCTTCACGCGCAGGCTCGTCGCGTAGCCCGCGCCGAGGTTCGCGCTCGCCTCGCGCAGGGCGCGGGCGATCGCGTCCCCCACCTCGTCGGGCACCTGCGACCCGCCGGGCGCATCGAAAAAGGCGAACCCTTCCTGAAGCGAGGAGAAGCGCTTGCGCACGCCACCGAGGTCACCGGTTCTGCTGAGCACTTCGGCCATCGGCTACTCCTTACCGGTCTCACGAGGGCGGATACACGTTCAGCCCGCGCTAACCAAATCACAAGCAACTACGGGTTGCGCGGCCCCAGCGTCAGTGATTTGATCAAGAGTACAAAATCAAACCTGACCCGGTACCGTGCCGCGTTCGGCGGAACCGGAGTCGTCTCAGCAGAACAATCAGGAGGGGCCGTTGAGCATCAGGGTTACGCGCAGCGCGCAGGCTGGCTGGCAGGGCACAGCCGCGAGCTCAGCGGAGGAAATTGCGTGACGGCGCGGGTCGTCCACGCGGACGAGGTGCCGCCGCGCGCCGACCCGTTGGATGTCCTCAGTGTCCGGCCGACCCTGGGTCCGCAGACCGGATTGCCGGCGCTTGAACAGGCCGTGCTCGAGTGCGCGCCGGGCCGCTCGCAGCGACGCAGGGCCGGTGAGGCCGAGGAGACGCTGTTCGTGTTGGAGGGCCGCGGTGAGCTGCATCTGGCCGGAGAGGCTCACGCGCTCGAGCCGGAGGTCGGCGTGTACGTCGCCCCAGGGGAGGCATACGAGCTCGAGAATCCAGGTCCCGCGATGCTGCGCGTCGTCGCGGTCCGCATCCCCGATCCCGAACCGCCGGCCGATGATCGCGTCCCGTGCGTGGCGGTGCGCCGGCTGGCCGAGCTTTCGGTCGGCGCGGCGACATCGGACCGCGAATTCAGGATCGTCGCCGACCCCGACAGTGGCCTGCGCTCGGCCACGCATTTTGTCGGCTACATCCCGACCACCCGCGCACCGGACCACTTTCACACCTATGACGAGGTGATCTACGTGCTTGACGGCCAAGGCGTGCTTCACTCCGGCGGCGTTGATGCTCCGGTGGCCACCGGAGCCTGCATTCAGCTACCGGCCCGCACGGTGCACTGCCTGGAAAACACTGGTGAACAGGCCATGCGCGTGGTCGCGGTGTTCCGCCCGGCCGGTTCGCCCGCCGCTGCCTACTACCCCGACGGGACCCCAGCTTACGTCGCCAACCACAACTCGGAAGCGCAATGACGACCGAGACACATCTCCAGAGGAGGAGGTCACACCCATGAAGAAACGCACCATATTCGCCGCGATGGCGCTCACGGCGCTGATCGCGGCCGGCTGCGGCAGTAGCAGCAGCAGTAGCAGCAGTACCAGTGCGGCTGCCAGTGCCAGCAGCAGCACAACCGCTGTCGCCAGCAGCGGCAAGTGCACCACGTCGATCGCCATCGAGGGCCCGTTCACCGGTCCGGTCGCCCAGGTCGGGCTTGAGCAGTTGCACTTTGCGCAACTCGCGGTGGCCGACTACAACAAGGCCAACGGCACCAACGTCACCCTCGATCAGGACGACACCCAGCTGACCCCATCGATTGCCACGACCAAGACGCAGGCGATCATCGCTTCGCCAGCGGTGGGGGTGGTCGGGCCATCGGGCAGCCAGGAGGTCGAGGCGGTCGGCCCGCTGCTCGGCCGGGCCGGGTTGGCAGCCGTCTCCGGATCGGCGACGCTGCCGGCGCTGGCCAGCGGCGCCAACCCGACGTTCTTCCGTGTGGTGCCGGACGACAATGTCCAGGGGCCCCAGGATGCCAACTACATCGTCAACCACCTCAAGCCCAAGGCGGTCCTGATCATCGATGATGACGAGGCCTACTCGCAGGGCCTGGTCAAGGTCATGACCCCGATCCTGACCAAGGCCGGCATCAAGGTGAACCATCAGACCTACAACGGCACCGACACCGGCGCGACGCTGGCCAACGCGCTCTCGTCGCTCGTGACCTCGCAATTGAACTCGGCTGAGACGGTCGCGGTACTGCCCTGGCAGTCGGCTCCCAACGCACAGCAGTTCGGCCTCGACGCACAGCAGCAGCACAAGAAGGTGATCCTGTTCGGCACCGACGGCACCAACTCGCCGTCGCAGTTCAAGATCCCCGGCACCTATATCTCGACCTTCGGGCCGGATATCTCGACCTCGACCAGCCCGCTGGACAAGGCGGTCGTGGCCGGTGTGGCGAAGTACGGGCCGTACGGCGCCTTCGGCGTGCCGACCTACGCGGCCACCCAGGTCGTGATGCAGGCGATCGCGTCGGTGTGCAAGGCGGGGCAGACGCCCAGTCGCTCGAACGTGCTCGCCGCGGTCAAGAAGACGGACATTCCCGCAGCGGCGAACGTGCTCGGGATCCCGATCTCGTTTGCGTCCAACGGGAACCTGGCCGGCAGCCCGGGTTATCTGTTCCACGTCAGCGGCAAGGGGACGTACGTCGCGATTCCCACTAAGTAGGACCTCGTGACGGATCACGACTAGGCTCCACGGCGCCGCCCACGTTCGCGTGGGCGGCGCCGCTGCTTGGAAGGTCTGACTGGACGACGTGCAGGAGTTCATCCAAACCATCGTCAACGGCCTCACCACGGGCTGTCTATACGCGCTGATCGCGCTCGGCTACACGATGGTCTACGGGATCCTGAAGCTGCTCAACTTCGCCCACGGCGACGTGTACATGATCGGGGCGTACATCGGTTACGTCGTGCTCCAGTTGTTCGGTGGCC
>Ga0302325_10016773_pt1 | contig 15501 bp, 13 predicted proteins | sample Palsa_T0_2_FD_201948 | JGI IMG/M metagenome (GOLD analysis project Ga0302325, IMG submission 201948) | Peat permafrost microbial communities from Stordalen Mire near Abisko, Sweden - Palsa_T0_2 | ecosystem: Environmental > Terrestrial > Soil > Palsa > Peat permafrost | place: Sweden: Abisko...
ACACCCAAGAACTAGATGGGATATGGGAATATCAACGCGGTACTCCTCATTGCGCAAGCTGAAGTAAGGAGTAACATTGTCCTTCAACTAGCCTGCATGCTCCAACGCGCTTGCGTAATGCATACATATATGTCATTATTACATATCCCATTTCATCTTCTATTAGAAGTTCTGGCTAACCTTGGATTGATACCCTGTCTCGAGTTGGCTTGTTTTTCTACGCTAACCAGAGATGTATTTTCAATTTGGGAAAGGTGTATCTTACCATATAAAGGCTTCTCTACGGTAGGTCCGTTGGAGCCAACATGAAGATATGTGACTGAAATTCCCGTGTAACTTCAGACGTGACCATTTTATTGGCTTTGTGCCCAAAAATGAAGTCTGTTGGTGGATATATATGGCGGGAGAGGTGTGACTCGAAGGTAGCTTCATCCCGAATATTGATCTGACAAGATTCTAGGTATTACTTCCCATGGTCCAGCTCCAAGTCCAGCTCCGAGTCTAGTGTCAGCTTCCGCTTCATCGTTATGCCAGAGAAATGGTTAGTGGCTTTGAAAATACCGAGATTGGTGAAGGTATTCAGCTTCATAAGAGGAGGCCCCTAATCTCGTCATTCCCGGTATCGTTTTTGATGCAAAGCCTCAGAGGTCGGCTTAAATCAAACGTGCCGACTTGAAAGGAAGGTTTTCCCATTTATGAAAGCCTGCTTGAGGGCAGGTGCGGCGGCCAGATCAAGCAGCAACAATGAAACGACATCTGCTAACAGAGAACCTTCGAACTTACTGGGAATGCACCGTATAAAGGACAATCAATGGGTGTTTGAGATGCAAGGGTATGGAAAGAAAATACTGCCAGACCAGAGCAGCTTATTAAGATATTCATATTGTCAAGGAGTTCTTGCTTCAGCAAAACCTCAAAGGTACGGTAGTCTGCATTATCCTGGACAGAACATTCCAAGCTGCTAATCAAGACATTCAGCCTTTTAGAAGTATGTTATTGTTCTTTCTAGTCTATTTCAGTGTCCTTTGGCTCGTCTTGCAAGTCTTTTGACGGATCTCCAAAGTCGGTTGCAGCCAACAAAGCACTCGGCTCTTTACAGGTTTGCTTATATACTTCAAAGCAGCTCGGCTCGCCTCTTCTACTGCACTCCACTTACTTGGAGAACCATCTACGGACTTCTTTCAAGCTTTACATCAAGTGAATCACAAGCGGGCAAGGCTATGAACTCCCAAATCAACGCTAAATTCCTTAGCGCGAGAATTTGGGCTGCCATATGTCGCAAGAGGTCATCTAATGTGTTCGAACCTGTGTGAATCATCGGAATGGTGCGATTCGCTTGAGGACCGTGCGTTTTGACAAGATCACTGCGATCACGCACAAAAGGTATATATATCTTAACTTCAACCGCGATTTGCAAACTTCCTCCTCTTCGCAACCACAACATAGTCACCCCAACAACTCCGACTTCCATTACGTTGTGCTCTTAAAGCGTCTTCAATAGATACATTCTAGTATCGTAATTCTTTTTAGGGATGGTTACAAGGTGCTAGCCATCTCGAACAACCGGTACGTATTCCTTCCGCAATTTGCACTAGGATTTTGCCCTTCCTTCTTGAAGCACCTTCCCACCTCCTTTATTTCTATCGTGCACTTCCAGGAAAACAATGGTATATCATTGATCTCAATCTACTTGCTTGCTCTTTCTCTTGCGCACTTTGGAGTTCTACCATTGTGGTCCGCTGTTTTGTTTTGTATTTTCAGGTATTATGTTGTTGTCTTCGTTACAGTTGCAGATACCGTTGCAGTCGCGTGGCTTTCTTCGCCTTATCTTCCTCCAAGCCTTCAAGGAAGGCAACAACTCTACCATCTTTGCCTTATTTCCCTCATTATTATTGTCTAGCGTATATGTATCGCCCTTCCTATGTGGTTGTGGTTCTGGTAGTTGCCGCGATCGCCTCGCTCTTTACTTTTGCTCTGATATCTTCGCGTCGCCTTCTCGCTCTTTACTTTTGCTCTGATATCCTCGCGTCGCCTTTGTCTCATCACTGGCATGTCGCTTTTCTTAGTCCTGCAGCCAGCTAGTTGCTGTCTCTTTTTTCGTAGTTCTCGTTTGGGCATCTTAACTTTCACGAGTTTCACTTCCTATTATTTAGCCATGATGATGACTCAGCAGCCCCTAATTCTTTTTGTTTACTCTCTTTCCCTTGGAAGCAGTGCCACCACATAGCTATTGAGCCTTCACTAATGGAAAAAACTACCAGAACCTGTCAAAATCTACAAATTCAAACTGCAAAGCACAACCCTTTCTTGAAGTTCGTCTTCCTAGTCTGTTTGTTGGAATCTCTTTGTGTGTTTTCAAACCTGAAGCTAATAGCTGTCACGTGCAGGATCCCGTTGCAAGCTGCAGCAGGCCGCCCTCCGAACATATTTGCGGCCCCCCGAAGCAAACGGGCTAGGTAGAAAATCCACATCAGAAATCAAACTTGAGGCTGGCTTTCAAATTGTGTAAGAATACTCCCTACATTTGTATGTCAGGTGTGGCTAATTTGTATTTGTGACAAACAGTTCGGGAAAACTCCAACATACGGTCTGTTATACAAGACTGTATATCCTCTGTTACTTCTGTTCGTGCCATCTCTTTTACCATCCCGAGTATTCATTTCTCCAAATTCAATCATTTTCTTTCCAAACTCAACATGTCAGCGACCGAGACCTCGGTCGCTTCTCCTCCACGTTCTGCTGGTTCTCCAACCAACACTCCATCCTGCATTGGGTCTCGAGACACTGTGATGACATGCCTGCTGACTTCGACCGATGAAGACAGCCCAAGATCGCGATCCTCATCCCCCAGGAGAGAAGCCATGAATTACAACAGTAATTCCCGTGATCGAGGTGATCGAGGTGATCGATACGGCCCTGCTCACCCAAATGGCAGCACGAGTGGTCGATCTTCCATGGGTAGCGGACAAGTTTGGCGTCGAGACGAATCCCCATACACGAATATGGGCAGTCCATACCAGCAGCAAGCATCATACTTCAGCAGCCCGTACGATCCTCACAGTCCAATGATGACGGATGGCTATGCCGTACCTCCAACCCCCCGCAACCGTGGCAACTCCGTCATGAATGGAGACAGCCCCGTTCCATTGAGTACTATTGTCCCCGGTTGGGCTTACCCAACACCCGAGCAGCTGGATACCGCCTATGCGTACGCTATCCGTCGTCCAGATGGCCAATACACTCGTCTTATCCCGTCGGATACCCTCATGGATTTTGACGTGGCCACAGTCCAACGCCGTCAAGCAAACGCTGAAAACCTCATTATTCTCCCTCCCCCTCGCGCGGTCGAGCCAAGCCTTCGCCAAGGCCCTGAGGTTATGATTTCTCGAGAGGTGAGTTTTCTCAATCTTTCGTCAAGCAATAAAAAAGATACTCACACTTGGTAGGTTGTTCAAGCTCTTCCCAGCAACCGTCCATCGCGTTCCCACACCTACCAGCATCATGCTCGTCCGGATCTTAATGATGCGACGCAAGTAAGTGTGGATACACCTCGCTTCATTCAACTGCAGCTCCATGATCGACAGTAACATCAAATTGCTGACATTTCTTAGCAACAGATTGACGCTATCATTGCGGGACACGGTCCAGTCTCGGCTTCAAGTTCTCCTCAGGGTCCTCCTTCAGGTCCAACTCCGGGCCCAGCTCATTATCCCCAACCATACCCGCAGCGTCGCCGTGAGAAGATTTACTGCGACAAGTGGATCCATGAGGGTGTTTGTGCATTCACTCAGATGGGATGTAAGTACCGTCATGAGATGCCTATGGATAGTGCGACCCAGCAGCTCCTTGGCCTCAACCATGGTCTGCCAACATGGTACCGTCGTACGTACAACATTAACGCTCAGCCACCGCCGCCTCTCCCAGCTCTCCCAGCTCTCCCTAGTCCAGCAGGACCATCAAACCGTATCGAGGGTCCTTGGCGCCGTCTGGAGGCAGGTCAGTCCGAGGAGGGTTACAATCCGGAAAGCCCGACCATGCAGTCTCATTCCAGCCACACTCGTAAGCTCTTCTGCAATCAAATTTTTAATTCTTTGCTAACAACTTTTCCCTAGCGACTATGAGAGGTGGGTTTGGACCGATTGGCCCGACTCACGGACCTCATAATAGTTTCGCCAACAACCCTTTCTCCCCCCTTAAGATTGAGGAGGAGATTGAGGACGATGACAAGATTACTTATCGTGGACGTGGTGGCCAAGGTCCCGATTCTCACCACCAGTAAATCGATCACAAATTCTAACAATTGAAGGTGTTGACTCTGCTGGTTGCTTTCTGTTCCCTATGAAAGCAAACCGCGTTAGTCTCATGCTTCATAGCGAGTTCACCATCAACCATCTACAGCTGGCTGATGTTGATTTCGCCTCTCGTTCTGAATTCAGTTCATCTTACATATCGACCTTTCAACTTTGACACACAACCGCTACGACTTTGACGACTCTCAATCAAGACTACGACATTATGCATATGAGATATGGCCCTTCGCTGATTCTTTCTTCGACCCTGGTGGTCTCTATTACCCAAAAGGTCGATCCTTCGAGGGCACAGATTTTTGTTTCTTTTTATTTCATTGGCGGTTTCCTTTGTTTGCCCTTTATTTCCTCCCAAGCATTCATCTTGTCTCGTTGGAGGATAGATTTGGAATCGCTATTGGAGGCGTTTGCTTTGCTTCGTGCTCTGCTTTGCCTTGCCTGCGTATTACCATTTCTTACCTTGGGAAACTTGACTGGATGATTCTACATGGGTGGCGTTACAGAGGGCATTTGCTGCATTTCTCTACGGGCGTCTTTCTTCTTTTTCATATGGATGCATACCGATGAGGCCTCTCCCTCATTGGAGCCCTAAAACTGGTGATAGATAGCAAATAGAGGGTTTCCTTGCAATTGATTTACGCGGGGCTACTTCCATGAAACGCTCCATGTGCTCTGTCCTCTCCGAAAAGGAACCACTTCCACTCCTTCTCCCGTAAATGATTCCTGAATAATCTCACCTCTTTTTTTCAGTACAATTCTCTCATTACTGCCATCTGTAATTCCATAGAACTTCCTCCCATAACCTCCAAGGAATCCCGTCAGAATCTCTTCCGTCACCTCTTCTTCAGTGATCAACTTCCGCTCGATGGCTTGCTCTAGAGCTCCCACCACAAGTTGTGTGCAGTATGGCTGGGTAAACACTCCTGCTGCTGTCTTTCCTCTTCCTCCCTTCTTGGAAGTGATATCACTGAGACGATATCAGCAACATATTTCTATAAGGGGAAAAGGGGGGCTTGGAGAGAGCTAGGAGCACAAAGCTTGCCCTTGACTAACGAAAAGGTAGCTCAGTGTATGGGAATGCCAAAGGTCACTTACTGAGGTGCACTGTCGCTGCCGAAGAAGAATTTGCCGGTACCGCTAACAATTGCTTTGATGAGGGCTTCTCTGTCACTTGGCCACTTGGCAACTGGTTTGCTATTTGAAGTCAGTTTGGTCTCGAACGGATGAGTGAAGATGTATGGATTTGGGGGTCTGAGTAAGAAAGGAGGTGTTCTGGAGGTAACATACCAGTAGTTGAATGGATCATCTGCCCAGTCATCAACTACAAGGTATAGATGATGCGCTGTGATCGTCCCAACAACATTGGGACCGCATTCGTTGACGGCGTCCACAGCTTCACGAGTCGTGCAATGTTCTAGGACAATTTTGAGCTGTGACCATTGAATCAGCATTTTCTCAAAGCAGGCTTTGATCGAAGACAAATTGGGTGACTTGCCGTGGGGAATTGAGCATGCAAGCTCTTTAATGTTGGGAGGAAGGAGCTCTCAGCATTGAGAACTGTTACGTTCTTTCCATGGTCACTGGGACATTCACCGTGCAGATTCAACACCATGCCACATTGCTCCATTGCCCGAAAAACAGGAAAGAAGACTTCGTAATCGAGGACCCCAGAACCCGAGTTGGTTGTGACACCAGCAGGATACGACTTGATTCCTACCACTCCTTGGGCTTTCGCTCCCTTCACAACTGCAGGACTAATCTTTTCATGAAGATACAAAGTCATCAGGTAATTGATCTTGGGATCTTCTTGTTGGAGCCTTTGCTTGTACGCCATGGCATCGGATGCTGATGTGAGAGGAGGGACTAGGTTCGGCATGACCTAGATCTCAGATCAGCGTCATCTTGAAAAAAAAAGTAAATTTATGGGTACTGCAACATGGTCCACAGCAAATATGAAAACGTGAATACTGAAATAGTTTCGGAAACTTATGCAGTTTCCAACGATTCTAGCGTCCGGGAGTGCTTGGACACTCATATTCTTAAAACTAGAGTGAACAGCCCAGCCGGAGAATTTAATAAAACCAACACGTTCTCAGTGTGCTAAATTCTGGGGGCACTAAATTCTATGCGCCTCGCGGTAGAAGGGCTTGCAGCACAGTTTATGTATGCCCTCAGTCAAATTCGAATACTAATCTGGACTCAGAAGGCGAGGGCTCAACATCTTGTAACTTCGAAAATATCGAAAGAGATAGATTCTAAAAAGTAGATAGCTTGAGAGGGCAGTAGAAGAAAAATCACATAGGAACTCAGTACCTCTCTTTACTTCCTCGAGTCGCAGGATCCACAAAGAGAAAGGAACCATTCCCAGAAAATTGGACAGTACTTACATAAACAGTATTGACTCCTCCTTGCCTGATTGTAGGAACAACGGCATTTTTGAGATTTCCATCTCTCAGATGGACGTGAAAATCCGCTGACGCAGGGAGCTCCAGTCCATCGAACTTGGAGAGTGGCATGATGTTTTGTTGTCGGATTCAGCTACTTCTTATTAATGACTCTCAATTCATCAAAGGTGATCCACTCACTAGAAGGCTATCTGAGGGATTCTGGCTCTTGCTCTGATTTGCAGAAAGTGGCTTGGAAATGGACTGCAATCGCTAAGATTTTTTTAGTGAAACGGCACCACCAGTGTGCACTTGGGGTTGGAGCTGACTCAGCAAGCTTTTGCTTCCGGAAGTGAGAGAATAGGGGCGCAGAACTGTGCTTAGCCAGGATTTAATACATCCTCAGGACTTATCACAAAGATAGCTCAATAGGTAGAGAAAATTGAGGGTCAAGGTAGAATCCATTCATGTATTCCAATCACGAAGATTATTCCAAACCACAACGCATCATTTTCCCCGCCACTGCTCCTGAACGCCTTTGCGTGCCCTCCAGACACAGAAATGAGTATCGCTGAACAAGCACTATCATCATGACCAGCCGTTATTCAGTTTCCCGCCCGGAATATTCGGTCAGAATGTTTTCCACACCTGTCCACGTACCCTTAGCTCGTTCTTCCCAGTACCCTTCTTTCCCGCCCTTTAATTTCCACACCTCCTCCCCATCATCGCCACCCTCCACCTTCACAAACCACCTTGGTTTATGCGGCTGACCCCTCTCTTCGGCTTCTTTCCTCCTAGTCCTCTGTGAGGCCTCTAATTTCGCCTTCCAAATCTCTGCCGTCTCCAGATCACCCATCTCAGCTGCCCGCTGATCAGGTCTCAATCTACAGTCCGTTGGAGGCAGCTTTCCCTTTTCCAGTTCCGTAATTTCATTGAGACTAGCCGCAAAGGTCGTAAGGCCATATGTATGTGCAGCATTGTCGACCAGATCACCAGCATGCCAGATCTCTGCTCCTGCTGCCTTTCCAGCTTCAAGGATCCGGAGACTCGTTGTCCAAGTTCCAATCAAGCCGACGCCAGTATGCACACCATCGGCATTATAACTCTCGATCTGCACATCTTCGCTTCTCCCACTAAACATGCCTTTTTGCTTGAACTCGATGGTGGCTTTGGCACCCGTGGTTTCGTTCGTAACAGTCATGGTACCTACGGGCTCAACATACTTCTCGCCCATGACTACATTCCGTAAGAAAACTGTGGCAAGATTCCAGCTGTAGAACTCGTCGCTGCCATCAAGTAGCTTCAGGGTCAATCTAACGCGACCTTCGGTTATAAGCTCCACACTCTTCCCCCAGAATTTCTGCGTTGGCGCGGGAGATTGACTTAACGACCACCATGCTGAGTCGGCTTGAATGGCCATTCTGACGGGACGATGAGACACTTTCTCAACCAGAAGTCTGAAGCCACCTGGGACTTCCTTTTCCGTCCTCAGTAGTTCATACGTTTCCCCTAACATGGGGTTGAAGGGCTTGCGGATGGCTCGCTCTTTTGCACGATTGATGCTAAACTGAGAGACGGCAAAGGCGGCAACATGGAGGATACGCTGTGTAGGTACTTTATGAGACGCGGCTGTGTCGAGGAGGTGGGAATATTCGCATTGCTCAGCAATACGCTGAAGCAGAGATGTGGGTTCGTTGGCGCTGACCGGCATACTGAGGGTACTGAGATCCTTGCCAACATTTTTGCGAAGATGTCCGATCAGACTGGGAGGCATTACAGTTGCTGGAGGCACTATTCTTCTTCGTTTAATCGAGGTGTTTATTGGCAGTGGATCCAGTGACTTTGGTCTAAGAGGGAAGAGCGCTGCGGAGCCTGTGAGATGAGCAGAAGAGTCTTCGTCTTGAGAAGATATCGAAGATGCATCAGTGACAAATTCATCGTCTGCTTCTGACGGCTGTGTATCTTCTTCGCTTTGGCGGTCAATGACAAACACCTGCGAGCGGTCGCCATCACCAGCCTCTGCATCATAGAACTCGCCGGTTGAGGTTGAATCCATGCTATTCCTGGTAGCAGAGACAGGAACAGGCATCCTTCGGCGCTTGCTGTTGGCGAGCAATGTCGAGAAGTCGTTCAGAACATCATCTAAGTCTTTGAGCAACGCAGCGCAGTGCTCGTGCATACTAGGTTCATCATGCTGGGAAGAATGCCGGCCATGCCGCGACGAAGGCGTGACATTTCCGTTTGCAGTAATGGTCGTTACAGTTGCAGGTGCAGGAACCGCCAGCTGTGATGAGATACCTCGTTGGACCATTTGCGGTGTTGAAGGAGTACTAACTTTCCTCTTCCAGAATGGCCTCTTTTCGGGGGGTGTTCCGAAGTAGTCGCCACCTTCATCAATACTGGGGCTACTTCCTGTCGAAAGTCCCAATCCTGCAAGCGTAGGCCGTTTTGAAGCACCAGGAGCAGTATCCTTCGAGAGGCGCCGGACAGCATCTCGAGTTCCCACAATCCGGCTCACAAGCGCTTCCACTTGCTCCCATTCACGCTCTTCTTGTGGATTCGAATTTGATGCTTGAAGACCCGTAGTTCTGACCCTCAAACGTTCCGGAGAATCAGGAGCAGATTCGGACTCTAACCCTCGAGCACTCATACTAGCCTTTTCTAGAGCTCTGGTCCACTCATCAAAATCTTTTGCATTTCCTGCCTTTAAATGCCACACTTCTGCCCCTGAATCAATACTGATTTCCCTCCTTCTCTCATCCGCGGCAATGGCAGCTAAGCTCAGAGGAATAGCTCCTCTGAGCGCAGACGAGTTACGGCTATAGTAGTACGACAGAGTACATGATGCGAAGTCCAGTGAGAAGAAGCGCCTAGCATAGCCTTGCCCTCGTTTCCGCCGGCGCTTGGAGAGTATTCCCACATGATATGTAGGAAGTCCATTCTCACTCCCATTCCGGCCCAGAACAGAACCACCCCTGCTGCCACCAGTCCCAAGCCCGAGGTGGCTCTGTAGACTGTCCACCGAATCAGAAGCCGAAGGCCCCAAATGAGGGCTTACACCTTTGGTGGTATTCGTCATCCCAGTTATGCTCATGGACGACGCAAGGTTGGACAATTGGTGAGTGGTTTGTGGAGGGGCATTGGAAGGATATTTGAGAAGAACGAAAGTAACGGATTTCGAGAGTTGCTTGGAAAAGGTATTGTCGAATACGAGGCCGTACATTCCACCCTGCGCTTTAGGAACAGGATACGTTCCCGTCGCTACCTTGTCGGCATCGTATTTCCCATACCATTGTATCAAGATGAAGCCTTTCGCTCTCAACTGATCCTGCGCCGTAGAGGCATCTTTCTTTGTACTCGAGGGTCGTCTTATCTTGTCGAGACCGGCATCGAGGTGAACAAGGGAGGTGGTGGCATCTTCCAAGACCTGTGGAGTTCCGGCATTGCTCGTTCCGGGATGCTTGAATATACCAAAGTTTCTGCCACAAAATCAGCATATATCTCAGTGCGAAAACAATTTCCCTTACATAGATTTCTTGTGCGGTTGAACGTTCCAGGATATTGTGTGCCCTTCGTCAATCTTGACCCAACGAACAATGTAGGACTATGTTGTGTAAGTCTCCATCTTTGCCCTGCCTGCGTCACTCGTAACAACCCGCCTACCTTGCTGTGAATCTCTAATTGCTCCAAGCCGGCCATTGCGCAGCTGTTGCTCTGATCATTGACAGCTTGCGTGCTCAGCGTGGTCGAGGATTTGCTTTGAGCGCAACTTTCGGAATCCGAGTTAGATGCTGCCTTGGGATTTGTCTGGGCGCGCTCAAGCGAAGAGGCCACGAAGTGCGCAAAGTGGCGGCAGCTTTTGCAAAGCTCTCGTAAGGAATATCCGACTTCTGTTTACTATTCTTGAGATGGCTGGGCCCCTAAATTCGTTCGCGTCGCAAGCCCATTCCACGTTGCTGTTTAGTTGACACGCGGAAGCCACAGAAGGCTAATGGAAAATGGCATGTGGCGGTGCAGTGCACGCACAGTGTAAGAATATTGAAAGAGAAATTAGAGAAGCTTAGAGATTTTATGTGAAGAAAATGAAGAAGGTCTGAAGCCTCAGAAGCAAATGAAAGAACAGACAGGAAGGGGGGAAGCCAGGAAAAGGCACAGGTGGGAAAACGTGGTTTCAGTGCAGGGCTTGACCGGAACACCTCACACGCCTCACTCCGGCTACCTGATATTCTCAGCTCTCAGCCTTGTCGTATTTTGGGCTGTTGGCTGACTGTGACGCGTTGCGGATTGGCAGCGCTTACGGGCCCTGTGCGAGGCCAAGGATCTCACGAGGATGCGCACTCAATCCGAGGGAACGATAGAAATCCAGCTCATCGCTACGTAGATGAATTGCTATGGACTCCAGCCGGAAATGCTTCTGAAAGAGCAACTACCTGCACCCAGTTTTAACCCCTAAAATGCTCGCCATGATTTCCTGTCTTCGGATACTTTTAGTACAAATGCGGGTTATCTGTGATACCAGTCTATAACTCCTCCCATTCCAGTCTCGCGCCTCACCGGCCCCGATTTTGCTCACTCATCATACGGAGTTTGAAGCCATTACACAGAGCTTTCATGTCAGGATAAGCATTCTTTAGTAGCTCGAAAGCCTTGGGCACTACTCGCACCGGCCATGCGTTGACCTTGGCGGCTTGTCCAGCCTTGAAGCAAAGGTAGAAGTATCCAGGATGTCGTGGATCCAGGCAGAACGCATAAACAGAGCGCTTCGGGTTGGCTTCGGTGTATGTGGTCAACCATTTCTCTGTGAAATATTGTCAGCCACGCCGCAAGAAGGAAAATTGCGCCGTTCTTACCTGTATCAGCCTTGCTGCCAGATTGATACTTCTCGTGCTGCATCAATTCATCCACTTTCTTAGCCATGGCCTTAACATGGTCGACAATCAGTTCGTCCAGATCGCTGTAATTGTACTTCCCGCCAATGCGCAGCTGTCGACCAACGGAAAATTCATTATCCTTTTGCAACTCGAGGACATCAATGTGTTGGTAGACACCGTCAGCGACTTTCCAGGTGATAGCAAGATGGTCGTTACCCTTGGAGGAAGGACGAATCACAGCGTCTCCAGGAGCCTGCGAACCAAGGTACTCTTCTGCCTGTGTAGAATTGAAAGGTCTGAAAAGAGGATGTTTGACAACTCGTTGAGTTCGACCAGTCGCCTTGTCCTTCTCTCGAAGCTCCTCCTTGTCTTTGTGCTCCTGAATGGCATCCCAAGTGCCCGGCTCGTGGTCCACTCGCTTCCTGAACGGAATTCGCAGCGAGTCCTCTTTTAGAGACAGTTTCGCAGTGAAGTTGCGTCGGTCAAGCTCAAGAAGCTTAGCCTGGGCAGTTTGTCCAACTTGAAAGATACTGTTGAGTGGCATGTCGGGGTTGTCTGAACCTTCATAAGGCTCAACGCGGCCTTCGATGCCTGAATCCAGTTTTGCAATGACAAAGTCTGGCTTTGCCACCCGAATGTTGACTGAAACAATCATTCCTTCGCACAGAGATTCTCGAGTTTCTCCAGTGAGCATCGTGAAGATCTCATCATCTGATAAAATTGAGAAGTTTCTCCTCAATTCCTCGTAAGGTTGTTGGAGTTCCGCACGGATTGTCTCGAGAGTTGCTCGTTTGCGTTGATTGTAGTTTCGCTCGAGCTGCTCAGCGTACTCTTCCAAAATTAGATCATTGACCTTCTCTTGTTCGTCATCCTTGATGAGCTTGCGAACGATGGCACCCGGCCCGCCTTCATCCACCTCAGCCTTCACATCTTCTTCGTCCAATTCCAAAGCATCAGCAGCCATCTTACGACCTAGTTCGTAATCTTCTGGATGCACTCGAGTGTTGTCAAGATAATCCGAGGTTGGAGAGGAGCTGTCATACTCAATGGACAGGAAGCTAGCGCAATTATTCCACACTCTGGGCCCCACGACTGGCAGTTTTCCGCTGTCAGGGTCACCAACAAGCTCATCTCGTGTGTTCACAACCCCACCATTGGCATTTATTGTCTTCAGAACAGCAGTAGCCTTTCTTGGCCCAAGACCACAAACGAAAGGCAACAAGGTTGCTGTGTAAGCGTCTGCTATGGCTTCGTTGATGTCCACACCACAAAGGTTGACCATGTCAACCATGGCCGTATCCAGCTGCTTGCGAAGTTTGTCCTCGGGGAGTAATTGCTGGCAGGGAAGGAACGACAATGAGACGATGTCTTTCCCAAGTGCAGCATATTCCTTCATTGGATTCTGTAAGTACTTGGCCAAAGCCACGCAATATCGCGTCAGGGAATTGAACGTGGGATGATCGATGGCAGCACGAGGGCTATCTTTGTAAAGTCGAGCAACCTCGTCATTGACCACCACGATTTCAAGAGGTTCACTTCTATCTTCGCCGGAGTCTGGATCTTCAAAGTCCGCTCCTCTAAGATCTTTCTCTGCAACCAAATCCCGAATGCTTGTAATGAGCTTGTGCGTGTCGACCGAGAAACCGCTAATGCCAAGCACGTCCGGCTTCCTTCGTTGGACCAACTCGACGAAAGCTTCTCTCGACCTCTCATCACGAGAAAGATTTTCGAATTTGCCGTACTCTAACACTCTCCCATCCTCTTCTACCCAGGCCCAGCAAACTGCATCGCGATTTGGGTCTCCATTGCCGTTTGACAGTGCCAAAACGCGAGGGATCGTACCAAGAACCATACCTTTCGGCTTGTACGGTGCTTGATCGAGCTTCTTCGAGTATTCTTCACGGCAGATTTTAAGGATGGAATCCTGACATTCGGTCCTCATGCTTTCCTTGACACCCTTGGTGATGACACGCTCAAGCTTTTCGAACGCAAGATCAAGAACCTTTTGGCGCTCGTCATTCCACGCATCTGCAAGCTCGCTGTAATTGTCGGATCCGATTTCGTTAAAGAGCTGCTTTCGAAACTCTCGTTCGTTTTGCAGGGAAACCTTTACCTCGAGGAGCCCTTCCTCCTCAGCTTTCAACATCTTCAAAAATATCTCTGGCTTGTTGGCAATGTCGCTAAAAGTCTGGTTCTTGATGTATTTAAGTTCGTAGTACGGATGCTGCTCATCGATTTTCCGAAGGCCTTTGTCGGTCCGGTGACAGTTCACAACACCCATCATGTAGTAGCTCATTCGGAAGTGCTTTCGCATACGGGGATTTACAAAAAGCTCTTCGGCGAACATTTGGCGTGCAGCGCGCAAGACCTGCTCCCCAGTATTGAATTCGCTATCGGATGTCAATGTGTCGGCAAGATCGATTGGTGTGAGAGAAGAATCTTCAGTATATTGTTTTCTACCCTCTCGCAAGGCGTTTTGGGCGACTTGATCGGGAGTGATACCGTAGGCCCGAACAAGGTTGTATGCTTTTCCTCTCCTGATGCGGTCGAAAACAGTGGATTTGCCTCCTGGACGGCGTTTCTCCTTTAAGTCTCCATTCGTGGCAGCCAAATCCTTGATCTCGGCGGAATACTGAAAGTAAATGTAATCTTGAATGTCTTGCAATTCTTCCATGGTGACTGCAACGGGAAGCATAGCCTCGACTGTCTGATCCTGCACACCCGCTGCCAATTTCAAGTTATCATAGGTCTTCTCGAGAACGTTTCGTTTTTCGATCAAAGCCCGGAACTTTAAATCAAGCTCGAGTACACGCCAGAGATCGTCCTGGTTCAATAGCTTCTCAGCACTGACCACATACTCCTCTTGATCGGTATTGGCATTGTCCCGCAGCCTGGTAGCATGGATGAGATAATCCTTGCGATGTTGGAAGACATATGGGACCTCCACTTCATCAACAACGAAAAATTCCAAGACTTTGCCAATGGCTCTCGTGAAAGGAGCCTGCAGATCGCTGTGTAGTTGCTTCTTGGGCCAGATGAGACTTGTAATCCAACGGGCTTCCTCCTTGAATTGATCATCCGTGATCTGAAGATTCTTGTACGGTAATCGGTCTAGTTGGAATCGTTCCGGCTCGTCCGCCCATCGTATCTGGTTGTCATCATCTGTAAGGAGCTTCTCCGAAAGTTGCGACGGTTCGAAGACATCCTTCAGCTCTAGATTATGGTCGCCTGCTTCCCGAGCCTCTGCCTCATCCTCAAGCGCCAAAGCCCAATCGTAGTCTTCGCCATTCCCAAATATAGCCTCCATATCGTCCAAGGCATCCTTGTCGAGGCCTGTCGCTTCCGCGCCCCCAACGTATCCTCTCTCTCGTGGACGAGCCACCTCCATTTCCTCTTGGTGTCTTTGCCTCTCATCTTCGTCTTCCAACTCGTCCTCTTCGATAAAATCGGCAAATTCGTCAACCCGGTGGTGATCCTGGCGGGCAAATCCGCGATCGAACTCATGCGGCGCATCAGGTTCCTCGTCATCCGAGAAGATCTCATCCAGCCCACGCTCTCGATGTTGTTCGCTGTCGTCTCGATGTCCACGCTTAAGGCGCTTGAGTTTTGGCTAGAAGGATCGTTAAATCATGCAATCCACTACCTCCTAATCCGGCATACCTGTGCTGCTATCTTCCTCTCCCATTCAGGATTTGCCTCTCCTATGAGGTCCAAATCTTCTTCATCCAGCACTGCCTCCTCCTCCTCGCGCTCCGCCCTTCTTCGCTTCTTGTCTTTTCGACGCCGGCGCTCTCGTTCCTCTGGCTCCTCATCTTCATCATCTATGATGAAGCCTTCCCGGACCTGATAAAGTGTCAGCAGAAGGCAGCCAGCAGTAAATTACTGAGGGACATACTGCGCGAGCAGCCTCCTCATCATCGTCATCTTCTTCCTCTTCGC
>Ga0302325_10016774_pt1 | contig 15499 bp, 17 predicted proteins | sample Palsa_T0_2_FD_201948 | JGI IMG/M metagenome (GOLD analysis project Ga0302325, IMG submission 201948) | Peat permafrost microbial communities from Stordalen Mire near Abisko, Sweden - Palsa_T0_2 | ecosystem: Environmental > Terrestrial > Soil > Palsa > Peat permafrost | place: Sweden: Abisko...
CCCAGCGGCGGTGCGGCTCGTGCGGGTAGATCGTGGCGGTGCCGAGCGCCTTGCCGGTTTTATCGGTGACGGCGACCTTGACGCCGGTGCGGAAGCCCGGGTCCAGGCCGATCGTGGTCCGCGCGCCGGCCGGCGCGGCCAGCAGCAGGTCGCGCAGGTTGGCGGCGAACACCCGGACCGCCTCGTCCTCGGCCGCCTGCCACAGGCGGACCCGAATGTCCACGCTCAGGTGCACCAGGATGCGGGTGCGCCAGGCCCAGTGCACGGTGGCCGCCAGCCATGCGTCCGCGGGCCGCCCCTCATCGCGCAGGCCGAAGCGCTCGGCGATGCGGGTCTCGTTCTCGGCGTCGCTGGTCCCCGGGTCCAGGGTGAGGTCGAGGACTTCCTCCTTCTCGCCCCGGAACAGGGCCAGGATGCGGTGCGATGGCAGCCGCGCGAACGGCTCGCTGAACTCGAAGTAGTCGGCGAACTTGGCGCCCTTTTGTTCCTGGCCCTCGCGCACCTTGGAGCTCAGCGTGCCGCGGGCGGCCATCGCCTCGCGCAACTCCCCGAGCAGGTCCGCGTCCTCGGCGAACCGCTCGACGAGGATCGCGCGGGCGCCGTCCAGGGCCGCGGCCACGTCCGGGACGCCGCGGTCGGCATCGACGAAGTTCGCGGCCTGCGCCTGGGGGTTTTGGTGCGGGTCGCCGAACAGCAGGTCGGCCAGCGGCTCCAGGCCCGCCTCGCGAGCGATCTGGGCCCGAGTGCGGCGTTTCGGCTTGTAGGGCAGGTACAGGTCCTCCAGCCGCGCCTTGGAGTCGGCGGCGCGGATCTGGCGCTCGAGTTCGTCGGTCAGCTTGCCCTGGGCGCCGATCTCGGTCAGGATCGCGTCCCGGCGCTCGTCGAGTTCGCGCAGGTAGTGCAGGCGCTCCTCGAGCGTGCGCAGCTGCGCGTCGTCGAGCGTGCCGGTGGCTTCCTTGCGGTACCTGGCGATGAACGGCACGGTGGCGCCGCCGTCGAGCAACTCCACGGCGGCGCTGACCTGCCGGACAGCCACGCCAAGCTCGTCGGCGATCCGCTGGTCCACGGACTTCGCGGACTTCGCGGACGGAGCCCGCCTCGCACCGGGTTTGTCCTCTGATTGAATCTGCGTCACCAGAGCATTGTGCCAGCGAGCCGCCGGCGTGATGTCAACGTGCGGTGCTGCTGGGGCTAGGCGAGCGTAAAGCGCTGAATGCTCACGCCGTCGGCGCCGATTTCGGTGACGTCGGCGAACCCCACCGGGTCGGTCATGGTCGAGATGAACTCCGTCACCACGATCTTGCCCATGCTCTTGTCCCCTGTCCGGCGGTAACTTGCTCAACGTAGACCACCGGGCACGCCGGAACTCATCGGTTGATCGTCCTACATCGGATCGTCCTAGGAGTTCAGGGCGGCCAGGTCGAGGAGGTCGTCGAGGATGCGGTCCAGGGAGCTGACGGTCAGGGAGAGATGACCTTCACCCGGGAGCAGGTGGGCGCGCGCGCCAGGGATGTTCGCGGCCAGCCACTGGCCGTGCGCGAACGGGACCATCTTGTCCTGGTCGCCTTGCCAGATGGCGACGAGCGCGGCGGGCGTGCCGAGGCCCGGGTCGAGGGAAAGCCCCAGTCTTTGACGAAGGCCAGGTCATCGTCGCGCCAGCCGGCGATGCCAGTGTTCATGGAGGCTCGCAGTGCGGCGGTGACATAGTTGGCGAACTCCCCGGTGAGAGCGGCATGGTCGGCGGCGATCACCAGGCCGCCCAGAGCTTGAGCGACGTCGGCGCCGGTGACGGTACCCAGTGCGGCCGCGGCGCTGTCGAGGAACTGGGTCAGCGCCGCCTTGCCCGCGGCGGCGGCACCGAACTCGTCGACGTTCTCTGGCCCCATGCCGGCCAGCCAGTCGAGTCCCTCCGCCTGATGGGGCGCCACACCTGCTATGGAGGCCGCCGCGAGGCAGCGCCCGGGCAGGGCCGCGGCGCAGGCCAGCGTGTGCGGTCCGCCCCCGGACCAGCCCATGGTGACGAAGGTGTCCGCACCGAGTTCATCCAGGACCGCGGCGGTGTCCCCGGCCACGTCCACCACCCGCCGCCCGGGCCGGGGCGTCGATCCCTCGTAGCCGGGCCTAGCGGCCAGGATGACCCGCAGGCCGCGTACCTGGGCCGCCCGCACCGTGGGCGAGTACAAGACCAGCCCGACTGGAGTGCCCTCGTGCAGCACCAGCGGCAGGCCGCCGGCGGGGCCGGCGATGAGCACCTCGATCTTCCGGCCGTCGGGCACGGTGACGACGCGTCGTTCGGTGTCCAGGTCCATGGCGGTCAGCCGCGCGGCCGGGCGAAGCCCCGCTCGGGCGTCACCAGGACGGCGACGCGGCGCTCCTGCGCCATCACCCGGTCGTAGGCGTCGAAGTCGTCGTGCGTTCCGCCCGCGGCGGTGAAGATCTCCCGCAGCAGCAGACGCAGCCGCTCCGCGTCCACCCCGGGCATCGGGTCATCCGGCCCGGCCAGTTCGGCCGGCCCTTCGGCCGACGCCCATTCCCAGCCCGCCCGGACCACGACCGTGGCGCGCGGCCGGGCCCGCAGATTGGCGACCCGGTGCGCGTCACCGCGGCTGACCAGGCCGACAACCTGCGCTCCGGTCACGGGATGCGGAAGCACGCCCGCGTTGACCACCGACGACTGGATCGTCCCGTCCGGCCGCAGCGTCGACACCACCACCAAGCCGTGGTCGCCGTCCACCAGCCGGGCAAACTCCTCAAGTCCGCTCACCGCGCCAGCCTAACGCGGTCCGGAGCCTAACGCGGTCCGGAGCCTAACGCGGTCCGGCTTCTCGGCCGCGACCGAGAAGCCCTCGACGTCCAGGTCGTTCATCGGGGCATGTGCCAGCTGGCGCATCTGCGGCAGATTCCGGTGATCCCTCTGCGGCAAGTCCTGACGCAAGTCTCCCGTGCCGGGTGGCGGCTGGAGCAGGCCGAACGGGAACCGCCACATCACTCCTGGTCAGCGAGGTCGACTGGCGGCAGGTCGCGCACCTCGTCCTTGCTGAGGCTGAGCCGGACGCCGTCACCGACACCGGCCACGGCGCCGATCGGAATGGCGACTCTCTTCTTGCCCCACAGGTGGCCCTCGTCGAGCAGGACGTGGGTCACGTGGTGGTCGCTGGGATTGATGACCAGTCCCTGGACTCGCCCGATAGGCCCGTCGGTGGCGTGGACGTGCTCGCCGCGGCGCACCTCCACCTCGCCCACAGGCACTCGGTCAGAGATGACCGGCTGCGGACCCATGCCCCCCATCCCCATACCCCCTATCCCCAGACCGCCCATACCCATCCCCATCCCTATACCGCCCATGCCCAGCCCGTAGTAGGGCCACGAGAGCATCTGGTCTTGTCCGTAGCCCCACTGCCCGAGCGCGCCGGGCAGGAACTGCGTCTCTTCGGCATCCTCTAGAGCTTCGAACTCAGAGGTGGTGCAGAGCAGCCGGATTCCGGCTCCTGTGGAGCTCACGAGATCGATCGGAACGAGATGGCCCGTTCCTTGGCGATGCTTCGCCTCGACGACGAGATGGGTGAGGACGCGGGCGACGGGGTCGACGACCACGCGTCTCAGTTCCCCGCAGGTGCCGTCACTGCAGAAGACGTCGCTTCCAATGGTGAAGTCTGTCGGTCCACTCAACGCATCCTCCATGTCTTTGCCGGGCACAACCTCATGCTTTCACCTGTCCATAGTGATCGTGGAAGGCGCGGTGGTGCCGCCGAACGGCGTGCTGATCACCCCGCGCTCGCCTTCGCCACCCGGCCGCTGCCATGGCCGCCATACCTTGCTGGCCCGGACGTACCATCGGGCCAGGGCCTCCACCAGTGAGGGGAAGTGGGCCGGGATGAGCATCAGCCGCCGTATCGCCATGCTGTTCCGGGCCAAGGCGAATAAGGCGCTGGACCGCGCCGAGGATCCCCGCGAGGTGCTCGATTACTCCTATGAGCAGCAGCTTGAGATGGTGCAGAAGGTACGCCGCGGGGTGGCGGACGTGGCGACCAGCCGCAAGCGCGTCGAACTGCAGGTCACCCAGCTGCAGCTGTCGGCCGGCAAACTGCAGGACCAGGCGCAGCGGGCGCTCGCCGCGGGGCGCGAGGATCTTGCTCGTGCGGTGCTGATCCGCCGGGCGGCGGTAATCTCCCAGATCGGCGACATGCAGGGGCAGCAGGCGTCACTGCAGACGGAGGAGGACAAACTCACTCTCGCGTCGCAGCGGCTGGAGGCGAAGGTGGGTGCGTTCGGTACCCGCAAGGAGACCATCAAGGCGGCCTACACCGCCGCCGAGGCACAGACCCGCATCGGGGAGGCGGTCAGCGGTATCTCCGAGGAGATGGGCGATGTCGGCATGGCCATGCAGCGCGCTCAGGACAAGACCGAGCAGCTGCAGGCCCGGGCGGCCGCGCTGGATGAGCTGCTGGCCTCCGGCGCCCTGCCTGACGCTACCCTGCCCGGCGGACGCGATGACGTCCAGTCTGAGCTGGATGCCCTGACCCCAGGCCACGACGTTGACGGCGAGCTGGCCCGGATGAAGGCGCAGTTGCCTGCATCCGCTGCCCCGCCGGCGGTGGAGGGGTTCGGGACGGCATCCGTCGCCAACGCGTTCGGCGCCGACCTTTTCCAGCGGCTGGCGCAGGACGGCGCGAACATGGTGTTCTCGCCGGTCAGCGTGGCCGGTGCGCTGTGGATGGCCTGGTGCGGGGCCCGTGGCCAGACCGCAGCGGAGCTGGCCCGAGCCCTGCACATGAATGGATCGGCCGCCGCAGCCATGGACGGGCTGCGCTCGCTGTCGGCTCTCGTCGGAGACGCGGCGGCCGGCGGGTCCGTGACGTTCCGGGCTCCGAATACCGTGTGGGTTCAGTCCGGTTTGCCGGTGCGGCCCGGGTTCACCGCGCGGCTGATCGAGGCCGCGGCGACGTTCGCTGACGCCGACTTCACCGGAGCGCCCGACGCGGCGCGGAACGAGATCAACCGCGTGATCGCCGAGCAGACCGGGGGGAAGATCAGCGGGCTGCTGCCGGCTGGCAGTGTCGGCCCGCTGACCAGGCTGGTCCTCGCGAACGCCGTGTACCTGAAGGCCGCGTGGCTCCAGCCTTTCCCCGTGGCGGAAACCAGCGACGCGCTGTTCTACCCGGAAGGCCAGGAACGCCCGGACGTGACGGTGCGGATGATGCGCGGCACCGCCCCCCGCGCCTACGTCCGGGGTGACGGATACCAGGCGGTCCTGCTGCCCTACACCGGCGGCAGCCTGGCGATGGCGGTAATACGGCCCGACGGGCCGCTGGCGGCGCTGCGCCCCGCGCTCGCCGCCCGCGGCCTGGGCGGCATGCTGGCCGGAACCTCCCGGTATCAGGTCACGCTGTCCCTGCCGCGGTTCCGGGTCGAGGCCGCGTTCGACCTCATCCCGGCCTTGCGACAGCTGGGCGTGAACGAGGCGTTCAGCCGCGAGGCAGACTTCAGCGGTATCACCGAGGCCGAGCCGCTGCAGATAAGCACGGTCGCGCACAAGGCTTACGTCGACGTCGACGAGCACGGCACGGAAGCGACGGCGGCGACTGCGGTGGGCATCCGGGCGGCGGCCGCGTTCCGGCCGCCGCCGCCGGTCACGATGGTCGTCGACCGGCCGTTCCTGTTCGTCATCGTCCACACCGCGACCGGCTTGCCGCTGTTTGCCGGCCAGGTCAGCCACCCGCGTTCCGGTTGATCAGGGTGTCTAGTCAGGGGTCTGGGGATCGGCGGCAGAGTCTTCCTGCGCGGTGAGCCGCTTCCCGCAGATTGTTGACAATTTTGTTTGAAATTTTTAGGATCGGCTACGTGCGAGCGCAACAGGATGCGGGGCCGGGTGAGCCCAGCGATCCGGGTGAGCCCAGCGATCCGGGTGAACCGGGGGTTTCTAGGACGCCGGCCCTTAGCGGCGAGCCGGGGCGGCGGATGGCGGTGGAGCGGCTGCGGCGGGCGATTCTCGGCGGAGATATGGCGCCGGGGCAGCGGCTGGTTGAGGAGGAGCTGGCCGGGATGCTCGCCGTGACCCGGGCTAGCCTGCGCGCCGCGCTGTTCGACCTGACGGCCGAGGGGCTCGTCGAGCGGATACCGAACCGCGGCGCCCGGGTCCGGGTCATCACCCTGGACGAGGCGGTCGCCATCACCGAGTGCCGGATGGCGCTGGAGGGACTGTGCGCGGCCAAGGCGGCCGAGCGGGTCACCGAATCGGCGGCCGGGCGGCTGAGGCAGCTAGGCGAGGAGCTCGAGCGCAGCGTCGCGGACGGTGAGCTGCTGAAATACTCGGCGCTCAACCACGAGCTGCACCGGCTGGTCAGGGAGATTTCCGGTCAGGCGGTGGCGGCGGCCCTGCTCGAGCGGCTGAACGGCCAGCTGGTCCGGCACCAGTTCCAGCTCTCCCTGCGCCCGGGACGCCCGCAGGCCTCGCTGTCCGAGCACCTGGCGATCATATCCGCGATCACGGAACGGCGGCCGGCTGAGGCGGAGGCTGCGGCACGCCGCCACCTGCGCAGCGTCATAGCGGCCCTGCTTGAGGAGGAAGTCCAGTGACGACAACGCAATCCACTAGGGGCGAGGCTTACATCAGGGCGATCCCGCACGTCACGGGCGGGCTGAGCTGATGCGCAACGTGATCGTCACGGGGGTGGCGCGGGCGGAGGCGGCCGTGGTGGATGCCCTCGCCGGGCTCGGGGTGGCCACCGTGCACGAGGCGATCGGCCGGGCCGGGTACCTGGGGCCGGGGCTGCGTCCCATCCAGGACGGGAGCAGGGTCGGCGGCACCGCGGTGACCGCGCTGTGCTGGCCAGGCGACAACCTGATGATCCACGCGGCGGTCGAGCAGTGCCAGGCCGGGGATCTGCTGGTGGTGACGACGGCCTCGCCGTCGACCGACGGGCTGTTCGGTGAGTTGCTGGCGACCTCGCTCGCCGCGCGCGGAGTCCGGGGGCTGGTCATCGAGGCCGGCGTGCGGGACGTGGCCGAACTGCGCGCCATGGGCTTTCCCGTCTGGTCCGCGGCGGTCAGCGCCCAGGGCACGGTCAAGGAGACGGCGGGTGCGGTCAACGTCCCGGTATCGGTCGGCGGGCAGATCGTCCGGCCCGGTGACGCGATCATCGCCGACGACGACGGCGTGGTGTGCGTGCCGCGCGGCGACGTCACAGCGGCGCTGGCCGCCGCGCAGGCCCGGGTGGCCAAGGAGGAGCAGGTGCGCAAGGCCCTGGCCGGCGGCCGGCTTGGCCTGGACCTGTACGGGCTGCGGGACAAGCTCGCCGCGCGCGGCGTCGAATACGTGCCGGAGGGAGCCGCTGATGGGCTCGGATGACGGCGTGCGGTGCATGCTGATGCGCGGCGGGACGTCGAAGGGGGCGTACTTCCTGGCCGAGGATCTGCCCGCGGATCCGGCCGAGCGGGATGACCTGCTGCTGCGCATCATGGGCAGCCCGGACGCCCGGCAGATCGACGGCATCGGCGGGGCGCATCCGCTGACCTCCAAGGTGGCGGTGATCAGTCGTTCGGCCCGGGCGGACGCTGACGTCGATTACCTGTTCCTGCAGGTGGGCGTCGAGGCGGCCACCGTCTCGGACCGGCAGAACTGCGGCAACCTGCTGGCCGGCGTCGGCCCGTTCGCGGTCGAGCGGGGCCTGGTGGCCAAGGCACCGGTCCGGATTCACATGGTCAACTCCGGCAGCGCTGCCACCGCCGTCTTCCCCGGCGCGGACGGCGCCGTCGACTACACGGGCCAGACCGCGATCGCCGGCGTCCCCGGAACGGCCGCGGCGGTGGTGCTCAACTTCGCGGGTACGCAAGGGTCGGCCGCCGGCGCCCTGCTGCCCACGGGCAACGTACGCGACGTCATCGACGGCATCACCGTCACCTGCGTGGACAATGGCATGCCGGTCGTGGTCGTGGCCGCGTCCGAGCTCGGCCGGACCGGGTACGAGACGGTGGCTGACCTCGAGGCGGATACTGAACTGGGCGCCAGGGTGCAGGCGATGCGGCTCGCGGCCGGCCAGGCGATGGGCCTGGGCGACGTGTCCGGCACCTCGGTGCCGAAGGTCTCGCTCGTCGCCGCCCCGGCAGACGGCGGGACGATCTGCACCCGGACGTTCATTCCGCTGCGGGTGCACGAGTCGATCGGCGTGCTCGGCGCGGTCAGCGTCGCGACCGCGCTGCTGCTCGACGGGGCCGCCGGAGCAGACCTGGCTGCTGTCGCGCCGGGGCAGACACGCTTCGACATCGAGCACCCCACCGGGCATCTCGAGGTCGAGGTCGAAATCGACACCAATAGCCGCCCGCCCGCGGTGATCCGCGCCGGAGTGGTGCGCACCGCGCGGAAACTCTTCGACGGCACCGTCTTCCCCCGGAGGTACTAGCTCACTGGGGCAGCCGCAGCTCGGGCGGGGTAGGCGTGGTGATGACCGAGAACACCGCGCCTTGATCGTCGTTGACCACGCCGATCCGCCCGTACGGGCTTTCCCTGACGGGCTCCACGACGCTGCCGCCGAGCTCGCTTACCCTGGCCACCGCGGCATCGGTGTCGTCGACGGCGAAGTACGCCGACCAGGTCGCGGGCGCTCCCTCCGGTGTCCCGTCCTCGTACTGGCCGATGCCGCCGACCTCGCGCCCGTCGACCATGAGCATCGCGTACCTGAAGCCGCCCTCGCTCACGTCCTGGTAGTCATAGCCGAACACGGCCCGGTAGAAGGCCTTGCTCGCGTCGTAGTCCCGGCTCATGTGCTCGTTCCAGGACAGCGAGCCGGGCTCGTTGGCCAGGCCGATCCCGGTGGTTGTCCCGCCTTGCCACAGACCGAAGCCGGCCCCGGCGGTGTCGACGGCCAGGGCCATCCGCCCGGTGTCCCTGACGTCCGCCGGTTCCACCAGCAGCTGGCCACCCGCGGCCCTGATCCTGGCCGCGACCGCGTCGATGTCATCGGCGGCGAGGTAGGTCGTCCAGAACGGCAGGGCATCGGATGCGCCGAGCTCCGGGCTGAGGCCCGCGACGACCCGGCCGTTCTTGTGGCACACGCAGTAACCGCTGGTTTCCTGGCCGCCTGACTCGATGTCCCAGCCGAACAGGGCCCGGTAGAAGGCGGCCGCCTTCGGCACGTCGGCGACCGTGACTTCGACCCAGCACGGGGTGCCGGCCAACCACGGTGTATCACGCGCTACCACCTGCGTACCTCCCCGCGACCTTAGGTTGCGGATGACGCTAACACACAGGTCGCCAGGCCTGCCCCTTACACTGTCCATTCATGTACGCCAAGACCAGGCCGACCGCGACGGGGTCGCTGACGCGCAAGCAGAAGCGGACCTTCGCGATCGCTGGCGTGCTGGTCATCCTGGTGCTTGGCGGCCTGGGGGCCTGGGGCGCGCTGTCTCATGACGCCTACGGGACGTCGGCTCACGGCTGCGTGAACGTGACCCTGCCGAGTTCCACCGGCGGGTCCACGCTGCACTACTGCGGCGCGCAGGCCCGGGCGTTCTGCAAGACCGCGTTCGCCTCGACGGGCCAGATCTCCGATCGGGCCAAGCCGCAGTGCGTGCTCGCTGGGCTGGGGCCGTCGAGCTCCGCCTCGCCGTAGGGGGCAGACTGCGGGGCATGACGAGCTACACGGAACACCAGGGCGTTAATCCCGTTGTCGCCGAGGTGGTGCGTTCGGGGTTCACCGAGTCATGGCACCGGGGTGCGGTAGCCGGGCTGGACGCCGACGGGAACCAGGTGATCGACGTCGGGCAGACCGGGACGCCGTTCTTCCCCCGGTCGGCGAACAAGCCGCTGCAGGCGGCGGCGATGCTCGGCAGCGGCCTTGACCTGAACGGCGAACTGCTGGCGCTGACCGCGGCGAGCCACTCTGGCGAGGACTTCCACGTCGACGGCGTGCGGAAGATCCTCTCCGGGGCCGGCCTGAGCGAGGACGACCTGGGCTGCCCACCTGGCTGGCCACTCGATCCCGAGACCGCGCGGCGCCTGATCGAACGGGGCGAGGGCGAGTCCAGGATCCGGATGAACTGCTCGGGCAAGCACGCGGCGATGCTGGCGACCTGCGCAGCGAACCGCTGGCCGACCGCCGGGTACCTGGCGCCCGGTCATCCGCTGCAGCAGTCGATCCTGCGCACCGTCTCCGAACTGACCGGCGAACAGGTGAGCGCCACGGGCGTGGACGGCTGCGGCGCGCCGTTGTTCGCGCTGACGCTGACCGGGCTGGCCCGGGCGTTCCGGGCCCTGGTGCTGTCGGCGGCGGGCACGCCGGAGCGCCGGGTGGCTGACGCCATGCGCGCCTACCCGGAATGGACCAGCGGTACCAGACGCGACGAGCGCAAGCTGATGGATGCCGTGCCCGGCCTGCTGGTCAAGGGAGGCGCCGAGGGCGTCGCGGCGTTCGCCTTCGCGGACGGCAGGTCAGGGGCCGTCAAGATCGACGACGGGATGGCGCGTGGCCGGACCCCGGTCACGGTGGCGGCGCTGCGCCTGCTCGGGGCGGTCGTCCCGGACGTACTGGCGACCGTTCCCGTCATCGGCGGTGAGGCCGAAGTGGGCGCCGTCCGCGCCGTCATCTAGGTGAGCAGGACCGGGCATGAAGCACCTGCTCTAGGATGACGCGGTGAGCAAGAAGACCCGGCCGCGACGCAGCGGACCTCCCGGCACGTCATCCGGACGCCCGTCCGGCACCTCCACCGCAGGCGCCGCGCGAACTGGTACCGCGCGCGCTGGCGCCGCGCGCGCTGGCGCCGCACGAACTGGCGGCGAAGATACGCTCGGCCGCGGCGAAGCCGACGCGATCGTCCAACGGGTGCTGTCCAGTCTCTGGGGCGCGATCGCGGCGGGCGACCCGCTGCGGGCCGAGCTCGAGACCTCGACCTGCATGGCGATACCGCATGTGGCGGGTCAGCCGGATCCCGCCGAGACCGAGTCCTTCGTCTCCACCGTCCTGGTGAACGAGGCGGTCCGCAGGCAGACACCCGACGGCGCCGCGATGCTCAGGACGCTGATGTCGCTGGGCACACCGGCGATCAGGAAGACCGCCAGCCGGGCTCTCGGTGAGCTGACCGGCGCCGGGATCTACCCGCCGGAGTGGGTGACCGAGATCGGGAAGGTGACCCCGGGCCAGGCCTGGCGCCGGTACGACATCTTCGGTGACGACGAGACCATCGCGGCGACGTTCAGCTACGGCGAAAGCGAGCACGCCGTCGTGATGCAGGTCGACCTGACCCGTACCCCCATCACCACCGCCATCGGCGTGGCCTCCAATGCGGCCAGCCTGATCGAGGCCGTCAAGCACGTCGATGACGACGTGTTCGATCGTGTCGAGCAGATCGACCTGACCGAGGCGCGACACCGGATGGAGGAACCGCTGGCCCGGTGCGAGGAAGGATCAGATCCGGGGCTGTCCGCCGATACCGTCGCGTATCTGCCCATCGCCAGGACCCGGATCCGCCGCCTGCCCGCCGAACCCTTCTATGTCCCCCCGGACTTCACCGCGGCCGATCGCGCGGCCGCGGTCGACGACTTCATGAAGAGCCCGCTGGCCGCCGACGCCGTCGCGGCCGACGAGCAGTCCACGCGATTCTGGGCCGAGGTGCTCACCGGCTACAGCAGCCGGACTTCCGGCGAGCCGCCGACACAGGTCGGCCCCCGCAAGCTCGTGCACATCCTCCTGGGCCACGTGGTCACCGGCTTCGCCTTGTCCGCCGGGCAGCGCCGGCACCTCGAGCCCGCGGTGACCGCGTGGGTCCGCTGGTCCGCCGAGCAGCGGAACCTGGACGAGGCGCAGAGGTCGCACCTCATCGAGCGGGTGCCCGGCGCGTTCAGCCGGTTCGACGAGGCGTATGACGATCCGGACAGCGCCACGATCCGTGGCTACGCGGCCGGCCTGGCCGCGAGTGACGTCGACGTTTCCTGGCTCACCCACAACGTGGGACGCCGCATGTTCGCGCTGCCGATACCGCCACCCGGCGGCGGGCGGGTAGACGTCAGTGACCCGGCCGGCCGCCGGGCCCTGGTCGAGGCCGAGTTCGGCAGCTGCACGCCGCCCGCGGGCATGACCAGCGAGCAGTTCGTGGACGCCGCGTGCGGTGTCGTCGAGGAACTCTGGCGCACCGGCGATCTGAACCCCACCTACCAGGCCGCCAGCGGCATGATGCTCGACGGTGTCTCGCGGCACGACATTATCCACCGGCTGGCCGGAGCACCCGCCCCGGAAGGCTGAGCGATGAGCTACGCGGACGTGAACGGGATATCGCTGTACTACGAGGAGCACGGCTCGGGATCGCCGCTGATCCTGCTGCACGGCGGGCTCGGGATGGGCGAGATGTACGGGTGGTACCCGGAGAGCCTGGCCGGGATGGATCAGATGGGCTCAGCTCGCCGAGCGGTCACCTCCTCCCTGGACGCGCCGTCGCTTCAGCCGCCGGCCCCGCCCCGCCGCCTCGGCCGGTGAGCGCGCGTCGTCACCGCCGGCCGGAGCGCGGATCGTACGGCGTATCAGTCCACAGCGGCGGAGGACCGTAGCCTGCCTGGCGCCCGTACCCCGGCGCACCTACGTTGTCTTCTTCATCAGCTGACCCGAACGAGCCTGGTCTCAGCCCCTGCCCAGCTGGCTCCGCGCGGCGATCGTCGCGCCGCGACAGCTTCAGGACCAGCACCAGGACAGCGACGAAGACGACGACGGCCGCCACTACGGTGATGACGATCTGCGTGAGGGTCATGCCGGCCGGGGCCATATGGCTCATGTCACCTTCCTCGGCCGGGCCACGGCCCGGCTCACAGACGGGGTTTGGCACGGTGGCCTGCGCGACCGCCAGGGACAAGCTGGGACGCCGGAGATCACCGGCCATCGCCGCCGGAGCGAGGAGTCGATGAGCCGGTTGATCTCACCGGCGGCCGCGCACGGACCACACACTCCTGACTACGGAGCGGCCGGCCGGCCGGCTCACCGCGCGGTCGCGGGTAAGACATCGGTAATGATTCCCGGCTGGTGAAACTCGAGTGCTCACCGCACCTGGCCCGGCGTGATGCCAGCCCTGCTTAAGCCGGCCAGGGGAGCGGGGTGCGGGCGCCAGCTGGGAAGTTGCGGATGGCTGGGCAGCTCGATCCGGCCACCGGCCCACAGCAGCGCGGTCCACGGGTCGGAATCGGCCAGGCTGGTCGGCGCGTGCGGGAAAATCCGGGTCAGGACGCGGCGGCACACATCGCGCGGCGGATCGAGGCTTCGGCCGAGGCCGCGGGCGATGTCGTTGCCGTGCAGCAGCGCCTCCATGCACCCCAGGCCGGCGAAACCCTCCGCATCGGCCGTCCCGGTCGGATGATAGGCGCGGACATGCGCGGGTGACGCGCGCACCATCGTGGCCAGGATGCGCCCTCCGGTCACGGCGAACTCAAGCACCTCGGCGGGCGACGCGTCCTTGTCGGCGGTGGCGATGGCCCGCACGTATCGCGCTGTCGGCTGGACGGCGAGCTGCCAGGCGTAGGACAGCAGGCAGTCGCCGATGTGTTCCGCGGTGTGCCAGCAGTCCCACTCCAGGGTGCCCGCCGGGACTGACCAGTCCCGGTCGGTCAGCGGCAGCAGGCCGCTCATCACGCATGAGATCACGCTGTCGAGATCATCGGCGGTGACTGTCATGGTGCCCTCGAGCCTAACGGTTCTCGGGCGCGGAGGAGTTAGGGTTGCGGGTGGTCGGTTCCGCTGGCGCGTAGCCGGGATTTCACCTCGGTCTTGAGGACCTTGCCGACCTTGGAGCGAGGCAGGTCGGGCCAGACCTCGACCTGCTTGGGCGCCTTGACGCTGCCGAGGCGTTCTTTGACGAAGGAGCGCACGTCGTCTTGAGTGACGCTGCGGCCGGGCCGCAGCTGCACGACCGCGGTGACGCGCTCACCCCATTTCTCGTCCGGCAACCCGATGACCGCGCAGTCCTGCACGGCGGGATGAGACAGCAGCACCTGCTCGACTTCGGCGGAGTAGACGTTGAAGCCGCCGGTGATGATCATGTCCTTGGCGCGGTCGACGATGAACAGGTAGTTGCCGTCGTCGAGGTAGCCGATGTCCCCGGTGTGATGCCACCCGTACCGGGCAGCTTCCTCACTGGCTTGCGGATTCTTGTAGTAGCCCGCCATCACCAGCGGGCCGCGGGCGACGATCTCGCCGCGCTGGCCCGGGCCGAGCAGGTTTCCCTCGTCGTCCATGATCGCGACCGTGGTGAGCGGCGTGGGGCGCCCGGCCGAGGACAGGCGCTCTCGTGCGATTGACCCGTCGTCACCGAAGTGGTCTGCGGGCGCCAGGGTGGAGATCATCATCGGGGCTTCGGACTGGCCGAACAGCTGGCCCATCACCGGCCCGATCTTCTCCAGCGCCTCCTCCAGGCGGCTCGTGGACATCGGGGCCGCGCCGTACCACAGGCACTGCAGCGAGGACAGGTCCGCGGCGGCCAGGCCGTGGTGGTCGAGGAGCATGTAAATCAGGGTCGGAGGCAGGAACGTGTGCGTGATCCGGTGCCGCTCGACTAGGGCCAGGAAGTCGGTCAGGTCCGGCTTGCCCATGATGACGATCTGCCCGCCGAGGGTCATGACCGGGAAGCACAGCACCCCGGCCGCGTGAGTCAGCGGCGCGAGGGCCAGGTACCTCGGGCGGGGGCGCAGCGGGTAGCTCATCAGCGTCAGCGCCGACATCGCTTCGATGTTGTGGCCGGTGAGCATCACGCCCTTCGGGCGGCCTGTGGTACCTCCGGTGCCGACCAGCATGACGATGTCGCCGGGAGGTGGTTCGGCCTGCCAGGGCTCGGCGGGCTCGGGCCCGATCCACATCTCGAACGGCACAGCTCCGGCCGGTTCGCCGTCGAGGCAGACCAGGGTGGTGAGCTTCGGCAGGTCAGGCAGGATCTTTGCGACCAGCGGGGCAAAGGCGGCCTGGAAGATCAGGCACCGGCAGTCAAGTGAGTCGAGGAGGTCGCGGTTCTCCGCCGCCTCGTTGCGCGGGTTGACCGGGCACCACACCGCGCCTGCCCGGGAGATGCCGAACACGCAGCTGAACGCGATGGGGTCGTTCCCCGACAAGATCGCGACCTTGTCGCCAGGAACGATCTCGTAGCGGTCGAGCGCGCGGGCGATCCGCCACGACAGCCGCTGGACGTCGAAATAGGTCAGCGTGCGCCCGCCCGCGGTCAGGCAGGGTGCCTCCGGCCCCAGGGAGGCACCCTTGTCGAGGTAGTCGATCAAGCGCACGCTGCGTCCTGTCTCGTGGGTGCGGTCAGTGCTGGACCGTCAGGGTCGGCTCCATCACCAGCCCGAAGCTGCGCAGCACGCCGAGCAGCTCATGATGGCCGAAGGCCTGGCAGCCCGACGCGAAGCCGACACGCTTGGGCGGCTGCTGCAGCAGCGAGTACGCGCCGTACGCCTGCAGCAGGCCGGTCTGCTTGTAGTTGGAGTTGCCGTGGATCACGCAGTGCGCGCGGCCGAGCGGACCTGAGGCGTGCACCGAAT
>Ga0302325_10016776_pt1 | contig 15499 bp, 11 predicted proteins | sample Palsa_T0_2_FD_201948 | JGI IMG/M metagenome (GOLD analysis project Ga0302325, IMG submission 201948) | Peat permafrost microbial communities from Stordalen Mire near Abisko, Sweden - Palsa_T0_2 | ecosystem: Environmental > Terrestrial > Soil > Palsa > Peat permafrost | place: Sweden: Abisko...
CGAACAAACGTCCATCGCGAACCGGCGCGCTCATCACCATCGATAAAAGGATCGTTAACGATGACTTGGGCGCCCTGGCTTTCAAAGGCGAAGGCCATCTCCTGCACGCCTTCCGGCATAAGAGCGCTGCGCACCGCACTCTGACGATCTAGTTCGCAGTACAAAAGAAGAAAGCCTCCACCACCCGCGCCAGTTATCTTTCCGCCTGCGGCACCGTGCCGCCGGGCCAGTTCATAGAGGTGATCGATTCGCGAACTAGAGATCTTCGCCGAAACTCTCTTTTTGGCGTGCCAGGCTTCGTCCAGCAGCGAACCAAAAGCGCTGAGATCGCCTCCCTCCAGTAGCACGCGCATGCGATCGGCCAGTTCGCGAACTTCATGCAGCGCCTCTACCGCCGTCCCTTTGTGGGCTCGTGTGGAGGCTTCTTGCTCTTCGAGGATAGTCCCTGAATGGCGCGCTGAGCCCGTAAAAAACAACATCAGGTTGCTCTGCAGGTCTTGCATGAGCCCCCTATCTATCTTCACGGGCTCTACCCGGGTTGATCCGTCTCGTTCAAAGGTTATGAAGTTCAACCCCCCGAAAGCGCAAGCATACTCGTCCTGTCTTCCAACATGCCGTCCCAATCCATTCCTTGTGATGTGAAAGGCGCGTTCGGCTAAGTCATACTGGGAAAGCGGACGATCAAAATATGTGGTAAGCGTCTTCAAGATACCTACACACACACTCGCTGACGAGCCTAAACCCGTCCCGGGAGGAATCTCTGAAGCCAGGAAAAGATTCACCGAAATATCTGACGCTACGTCCTTGAGCACAGCCAGCGGAATTTCAAGTCCGCTCCCTTCCAGCTTCATGGCCGCAATATCCTGCCACGTTTCAAAGACACGCAAGTCCGAAGAGATGACCTGGATGCGACCATCGGCTCTCTTGCCCAAGATGGTGTAGAAATACTTATTGATCGTGGTGCTGAGCACTGCACCACCGAATTGCTCATAATACGCTGGCAGGTCGGTACCGCCCCCAGCAAAACTAATCCGAACCGGGCTGCGACCGATGAGCATTCTGCAATGCCTCCTCGACGGATGGGAACTGGAAATCAGCGACTGTCTTGTTCACCGGGACTACCTGTTCTGCAGAACCAACTGGCGGGCGGTGGAACATTCGGATAGCCAAGGTCCACGATGTCTGCAGCAACAAGGACAAATCCGTCAGCGGCGATGGTTCGAGCAAGTATTGCAAGTCAAAACGTGTCTTTTCTTCCGACGAGTGCTGCTCGCGCAAACCATGAACCTGCGCCAATCCTGTGATGCCAGGTTTTACGCTCAAACGCTGCTGTTCCCAATCCGAGTAATGGCGTACCCGATCCGGTGATTCCGGCCGAGGTCCGACCAAGGACATATTTCCGCACAGCACGTTAAACAATTGAGGAAGCTCCGTGATACTTAACTGCTGCAGAAACCGTTCGAAGCGAGTCATATCGGTCGCATGGCGGTCGACATTGAGACGTAACATGGCGAACGATTTACCATGCTGCCCGCAGCGCGTTTCCCATCGAAACGCCCTCCCTTTGGTCCAGCGAAGCACGACCGCTACCGCGAGCAAAACCGGAACAGCCACGAAAGACAGCAGCGAGGTGAGTGCCAAATCCGCGATGCGCTTCCACTGAAAGAACACACCAGAGGTTGAGGACTCGCGAAGGCGCAGCAGGGGAAGTCCGCCCAGATCCTGCAGGTCAGGTTTGGAGAGGTACAATTCGTAGGGCTGAGGCACCAAACTCACATTGATCCCTTGCCCTCGACATAGACCTACCAGATTAAGCAGCTCCGGCCAGGAAGGCTTTTGCAATGCGAGGATCAGCTCATCGACGTGCTGGCTACGGAGCAGGTCTACCACTTTGAGTGTGAATAACGTCGTACTCTCGCTGGTTGAGCTTGGCGGCAAACCGAGATTATCAGAAGCATCTTGCGGATATAGAAATCCCACTACCCTGCACAGCATCTCGGGGTGACGTTCGATCTTAGAGGCAAGCTCGCGCGCTACCTGTCCGCTCCCGACGATGACGACGCGACCGACCTTCCCGTCGCGATGCCGGGCCAGGAGAAACAGGCGTGCACCATACCGAATGGCGAGAAAACCCAACAGCAGCAAAATCCCGAAATAGCCGAGGGCCAGGCGCGACACATAGAGCCGGCTAAGGTAGGTGCCCGCCAGCAAAAGGGTCATCAGGAACGAAACCCCTAAGAACAATGTGGACACCATGGCTGGGGAGTGCCAGCCTCCACGGAAACCGTCCAGGCTCATCTTGCTGGAGAGGAGCCCCCAGAGGAGCCACGCCCCAATCAAAAACGGCAGGAAACTATGTACAAAGCCCTCTTGCGGAGTACCCCAACGAAGTCCATATCGGAGCACGTCAGCACACAAAAAAGCTATCACCAACCACAGAAAATCCGCCGCCAGGATCCACTGCGGGAAGCGGTTTTTCTTCATGCATTCACCGTCCTAAGCATAATAAACTATATTATCGAGCTGCCCGTCGTGTAACCAGCGAGGGGTTGTCGCATCTGGTCCGGGAATGGGAAGACCCAGCTGGAGCACGCCGTGATTGGATGCAGTGGATAACTCAAGAGTACAGGTAGTGTTATCAAACCGTGCCCCGCAGCATGGTCGTGCCCAGGCGGCTGGGGCTGGCGAAGCCGGACGCGGTGATCACGCGGGATTTGTGCGGAAGCTCCTGGTCAGTCTCAACTGGACTCCGCCACCGCTACCGAACGCACGCGGGATCGAACCCAGAGCAGATTCAACAGTGGAGGAAGAGACAGTGGCCAGCCATTGGGAAAGTGCGCTCCGCGAGGCCGCTTCATCGACGAAAGCGGCCGATAGCCAGTCAGCGGTTAATCGTCAGAAGAAATGCCACGCCATTTGCGCAGTAAATTAGCCGCACGCCGACGAATGTTGTTTGCGAAAATCATCCACATTCCCCATATCGCAGCCAAGACCGGCATGAGGACTTGAAACAAGGTGCCGCCGCTCGGGTCAGCATAGGCGTAGCACGGGAGCACTGCAAGCAACACGAACACCATGACGATGAGCAAGTGGCCGCCTCGACCCATTATCTCTTTCCTCCAAAATCGCAAACAGGGATGTGTGACGAATATCCCATTCTGCGGTGGGGATGTCAAGAACAGGTAGATAATCTGATACTCCCATTCTCACTGGCTACCCAGGCATCTGTGCTCGATGGCTCCCCCTGCAGCGAGCTCTAGGAGACCGGCGAGAGAAGAATCTGCGCGAAGGGGCATACGCCCGAATCAGGGAAGCCGATCCGACCGTGGTTGGGGGTCGCTGCCCGCTGAAAAACCAGAGGGGGAGTGGTACCCTCCTGATCTAAGCAGCTACCCAGGTTGCGCTTAATAGAGTCAACTCACCTGTCGCCTACGCCTGCAAGTTGTTGATTCTTCGTGGGCAAAAGCTTATACCTGGCCCACGCCTAGACCGTGGCGATGGCGTCTTGACTCCGGCATTGCGATCGCCAGCAGTTCAGCATGTCTTCCACGGTTTTCTGCAAGGAGATTTGGCGGTGCCAGCCAGTCTGGGCCTGAAGTTTGCCTGGGTCGCCATAGATCTCTGCGACTTCCCTCGCCCGAACTTTATCCGGGTCGATCTCGATGGTTATGTCGATGCCGGAAAATGTTTGGAACATTCCAATGATGTCAGAGAGCAGGACCGCGGTACCCGAACAAACGTTGTACACTTCAGAAGTTTTGCCACTCTCAAGTAGCATGCAGTAGGCACGTACCACATCTCTGACGTCAGTGAAGTCGCGTCCCACAGCAATATTGCCGAGGTTAAGCTTCGGAGGGCGCAAGCCCGATTCGATTTCGGCGAACTGTTTGGCGATGGAGGGCAGCACGAAGTTCGACGGCTGGCCACACCCAGTGTGGTTGAAAGGTCTGGCTGTGATGATGCCTCCACTGGTGCGGTCTCGATAGAGGGCCGCCAGCATTTCGGCCATTGCCTTACTTGCAGCATAGGGATTATCGGGCCGAAGCGGGCTCTCCTCGGTCAAGATGCCGGAAGCAGGCGCATACACTTGCGAGGTACTGATGTTCAGGATTCTGGGGGGAACAGGCAGATTCAATGCGGCGTCAAACAGGTTCTGTGCGCCGAAGACGTTGACTTCATAGGTTAGCCGTGGATAGGTCCATGAGAAGTTAACCGCGGTAATGCCCGCCAAATGGTAAATCTGGTCAGGGTTCACTTCGCGTACCACGGACCGAACCCCTTCCGCATCACGGATGTCTACCTCGTGATATTGCACTCCCGGTTCTCCGACCGCGGGACCGCCGGACGCGAGTACAGAAATCTGAGAATCTCGCGATTTGAGGAACCGGACCAGGTGTGCTCCGACAAACCCAGTTCCACCGGTTACGAGAATGCGCAATCGTTCACCCTGTCTCAGTTCATTCCGTCGAAGCGGGAGGTTGATCGATCTCAGTAGGCTCCAGAAAATATCGGTTTCGAAGTGGTTCTGGACAAAAGATCAAGATCGCTGTCAACCATCATTTCGATCATTCGTTCAAAACTGACGTCAGGTTCCCAAACCAGTCGTTCGCGAGCCTTTGAATAGTCTCCACGAAGATGGTAGACGTCGGCTGGTCGCAAAAAATCCTGAGCCACTTCGACGTGGTCCCGGTAATCCAGTCCGATATGTGCGAAGGCAAGTTCGAGCAATTGCTTCACGCTGTGGGCTACACCAGTGGCAACCACGTAATCCTCTGGAACATCCTGCTGTAGCATCAGCCACATGGCACGAACGTAGTCGCCGGCAAAGCCCCAGTCGCGTTCCGCATCCAGATTGCCCATTTTGAGCTTTGGTTGAAGTCCCAGCTTGATCCGGGCAACATTGTAACTTACCTTCCTGGTTACGAACTCAATTCCCCGACGCGGCGACTCGTGGTTAAACAGAATTCCCGAACACGCGAATAGGCCGTAACTCTCGCGGGCGTTCACGGTGATCCAGTGACCGTACAACTTAGCAACTCCATACGGGCTGCGCGGATAGAACCGAGTTGATTCGTTTTGGGGCGATGTCTCCACCATGCCAAACATTTCGCTGGAGGAAGCCTGATAGAAACGTATGGCAGGATTCACTACGCGAATCGCCTCGATCATGCGGGTGACGCCAAGCGCGGTGAACTCGCCCGTCAAGACAGGTTGAGTCCAGGATGTCGGAACGAACGACTGCGCGGCCAGGTTGTAAACCTCATCGGGCTCGGCTTTTCGTAGGGCCGTGATTAGGGAACTCTGGTCTAGAAGATCCCCTGGAATCAGCTCGACTTTGTCCTGCAGGTGGGCAATCCGCTCAAAGTTAATCGTACTGCTGCGTCTTACCAGACCGTAAACGCGGTAATTCTTTTCCAGCAAGAACTCGGCAAGGTAGGAGCCATCCTGGCCGGTTATTCCGGTAATGAGTGCTTTACGTTGCATTTGTCCGCGCTCCGTCTCAAATCCCGGAAATTCTAGCACAGCATCTTTTCCTGACGCGCCGGGACGCTTGGACCAGATGGGCAGGATCGCCCCATTCTACCGGATCGAACTCTTCCCCGGACTGTCTTGTATCCCTCCTGCCAGATTGCCAGCCACCGAGTTATGGCTCGCGATAATGCGGGCCCGATTTTCAACGCGGATGCCGAATGTCTGTGTTTTCCGGTTCTGAGTGTCGGCCGCATGGAGGCGCGTCACGCGACCAGTGATCTCTCCCGAAAACCCGCCAGCAAAGTAAACGCCCTCTCTCTGGCCGACGTTCTGATTCGGGGGCACGTCTGCGCTCCACTGGCCATTATCAAGCGATTCTCCTCCTGTGATTTCCACATAACTGTCCACGTTGTAGGAGTACTTTCCAGTCGGAGCAGAAAAACCAGAGGTTAACATCAGTTGGCCCGCCGATAAGAACGACGCGATCGTATAGATAGCCCCGCCAATGACAATCTTGGTGCCTACTGGCCACACCGCGGAAAACGTCATATTGGCGTCGCCCGGCGTCCAGTCTGCGATGGGCGATCCCCCAGTCACATTCACACGGCCGAGCGCGGGCATGACGAGGATCCCGGTCCCGCCGTTATGGTTTGTGTGCGATTCGCTGATCGAGACCCCTGGCGAGCCGTCGACCTTGATTCCGTCGACCCCGTTGTCGCTCGCGATGCAGTGGCTGATCCTAATCTCACTCGAGTTGCTAACCTCAATTCCGGGCTGGCGATTGCTCGGAGACTTGCCGTTATTGCGCGCCGTGACTTCGGAGAGTCGCACCCGCCTCGAATTGAAAATGTCGAAGCCTTCACCATTATTTGCATTCCTGCCGAGCCCGGGCGTGGCATTGTGGCCCGTGCTGACCGTACCGCGGATGTCGATGTCGCTCGAAGCCGCTCTGCCCGTCGATTCCGTAAGCACCCCGTCACAATTCTTGAGCCCGGTGATTACGCCGCCCTCGAGAGTAGAGTTGCTCGAAGCGGTGAAGCTGACGCCGCCGCATCCGGGAACGGTGGACGCGTCAACGTCTTGAATCGCTGGATCGCTGACCGCAATGAAACTGCTCCTGTTAATACCGATCAACCGGACGCCCAACTCGCCAGCAGGCACGGTAAAGCCTTCGATTCGCGGCGCAATGATCTGGCCGCGCGTGGAGGAGTCAATAAGAATCGGGGATGCGCCTTTGGCGGTAATCGAAACATGGCGAGTGTTCCGGATGCTAAAATTCGATACGGTGTTGAACTCGATGTGGGAGCCGCCTCCTACGAAAGTGACGTCATCGACCTGGATGTCTGAAGTTCCCTGCGAAAAAATCTCTGCCCCGCCCGCTGGAGGCGAAGTCTGACTCGAAGACAGCGTGCAGCCGCGCACCCGCGTATGGCTCTGCTGGGTGATGCTTGCCCTGGAGGTGGAGAGCGTCAACGCAACTTGATCGCCGACGCAAATCAGGTCGTGATTGTACGACAACGACACCGGCTCGGAAACCTCCCCGGACATGGCGACCCGAATTTCTCCTTTCGCTGTGCCCAGCGCTGTGTTGGCTGCGACAATCTTCGCTCCCATATCGCTGCCGGATTGTTGGTCAGCAAAAATGATGCCACCCTGGACTGGCTGTGCCTGGACTCCGCCCGCGGCAATCGAAGAAATGCTTCGTGAGTTCGCCCTTACGATCGGGTTCGAGGCTCGGGGGCGAACGGCTGTTGTCAGGAAAAACAGCCCGACAAAAATCCATCGGTCCGGACGTGCAGTTCTCAATGGTTTTCTTCTCTTTGCCAGCAAGCGCTCTATCGTTAGGATCGGGGAAATCCTAACGTAAGCCGGCAATCGCGACTCCCTCGGTGCAAGCGCCGGGTCGTACCCGGAGTCAGCCGTAGAAAAAGATCCCAGATCCGCTATCCGAGGGTGACATAATCATCCGGCCAGCCGTACCCCTTGTCATGGATGAGGTCGCCCCAGACAGAGCTGATACGCTGCTTCTGGGCTGGCGAGAGTCGGAAACGATTGCGCGTATGATCGGCCACGCTCGCCGCGTGGTGTTCAAGCCGGGACCGCAGTGCCTCGAAACCTTCCAGCTCCAATTCTTCATAGAGCCGCGCCATCTGTCTCACTGGGTCGGCGATTAGCTCTTCGTAGCGCACCCGCGCTATCAATCTCGGATCGATGTGGCGGGCTCCTTCGGCAATTGCATCTTCGTGCAAAACATAGGCCGCCAGGACGAACGCCTCAATCTCGTCAGACGAAACGGCCTCCAGGCTATACAAGTCGAACAGGGTACGCCAGAGCTTCACATTCGAAGCAAAAACCTCATAGGGGTTACGTTCGAGGACTACGTAGCGCGCCCGCGGAAACAGCGACGGGAGCAGGGGCAGTCTGAAACCGTGCGGCGGCGACTTAAGGACAAGAGCTTTGCCCTGCTGCACCGTGAGCAGCCGTATAAAATACTGGAGTGCCTCTATCCAACGATTCAGCTCTTCGTGGGAACGTTGGCGTACATCGAGGAGCGATCGGGCGTTCCGCATCAGAGAAGGGACAATCACCGCTTCGTAAGCAGAGGGTGCGCCGAGGGCGAGCAACGCGAACTCGTCTTCCTGGGGCGAAGCCCAGGAATACTGCATGCTATCCATCGGCCGACGAGTCTGTTCGGACGTGCGCAGACGCGTCCATTTCTCGGTGAGCAGAAAATGCGACGGGTTCATGCAGGCGTATGTGCTGGCAAAGCCGAACTGCGTGTCACAGCAAAATAGCTCATGCAGCAAGGTTGTGCCGGATCGCCAAAACCCCAGCAGGAAAAGTGGCGGAGCCGGGACGGCTGTTGTTATTTTGTCGGCATGGCTAGCATGCTGAATTCGAGCCAGCAGGGAGTTGCTGGCGCCGCCCCGCCAATAGGCAAGTCTTGTCTGCCAATCGAGACAGTCGCTCTTAGCATCAATTTGGTGTACCAGGCGTCGCCAGGCGCCAAGCGATAAGCGCAGCCGTCGAGGCATCTCAGCTCCTGCCGTCTTCACGGGCACCCTCACGGTTTGCGAGGGGACCGTCCATTCACTTCCTGGAGCTTGGCGAACAACACATCGTGCAGGCGCTTGGCAACGTCAGGTTCGGATCCGAACAGGTTATGCTCCTCGAGCTGGTCGGTCTTGTACCGATAAAGCCATTGCTGGTGGCTATCGAGACGAATGACGTACTTAAACTCGTCATCGATAACTGCCAATGTGCCCTTGGAAATGGGGCTGAATACCCGGTCTGGCTCCAAGTTCATGCTAAAGATGTAGCGCTCCGGAAGCGCCTTGCCCTGCAGAGCAGGTCGGAGAGATGTGCCGTCCGTCCAACTCGGTGCTGTCCCGCCCACAAGGTCAAGAATTGTAGGAAGCAGATCGGCTTGTTGAGCAGGTTGTGAGATACGCGCGCCTTGCCGCTGGCCCTCCATGTGTATCAACAATGGAATCTCGATCAGGGTGTTGTAAAGTGGAGGCCCCGCGTGCAGAAACCAATTGTGCTCGAAAGACTCTCCATGATCTGCCGAAACAATCACGATGGCATGGTCTAGACGACCTGTGCGATCCAACCAGTCAAGGTACTCACCCACTGCGGCATCGGCATAAAGCAACAACTCGTCGTAGCGGGCGCGTAATTCGTTGGCCGACGTGCCCGTCGGCAGCGCATAGTTCCGAAGGGACAGGAGATCGTAGGAGGATGTTAGCTTCTGCGTGGATAAGAAGCGTCCGCTGTATGGCGAGGGGGGCAAGTATGGACCATGGGGAGGAAGGATATGGGTCCACACAAACCGCGGTTGCGCGATATCGGGACGTTCGAGTAGGGCGCGGGCCCGAGAAAAAACCGCTTCGGCTGGCGCCGGGTAGCGGTGTGGCCAAAGGATGGCATCGGTATAATCGATCGCTCGGCCCAAGCGCTTGAGCAGAGCACCGTAGAGGGTATATTGCGTGTTGAGGCCGATAAGGTTGGTATAGCGAGACCAGATACCACTGATCCCCAGCGGCGCAGCATATTCCACAGCGTCATAGCTTTCAAACGTTCGATGGCGAAAAGGATCTGCCCATGGGTTTGAATCGATCATCGCGGTGTAATAGCCCCGTTGATGCAAAAGAGCCGCCAAGTTCTCGCCTTTAGCCGCGCCGCGCAGAAATCCGCCCTGTTGAAAAATTCGATGCGACCATGGAAGTTTGCCCGTCTCGATCGAAGTTATACTCGTCCCGGTGAAGTTGGAATTGGCGAAGCAATAGTCAAACGTAAAGCTGCGCTGAGCAAACCGCTCTAAATTGGGCGTGGTGGCGCGGTCGTAGCCATAGAGAGACGCATCTTCGGCCCCCAAGGCGTCCAGGGTAATCAGGTAAATATCGGGCACCTGTGAAACGGTTGCGGCGGTCCCACGGCGCACGTAGCCGTGGAACGGGCGCACGCCTTTGGCCACGAGCACCATCGCAGCAACCAGGATAAGACCGATATGAGCCCAAGCAATCGGCACTAACCGAGTCCGGCAGAATTCCTGGAGGCGAGATAGGCGGACTGCGAAAAGGCCAGCCAGGCAAAAGACAGTCGCCAACACCCAAACGAAGATTCCCGAATGCCACTCCGGAAGAATCTGGGCCTTAATGGCGCCAAAGATGTCTAAGAACAAATACGAAAGCGGAACCGCCAGCCCCAGATACCAGCCCAGCGCACTACCATACGGCTTCGTCGACGGAACAAGATTAGCGAACCGCACGATCAGCAACACAAACAGCCACCACGCCAAGGCCATACCCACCAGAATCATCAGGGCAACGCTGGCGTCCAAAGCAATTTCGCCGTAGGTCATATAGAGGGAGAGGCTGTCAACCTGTTCAATGAAATTGACTTCTCCGCTCAAGCAAGAAAGAGCTACGATGCTTAAGAGGACCAGCCTGATCCGCAATCGGATTTGAGGCGGTTGAGATGCGGTTACGACTTTCGTGTTTGGCGCCGCTGCAATAAGCAGTTCGTCAGTCATGGGGCCCTAATACAAAACTCCTGGGTTCTGACATCTCAGGTTGTGAACAGACAAGTTCCCGACCTCCGCATGGATCAGAAAAATTGCGTTAGAGGTTTCTCCATCGGTAGGAGCCTCCGCCAGCGCAGCTGATTCCAATATTGCCGGTAGCGCAGCATAGCAGCTTCGGAGTGCAATTTCCTCCACTGCCCCAAGCTTTCCGGCAGCCTCCACAGAGTCGATTCATTCTTGAGCAGGTTAAGACAAAGTTTCAGAAAAACAAAATGCACGAGGAGCCCATCCACCGCCGCCAGGCACGAGGGCGGAAAATGCCTGCGGCAAAATGCGTGATGGACCATGCCCCCCGGGGTGTGTCGGTCTACAAGGTCCTCAATTTAGTGTCGCATTTCGTTGAGACGGAATTCATGAGGCAAGACGCTCACGGTGCCGATGGGCGTCGGAGATATTCGTGTTGGGTGGGCGTCGAGCCATCGTGGGTTTGAGGTCACTGCGTTGGCGCGTACCGCGACCAGGGCAGCAGATCCAGCGCCGCGTTTAGAGTGTGCTCGACTTCGCTGAGTTTCAGCAGTCGTGCCACACCCAGAAAAGCCGCACCGCTCATCACGAGCACTGCACAGACAATGCCCAATCGCAGCGGCGTTTTCCCCGAATTAAACGCCGCCTGCAAGGGATAAAGACTTACCCAACTGACCGCCGCCATGCCCAGGGAAGCAAGACCGACCCGGATGGAAAATTGCAGAAGATGGGAATCGATCTTCAGCAGATGACGCCTGAACAAAACAAATATAAGCATTGCCGTGAACAAGTAAAACTGCACGGTACGGCTTGCCGCTAATCCTGCAAGGCCGAAGTGGCTCATAAGGAATAACGCCACCGCTGCATAAAACACCAAGTCGACGCATTCGGCCCATAAAGGGGTAATGGTGTCTTGAATGGCATAGAAACAGGGCAGCAAAATCACAGAGATTGCAACGGGAAGAATCCCCATGCCGTAAAGGCGAAGTACGCGCGACGTCAAAATGGAGTCTTCAAGCCGAAACTCCCCGCGCTCGTACAGAAGTCGGGTCAACGGCAATGCATTCAGGACGGTCCATAGGGTGACCGGCAGAAATATGAATAAGACCAAGCGAAACATGCGTGAGACCTGGCGGCCAAGGTCACCCCGATTTTCGCGCAAAGATTCTCGTGCAAACTGCGGATAAGCCACAATGGCCAAGGGAGCTGCGAGGAAGTTTGATGGCACTGTGAACAGACGTGTTGCATAAGTGACCGTCGACACCGCTCCGGCCGAAAGCCGGGAAGCCAGGTTACGTTCGAAAAGCAACGATACATTTGCAATTACCAGATATAAGAGCAACGGACCGCCTAGTCGCAAGAACTTGCCAATCGCAGGGTGCCGAAGGCTCAAGATCGGGCGGTATCGAATGCCGAGAGAGACGATGGCGGGTATGAGGAGCAGCAACTGGAGCAAGAAACCGACGGCGGTGGCTATCCCTACGAGATAAATGGCTCGGTTTCCGCGAGCGAAAAGGGCGGCTATCACAACCGTGGCACTGGACAATGCAGGTGCAATCGCGGGCAAAGCAAACTTGTGGAATGCGTTCAGTGCCGCGGTAAGAATTCCCGCCAGTGCAACGAAGAGGATTGCGGGAAAAATAATGTAGATCAGGCGCAACGTGACTTCAGTGGTCGCGGGGCTAAAACCGGGGAACAGCGGGGACAGCCACTTGGAGGCCGTGATCACGGCACAACCCACGATTGCCGTCAGAAAAAGCAGAACCAGGTTTGTGACTACACTGAATGTCTCCGAGAGCCTGCCGCTGCGGTCATCTGCATCCTGCAAGAGAATCGGAATGAAAACCGGCGACAACATGCCGGCAATCAGCACCATGTAGACCATCGTGGGAATAAAAACGGCTGCAAAATACGCGTCCATGGTTGTGGAGAGACCAAATCGCGCAGCCAGCGCTGCCTCGCGAAGATAGCCAGATCCGGAGACAATTACCATGAGCACGCTGACGATGCTTACGTTGCGCCCGGGACGAACAGGCAGAGACGGAGACGCGTCGTTCGCTACTAACTGTTTTGTCACGCGACCTTTCCGCAGCTGGAACTCTTCTCTGCCATAAGCAACGGGGTGGGCTTTCCAAAATATTGCCGCAGAAGCGTTCGTAGCAGAAAAAATCCCGGCATATTCCGTCCCCCCACCAGCCACTGACTCCGTAGAAATTTTCCCGCCATGCGTATCCGGAAACCTCTTTCCTCCGAGCGTCCTGGGACGCTAAGTTCTCTTTCTTGACATAATGGCAGAGGTTTTTCGGGATGATCAATCCCAAAGGACTTCTATACCGGCAGCTGAGACAAGTTCGAGAAACAATCCGCGCCCGCCAGCGATCGCCAAGCCCAGGCGCGGAATTCCGCAAAAAAACTCGACGACCGACTCCTGCATGCGACGAACCGCTCTTCGCTGCCGCCAACCCCGCATAAACTGATCGGATTCACTGAAGTCGGTGGTGCCAGAAAACTACACCGCTGCTGCGATCTGCAATTTGCAAAACTGCAGACCCACGTTCAACGTCGTGCGGCAGTGATAGTATGATGAAAAAGTACTCCACGGTAACCGCGATAACGGCGCGGATCCAGATGAAAGAACGCCTCGAGCGCTGCAAGATCTGCGGTGGTAGCGCGCTCGGGGTAGTCGAGGCAGATTGCAACCTGATGCGGTGCCGGGCCGGGCGGCTACGCTTCCGATAATCCCAGACCCGTCCTGGAGGAGATGATCAGATTCTACTCTCGGTCTAGCCGATACAATTCGTGGCTCACCCAACTGCGGGCGCGAAATCGGCTGTGGAAACGAAGGCCGAGATATTGCTGCTCCCAAAGATGTCTGCTTCTGCGTCCGACGAGGGAACCGGAGTCGGGCAGTGCCCTTCTTTTCTTCGTACACCGAAGCTTACGGCGCGGAGGCGTCGAGGACTGCTCTCCAGGCAGCAGCTTAACTTATTACAGGGCACAATTGAACTCTACGTGCATGGTAGGGTCTTTGACAACCTTACGCTTTTCCACGTCTTAGAGCATGTGGCCTACCCGGGATCGCTGCTGAACACCTCAGCAGGCAAAAAGCTGACATCGATTGCTATTGCTCTTACTATTGCTCTCTGTTGTTTCTGCACATGTTCAAATTGAATCTTTACGATACGATGTTAGCGATCGCCCGCAAAACACCCGGCAACTCTAATACTCAGATTGTGGACGGCCAGTGATCGAATGCGCGTGCTAAAAGTTGCCTGGGACAATTGTCTCGCCGGACGGGACAAGGCAGGAACCGGTGTCTATGCTGCGCGCCTATTGGAACAGTTTGCGAACAGATCAGACCTGCAGATAGAAATTTTAAATGGATGGACTCATTCGCGGCGTGGCAACCGTGCAACCGCAGCGCTTCGGACCGCCGGGGATTTGTTCTGGACTCATGCTGGTTTGCCGACCCTTTTGTGGAAACGAGGTTCAGACCTGCTGCATGCGCCCGCCTTCATTGCACCGGTTGTCTCCCCCTGTCCCGTCGTGACAACCATTCACGATATTACATATCTGCTTTATCCCTCGCACTTTTCCCGCTGGTGGACGACATACTTGAAGTTCGTGATGCCACCTGCGGTGAGATCCGCAGCCGCCATTATTTGCGGCTCTGAGAACTCAAAACGCGATATCGTCAAGGCCTATGGCATTGGGTGCGACAAAGTTCGCGTGGTTCCATACGGAGTGGACCATCAACGGTTCCACCCGGGGGCAAGGCTTGACCATCACTGGGCACAGGCACTGGGTATACGGGATGGCTATGTCCTTCACGTGGGCACCTTTTCTTACCGGAAGAACATTCCGACTTTGCTCCGTGCCGTCGCCCATCTGCGTGCCGGCGGAAAGTGGGGCAACCGCCAATTGATTTTGGCAGGGTCACAGAATCTCTCGATAAAGGGAGGACACGAGGTCTTCGAAACGATTCGGGAATTGGACTTGAGCGCCACCGTCGTGTTGACTGGACACTTGCCAGATGAGCACGTCCCAGGTTTGTATGCTCACGCCAGCATGCTGGTGATGCCTTCTTTGTATGAAGGCTTTGGGTTCCCAGTGCTCGAAGCTATGGCCGTAGGAACCCCGGTCGTCTGCAGCGACACCTCCAGCCTCCCCGAGGTCGCCGGTGACGCTGCGATATTGTTCCCTCCTCACGACGACCATGCCCTGGCCGGTGCCATCGAGAATCTGATACAAAACCGTCGGATCGTAGAGCAACTCCGCGGCAAAGGCTTTGCACAGGCCCGTAAGTTCAGTTGGCAACGCACCGCGGAGCACACCATCGGGATTTATCGAGACGTTGCAAAGTCCTAATTCCCTTACGACAAGTAGAGCGTCTGGCCAAACCCCGCGGCAGTCTCTACAGCCACCAATGACGAGCGACTACTCCGCCACTAGAGCAAGCGTGGCATTGTGACTCAACATGGTCGAGCCTGAGGAACTGCCAGTCACTGTCAGCGTATAGGCGCCTGCCGGGTTTCCGTCGCCGCTGCCGCCGTTAGGTCCTCGCCAACCGCTGATCTGGGAACGCCTGAGGCTCGAACCCCGGCGGTCACTTGGGCCCTCCTCACGAAGGTCGTAGGTGGCGGAGCCCCGTTCCATTTCACTACCGATCCAGAGACAAAATTGGCGCCGTTGATCGTGAGGGTAAAGCCACTGATGCCAGGCGAGGCCGCGGTTGGAACCAACGGCTAATCAATGAAAGGAACGGGACGTCTGCGTCAGCGCCGCTGGGATGGCTAGATGTAGGAATATCCAAACCAGGCCAACGGACTTCATGCTGCTCTCCAAGTTATTTTCTACCGAGGGACCGGGGGCTACTATACCTTCACTGCCGGGTCAATGGGGCTTGCAGATCCCGATAACAAAACCGCCGGGCTGTCGCGGTCGATGACTTCCTGGCAGACTCGGCTGATCTGGTCG
>Ga0302325_10016777_pt1 | contig 15499 bp, 9 predicted proteins | sample Palsa_T0_2_FD_201948 | JGI IMG/M metagenome (GOLD analysis project Ga0302325, IMG submission 201948) | Peat permafrost microbial communities from Stordalen Mire near Abisko, Sweden - Palsa_T0_2 | ecosystem: Environmental > Terrestrial > Soil > Palsa > Peat permafrost | place: Sweden: Abisko...
CGCTTCGTGGGGGGAGTTTTCTCGATCGACGATCGCGATGTTCTTTCCGGCTCCATCGTAAAATGCGACGAAAAGAATGTTGCGGGCCTTGAGCAACTCGTGGCCCATGGATCGAAGCGAGCCGGCATCCCCCGCGGCCAACGCGGGCCTTGCGGCCATCGACAGAGTCACGGCCGTCTGGCGAGCCTGTTCACCTAGAATATTTGTTACCTGGGGGTCGATCCGGGATGCCCAGAGCCAGCAGGTCGATCCGAGCGCCGCCGCCAGCAGCGCGACGACGGCGATGACAATTTTCCCCTCGAGACCAACCCAACTTGAAAGGCGCAGAGGCCAGGCGCGCGGCCCCTCCAGGGCCGAAGGGTCGGGTTCCGGCCCGGTCGGATCGGGATGATCGGTCTGATTTGGCACTGGCAACTTTATTCGCCGCCGGCATCGGCAAGTGAACTCGCATCGGTATCATCGTCACGAAATTGAAGATGGTTAAGATGAGAGGCCATCGGCTGGCGGATGTACGGTTAAATGACGTACGGTTTGGCCGCGCTCAGCGCTCGCTATAAGCTGGTCTGTGGGGTGAAGGTTTTGTCGGTGTTTTGAGGGAAGCAGGGTCTTTTGTTAGAAAAATTAAATTCAGTATCATCGCGCGTCGCGGGAAGCATTACTATCTGTTTTTTGCGGCACCGGTCCCCCGTTTGATTTCCCTGCCCCACTGATTCCCGTCGATCGACACAGCCAAATTCCTCATAATTAACTTGACATTAACTTGGATCGAAGTAGATTAAGTAAGCGGTTACCAAATTGTGACTTTGGGGTCGTAATTTGCGTCAATAGCATGAATGGCTGCACCAGTCCTTCATAGGCGGAAAGCATTTTGAGGAGAGGCGAGGCTCCCTTGGTAAGTGCGCGCTTCCGGCGGCAACTTTATTTGGCGTAATGACCTTCGCCTTGCAGGTCATGTTCGCACGTTGAAACGTTTTAAGTAAACGATTACTGGAAATGCCGTTATGGGAATCGCAAGGTTATTTAAATGCTCGTGGTATCGAGATGAAGTACGTATGACGGTGCATACGTTTTGTGTCACTAATCAAAGCAATCGAATGGAACACTTCATGCGCCGGTTTTTCGCTTCGTATATCGTTTGTATTGTGGGCCTTTTTGGTTCCGCGACGGCAGTTTGGGGGCAAACGTCGATCACTGGCGGAAACTTAGCCTACAAATCTCTGGGAACTCAAAGCACGACCTTAAGCGCGACCGGGTACCTCGGCACCTATCTGACCGTGCCGGCTGGCGGCGCGACGGTCAATTTTGATGTAAATGCAGATGCCTCCGCCGCCGGTTCTCCTGGCCATATGGAACTGGTGGTCGACAATTCAACCTTTAATTTCAACGTCTCCGGGACTTCGGCGGCGAATTACGACTCGTCGAACGTCACACTGCCCGCAGGCACTTATTTCGTTCGTGCCGAGCGTGATTATGACAATGGGGTCAATCAATCCTTTGCCATCAACAATCTTAGCGTCAGCACGGTCAGCGGCTCCAGCGCGACGTTTGCAAATGATGCCGGCTATACCACAGCGGCGGCCACCGACGCGACGAACGCCGCCAATACCTACATCGATAATTACCGTGAAGGTTCGATGAACCTCACTATTAACGGCGTTGCGCCCGGCACGCCGGTCGAGATCAAGGAAATAAACTCCGCATTCAAGTGGGGTACGGCTGTGGCAGACAACCTTAGTACCAACCTTACACCGGGATCCACGTATGAGAAGGATCTCCTGGCGAACTTCAACAGCGTCGAGCCGGAAAATGCCGGCAAATGGGATGAGAGTGAAACTACGTCACAACTGGATAATCTCGATACGTTGTTGACCTTCGCACAGCAAAACAATCTCCGCGTCCGCATGCACAACATGGTTTGGGGAACTCAGCAACCCACGGATGTTAACACCGATTTCACCAACGCGCAGAGCAGCAATCCGACGACGGCCGCCGCCGGGAAAGCAGCAATCACTACCGCGATCACCAATCGCATCGCCGGCTATGTCAGCGGCACCAACAGTCAGATCGGCGGCATTCGCGCAACGCAGTATGCCGAGATGGATGTGTACAATGAAAGTTACAACACCGGCGCTAACGCTTCGGCGTCCACCGGCGACAACTACTGGCAGGTGATGGGCGGGGGCACCGCCGCCGGCGGAGCGGCATGGACGGCAAGTCTTTATAATCAGGTCCAGTCTGCCGTCACCGCTGCCGGAGCCACCACCAAGCTATTCACCAACGATTACAACATTCTGAACAATAGTTCCGATCAATACGGACAAACTTACTCGCAGCATGTGGAATCCATTCGCAACGGCAACGGCCCGAACACCGGCGCTGTCTCGGGCATCGGTACCGAATGGTACAACACTCCCGGCGTCGGAACCGACGGCAGCGAAGTGGATCCCGCCCGCTCATACGCCACTTGGCAGAACCTCTCGGCACAGGGTCTTCCGCTTGAGGTCACCGAATTTGGCGAAACCGGTTCCCCCAGTTCCACTACCGCGACATCGCTGACCACCGCGATGACCCTGGCTTTTGGCATGCCGGGCATGACCGGGTTTACCCTTTGGGGAATGTGGAATGAAGGCGCCAACCAGTACACAGGATCAAGCGGTTCAGTTCTTTTCAATAACAACTTCTCCATCACCGCCAATGGGACCGCTTACGAGGCTTTGCAAAAGTACTGGAACACGGAGGATGACACCGTCGTGAACGCTAACGGCACCGTAACTCTGCCGAGCACAATGAACGCTGACGGCACCATGACTGCGACGGACACTGCGTTCTACGGCAATTATGAAGCCATCATCAACGGCCAGGACTACGATTTTACGTTTAATCCGGGAACGAATAGTTACGTAGTATCGGTCCCGGTCCCGGAACCCACCAGTCTTGGTGCGGCAGCGGTAGGTTTCCTGTTCATGTTAAAGCGTCCCTCAAAACGGTCGCGCGACCTGTGCTACACGGGCAGCAGGGAGAGATGACATGCGAAAGAATAAAATGATTCGTCGCTCGGTAAAAATGTTTGGCTTCGCGGTTATCGCTCTGCTGCCATTGCGGCTGGAGGCGGCGGTCTTCACATGGGATGCCGGCACATCCGGCGGGAACGGTTCGCACCCGACCTCCCCACAGGACGGCTATGGCACATGGAGCACGGCAAATTCCAACTGGTCATCGGGCTCCGCTGATGCGGTCTGGACGAGTTCGACCAGCAATAGCGCTACCATCGGCAGCAACAACAATGTCGTATCCGGCGTCCAGGACATCACGATGGGAGGGGCGATCACTCTTGGTAATATCACCTTCGGCGCGGTAAATAGTGGCTCGTACGACATTATCGGAACGAGCGCCAATACGCTTGGGATGACCGGCAGCACGCCGACCGTAACCGTCAACTCCAGTGTGACCGCCGAGATCGATGCTGCTATTGCCGTCACCGGCAGCCAGCCTGATTTAACTGTTAACGGAGCCGGGACTTTGGACATGAATCCCACCGTCGAGGGCGGCAATTATCATGGCATAATTTTAGGAGGCACGTCGAATGTCGTTTTGCTCAGTGCCGCAGCCGTTCCTATTGCGATACCTAACAATAACAGCGCGGCGAACTTTGATGGCGGCACACTGACCTTTGCGGCCACACCGTCCACGGACGTTTCGGGTCGGTTTACCACCACCGGCAGCAGTGCGGAGAACATCGGAGTGACCAGCGGCGCGGTTGTGACGTTCGGCACCCCGCTCGGCGGCTCGGGCGGTCTGAACGTATCCGGCAGCGGAAGCGGGAGCACGCTGAAGTTAACTGAGTCCAGTGGAAGCCAGGTAGCTTTCAGCGGGTCCGGTGGCGTGAATGTCAACGGCGGCACCCTCTACCTTACAGGCAATAACAATAACGAGGTGGGATCGAATGCGGTCACGGTCGGCGCCAATGGCGTCCTGAGCAGCGACTCAACCAAGTTTGTAACAACTGGCGCCACAATCGTGAACGGCAAGATCACTGGTGGAAGTGGCGCTCTCTCTGGCAACACCTACGGCAACATGCATCTCTCCGCCACGACTTTCGGCGCCACCGGCGGCTATGTCTGGAAATTGAACACCGCGCCGACTACGGCTTATCACAGCGGCTCGATAGTCAATTCGGTCATGACTGGTGGAAGTCTGAACGGCAACAGCCTCACCAATTTTGACACGTTGTTCATGTCAAGTCTGACGGATACAGCCAGTGGATTCTCGATCAGTTTGGTCCCCACAGTAGGCGGTGGCACGGCCCTGGCTTCCGGCACCTACGAATTCGCCATTGCAAATACGGCCAGCGGCACCTTCAACACAGCGAACTTCAGTTACAGCGGCTTTACGCTGGCGGATGTTGCGGATTCCAGCCTGTCCGCTGCCAACAACGGCGGAGTGAACAGTGAACTGGACGGCGGTACGGGTCAAGACCTTGTTCTGATCTACAATGACAACGTACCTGAGCCGATGGGCAGCAGTTTGCTTATTGGAACGGCGCTCTTGCCGCTAATGTTCGGCCGGCGTTGCAGAAAGCTTGTTGCGTGAACGCCGCCTGACGAAGTCAGCTCGCGGGTCGTTCCGAGCAATTCATCTCAAAGCCAGTTCAACAGGATAATGGGCAAGAATGTCCATTCCACAAAATAATTGGCGCGGTTAACGCCACTTGCTGCGATCCTCATGATCGCTATACTTTCCCACCCCGGTCGGCATGCCTCAGAACCATGCTGGTTGGAAGATCGCGCATAAGCCGTCCGCCATTGCGGACGCGGCGCATGTTTTGAGACGGGTTTTTGTCGCCCGTAGAAAGTGAATTCCCATGGGCCGATATACCGGTCCGAAGCTGAAGCTGTCACGTCGAGTAGGCGTTCCTATCGCGGATATTCCCAAGCATACAGCCCGTGGTGAGCTGGAATTGCCGGGAATGCACGGATATCGGGGTCGCCGTAATACGGAATATGGCGTTCGCCTCTGCGAAAAACAAAAGCTGCGATATTACTATGGGATGTATGAGAAGCAGTTCCGCCGCTTTCTCGATATCGCAAAAAAATCCAAGGGGAACACGGCCAATACGCTGATGCAGATTCTGGAGAGCCGATTGGACAATGTTCTGCGCCGGCTGGGCGTTGGGCGCACCATCTGGTCTACTCGGCAGATCGTCGCTCATGGACATGTCATCGTGAACGGAAGGAAGACCGACATCGCCAGCTTTCTGGTGAAGCCGGGTCAAACCATTACCTTCAAGGAAGGTATTCACAAACATCTTCGGGAAAACATGGAACAGAACGCGGGCCATCAGGTTCCCAACTGGCTTGAATGGAATCCGGCGCAGCTCACGGCGACGATCAAGGCGATGCCGGTGCTGGAAGATGTGCCGTTTGAGGTAAATTTGAATCTGATCATCGAATTCTACCGCTGAATTCGGGCGTTTTTCGCATCGATCGGCGTATTCATGGGTAACGATCCGCGATTTCCGTTGCCGCCCTTTGCCGGGCAGGTCGATCAGCCGCGCGCGGCGGTTGTGGTGTCCTCGGCGGCGGTTTTCCGCCGCGATCTTTTGGCCGCCACGCCGCGGGTGTTCGTCACCCAATGGATCGTCGCCGCCAATGTCGCGGTTTTTGCGGTGATGGTTTTCCATGGCGGGGGATTTTTCGAACCCACGTCGCAACAGTTGCTTCGATTTGGGGCCGGATATGGTCCGCTGACGACGCACGGACAGCCGTGGCGGCTCTTTACGGAAATGTTCGTCCATTTCGGGATCATCCATATTGGGATGAACATGTTTGTGCTGTGGCAAGGGGGTCCGCTTATCGAACGGCTCTTCGGGAATTTCCCGTACCTGGTGATTTATATCTTTTCCGGATTGACCGGGAGCTTTCTCAGTTTGCATGCGCACCCAAACTCAATCGCGGCGGGCGCTTCGGGCGCGGTGTTTGGAGTGTACGGCGCGCTGCTGGGTTTCCTGGCAGTTCAGCGCGTCGCCATTCCGCCAGACCTGTTGAATGCATTGTTCAAATCAGCCGGGCTGTTCGTTCTCTACAATTTGGTGTTCGGCTTTGTGCTGCGGAATGTGATTGACATCTACGCCCATGGCGGGGGCTTGGTCGGTGGGCTGGTGCTGGGCGCTCTGCTGAGCCGCAAACTGGTCCGCAATGCGAACCTGCTTCGGGCGGTGGTTGCGGCCATTATCAGCGCCGGATTGGTCGTCTATTTATGTGGTCATCTCCGCCCCATTCGGTTTCCCGGAACGGATCAGAGCAGACTGAACCACTTCATCCCCCGCTCCTAGCTCCATTTTCAGGGCCGAACCCATTTCGTTATAGGGCGTAGTATTCCTAAGTCATGTGGTTTCCCAATCTTGCCCATTTTCCGGATATTCAGTTATATCACGTCGTTCAAGTTGCAAAATCCTCTGGACGATGTTCAAATAGCGAAGATGGATAAACAGGCTAAATGATGAAACCTGTAACGTCTTCACCGAGTTTAACAGTTTGTTTGCGAGGTTATCATGAAGACAGTCTTTACCACGGGGGAAGCGGCGGAGATCTGCAAGGTATCGCAGCAGACGATCATCCGATGTTTCGACAGTGGGCGACTCCGGGGTTTTCGCGTGCCCGGCAGCCGATTCCGTCGCATTCCGCGCGACGCTCTGATTGCTTTCATGAAGGACAACGGCATTCCGCCGGATGCGCTGGATAACGGCAAGCTCAAAGTCCTGGTCGTGGATGACGATCCGGAGATCGTCGAATTGTTCGTCGATGTTCTGGAGCGGGACGGCCGATTCGAGGTCAAAACCGCCAACACGGGTTATGACGCGGGCATCCTCACCAAAGAGTTCATGCCGGACCTGATCATTCTGGATTACATGCTTCCGGACATCAACGGGAACGTTGTTTGCCAGACGATTCGGAAGAATCCCAATTTCGAGCACATGAAGATCGTGATTGTCTCGGGCGTTGTGAATCAGGATGAGATCAATGACCTGCTGAAATCCGGCGCTGACGATTTCGTCAAGAAGCCGTTCAACATCGAGAAGCTCATTGAGCGGATCGGTGAAATGCTGGTCGCTTGAGAGCGCCCGACGACGGCGCGGCTGAATTTTTGATCGCTCGCAATTTACAATATCATTCGCGTGCATTCCCCGGAACATCTTCAGCCCAGGCGAATCGAGCTGATTCTACAACAGCTGGAGGAGCTTCCGACCCTTCCGGGGGTGGCGGCGCGGGTGCTGCAGGTCACCGCGGATGAAGAGTCATCCATCGCGGAGATCGTCGCGCTCATCAGCAGCGATGCGGCGCTGACGACTCGAATTCTTCAGCTTGTTCATCGGGCCGACGCGGGGGTTCACGTCGAGGCGGTGACGCTGGAGCGGGCGGTGGTTCTTCTGGGCTTTGAGGCGCTTCGCAGCGCTGTCCTGGCGGTATCGGTCTTCGAGACTTTCAGCGGATCGGGGCAGAATCAGGTCCACTTTTCCCGAGCGGAGTTCTGGAAGCATTCGCTGGCCACGGCATGCTGTGCCGAGCTTTTGGGCGAGGCGATCGAGGCGACACAGGGGCGCGAGGCGGGATTTCGGCCTTCCGAAGCGTTTGTATGCGGATTGCTGCATGATCTGGGCAAAATCGCGTTGGATGCGATCCTGCCCAAAAGCTTCGCCCGGGTTGTGGAAGCTGCGGATTTGCTCCGGGGGAATATCGCTGATATCGAACGGACGGTGATCGGCGTGGATCACATGGTCATCGGCAAACGACTGGCCGAGCGATGGGAGCTTCCGCAGATTATCCGGGAAACCATTTGGCTTCATGGGCAGCTTCCCGAGGCACTTCCCGATTCCGTCAAGTTTCCCCGGATGATTAATTTGGTGACGCTGGCGGACATGCTGGTTCGCCAGCAGCATCTTGGGTACAGCGGGAATTATTCGTTCCCGATCAGCCAGGATCGGCTTGAGGCGGTCATCGGCCTTTCGGCGCAGAGCGTCGAAAGCGTCATGACGAGGCTCGTGGATCGAATTGAATGCCGGGCCCGCGCCCTGCAGCTCGGGCAGACGAGCACGCAGGAGCTGTATCAGCAGGCGCTCATGCGTGCCAATCAGGAACTGGGGCGCGTCAGCAACCAACTGGCAGTCCGGAACCGGCGGCTTGCGGTGCGGGCGCAGTTTTTCGATGCGCTCAGCGCATTTCAGGGCGAGCTTCGTCCGGAAGCCGTGCCGCAAGCGGTGCTGCGCGCGATCGGGCAGACGGCCGTGGGCGTTTTGGGCGTGCGCTGCGTCGCGGCGTTTTCACTCATGCCGGGGCAGGAGTTCGCCGAGGTTCTGCTCTTTGACGAGGATGGGGATATGTTCGAATCGTCGCTGGTGGATTGTCTTAAGCGGCCACCGGATTCGGAAAGGGGCGATGGGCCGGTTATGCACGCGGGGGATGAATTGGACTGGCTTCTGTCGGCGATTTCTCCCCGGCTGGTGGGCGATCAGCGATTCTGGATCCGCCTCCATGCTGAAGGAAGCTGCATTGGAGGGGTGGTCTGGGGCGCGCTCACCGGCGAGGGCCAGCGTCTGGGAGCGCAGGCGCAGGAATTGAACGCGATGTCCAGCGGATGGGCGCTGGCGCTCAGGACGGCGCAGATCCGTGATGAAGCTCGCGCACTGGCGGAGCAATTGGCGGAGACGAATCGGCGGCTTCAGTCGGCTCAGAATGAAATCATTCATTCCCGAATGATGACCAGCGTGGGCGAAATGGCGGGGGGTGCGGCACATGAGATGAACAATCCGCTGGCCGTAATCAGCGGGAGATCACAGTTGCTGGCGGCTCAATTAGCGGACCCCAAGCAGAAAGCGATGGCGCATCTGATCTACGATCAGAGCCATCGTCTCAGTGAGATCATTTCCGAACTGATGGATTTCGCCAAGCCGGTACCGCCGCGGATCGAGGAGTCGGACCTTGCGGACCTCGTCGCCCGGGCGCTGCACGATGCCAAGCAGGAAGCCGATCCAGCCGATAGGACCATTGAGGTGACGATGGGCGACATACCAATGGTGATGGTCGATCCGAAGCAGGTGGCGGCCGCTTTGTCGGAGGTATTGAACAATGCGATTGCCGCCACCGATCCCGTGAGCGGGAATGTGTCGATTCACGCGGCGTACGACCCGTATTCGTCGCGGGTGGCGCTGACCATTTCGGACAACGGATGCGGAATGGACCAGGAGACGCTCAAACGGGCGTTCGATCCATTTTTCAGCTCCAAGCCCGCGGGAAGGCGGCGGGGATTGGGTTTGCCCAAAGCGCTGCGGTGGGTGGAAGCCAGCGGCGGCTCGATGCGGTTGGAAAGCCGGCCGGAACAGGGGACCAGAACCTTGATCCTGCTGCCGGCCGTCGGGGGAAATCCTAGCGGGGACCAGCAGATCAAGAACCACGCGGCGCAATGAGAAGCATGATTGAGTGAGATTTTTTCGGGAGCCAGAATGACCCCAGTTCGACAACCACCTCCAACGGAGCAATCCGCTTCGCCGCGCGTGCTCATCGTCGATGATGAGTTTGACGTGGTGGATTTTGTCAGCGACGTGCTGGGGCGCAATGTCGATTGCCGGTTGACCTCGGCCGCGAACATCGCGGAGGCGGGACGGGTCATCGAAACCAAGGGCGTCGATCTGCTGATCGTCGATTTGAACCTGCCGGACGGGGATGGTGCGGAGCTGGTGGCGAAGCTGCGGAAGCAGCACCCGCTGGCGAGCGCGATCGTGGTCACGGGCGCCCCGAGCGTGGCGACGGCGGTGTCGGCGCTGCGGCACGGGGCGGTCGATTTTCTCACCAAGCCGTTCACCGTCGATGAATTTCTCCGTTGCGTTCGCACCGCGCTGCATCGAAACGCCCAGCACACCAAGAGCGAGAGCCGCATTGAACGGCTTCGCATGGCGGTTCGCAAGCTCAATGACGCCCGCAGGCTGGTGACCCGCAAGGTCGATCTGCTCTGCAACGATCTGGTCGCGGCGTATGGGGATCTTTCCCGGCAACTCGACCTGGTGCGGATGACCGAATCGTTCCGCGGAGTGGTTATTTCCTCGGACGATCTGGAGCAAATGCTTTGCCATGCGATGGATTGGATTTTGCGGCAGATCGGATACTCGAATGTGGCAATCTGGCTGGCGGGGCCTGATCCGGACTTCCAACTCGGGGCGTATATGAAATACACAATTTCCGGCGAGCCTGCGCTCACGGAAGCCATGCGCCAGGGCCTGCTGCAGGTTCTTCGCCGTGATGGAATGATCCATCTCAGCGCCGGTGACGCGGCAAAAATCCTCACCGCGGATGAATTGCGGCATCTGCGCAACCAGACGATCCTGGGAATTCACTGCACCTATCTGGGCGAATCGCTGGCGGGAATCGTGCTGTTCCGCGACGGCTCCAAGCCTTTCAGCGAGGATGATGCGGCGACGTTGCGGGCGATCGCGCCGGTCTTTGCCATCACGCTGGCGACGCTGGTTCGCTCGGAAGCGGAGGATGAAGGCGATTCCGACGAAGGGGAAGGGTCCGACGGCCCGCTGATGGATGAGCCGGATGACTCGCCACGGCGCAAGAAAAAAGACGAGTCTGACTGGTGGAAGCGCGGGGAACCGCCGCCGTTTTAATGGACAAATCCGCGGGCTGCGGTCAAGTAAAAAATGAAGAAAAATCAGCTGATTATTCAGGTGATTTTTTTAGTTCCTAAAAACCAAATCCGAACGAAATCTTTCATTGCGGGCGATAAGCCGCGCCGATAATATCCTCAACGTACGGATGTTTCTGCCTCGGTAGGTGATTGGAGAGCATTATTGGTTAAACCTATAATCAACCCCTGGGGATAGCCGCCGACGCCAGGAACGCCCGCGCTCGACTGATTGAGAATATTGGTCGGGACCAACAGATGGGAAGCCGGCCGCGCCGGACAACGGGAGAACCCTCCCGCATCGGTCAATCACCCACCTTATTAACAGGGTTTGATCAACCGCTCTCACACGACTTTGGTGGATCTCCCGTACTACTGCTTGCGTAGAATTTGTCTCGCGTTTTGTCAGACCGTTGCGTCGATGGCCGTTCCAGGCTGTTGACGGCATCGGACACCGCTATTCTTCACTCGAATCATGCAACTTTTGCCGCCCGCCAAGCGTCTATACTGATGGAGTGAATGGATTTAGTGTCATATTGCCGATGGACCAATTCGATCGAACGCCTTAAAATGTGTGATGGAAGGCGTCAGGTGAACAAAATGAATTCGAAGCGAGCCTATCTTGTGCTGATTGCGGCGGTTGCCGGCGCGCCATTTTTGGCCACGCCCGCCTCGGCTCAAATTCGAGTGGACACTGCGGGCCACGCTCTGGATGCGAATCCGCAGATCGGAAGCGGAGGATACAATTCGCCCAATCCCAATGTGCCGCTTTGGACTCAGTACCAAAATGCGCTGGCGACCAACAACGATGCCGGAGCGTATGGATTTCGGGGGCGATCGTTCAACGGCGTTAATATGGGAGTCGGATATACCGACCCATTCGCTTTCCGCGGGCTTCTGGCGGGGCAGGGTGTGGACCAATTCATATCCGCGTCAACGGGTGTGCCGACCATGGCTGATCCCACGGCGTCCTCCGGCAATTACGCGGCCCCACCGAATCCATCGGGTTTGTATTACGGTTCGTCGAACCATGTCAATGCGCCGCCCGGATTCCAGCCGGCCCCGGATCAGCTCGGATATGTTCCCCAGCAAACCCAGGTGCAGTCGAGTCAGGATTCGCGCCTGGGCACAATTGATTACAGCGGCTCGGGGCAGGTTATTCCCAAGCCGTACGAAATGATTCTTCCGGGTCCGGTCGATCCCACCGCCAATCCAGCGACGCAAGCTCAACAGATGCTGGCGGCGAATCCTATTTTTGGGGTCGTCAACTGGAGCATGACTCCAGTGGGACAGCAGACCGGCGGGCAAACCGGGAGTCAAACTGCCTCGATTTTCGGCCAAACGCCGCTGCAACAGGGGATCGCCCCGCAAGTGGCGCAAGGGTTAACAGTGGAGCAGGTGAGAGACTTGCGTCAGCAGCTGAACAACGATCGTCTCAACGTTTCCCCCAATCAGACAAATTCCCAGAACGGCGGTGCTAAGCCGCCTTCTCCGACGAGTGCGGGAATTGCCAATTCTTCCTCGGATCAGTCGTTGTCCGCATTGAATTCCGGATCGTCGCAACTGAACGGGGCCAATTTATCGCCGGCGCCTGGAGGGTTTGCGACGGGCCAGTCCACCCGGCAATACCCGGACATCAATTTGCCGCCGCCGAGCCAACAAAGCGCCCAATATGCGAAGCTGCGGCAAAGCATTCAAGAGTACAATTCAACGCATTGGATGACCGACGAACAGGCGAATCAGAAGTTCCAGCAGATTCTTCGCCTTCGTGAGCAGGCAAGTGTCGCGGCGGAGAACGGCGGCGACGTGCTGACCGGCTCTGGAACGAGCGGGGAAGCCAATCCGCCCGGTGTTCCAAGCCCTGAACAACCGGTTTCGCCCATTCCCGGGCCGTTTATCGGCACGGGCACGGCAAAGGAAGACCATGCGGTAAGACCGGGCCTCAATACCGTGCCGGACATGGGCGTAGGTTCGGGAATGGCTGTTCCGCCCGCGTCGGCTGCGCCGGTTCCGATCGAGGACTTTGCCAAGGACATCCCCGCCAAGGGTCTGGCGGATCTGATTGCCGGGGGCGATGTGTACATGAAGAAGGGACAATACGACAAAGCCATCACCGCTTACAACCAGGCGATCGATGTGGTCCCGAATAATCCACTGATTCTCGTGGCCCGCGCGATCGCCGAACTGGGCGGTGGATATTACTCCCAGGCCTATGCCGACTTGCACGTTGCCATATCGGAAGACCCCGCGGTGCTGATGGGACAATACGATCTGCAAAAACAGATCGGCGAGCCGAGAGTTAAAGCGATCATCGGCGAATTGAAGGACATCGCCACGAGTTCGAAGGACAATACGCTGCACTCGTTTCTGCTGACATTCTGCTATTACAATTCAAATCATGTTGGTCAGGCGGCCGACTGGCTGCAGATCACCGACCGGCGCGGCGGAGGACAGGATCCGGCGATCGTGCAGATGAAGAAATATTGGAACTTCAACGATGAGACGCCGGCCACGCAACCGGCGGAAGCGAAGTAGAAGTAGTTGCCGGTCGGAGTGGTTGGCCCACGTCGCAGGGTTGTTGATCATCGATCGCGATGACGTCTCGTGAAATGGGCGGCCCGCGCAGAGATGTGTGGAAAATCGCGCGAAAAAAAGGCCCCGGACGGGGGGATCCGGGGCGTAACTCCCTTTTGAAAGGGAGGTCGTCCAAGGGGGTGCTTGGACGGTTGAGGACGTTAAATCGTTCGGGGATACACCCACCCCCAAACGCTGTTTTCTTATTTATCTTTGCCGTATCCCGTTCAAAAGGATTCAGCTACCCAAGTTGACGAATATAAGCCTCTCATGTGGAAATTGCAAGGGTCATTTTGCGCCGCCCCATTTTGATCCGGGTTTGTAGAGCTTAACTGCATTCTTAAACGATAGTTATGAGCGTTTATGCCACCCAAAAATCGACTGTCGAATTTGTATGGGCTGCATCCGTAGACTTTTTTATTTGATCGCGTGATCCCGGAAATAGAATTTCAGGTCGATTCGCTCAAACGTATGCGCGGGCGCGTCCAGCCCGGTGGCCAGATACACGATTCGATTGGCCGGTTCGAATACCATTGATTCCAGCGTCATGTCGCCATCGGTTCCTTGAACCACTTTGCCGAGCATTGTCTCAAGCGCCGGGAGATTGATTCTTCCGAATTCAGCGGCGGATGCGCGGTGGAGCGAATCATATCGCCAGCAAAATCCCGGCGTGTCGGTGTTCTGGCCGCGCTGATGATTGGTGCTGATCAGCGCCGATGCGGCTTGGCCTCGGCGAACGGCGACGCCGTCCGGTCGAATCTCGGCTACGGCGCGGTTTCCGGCCGCATCCATGAGCATCAAATTATTCGCCGATTGCCGCGGGGTGCGGTTCAGAAAGTCGATCGCTTCATCCACCGTTCGGCACCGTTCCAGAATGGTGCGATACAGCAACGGATACGGCATCGCCATTGGTGGCCGCAACGGCCTGTTCACCTCCATATTCGCCAGGCACAATCCGTATTCGTTCATCCCGGAGAGCACGCCGATCATGCCGGGCCAGCCGATCGATGCGAACTGGTATTTCCCCGCGGGGTGATAAATCATCAGCACCGAACGCTTGTCGAGAATTCCCTGCGAATCAAAATCAAGATTCCGTCCCATTCGGGCAACGCCATCGGGCGCGGCCTCGGACGGAAGGGCGATGGTCGAACATTCCGTCAGCGGCATCAGGTCGAGATAACATTGAGCGAGCAGGGCGTCATAGATGTTAAGTCCGACCGCATCGGCCAGGGCATGAATCTCAGCGCGCTGATCGGGCAGCATATAGATTTCGAAACTCGCGGCTGCCATGCGCGCTTGCACGCGAATATTTCCCTGCAACTGGGCCATCAGATAATCGTGGAACAGTTCAAGGATCTGGTCGCGAAACCGGGTGCCGTGCGCGTCGCCGATCTGAGCCGGATCACCAGCGAATTCGCCCACTGGAATCGAAAGCTGAACTGGCGCCAGTGCCGGCGGGGCGATGCCGGCCATCGGAGCGGGTGTGACTTGCTGGGCGCATCCGACGCAGAAGAGGCAGATCAGCGGAAAGATCGGGAAGATTCGTCGTCGCATGTTCAATATTATGCCCCAATCGGGTCAATTGCCGCTGCCGCCGGCTTTCCCAAATAGCGCCTTCACCGTAAGCTACCACCGTGTTAATGTTTCTTAATCTTCTTGAAGCGGGGGACGTTCAACATACACTTTTCCGATTGATCAACGATATCCGAATATGAGCAGGATTGCGCTTCAAAAACCGATGCCTTCGGTGTCGTCCCGGACGACGCCGCCACCGGCGCGGGACCTCTCCACCGCCACGCCGCAGGACATGATAAACCCCGCGGACGTTCTGATCGAATCCCGGGGGCTGAGCGTGTTTTACGGCTCGCTCGAGGCGATTCAGAGGGCATCCTTCTCAATGCCTCGCAATCGAGTAATCGCTGTGATCGGGCCCAGCGGATGCGGGAAAAGCACGTTTTTGCGGTCCATCAACCGTCTCAACGATCTGATCCCCGGTTGCCATGTCGAAGGGGAGCTTCGTATTGCCGGGCAGAATGTCTATGAGCCGAAGGTGGATTTGGTGGCTCTGCGGCAACAGGTGGGCCTGGTGTTTCAGAAGCCCAACCCGTTTCCCAAGTCGATCTACGACAATATCGCATATGGGCCGCGCCTGCAGGGCGTCACCCGGCGGAGCGATCTGGATTCCGTGGTGGAGAATTGCCTGCGAAAGGCGGCGCTTTGGGAAGAGGTGAAGGATCGCCTGGGCACG
>Ga0302325_10016780_pt1 | contig 15498 bp, 18 predicted proteins | sample Palsa_T0_2_FD_201948 | JGI IMG/M metagenome (GOLD analysis project Ga0302325, IMG submission 201948) | Peat permafrost microbial communities from Stordalen Mire near Abisko, Sweden - Palsa_T0_2 | ecosystem: Environmental > Terrestrial > Soil > Palsa > Peat permafrost | place: Sweden: Abisko...
GCAACGGATTCGGAAGTCTGGACGCATCCGGTCGAGAGTCGTTAGAGTAACGCCCTGCGATGTTGCGGTTTGGGGGGGGGGTGCATATAAGGGCCTGTGGCTGGACCTTACCCGGTTGTCTCAAAGGAACCTTAGCTTACGAAGTCACCGAACGCTGATAAGCAGAAATTCATGGCCATTCGAGCGTTCTTGGCCTTGGTTGGGTGGCTTGACGTGGCTGAACAGGGGTCCGGCGTCGATCATCTTTCCAAGGCCAGGAACTGACATGGCACCGCAATTCGTCGCAGTGGATTGTTCTCAACGGAATTGTCTTGGGCTTATCAGTACTCAAGTCTGGAAGGTTTGCAATGCAAGGTACGTAACAATTTGGTGGAGCACCCACTTCGGCTTCCTTCGCAAAAGCGTCAAGCGGGATGCGGAGGACGTGGGAGATCCTTATCGCAATTAGGGAAAACAGGTTCAGATTATGCGACACACGAAGTTTATATCAAATATAGTTTTTCGTCAAATTCTTGCATTGTTTTAAGATACAATTCTCCATCCCATCCGCAATTACCCGAATTGTCTCAAACAGACATCCTACTCCAAACATCTGCTTTTCAAGAATCCAAAAACCCCAGCATGAACGGCAGTGCAGAAACACTTATAATCTCACAAGTCCAAAAATGCCATAAATCATTCAACCAATCTCAACGCCCGCCAAAAAATAAGTTATACTCTGTAAACTCCTCCAGCTCCGACGGAACCAATACTCCCTCCTAGAACTCCACTGCTGGCATTGGAGGCTCTTGTTTTCTTATTATAACTCCATCTCGCAATCCCACTCCATCGTCCGTTGTACGACTCATGTTTCGAATACACACTGGCACTGGCGTCACTCACAAAACTTGAGGCCTTGCTGTAATGTGATTCAGCGTCCCAACCTCCCCCATATGGCGCGTTCTGGCCTCTCGTCTCGCTCACCAGAGCCCGTGCGGTATTCGTGGTAGAAGCAGAAGCCCGCGGATTGCCACTGTTATACCACGACGCGCTGAAATACTTTGACCATCCAGTTTTTCGGCGTTCGGTTCCAGATTCTTTGCGTTTCAGGCCGTGTTTCTCCTCGAGGTTGCGAAGAAAGATTTCCCCGCCAATGGCTTTGGAGAGGGTATTGTCGTTCTTTCGATTTCCATACTTGAGCCATAGGCCGGCGGGACTGACGCTGGCGTGGTTTTCCGCAGCTTTTTTCTTTGACTTGCGCCGTTGGTAGGAAATGCATAGGAGAAGTAGACCCAGGAGGCCCAAGAGACCTAAAATTGATCCAAGGATTACCGGGGCGAGGAGATTGGCTTTATTGAAACCGGTGGCTTGTGATGCATTTATTATGCCGGCATCGCTGCCGGTTGCGGAGGAGGTGGGTGCAGAGGAAGTTAGCGAGGCCGAAGCGGTGGTGGAGGTGGCGGTGAATGTTGGCGATGAAGTGGCGAGAGATGTTGTTGTACTTGGATCGATGGAACGCTGAAACGTTATTTGTGACCACGATTTAGCCGAGACGTTGTAGATATTCACATTGCTTGGATTACTGCCATCTCCGCCGGAAACGATGGCTAAATTCTGAGCGGGATCAAACGCGACAGAATAGCCATCCATCTTCGTGAGGCCGGATGACGCAGCTTGTCGCCGTTTTAGACCCGCACCAGCTAGAGGCACGACTGAAATCTCACCGGCTGTGTTTTCCGTAGATACATCCACAGTGACCAACTCTTGCTGAGCATCGACCCAACCGGTGAGAACGTTCGGCATACCATTTGGTAGTTGTACGGGGAGAGTTTTCCATAGTTGCGTTAAAGGTGTATATTCCCAGATCGATGTTGGTTGATCCAGAGCTGGAGTTTTACCACCGAAGAATAATACGGAAGTGCCGCCATCGACAACCGCTGCGCCTGAGTTGATGGTTGGAGGAGGTAGGTTGTTGGGAATAGAGGAAACGCCGATAATGGCTTGCCCACCGATAGCGGGGACGATGAATGGACTGAGCATGAAAGCGTCGTTCGCAGGTGATGTAGCGTTGAAGTGATCACCACCCATCACGAACAGTCCGGGTGAACCATTGCCGACATTTTCGATCCAGGCAGCCGCATGTCCTGTCCGATTTAAACTGACAGGCACCATTTGATCGGCATTAGCCTCGGGCAGCAGCATTTGCCACGCCTGCTCGGCGAAGGAGAATGCTTGCAGGCCACAATAAGTCATGGTGGTGTTTGTAGCAAACGGATTCGCAATCGATGGATCCAGAGGCTGACCGCCGACGATGAGTAAATGGGTGTCGGTCAATACACACTGAGGGTATAAAACGGGAATAGCGTTTGCTGATGGGAGGGTCTGCCATGATGGCTGAGTGGAAGAATCAAGTGACTGTGATGTAAGGTTGAGCGAAGCGAAAAGGGGCAATGTTGCGGCGGCCGAAGGATCCGCTGAGAGAGGTATTCGTCCACCAAAGACGTAGAGTATCGAATCTCGCACTATCGAGCAATGATTGATCCGCGCACCTGCATTTGAGCCTGGCGACAAAGTCCCGGTAGTAGTGCCCTGGGTTGGTGACGCTCCGGTGGTAGTTGGTGTCGCTGGAGACCCCGCGGTCCCATCTCTCCTTTCGATGACCGCCAGCGTGACAAGTCAAGTAGTCAAGTTGAAAGTGCTGATTGCTCCCTTTGTTCCGATTGGCAAGAGAATGAAGTAGCAAGAAGGTCAGAGCCCAGCTCGAGTTGTTTGTTGCTTTACACGTGCATAAATCGACAGAGGAAATGAAAGACGATTGATGGTGACCTGAAGTGGCCGTTCGGAATAATAACGACGGTGATTGTGAAGGAAAACGAGTGGGAGCAGAAGAAGGAAGGAAGGTGAGCGTGTTGTGTCCGCGTGTGTGTGCAGGGGGCAAATGGGCCTGCCTGACTCGGTTGTTACAGTATCCCGTGTTCAAGGCGCTCCATGTCGTGCAATTTAAGGGGGAACGCTTGGTCCTCTCATTTTTATTTCCTCATTCGGGCCAATGGTTGGCGGCCGAGGTGTTTCAGGATCCACTTCCTTGATAAAGGCCCACGCGCAATGCCACAGAAATATGGGCCTTTGAAGTCCGAGCGCTAATTTCCTCAAGTCCATATCAGCAAGAAGGCTTTTCACGTTCACGCGAAGTCCAGCAGGAAGACAGTCGGACAAACGGACCCACTTTAGGCCGCATCTGGGCAAAGAGAGCCGTTTCGATGGGTTGGCGTAACGTCAGAAAAATTTGTATCCCGGACAGTTCGGGGTCAAGCAATCTCGCTTCAGAGTGGCCACGAGTTTGGTAGAGTTTTGATTGTTCTTTTACGCCACGCTAGATCGGCTGATCTGCATGGGCGCAATATAAAGTGCGCAACCCTGACTGACTCTCTGAGACAAGCATCAGAAGCTCTCCGCGGCCGATACCTCCGCAGCTTCAGGTTATTCTGTTTCCTCGCCATATGTTATATTTAACTGTGGCGAAGCTGGTCAGTTTTTCAAGGGCTGTGTATTTGGTTTCTAAGGAACACCGGTGACTCTAAGCGGATCGCGCACATTCCGTGACTTCCGCCTGCAGCTCCCCTTCACTGATGCAAAGATGTGTTACATTGGAGATAGACTTAAGTACCAAGAGGACCAGGAGCTTTGATAGTGTTGACCATTACTCCCTAAGCCGAGTAAACAGGCAATGATTGTGGCGTGGGGCTTGATACATACATCACAAATTTATGAGAGCTGGGCGAGCCAAGTCTAAGATAGTTGCACAGCTACATTTAGGTTTTATGCAGATTTCTATTGGACCCTGAACTCCTGTCCTCGATACTTCCAGGTACGCTGGGGATGCTTACTCACAGAAGCTTGGTCTTTGGGGCCGAAATGGCACGGACCATTGGGAAAGTGCCTATGAGGTAATAGCCACATCAGCCAATCAAACAAATTTGTTGGGGCCCTAACAATCCGGGTCGTGCAGGCAAGCGCTGCCGGTTGCTATTCGTGGACCTTCGCAACAGGTCGGTCATCTTGAGGACTGTATGGCATACATTCGAGGATGTTCAAATGCTTCCCTTGCTGATTGCGATGGTGATGCGGCCGCGGGGTATATTCAGGGACAACTCAACCATGGCAAACTCTATTTCTCGGCTATTTCCCGGAAGAACTACGCCGGATTTATCCGTTTGGTTCGGACGAAGGGAAGTAATAAAAACCTTGTGGGGAAGTTTAGAGATGCATTTCAGAGACGGCGTAGCGCATTTAATTCGTCGACAATAGCGCATCTCCTCTTCATCTTCGCTATTGACTTGAAATACGATGGGGCAACCCAAATCGTACCTTCAATGAATTATCCGGTACGTCATGAGGCTTCGCAGCCGGTATGTATAAGCTTTGCAATGATGCGGAAATCGGGAGGCCTGCTGCATGGAGGCTTCGATCGTGCGCTAGGCGTAATGCGAAATAGGCTTCCGCGCAATTCATCAAAAATCCTTATTTGGGCCTCAGCAGCGACCGATCACCAGCAATAAAGGCCAACAATTGGCAGGGGCGCTTACTAAGTGTACCCTTATAATTGGCCAATGGCCCGAGCCCGAAATTTCCCAACCCCCAAAATCAGACAAGAGAAAACGCACAGAGTGCCTCAACAAATCCGTGCACCCCACAAGCGCTCCAAAAAGTTCTACAACAAAAAGAACACGCATATCGTTCCCGTTTTAAATACTCTTTCTCGCCAGATCTCATTTGCATCCAAGACACAGTACGTTGACTGACCCAGCAATCAAAAATGTCGGCGAAATCGATTCTGGAATACGACGGCAAGGCGCTCTTGTCATACTTGCTATTCAAGTCGCCTTCGGTGTCTACTGAAACAATCACAACAACTCTCTCTCCTCCTCCTCTTCGTCGTACGTGTCCTTCTAAAGCCATGTGTCTAATTTCGCGTAGTCGCTCAAATTCAATTTGATTCGCCTCAGTCAATTGCGCCTGAGAATTATGCTGCCCACGTCAAAGAAGTTCTCGACCGTGTGGAGGTTACATGCGCGTGGGTCAAAGATGGCAGAAAACTCGTTGCGAAACCAGACATGTTGATCAAGAGAAGAGGAAAGAGCGGCCTTTTGTGTCTCAACAAAGGGTGGGAAGAAAGCCGAAAATGGATTGAGGAACGCGCTGGCAAACTCCAAAAGGTACCCCATTGCCCCTGATTTGCATGTTAACTTCAGGTCGAGCACGTTCAGGGCTACTTGACCAATTTCCTTGTGGAGCCCTTTGTTCCGCATCCTCAAGATACGGAGTACTATATCAACATCAATTCGGTCCGTGAGGGAGACAATATTCTTTTCTACCATGAAGGAGGTGTTGATGTCGGTGATGTCGATGCCAAGGCCTCGAAACTCCTCATTGGGCCTTCCGATTCATTCCCTTCTCATGCGACCATCAAAAAGGAGCTCCTCTCCAAAGTTCCTGCCAAATCCCAAGACGTTCTCGTTGATTTCATTGTCCGACTTTACAGTGTCTATGTCGATTTGCAGTTTACCTACCTTGAGATCAACCCTCTAGTAGTCATCCCTACAGCGGTATATTCTGTTTACGACATTTCTGATCATAGGACTCCGCGGAAGTACATTACCTTGATTTGGCTGCCAAACTCGACCAAACCGCAGACTTCGAAGTCGGTTCCAAGTGGTCCCTCGCTCGCACTCCTGCGGCCTTGGGTCTCCCAGCCACTCAATCCAAAGGCCCCATCAGTGCAGACCACGGTCCCCCAATGGTATTCCCGGCCCCCTTCGGTCGCGAGATGACCAAGGAAGAAGCCTACGTTGCCGAATTGGACGCCAAGACCGGTGCATCCCTGAAACTCACTGTCCTCAATCCCAATGGAAGAATCTGGACCCTCGTCGCCGGTGGAGGAGCCTCTGTTGTCTACGCAGATGCCATCGCATCAGCTGGCTTTGCTGACGAACTCGCCAACTATGGAGAATACTCTGGTGCCCCAACTGAGGGACAAACCTACCAATATGCGAAGACCGTTTTGGATTTACTCACTCGCTCCCAAGCACGTGGAAAGAAGGTTCTGTTCATTGGCGGCGGGATTGCCAATTTCTCCGACGTTGCGCAGACCTTTAAGGGTGTCTGCAAGGCGTTGAGGGAGTATGCTAGTGTTCTCAAGTCTGGTGAGGGAGTCTCCATTTGGGTTCGTCGTGCCGGGCCAAACTATCAGACTGGTCTTAAGATGATCAAATCCGTTGGGGAGGAGTTGGGATTCGAAATGCATGTCTATGGACCTGAAACCCATGGTAATATCCCCTCAAGTGAATCAATTCTTACTATTAGTGAGTGGAATTGTGCCCATGGCTCTACTGGGAAAGAACATACTCCCTGAACCTTCCTTGGGCGGTGCCTCCAATGAACTTGAAGCATAAACAAAGGGAGAAACAAGTCATGAAAAAAACGGGAAGACAGGATGTGGTGGGGAGGATTAGCAGACGAAAGCGTATTTGATATTGATGAGGAAATCTTTCGTGGACGTGGTTGTCTTTCGTAGGGCATTGTTTCGGTAGCCGTTAGAGGCAAACACTAATGTATCATCATAATCTACCCTTCTGTGTTCCACTTGATATATCTATTTCTCTTTTCAATGACAGGAGACTCCCATCCCTCTGTATCATTCACGAATTCATCCCTCTCTAGAGCCGTTTGATCCATCCCCCCATTTTTCAAATCCTTGATCTCCTCCCGCCAATAATTGATGGACCCACGAGCAGTGCGCCATGCCCAGCGAGCGACCCTTTCCGTCAAGGTCAGAACAAGAGCGAACAAGCCCACGGCAGCACCAACTTTTGCTGTATTGAATCCATAGTATAAAGCTTTATTGGCGAAGTCTTTGAACTTTTGAGGCTTGGCAGGGGCGCCCGCAGAAACGAGCCCTGAATTTGTTGGCCTACTTTAGAGAAGGCTTGAAAGGATTTACTCTGGATTCGAAGGATCTGGGGCGGCTACAGGGATCCCAAGGGTCCCTATCACGAAAAACAAAATGCAGAGTAGGTGAATGAAGCGCGCCATGATGGTCGGTTCGATGTCTCGGAATGGTTTGGACGTGGTTTGCTGTGAAGATCTCACGTTGATCTAAATTTATTTGGCCATCTCATACCAGGAATTTAAATGTACCACTTTAACCTGAAGCCTTTACCCTTTTAGAACCTTTATTTAAATTTGTGGGTTTAATGTTTCTTCAACGAGATGCAGGTCAGTTACTATGAAGTGAGATGACATATGCATCTGGCAAGGGCGCGCAGTAGAAGTAGATCAACTATTAGGGGCACAAGCTATCTAGAGAGAATTTAAAGACAAATCAATTCTAATACACGAACAGAGTCCTTTCCAACGACCATTACCTTCATGATGTTATTTATCTGTCCTCGGTTCAAGATTTGGCCGGCTCAGGGGGCGCTGGGGCTAGTTCGTCAGAAGATCGGCATTGACACACAGCCCACTCTTTGTTCAAGAGGCTGCGCCCCAGCCGATACAGTGGCTGTCCCGCTACGTTAGCAGAACAACAACTTCCTAACGTCTGGCACGCAGCAGGCTCATCGGCCGATATGACGACTCTAGAAACGATTCGCCATGCTGGCCCTCATTACCTTTGGCTGCAGCAGACTCTCAGTGAATCGGAATGGGCCATCGCTGCACTCCCTCAAGCAACCAAAACGCTCCAAGCAGCGGAAACGGCCGTCAAATCCACACGAGAGAAGATCCTCACATTCGATAAGCGTTCAAAAGACCAACTCGGGAGGCTACAGAACCTGAAACATCACTCCGTCAAGAGAGCATGGTACAAGACGACGGGCCAGTTGGAAGAGAGATTGGACGCAGAGGAAAAGGAGTGGCTGAGACAGTATGAATTAGTCCAAGGGGCTAAAGCTAAAGCTGAGGAACAAGATAAGGAAGTTGCTGATGCGAAGAAGATTTATGAGCAGTGTGTGCAGGCAAAGGCTGCTCATGAGAAGGCCCAGAAGGATTTGAATGAGCTGTTAGAGAGGTTGTTCACTGGACCGACACCTTCATTTCCATCGGAGGATGAATATGAACAGTCTCTTGCAGAGGCTAGGCAACGACTCGACAATATCAATATCCTTGTGAAACGACAGACTTTCGTCACTAATTCGTTACAACGAGCTCTTCAGTGTCTTCTTGGCGCACTCGAGGCCCTTCAATCGGCCCTTCAAATGAATACATTCGACATGTTCTCCAGGAACGGTTATGCAGATTGGATGGTCCATTCGGCCCTGGCACAAGCTCGCGATCTTGCTGCTCGTGCACAGTACCTAGTCGCCGAGGTCCGCAGGATTGAGCCGGGGGTGCCACATCTCGGGGACATACGTATTGAGCAAGACAATCTCGTCTTCAACGTCATCTTCGATAACATTTTCACGGACCTTCGAGTCCGTCAACTGATCCAAGAAAGTTTCGCAAAGGTCCAACGTGCTACGGCGACTCTCAAGAATACTGTTTTGCCACAGGTTATGACTCAGAGTCAGGCTGGTCAGGCACGGTTGGAGAGTTGTCAGACGGAGGTGAGGCGGTTGGAAAAAGCGATGTGGAATGAGAGATCTAGGATTATGACTGAGATTGCGGGTGTCGGGGATCAAGGAACTGGACGGGAGCAGACTAGTTCTGGACGAGCTGAGGGGGGAACAACGATTTATGAACCTCCTCCACCGCCAGTTTCTTTCGATACTTCGGCGACGGATGATGCTCCAAATGACGAGGCGCCTCCACCGTACAGTGCGATTGGTTGATGAGAAGGAATGTATATAGTTTAAATGGGGGATTATTCGTGTATATCATGTATTGAATCGGTAGGCTGAGATGTAAGGTTCATGGAAGCATTCATTATTCACAAATGCAATCCTAAAAGTCATCATGACAAATCTTATCCATTTCAAGAGCTCATATCCACTGCAACCGCAAAATGATTATACACTTGTCAGTACGACAAGAACAACACTAGTACTCGCCTCCTCTCCCGGAGATCCACCTCCTCCAATCAGCACAACTTTTCATTGTCCATGAACTGTAAAACACAATATCACTAATTTTCAAACAGTATCGAAAAACAATGTAATCAAGAGCCATTCACGCCACCATTTGTAGCGTTTTGCACCGTCGGCGAGCCAAGTGACAATGCTTGTCCCTTAGACTTCCTTGTCATGACTAATGGGAAATAGCCCTGTTCGTCATCATCTTGACTCTCAGGCATCTTAAACCCAACATAATCATCCTACATGTCAGTTTATTCCCAAAGAGATGATACGGTATGAAGGACTTCCATTCCCTCCTGAAGACTGCCCATATCTCCTGGAGTTGCGCTTCCTGTATAACGCGGAGAAGGAGGAGCTGAAATCGGTCTGGGGACTTTCGGTTTCGATTCGTCAAAGCTAGCGGCCTCAAGTGCGCCATCGCTATCAAACGCTTGAGGATATGCTCGTCGAAGAGCCAACTGTCGAGCTTTGACGTATTCGAGACCGAGGACCTTCCAATCGAGGAAAGGACTGAGACGCTCCGTACGATTACGTTGGTTGATTCGTTGACGTCTTGTCTTCTGGGTGAATTGGAACATTTGATCGGTCAATTGGTTGACGCTTTCGTCGACGGATTTCATGCGTCGGTCGACGATGTAGATGCCGTAGTCGTCGGGATGTTCAATGAGTTCTTCCATGTAACATCCGAATCCGGAAAGATTGGTGGTGATTGAGGGAACACCGCAGACGACGCATTCTGGTGGTGTGTATCCCCATGGTTCGTAGTAGGATGGGAAGACCCCAAGATGACATCCTCGGACGAAATCGTCATAATCCAGAGGTAGCAGAGGTGCATTAGAATTCAGAAACTAGAATTAGCAAAGAAGTCAAATGTGGAGATACCTCTGGGTGGAAAATAATCTTGACTCGATCAGATGGATGGTTGAACAATTGCACTCTCCTGATCTGGTTCAAGATCGGATCGCTCGCATCGTCGGCCATGTTGTGCGTGACAATAGCTGGATATCCACTTCTCTTGAGCGCAAATACTCTTCGCTTGAGCAAAATCTTGTCCTGTCCTGTTATGAGCTCCTTAGCATCAGGAACTTCAGTTCCAGGCTCGCCATTCCATCGCGCTGCCTTGTCGAATAGTCTCCTTCCAATGGATTCTTTGATCTCGTCGACTGTTGATTGTAGACTTTTCATAACGGCTTGGCCCTTCAATGCTTCGACGGTGTAGGAATGCGTGGCGGCAGGCATGATGATGAATGCAACGACGGTGACTTTACTTCCTGAGGATTTGAGTCGGTAATTGAGCCGGGCGAGGGCTTCAATAAACATATCGACACCCTTGTTGCGGTACTCGTATCGACCAGCAGTAAAGAAATAGAGAGTATTGTCGAGATCAAAGTCAAAGTGACCATAGAAGTGACCTCTTACAAAGTCGTTGATGACGTTCTTCTTGATAGCATGCAAGTTCTGGAATTCGTGCATTGCCTGGAATTTGACGACATTGAGCCCATTAGGCAAGACTCCGTCAGGTTTTCTCTTGAGCAGATGCTCGCTTTCGTAGGCGGTGATGTGACTGACTGTCGTGAAGACATCGGCGGAATGAGCAGCAGCGCGTTCTATGCAGTATCTGTGATAGATTCCTCTTTTGCCGGCTTCATGATCGACATCGAAATACTGCAGATTGTTGTAAAAGTCGACCGATCCAGCACACAGGTATCGTCCGAGCAGAGTGGCGTGCGTGGTGAAGATTGTAGTGACATCGATGCGACGTTTTCTGCAAAGCGGGAGAGCAATCCCCGCTAGCCATTCGTGGAAATGAGCAATGACGGCTCGGGAGGTTTCATGGGAAACAAACTACCATTAGCATGATCCGACGCAGAATAGGTACCTCTCCAAGAAACCAAGCAACAAGATATCCAAATACGATTGTCTCGTTCGTCTCATGATCGCTGGGAGGTGCAGGAATACCAGCTACGCTCCATAGATCTCCCTTCCATTCATCCAATCGGCTCCATGCACTTCCGGTATCGAACAGCAACACCCGTGGCGCACCCTCGATGAGCCATCTGCCGTACAGGATCTTGATCCCTCGTGACTGCATCGACTCTATGGTCTTCTGCAGGGCTTCTGTGGGTGGATCGAGTGCCTCGACCTCGACTACACTTGTTAGCTACGTCACATCACGGAAATACCTGGCGCTGACTTGTACGATAACGGCCCGATGAGCATGTACCTGTCTCTATACTCTGCACAGGTTACGGGCGCCTTGGACTTCAGGACGGAGTAGATGCCGCCGACTCTGTTGGCCCTGGACAGGAATTAGCTCACTTCTCACAGAACAGAGGGTTTGTTGGGGGCCATACACTTCGGTGGACACCTCGAAAAGGAGATGGTTGATGACATCTCTGGTTGCCATTGTTGCTGACTGCAGTCCGTTGTGTGCGGTAGCTTGCCTGCCAATGGGTTGTGGATGCGTTGGCTCCTTTATGACGGAAGTCGTTTTGTGATGAAAGATTCCGGAAAAGTGACGATCGGACAAATCAACCCAACGGATCAAGAAATGAATTCACCGGATCCAATGATTTGCGGGGATTGCCCCTGAACACAATTGACCGCCAACAGCAAAACACGAGCCGTGGTGAAGAGCTTGTCGAGATGAGATGGCAGAAACACAGCCAGAGTATTTATTACGCCGGGGATTGCTGCTTGCGAGACCAGGTGACCCACGCTACGACAGCGCACGCCTCCTTCGCCGCTTGCCTTTCCCACACCGGCGAGGCTTACTCTCGGCACGATTGGTTGAATATTAATCGCCATGTGACGTAATTTGTCTGGTAAATCTGGTGCTACATGGCCACGATGGGAAGGTAAAAGCCACATGTTTAAGGTTACGCTTCAAACAGGGCAGCCAAAAACGAGATCATTCCGTGCCGATCTCTGGTAACTTCCCATTTCTATTTATTCTGCAAAGTCGGAAGTCGCTGCAGCTAGAACGGAGAGCGTTTGGTACGAGGGCTATTTATCATTTATCTGCAGTTCGGGCGCTACCGGAAGCGGACGTTATCTTGACAGCACGAGGCCCGAGTTACGTTTCCGATTCACGGGTAGATGATAAGCCGCACGTGGTGCAACATTTTCTAAAAGAATCCAGGAAAGCAAAGGCTAGAAAGAACAGCCGTGCTCGGGAACTTGCAATTGGGAAGTCCCATGCACCTTTGTCTTTCGGACGCCTGGTCACTTCTATACATTATCCAAGCGACATTCAGAGTCGCAATCGAATTGCAGTTTCGAACGCAGCAGCCCGTTATCGGCGCAAACTTTATTTAACTTTTCGTTCCCACAAAATTAACCGGACCCATGAAGGAAGCGTCCTTCAACAGAGAACACGTACCCTATTTGAACTCCTGGAAGGAACGAGCTGTTAGAACGTGAAGAAAAGTTCGGGTCTTAATGATAGTCTCAGTTTTGAAGTGTGACGAAGCTCTAAAAACCCATCGTACGGCATCCCTAGAGCAGTCCTCCGCGTTGGATGACAACGAAGGGTACCATCGGGAGCAGCTCACCATAAGACAAAGTCACTGAACCGGAAATGCTGGACAATAAGATCTTCTTCATTCAACCCAATCTACACGTTTCTACAAACCATAGGATCTCGTATAGCCTCATGTCCTTGTGCAGGAACAACAAAATGAACTTCAGTATTTAACACCAATTGCAAGTCTTTTCCTTCCATTTGATTTACCCCTTTTTGCGGGTGAACCGCGCATATCCCGAAGCCGGACCCGCAACAAGCCACTTCCCCACACACAACTCCGTTCCCCCCGTTCTGCCCCGTTCACCACCGATCATCGACTTTCACCCCTGCTCGAAAAGGATATCTACCGCCGGACCCTCCTCATATCCCCCTATGTACGTACGTACGTATGTATATACATACCCCCCTCCCCGACGCGTGACTTCTACTATTTTTACTGCTTCTCTCACTCGGGCCTCGGCAGCGGTAAATATGCTTACATCACGTCACATTGCACCCTATCTTGTAGCTCTAGCGCCGTAGAGCCCTAGCAGTCACGTAGCTCCGAATCCAGCCAACCTTCTTCTTCATCATCATCTTCTCACCGACTCTAACACCGCTCAACACCGCCCAGCGATCCTTGCACGTCGCACGCACGTCGCATGGGACATGGCCTCGCGGCCGGCAGCACATATCCCGGAGACAGTATCGCCACGGGGTACTAAGCGCAAGCGCGCGCTGCAGGATACGGACGTCAGCGACACTAGCGACACGGATGAATACGTCAGCGACGACACGGATGGACAAGTCGACGACAAGTGGGGGGAACTTGTGGTGGGCAAAAAGGCGGACACAAGGGCCACAGACAGATTCCGCCCGCGGCTGAGGAAGGAAAAGAGCGACACGGATGAACACGACAGCGACGGCGCGGATGGACAAGTCGGTGGCAATGGGGGGGAACTTGCTGTGGGCAAAAGAGCGGACACAAGGGACACAGACGAACCCCGCCCGCGGCTGAGGAAGAAGTATACATCATATCTTGTTCGGAAAGTGGCGGGGGGGATGCCGGAGCCGGTGTTTGAAGTTTGTCGGAGGTGGATGGGGGTTCATGGTATTTTCCCTGGATCCCGTGTTTTACTTACTCCCCGCGTTCCCTCTGTTGCATTCCCTGTTTATTTCGCCCCCGTTATTCAGGCGCCCGCGCGCTGACTTCCCAGACGTCCCCCTCCCCACCTGCACAGATCCCTACCTCCTGGCCGTCTACTCCGACGGTCCCCCCGATAAGGACCTCAAGCCTTCAAATGGTATCACGCCTGCCTCCTCCAAGTCCTCCGACGGGCTCGACTATAACTCTTTCCAGGCGCTGGAATGGATTGGGGATTCTCTATTGTCGCGTTACTTGCGTACGCACTGGTGGCAGTTCTATGGTACCCTCGTCCCACCGATTTGCGTACATATATCCCCCATCAACCTGTGTTTGTTTGTCTATTCCCCCATTCGCGTTTGTTTGCCTACCCCCGCCTTCGCCGCTAATCCGCGCAGGCAGTGAAAACTACGACCTATTGGCCCAACTAATCAAATACGCCAAGTCCAACTCCTTCCTCGCCAGCCTCGGCCGCCACTACCGTCTCGACACCTGGGTCCACGCCTTTGATTACAGTTGGGACAACCCCGAGAGCGATATCTGGGGCAAAGTTTGGGCGGATGCGGTGGAGGCGTGGATTGGGGCCTGTGAGCGCGAGAGGGTGCTTTGGTGGGAGAGGGAGGCCGGTGGGGAGATGGTGAGGTGGTTGGATTGGGTGTTTTGTGTTAGGTATGTTCCGGGGGGGATTGATGGGGGTTGATGGGGACTGGCACGGACGTGGGCTGATTTAGGTAAGCCGGGGATTGACGTGCGTGGACTGATTTAGGTACTAATTCTCCCCCACACGCACGAACCCCCGTGGGTCCGACGGAGTTGCTTATTGTTCTAGGTACGGCGGCTTCCTCAAAGAGTTCATCGATCAAGGGATATATCGATGGCATACTCATCCTGTATCCGAATATGCCTTTGAATTTTCGGAGAAGCAACTTTGGAATCCGTCCGATACCTTTGAATTGACGGAGAAGGACCTGTGGATTCCTTCGGAGGAGATGGACAAATGTCTAGAGGTGGAGATGAAAGGTGGTTGCGTGCTGCGGAGTACGTTGGTTGAGGCAAGGTTGGCGCCGAGTGGTGGCAAAAAAGATGCCGATAAAGGGGGGTTATCCGGCGAAGGGGGGTTCTCTGGAGACGACAAAGGAGAGCTATCTAACAGCGAAAAAGAGCTACCTGACGTCAAAGATGATGCTGATGTCATGGCGGACAGCGGTGATGACGCAGTGCCTCCAGAATACCACTTCGTCGGCCGCGGCTACTCAAGATCCCTCATGTCAGCCCGACAATTCGCAAGAGAAAGAGTCTATGAATGTTCCCCCTGGTCCCTCCCTTACACTAACAAACAGTCCTGTACCGTCATCCCCAGCAACCCGACTCTACACCCTCTACACCCCCCGCACCCTCTACACCTACACCCACCACACAACACCCTCAGTCTCCCACCGTCTCTACACCGCAGTACCCCGAGTTCAACCCCCTCTCCCCCTCATTCCGCTTCTCCCCCTGGCCGCCCAGCCTAACTGACTCCCTCCCGCTACGCTTCGCACTGCCACTCGGGCCGCCGGACCTGTTCGCGCAGTACAGGCAGCGGATTTCCTCGGAGTTCCGGCGTGTGAAGGAGATGATGGGGGGGATACCGCTGGGGGATATGGATCGGGGGTTTTTGCATTCGACGAAGGTTTTCGTGGAGATGGAGGGGAAGTATTTGGAATGGCTGGAGGAGTTGGAGAATATGAAACGCAGTGAGGGGGAGGGGAAGAGACGGCCTGGGAAGGCCAGGGGTGATGTTGAGAAATGCATTGCGT
>Ga0302325_10016782_pt1 | contig 15497 bp, 19 predicted proteins | sample Palsa_T0_2_FD_201948 | JGI IMG/M metagenome (GOLD analysis project Ga0302325, IMG submission 201948) | Peat permafrost microbial communities from Stordalen Mire near Abisko, Sweden - Palsa_T0_2 | ecosystem: Environmental > Terrestrial > Soil > Palsa > Peat permafrost | place: Sweden: Abisko...
GCTGAGTCGCTAGACCTGGGGTCGCGATTCGACCTCGGCCAGGGCGTAGACGCCGCCGCCGCCGCGCTTGAGCACCTCGCGGCGCTGCCCGAGGTCCGCGGCGGGCTCGGAGTCATCGGGTTCTGCCTCGGGGGTTCGATCGCCTACTTCCTCGCCACCCGGACCCAGCTCGATGCGGTGGTCTCGTTCTACGGTTCGGAGGTGCCCGGCCACACCGACGTGCTGGCGCAGATCAGTGCTCCGATCGAGTTCCACTTCGGCGGGAGCGACCCGTACATCCCGCGTGATCAAGTGGCGCGGGTGGAAGAAGCCGCGCGACACACTCACAACGCGGAAGTCCACGTCGAGGAAGACGCCGGGCACGCCTTTCATAACAGGAAGGCGCCCATGTTCCATCATCCCGAGCCCGCGGCCCGCGCCTGGCGGCGCACCGAGGAATTCCTGGCCCGCCATCTCCCCGTCCGCCAAAGGCAACCGCAGTCGTAACGCCGCCGCATTCCGGCCCTCGCCGCAGATGCGGAAGGCGGCGACGCGCGGTTATGCTACGGGCAGAGGCAGTAGCGCCTGCCCGCCTCCGAGCCGCCGCCGCCCGCGCCGACAGCGACGTTAAGAGGACAAGGGTCACCGACTCGCGTCGTTCTCACCCGCGGTCATGACGATCTAACCGGCCCGGGAAGCGTGGGTTTCCGGTGCCGTGGACGGATGACGCCATGACCTCCGATCGTTCGGCCAAGAAGGCCGCCCGCGCCCGGATGACCGCCACCGGCGAGCCGTACAGCACCGCCCGGCGGGCCGTGCAGGCCGGGCCGGACCGCCCGGCCCCGCTGGCCCGGCCGCCCGCCATCGACCCCCGTGAGCATGCCGTGCATTCCCGGCAATGGGGGGTATCGGCCTGCTACCTGGCCCACTACCAAGGCCGGTACAGCGCGTGGATCACGGGCGCCGACCCCAGTGACCGGAGCCAGGCCTATGGGATGCCCAGCGAGCCGGCGGGCCGTGCCTTCGTGGACGCCTGGCTGGCCACCAATCTGCTGCACACCCCGTGGGATGAGCGAATCGCCACCATCTTCCTGCTCAGTCCGAGCACCCGCAGCGGCATCCTTTACGAGGCCGCGGTGCTGATCGTCGAGGACAGCGGAATCTGGCTGGCCTGCTTCGACGACACAGCCAACGACGGGGGCACGCACACGCTTGGCCCGTTCGGGGACCTGGCCGAAGCGCTCGAAGAATTCGCTGCCCTGGCGGAACGGGCCGCGAACCGCCTCGACCGCAGCGCGACCATCGGCACGCCGGGGCTTTTCGCCGGTGTCCTGCGCTACCGGGCGGCAACGGTACGCGCCGACGCCGCGCGGGCCGCGCTGGGCGATGCCATCCGCCGGCATCAGCCCCGTGCCGACGGCCACGACCGTCTAGGCCCGCTCTGGCACGAGGCCGGCCTGCCACGGGAGTCTCTGCCCCGTGTGCTGGCCGGCCAGGATTGGGCCTGGCCGCAGGGACCCGTCGTCCGTCCCCCCGGCTCGCGGCTCCCGGACACACCGAACCCTTAGCCGAGCTCGACGGTGCCGCTGACGCAGGTGACCGTGCCGCCGCCGACCCAGACCTGCCCGTCGTCATCACGGGAGATGCGGACCCGGCCCCGCCGGCCTAGCGCGGTGCCCTGGCTGGCCACGTAGGGGGCGGTGAGCCGCCCGGTGGTGAGCAGCCACTGCCCCAGCGAGGCGTTCAGGCTGCCGGTAACCGGGTCCTCGCCCGGCGCGCCGAGCTGCGGGCTGAATGCGCGGACCTCGATCGCCTCCGGCGAGCCGTCCGGGTAGGGCCCGACGACGCCGATCTCCATGTCGATGGCGCCCGGCTGGACCTTAAGGACCGCCTCCGCGCTGGCCAGCAAGACGGCCACCCAGCCGGGGCCGTTGTCGGCCCACTGGATGTCGACGATGTCGGCCCGCGCGATGTTCAGGGACCGCGCCACGCGCTCGGTGACCGCGTCCTCGACCGGGCCGCCGCGTACCAGCGGCGGGGCCGCGAACGCCAGGCCCGCCTCGGTCTGCCGGACCGTGACCAAGCCGGCGCCGCATTCCTGCACCGCCTGGCCGTCCTGGGCCGGGCGGCCGCCTGCTTCCAGCCAGGCGTGGCAGGTGCCCAGGGTGGGATGCCCGGCGAACGGCAGTTCCCGGGCGGGCGTGAAGATCCGGACCCAGTAGTCCGCCCCGCGTGCCCGCGGGGCCAGCACGAACGTCGTCTCCGACAGGTTGGTCCAGCGCGCGAGCAGTTGCATCTGTGCATCGTTCAGGCCGTCGGCGCCCAGCACGACCGCGACGGGGTTCCCGAAGTACGGGGTCTCGGTGAAGACATCTACCTGACGGAACTGATGTGGCATGGTTCCGAGTGTAAGGTCCGGGCCCGCCGTCACCACCGTGGTTTTCGTCGCCGCTGTCCAGCGCCCGGGGCCTGCGCCCGCCCGCCAGCAGCGGAAGGCTGCTCAGGCCGATGCCCGCAACGATGGCCGCGCCCCCGCCGACCTGCACGGGGCCGAGCGGGTTGCCGAAGATGGCGACGCCGGCGATGGCGCCGACCAGCGGCTCGAGGTTGAGGAACGCCCCGGCGACCTCGGCCGACACCCGGCTCTGCCCGAAGGCGAACAGCGTGAACGGCACCAGCGTGCCGAACGCCGCCAGCGCGCCGACGGCCAGGACCGGGCCGGGGCCGGCCGGGACGGCCGGTGCGCCCTCCGTGACCAGGGTGAAGGCCAGGGCGGCCACCGCGGCCGCCAGGAACTGCACGGCGGTGACCGCGACCGGGTCGCGGCCGGGCAGCAGCCGGACCTGCGCGACGGTGAACGTAGCCCCGATGAGCAGGGAGATCAGCACCAGCCCGTCGCCGGCCAGCGTCGCGCCGCCCCCGCTGCCGCCGGTGATCAGGCCGACGCCGCCGAGCGACACCACGAAGCCGACCCAGGCCACCGGGCGGGCCACGCTGTGGTGCCACAGCGCGGCGATGATCGCGACCAGCACCGGCACGGCCCCGATCAGCAGCGCCGCGTGGGTCACGCTGGTCCGGGCGATGCCGGCGTTCTGAACGATGACCGACCCGCCGTACCCGAGCGCGCCCGAGACCAGGATCTTGGGCGTGAACGCGGCCCGCAGCCCCGGGCGGCCCGCGGCCAGCAGGACCGCGGCGGCCAGCCCGAAACGAATGACCGTGAGCCAGCCCGGTGCCAGCCACTGCAGGGCCAGCTTGGACAGCGGCACGGTGGTACCCCACAGCAGCCCGGCCGTGACGAGGGCTGCGACGGCATAACGACGGCTGTTGTTCATATCGTCATACTCACCGATGGGTGTACAGGATTCGTCGCTAGGACGCTATGACGATATAATATTTAGCATTATGGCCGTTTCACTTGATGATGTTGACATAGTTCTGCTCACTGCGCTGCAGGAAGACGCGGACCGCACCAACGTCGAACTTGCCCGCCTGGCCGGGCTCTCACCTGCGGCGACCCTGCACCGGGTGCGGCGACTGAAGGAGTCAGGCGTCATCCGCGTCATAAGCGCTCAGCTCGACCCGGCTGCGGCCGGCTTCCCGCTGCAGCTCTACGTGACCGCCTCCCTGGCCCGTCATGACCCGCGTTCCAGCCGCGTGTTCGACGACCTGATCCGGGCCCTGCCGCAGATCATCGCGGCCGACAACGTCGCGGGCGAGACGGACTATCTGCTCTCCGTCGTCGCCCGCGACGTCACCGAACTGCAAGAAGTCCTCGCCAGTCTGGCCACCCGGGGCGGCCAGCGCCTGGTGACCTACCTGCGGCTGGCCGAGATCAAGCCGCCGTCCCGGCTGCCCCTGGCCCCGCGCGGCACTGAACGCGGCACCGATCGCCCCGCCCGCCGCCGACCGGGCCCCGCGGCTGACTAGCCGGATCTCCTTGACATGCCAGCTAGGTAAAAAGCTATAGTGCTAGGCACCTAGTTAAGGTAGGTCATCGTGATCGAGTTCCACCTGGACGCCCGCTCCGGGGTCGCGCCGTACCGGCAGCTGATCCATCAGGTGCGGCACGCGCTGCGGCTGGGCCTGCTGCGCGAGGGCGACCAGCTGCCGAAGGTCAAAGACGTGGTCGCCGGGCTGGCGATCAACCCGAACACGGTGCTCAAGGCCTACCGGGAGCTGGAGTACGAGGGCCTGGTGGCGGCCCGCCCGGGGATCGGCACGTTCGTGACCGGGACGCTGGACGGCGGGTCGCTGGCCGCGCACGGGCCGCTGCGCCGCGACCTGGCGCGCTGGCTGGCCCGGGCACGACAGGCCGGGCTGGACGACGAGTCGATCGAGGCGCTATTCGCCAGCACGTTTCGGTCCGCTAGCGAGGAGGACATAGCGTGAGTGCCGTCATAGAAACTGACGGGCTGGGCAAGCGGTACCGGCGGCAGTGGGCACTGACCGACTGCACGCTGTCGGTCCCCGCCGGGCACGTGGTGGGACTGGTCGGCCCCAACGGGGCCGGGAAGACCACTTTGCTGAGCCTGGCCACCGGGATGCTCGCGCCGGATGCGGGCACGATCGAGGTGCTCGGCGGCAGGCCGGGGGCCGGCCCGGCGCAGCTGTCCCGGGTCGGGTTCCTCGCCCAGGACGCTCCGGTGTACGCGGGGCTGTCGGTGGCCGATCACCTGAAGCTGGGCGCACGCCTCAACCCGGGCTGGGACGCGGGGCTGGCGCGCGGCCGGGTCGACCGGCTGGACCTGGACCCGGGTCAGAAGGCTGGCACCTTGTCCGGCGGGCAGCGGGCCCAGCTCGCGCTGACCCTGGCCGTCGCCAAGCGCCCCGAGCTGCTGGTCCTGGACGAGCCGGTGGCCAGCCTGGACCCGCTGGCCCGGCGGGACTTCCTGGCCGACCTGATGGAGGCCGTCGCCGAGCAGGAGCTGTCCGTGGTGCTGTCCTCGCACCTGGTCGGCGACCTGGAACGGGTCTGCGACTACCTGATCGTGCTCGTCGGCTCCCGGGTACGCGTCGCCGGGCCGGTGGAGGAATTGCTGGCCACCCATCACCTGCTGTCCGGCCCGCGCCGCGATCCGGACACGCTGCCGGACGGGCTGGAGGTGATTTCCGCCAGCCACACCGACGTGCAGACCACGCTGCTGGTGCGCACCAGCGGCCCGGTCATGGACCCGGCCTGGACGGTCTCTCAGGTCGGCCTGGAGGACCTGGTGCTGGCCTACATGAGCCAGGGCGCCGGACGCCGCCGCCGCGACGACCACCGCCACCTGGAGGTACGGAAATGATCTGGCTGACCTGGCGGCAGTTCCGCGTCCAGGCTCTCACCGCGGCCGCGGCGCTGGCCGCGTTCGCGATCCTGCTGGCGGCCACCGGGCCGCAGCTGGCCAGCCGGTACGCCGCCAGCGCGATCACCGGCTGCCACGTCGGCGGCTGCCAGAGCGCGGCCATCACGTTCCTCAGCCAGCTGCAGGCCTCCAGCGCCTACCCGATCGTCTACCTGCTCGGCCTCGCGCTCATTCTCGTCGCGCCCGCGATCACCGGCATCTTCTGGGGCGCTCCGCTGATCGCCCGCGAGCTCGAGACCCGGACGTTCGCCCTGGCCTGGAACCAGAGCATCACCCGCACCCGGTGGCTCGTGGTCAAGCTCACGCTGACCGGCCTGGCCGCGATGGCCGTCACCGAGGCGCTCAGCCTCAGCTATGCCTGGTGGGCCGATCCCATCCGCAAGGCCATCGATCTCGGCGGCAGCACCTCCCTGTTCAGCGGGGGCCGGTTCAGCTCGCTGATCTTCGCCACCCACGGCATCACCCCGCTTGGCTACGCGGCGTTCGCCTTTACCCTCGGAACCGCAACCGGCGCCCTCATCCGCCGGACCGTCCCCGCCATGGCCGTCACCCTGGCCATCTTCGCCGCCGTCCAGATTGCCATGCCGCTGGGGGTCCGCCCGCACCTCATCCCGCCCGACCGCACGGTCGCCACGATCGAGTCCGTGGACCTGGACTTCGGCAACCTGACCGCCACCGTCGTCCCCGGCGAGCCCGGCGCCTGGATCCTCTCCAGCGGAGCCATCAACGCGGCGGGCCAGACCGTCAGCACGCTCCCCGACGCCTGCCTGGGGGCGACGACCCTGGGGCCCAAGATCGGCTCCTCCCCAGGGCCCTGCCTGCAAAGCCACGGCTTCCGGGAGGCCATCACCTACGAGCCCGCCGGCCGCTACTGGCCCCTTCAGGGGATCGAGACCGGGATCTTCCTGGCCCTAGCCCTCGCCCTGGCCGGGTCCTGCTTCTGGCGGCTCGGCCGCCGCCGGACCTGACGTGCCCGGCGACGGTTAAGGCAGCAGCACCCCCGCAGATAGCCCGGTCCCCGCTGCCCCGGACCGGCCGGGAATGAGACGGTCCTCACACCAGTTGTGGCACCCATGAAGATCGCAGTGATCGGGACGGGCAATATCGGCGGTTCACTCGGAACCAAGTGGCGGGCGTCCGGATACGACGTGGTGTACGGGTCTCGCGCCGGCTCGGGCACCGGCCCGGGCGGGGCACCCGTGCTCGCGATAAGTGACGCGCTGGACGGCGCCGACGTGGTGGTGCTGGCCGTGCCGGGCCAGGCCGTGGCGGACGTGGTCGGCGCGCACAGTGCGGCGCTGGCGGGGAAGATCGTGATCGACGCCGTGAACCGGATGGGCCAGCCGGAGCTCAACAGCCGGGCGCTGATCGCCGACGTGGCGCCCGACGCCCGCTATGTACGCGCGTTCAACTCGCTGGGCTGGGAGAACTTCGCCGACCCGGTGCCCGGCGCGAACTTGTTCTTCGCCGCGGATCCCGCTGCCCGCATCGTCGCCGAAGAACTTATCGCCGCCGTCGGACTGGACCCGGCCTTCCTCGGAGACCCCGGCGCGGCCGGCACGGTCGACGCGCTTACGCCCGTGTGGATGGCCCTCGTGCAGGCCCGCGGCGGAAACCGCCGGATCGCGCTGCGCGTCGTCCAGGACAGCTGACTCCCGGACGTCCTGACATGACCAATCAGGTCCAGGTCACGGTGTGCGACCCCCGGCATCCCGACGCCCGGCATTGCCTGCAGGGTTATCTCGGCGAGCTGGCGCACCGCTTCGACGGCGGCTTCGACCCAGCCCGCAGCATCTCCGCCGACGACCAAGAACTGACACCGCCCGCAGGCCTGTTCCTGGTCGCGACCCTGCACGCTGAGCCGGTCGGGTGCGGCGCGCTGAAGTTCCACCACGAAGCTCCAGCCGAGATCAAGCGGATGTGGGTCGCCCCCACGGCGCGCGGCCTGGGCTTGGGCCGTCGCCTCCTGACCGAACTAGAGGCCCACGCCGCGGCTAACGGCGTCCGCGTCCTACGGCTGGAAACTAACCGCGCCCTGGCCGAGGCGATCAGCCTGTACCGTACTTCCGGCTACCGTGAGGTAGCCGCATTCAACGAAGAGCCCTACGCCCACCACTGGTTTGAAAAGACTCTCGTCACAGTCGAAGAACCAGCGGGCCGCTAAATCCCCGAGCCGTCCAGTCAGCAGTCGCCCGCCGGGACACGCGCTCCGGCCACGCGCTACCGTGCGGACATGGCGAAACAACCTCGGCTCACCGTCTTGGGCAGCCTGAACATGGACATCTCGGTGACGGTGCCGCGGCTGCCAGCGCCCGGCGCCACGGTGCTCGGCTCGGCGGCCGTCTTCACCCCCGGCGGGAAGGGCGCCAACCAGGCGGTAGCGGCGGCCAGGCTGGGCGCCGAGGTGCGGATGACCGGCTGCGTCGGCGGCGACGATTTCGGCCGGCGGTTGCTGGCCGCCCTGCGCGAGGCGGGTGTAGACGCCGAAGGCGTGCGCGTCGTGGACCACATCCCGACCGGCCTGGCCATGATCTCCGTCGACCGCGCCGGGGAGAACATCATCACGGTGGCTCCGGGCGCCAACCACGAGGTCGGCGCGGCCGATGCCGCCACGTCGGTCGGCGCCCCTTACGACGCCCTGGTGATCAGCGCCGAGGTCCCGGTCCCGGCGATCAGGGCCGCGCTGGCCCGGGCCCAAGGCACCCTGTGCGTGCTCAACCTGGCGCCTGTCCCGGAGCAAGCCGCCGCGATCGTGGCGGACGGTGTCGAGTGGCTGGTAGTAAACGAGTCGGAAGCAGGCGCCATCCTCGGCAGGCCGGTCGAGGGCCTGAAGGACGCGGCTCAGGCCGCCGCCGAACTGGTCACCGCGGGCGCGCGCCACGCCGTGGTCACCGCGGGCGCGCACGGCGCCGCCCTGGCCGGCCCGGACGGTGACCCGCTGACCATCGAGGCGTTCGAGGTCGAGGCGGTCGATACGGTCGGAGCCGGCGATACCTTCGTCGGCGCGCTCGCGGTCACCCTCGCGGCCGGCGTCCCGGCCGCCGAGGCGGTGCGCGCCGCCGCCGCCGCGGGCGCCACCGCCGCCACCCGCCCGGGCGCCCAGGCCGGAATGCCGCACCCCGCGGACGTCCGGGCGGTCACCGGCCTGACCTGGCCCGTCGCGTAAAGTAGCCGCTAGGCCCAGCCCGCGTCTGGCCGGACACCTAGCCAGATCAGATAGATTCAAGAGTTAGACGGGTGGGGAACATTAGGCGAACATTAGGTAAAGAAACGGGCTGGGCATTAGCCCTGCTCCAAGGAGAGCGCGAAGTGTTGACGCCCGGCCTGCGCGGTTACGTCCTGTCGCCGCCCGTCGGCGACCACAAGAGCACCAGCAACAGCAAAAACACCGGCAAGGGCACCAGAAAGCACCCGGCCGCCGATCTCCTGTCCGCCGCGCTGGCCGCACTGGCGGATTCGTTCACCGTGGCTGCCGAGCGCGGCGCACCCGGCAGCGGCGCCCGGCGGCGTACCTGGCTGGACACCTTCGACTGGCGGCTGTACCGGGCCGGGCTGGTGCTCGAGCTGGAGCAGGCCAGGCGGGGCGGCCGGCTGCTGCTGAGCCAGGCCGACGGCACGCCGCGGGCCGAGCAGCCGGTGACCGGCTGGCCGCCGCGCCGTCCCGCCCAGGATCTGCCCGCCGGGCCGGTCCGGGACCAGATCATCGGTCTGATCAGCCCGCGGGCGCTGCTGCCGGTGGTCAGTGCGGTCAGCACGGTCAGCGCCACGCGGCTGCTCAACGCGGACGGCAAGACCGTCGCCCGCCTGACCGCCGAACGCGCCACCGTGACCGCGACTGAATCCACCGCCACCGCGACTGAATCGAGAGCCACCGCGACTGAATCGACCGCCGAACTGCCGCTGCGCGTGTCCGTCGCCGAAGTCCGCGGCTATCTCGCCCCGGCCCGCAGGGCCGCCGCGCTGCTGGCCGCCGTCCCCGGTGCGTCCCCGGCCAGCCAGAGCGTGTTCATCGCCGCGCTGACCGCGCTCGGCCGTCACCCGGCGAACTACACCAACGGCGTGGACGCGAACATCACCGCCGAACTGCCCGGGTCCGTCGCGGTGGCCAGGCTGCTGCTGCAGCTGCTCGACACGCTGGAGCTCAACGTCGACGGTGTGCTTCGGGACATCGACACCGAGTTCCTGCACGACTTCCGGGTCGCGGTCCGCCGGACCCGGTCCGCGATCAAGCTCCTCGGCGAGGTCCTGCCCGCCGCCGACGCCAGCCGCTACGCCAGGGAATTCAAGTGGCTCGGTGACCTGACCACGCCGACCAGGGACCTCGACGTCCACCTGCTCGGTTTCGCCGCGACGGCCGAGCACTTGGTGGCCGCGGCCCCGGCCGATCTCGAGCCGTTCCGCGCCTTCTTGGTCAGGCGCCGCGCGCGCGAGTTCCGCCGGCTGGCCGCCGCCCTGCGCTCCCCGCGCTTCGGGGCCATCACCGATGACTGGCGTAAGGCGCTGCTCGCCATCCGCGATGCGAGCGCGCCCAAGAAGCGCAGGCAGCCCACCGCGGCCGAACTGGCGGTCCGTACCACCGGCCGCGCGTTCCGCCGGATCGCGGCGCAAGGCGGCGCGATCACCCCGGACTCGCCCCCGCAGTCCCTGCATGACCTGCGTAAACGCTGTAAGGAGCTGCGCTACCTGCTGGAATTCTTCGCACCACTGCACGATCCGGTCGCCTACCGGAAGGTCGTCGGTGACCTGAAGCAGCTACAGGACTGCCTTGGCGACTTCCAGGACAGCCAGGTCCAGCGCGAGGAGATCGGCACGCTGGCCGACGCGCTGCTGGCCGAGGCGCTGTCGGGTGGGCCAGGGGTACCTGCGGCTACCCTGCTAGCCATGGGGGAAGTCGCCGCCCGGCTCGCGGTCAGCCAGGCCGAAGCCCGCGCCGACTTCGCCCGCCGGTTCGCCCGGTTCGCGGGCCCGGCGGCCCAGCCGCGGATCAGCACCCTGCTCGCCAAGCCCGGCCCGCCCGTCAGGCCGGGACAGCCCGCCATGCCCGACCCGAAGACCCCATGAAGATCTACGCCACGTACAACATCAAGGGCGGCGTCGGCAAGACAACCGCCGCGGTCAACCTCGCCTACCTGTCGGCCGCGGACGGCCAGCGCACCCTGCTGTGGGACCTGGACCCGCAGGGCGCGGCCAGCTTCCTGTTCCGGATCAAGCCCCGGGTCAAGGGCGGCGGAAAGGCGCTCATCCGCGGCACGAAAACGCTGGAAGGCGCCATTAAAGGCACCGACTTCGACAATCTAGACCTGCTTCCGGCCGATTTCACCTACCGCAATATGGACCTTCTCCTGGGCACCGAGCAACGGAAGCAAACCCGCAAGCTCGCGCAGTTGCTCCGGCCGCTGGCCGCCGAATACGACAATGTTTTCCTCGATTGCCCGCCGAGTATCTCGCTAGTCTCGGAAAACGTCATGCACGCCGCTGACGTTCTGCTTGTCCCGCTGATCCCGACCACGCTGTCGGTGCGCACGCTGGACCAGCTCACCGATTTCGTGGCCGGCTTCGATGGCGACCGTCCCGAGGTGCGCGCGTTTTTCTCCATGGTCGACCGGCGCAAGAAACTGCACCAGGAGATAACCAAAGACCTTTCGGCGGAACGATCCGGGGTGACAGTGGCCGCCATTCCCGCCTTGTCTCTCATCGAGCGAATGTCCGTGGAGCGTGCCCCGGTCACCGCCTTCGCCCCCCGCAGCCAAGCCGCCCGCGCCTTCCGCTCCCTCTGGTCCGAAGTCCTCTCCGACCAGGAATGACCCTGCCCTGCGGGGCCCTGGCCAGGCTCGGTGAGATGGCCGACCAAGGCGGTTCACCGCATGGCCCGGCGGCTGAGGTATCCAGGATATCTAAGCTAGATATCTGTGATACCATTACAGATGGAGGTGGTCGTCATGGCCATGGTAAAGACGCCGATCGAAATCGATGAAGAGGCTTTGGCGACGGCCGCTGAGGTGCTTGGCACCAAGACGAAGAAGGACACGGTCAACGCCGCTCTCCGGGAGGTTGGCCAGCGACTTGAGCGCCTGCGCGCCCTGGCCAGACTCGGCGAGATGGCCGACCGAGGTGACTTCGACGATTTCCTCGGAAACAAGGCGGCCTATCGTAGGTGAGCCTCGCCATCTATCTCATTGACACCGCTGGCTTGTTCCGGATCCTGCAGGATGAGCTGCGTCAGGCCTGGGCCGACGAGCTGGCCGCGGGCGTGATCGCGGTCTGCCCAGTAGTAGAGCTCGAATTTCTCTATTCCGCTCGCTCGCTTGCCGACCGGCTCGAGAAGAAGCGGCTGCTGCGAACTGTTTTCGGCTGGGTCCCGATGGCAGAGCGCGCCTTCGAGCGGGCTGAGGCGGTGCAGCAGATGATGACAGAGGTCGGGAAGCACCGGTCGGCCGGTCCAGTCGACCTGCTGATTGCGGCAACAGCCGAACAGGCACGTCTCACGGTCCTCTGCGATGATCGCGACTTCGACGTCGTCGCCTCCATCACAGGCCAGCCCGTCAAGGCGGTAACTGACCTTAAGACCCACGAACCCGATAGTTAGGCATAGGCCAGGCGCAGACCCGCGGCGACCTCGAATTTTTTCCGCGCCAATCGCGGGCTGGGGGATCTGGATCGCCTACGCGACCAACCCGCCGAGCGAATCCGCCGCGATGATCCAGTACGCCAGCAAGTACGTGCCGGGCATCTACAGCGGATCCTCGATTTCGGCGCGGCCCCGGCCGGCTGAGACTCGGGCGGCGACGGATCCGTCTCGGCATTATATCAGATGATATATTTAGGGTATGGACGCAGCGGAGCGCATCCAGTCGGCTCGTCGGCTGGCGGCCATGACGCAGCAAGAACTAGCGGAACGCTCAGGCGTTCGCCAGCCCAACATTGCCGCTTACGAAAACGGCCGACGGCAGCCTTCCGCGGCTATGCTGGCACGGCTGCTCGACGCCGCCCGGCCGCGCCCGTCCGTGCTGCTCGACCGATTCCGGGAGCAGGTGCTGGAAATCGCCGCCCGGAACCATGCCGGAGGCGTCCGGGTCTTCGGCTCGATCGCGCGCGGCGAAGACGGTCCGGAGAGCGACATCGATCTGCTGGTTACATTCGGCCCCGAGGCGACGCTGCTCGACCAGGCCGGACTGGTCGCCGAGCTGGAAGATCTGCTCGGCGCGCACGTGGACGTCGTATCTGACCGCGCGCTGAAAGACCGGGATGTGGCCATCCGCGCCGAAGCTGTTCCCTTGTGAGCAGTCAGCCGGAGCGCGGGAGTGAACCAGAGCCAGGGGCACGGATCGTGCCAGCGTATGGGCGCCGGGTTCGCGATACTCTGCTTGACCTTCTTGAGTTCACCGACATGGCGGCGCGTCTGGTCGCCAGGGGCCGGGCCGCTTACGACGGAGATGAGGCACTGCGACTCGCCGCCGAAGCCATTACGCACCGCATCGGTGAAGCGGTGTCCAGGCTCAGCGAGGAGTTCGTTACCGATCATCCGCAGATTGAATGGCGCAAGGTCAAGGGGATGCGCAACATCGTCACGCACGAGTATGCGCGGATCGACTACGAGATCGTCTGGAACGCACTGGCCCTGCGGGTGCCGGAGATTGCCGCATTCGTTCGTAGCGTCCTCGCGGCACCGCCGCCGGCCTAGTCTGCCACCGGCCCGCGGACGCTGCCCGGGTCCCGGCCCTGCCAGGTGCAGATGCACACCTCGTTGCCCTCCGGGTCGGCCAGTATCCAGAACGCCGGGGCTTCGGCGTCGCTGACCAGCGTGCCTCCGGCCGCGATCGTGTCCTGGAGGCGCTGATGCGCCTGGTCGTGCGGCACCGAGACGTCGAAGTGGATGCGGTTACGCTGCGGGCGCGGCTCGTCCATCTGCTGGAACCAGAACGCCGGGCCCTGGCCCAGCGGGTCGATCAGCCCGGCCAGCGGCCCGCTCTGTCCTGGCTCGTCGACGTAGCCGAGCACCGCCTGCCAGAACGGCCGCACCTTGGCCGCGTCGAGGACGTCGATCGCGATCTCGAGCACCTGCACCGGTCGTACCGCCGGGCCGGCTCCATCCTCGTCGGCTCCGCCCCAAGAAGCCCGGGTGGTCAGCCGGAACTCCTCCGCCAGCGCGGTGATCTGCCGCGCCAGCTCCACATCGCGCGGCGTGACCCAGTCCGCCGCCGCGGTCTGCAGCGTCAGCAGGACCCGATCCGCCCGGATGTCCATCCGCAGGTGCCCCTCGGCGTGCGGCAAGGCCGCCGCCCGCCCGGCCAGGTCGGCCGCCAGCGGCAGCGAACCGGTGAGCACCTCGGTTCGCAAATCGCCGAGCACGAGCCGCCAGCCCAGCCCGGTCACCGCCTCCGAGGCCTCCTGCCGGCCCAGCTTCCTGTTCAGGTCGTGACTGCTCTGACTTCCTTGTCCCATGCCGTCCATCGTGCCACCTAGGTCCGGGCGAAGCGGTTAAGGGCGGTCATCATCGGCTCGGTCATCTCAGCGCCGCCCTGGTGCCCGGTCCGGACCAGGTGCAGGTCCGAGCCCGGCCAGGCCCGGTGGAGCAGCCAGGGCACGTCCGGCGGGCTGCCGATATCGGAACGGCCGTGGATCAGCACACCCCGGATCCCGGCCAGCCGCGGCACGCCGCGCAGCAACTCCCCGTCCTCCAGCCAGGCCGCATGGGCGAAGTAGTGGGCGCACAGCCGCGCGAACGTCATCCGGAAGCGGGGATCGGCGTACCGCTCACTCGGGGTCCAGCCCTCCTCCAGGGAGGTGACGGCGTCCTCCCAGTCGCACCAGTCCCGGGCCGCACGGGCCCGGACATCCGCATCGGGGTGGGCGTTGAGCAGGTGGTTGTACGCCAGGACCAGGTCGTCGGCGTTCCCGCCGCCCTCGCGGTACCGTTGCCACTGCTCCGGGAAGAACCGGCCCGCCTCGTGGTAGAGCCAGTGCACGTCGCCGGGCCGGGTCATGGTGCAGGACACCAGCACCATCTCGGTCACCCGCTCCGGGTAACGCTGGGCGTAGGCGAGCCCCAGGGTCACCCCCCACGAGCCGCCCCAGACCAGCCACCGGCCGATGCCCAGGTGCTCGCGCAGCTTCTCGATGTCACCGATCAGGTGCCCGGTGGTGTTGGTGTCCAGGCTGGTGCTCAGGTCCGCGACGCAGGGAGTGCTGCGTCCGCAGCCGCGCTGGTCGAACTGGACGAAACGGTAGGCGTCCGGGTCGAACGAACGGCGCCGTCCCGGTGTGCTGCCGCCGCCCGGTCCGCCGTGCAGGGCCACGGCCGGCTTGCCCGCCGGGTTGCCGCTGGTCTCCCAGTAGATGCGCTGACCGTCGCCCACGTCGAGCATCCCCGCGTCGTAGGGCTCAATGGCCGGAAACCGTTCGGGCATGACGACCATCATCCCCCGGATGTTTACCGGAACCTTCTCCGGGCAGGCGGCTTACTACCATCCGGGCGGCAGCCATCGCCGTCGTCGCCAACGACGAAGGCGTGAGCATCGAAGACCTGCTCAGGCGGCTGCTTCCCCGTCGCTCTCGATGTATCAGGATGAGACTTACTTGGCATACTCCAAGTCTTGACTCATTCCAGAAAGAGCGAGAGGCTGGCTACGTCATGGTTGGTGTTCGTGTTAACCCAGACGACATCGTGGTGCGGGAACTGCGCGCGGCGGGGCTTCGGGTGACCATGCCGCGCCAGGCCGTACTGACGTGGCTGGCCAGGCATCCTCATTCCACCGCCGACGCGATCGCGGCGGGCGTCAGGGAGAAGTTCGGGGCGCTGTCCTTGCAGGCCATCTACGGCGTGGTGCGGGTGTCCACCGAGGCGGGCCTGCTGCGCCGGGTCGAGCCCGCCGGGCACGCCGCTCGTTACGAGCGGCGGGTCGGCGACAACCATCACCATCTGGTCTGCCGGCGGTGGCGGCCGCGGGCTCCCTGGCCGGAACGCATTATTACGAGGAGGAATGGCAATGACAGACTCTGGCGTCAAGCCGACGACGACCGATGCCGGGGCGCCCGTCGAAAGCGATGAGCATTCGCTCACCATCGGCCCGGACGGCCCGATCCTGCTGCAAGATCACTACCTGATCGAGCAGATGGCCAACTTCAACCGCGAGCGCATCCCGGAGCGGCAGCCGCACGCCAAGGGCGGCG
>Ga0302325_10016784_pt1 | contig 15496 bp, 14 predicted proteins | sample Palsa_T0_2_FD_201948 | JGI IMG/M metagenome (GOLD analysis project Ga0302325, IMG submission 201948) | Peat permafrost microbial communities from Stordalen Mire near Abisko, Sweden - Palsa_T0_2 | ecosystem: Environmental > Terrestrial > Soil > Palsa > Peat permafrost | place: Sweden: Abisko...
GAGCGCGATCTTGGCTTTGAAATGACCGTAGTTTTCGATGGCGTCGGCCGGTATGCCTAGGCGCGCGGCGATCTCGCCGATCGGTTTCAATACTGCTTTTTGAGCGATCCCGATGTCGGACGCCACGTTGACTCCCCGTAGTTGTGTGCTGGGTGCCGATATTAGCACCGAACCTCAGGCCGCCACGGTCAGCACAATCTTGCCTATGTGGTTCGAGGTTTCCATCAGAGCGTGGGCCGCGGAAGCTTCGGCCAGCGGAAAGGTGGCGTGAATGATGGGACGCGCGCGGCCCGCGGCGAGCAGCGGCCAGATGTTTTTCCGAACCGCCGCCGCCACCATCGCCTTCTGGGCTACGCTGCGAATTCTCAAGGTGGATCCGGTGATCGTCAGGCGCTTGGATAACACCAACCCGAAGTTGACCTCGGCGCGCGACCCGCCGAGCAGCGAGATGACCACGATGCGTCCCTCGACCGCCGCGGCTTCGAGATTGCGCGGCACGTAGCTGCCGGCGACGATGTCGAGGATCAAATCGACGCCCTTGCCCGCCGTCTCCTGGCGCACCACCTCGACGAAGTCCTCGGTGCGGTAGTCGATGCCGCGGATGGCGCCGATCTTTTCGCAGGCGCGCGCCTTGAGTTCAGAACCCGCGGTTGCGAATACGCGCGCGCCCCAGGCGGTTGCGAGCTGTATGGCCGTGGTGCCGATGCCGCTGGTGCCGCCGTGAACCAGCACGGTGTCCCCGGCCTTGCAGCCGCCGCGCTCGAACAGATTGGTCCATACGGTGAAATAGGTTTCCGGTATCGCCGCGGCCTCGACCATGCTCACGCCGAAGGGCACGGGCAGGCACAGGGGTGCGGCCGCGACGGCGTAGCCGGCGTATCCGCCGCCCGGCAGCAGGGCGACGACCTGCTCGCCGACCGCAACGCCGGGAACATTGGGACCCAGCGCGACGACTTCCCCTGAAATTTCCAGCCCCGGCAGATCGGATGCGCCTGGGGGCGGTGGATAACGGCCCTGGCGCTGCATTATGTCGGGCCGGTTCACCCCGGCCGCGACGACGCGAATCAGCACCTCTCCCTCGCCGGGCTGCGGAACCGGCCGCACGGCTACCCTCAGCTGTTCCGGGCCGCCGGGCTGCGCAATTTCGATCACTGTCATCTCGCGGGGTACGGACATCAATCTCTCCGGCGCGCGGTCATGATTCGATTGCGCAAGGGACGGGTAACTTAAGCTTTTAGCGATTTTGGAGCAAGGAACCGCCGCTTGAGCCTTATGCCGGCGCGGTTGGACTTTCTGTGGCGCCTTTGCCAAGCTCCCATTCAAGGACAACATGCCCACTGCCTACATTACTCACGCGGATTGCCTGCGGCACGAAATGGGACCCGGCCATCCGGAATGCCCGGGCCGCCTGAGCGCGATCAACGAGCAGATGCGCGCGTCCGGGTTATCCGACGATCTGCGCTGTCTGGAAGCGCCGCTGGCCAACCCCGACGACATCAACAGGGTGCACGATGCTGCCTATGTCGAGCAGATCTTTGCCTGCGCACCGGCCGCCGGCTATGTGCAGCTCGATCCGGACACGGCGATGAATCCGCATAGTCTCCCCGCGGCGCGTCGCGCCGCAGGAGCGGGCATTCTGGCGGTCGATGAGGTGATGAGCGGCCGGGCGGACAGCGCCTTCTGCGCGGTGCGCCCCTGTGGCCATCATGCGACTCCGGAACGGTCCATGGGCTTCTGTATATTCAACAATGTCGGGGTTGCCGCAGCCTACGCGCTGGAGAAGCACGGTCTGGAGCGGGTCGCGATCATCGACTTCGACGTTCACCATGGCAATGGCACCGAGGAGATATTCAGCGCGCCAGCGTGGCAGGAGCGGGTGCTGATGGCGAGTTTCTTTCAGCATCCCTTTTATCCGTATAGCGGCACCCACAGCTCCGCGCCCAATATGATCAACGTGCCGATGCCCGCCGGCAGCGGCGGCGAGGCGGTGCGACAGGCGGTGCAGCAACGCTGGCTGCCTGCGCTGGAGGCGTTCAAGCCGCAGATGATTCTCATCTCGGCGGGGTTCGATGCGCATCGCGACGATCTGCTCGGCGGAATGGCGCTCATCGAGGCTGACTACGCGTGGATGACCCGTGAACTCATGGGGTTGGCCGCGCGCCACTCGCAGCGCCGCATCGTGTCAATGCTCGAGGGCGGCTATAACCTGTCCGCCTTAGCAAGCAGCGCAGTGGCCCATGTAGGAGCGCTGGCCGCCGCTTGAGGCACGCGGCGCCTTGCGGGTGTATGCTCACGCCCCCAATTCGGATCAACCTAACCACAGGAGAGGAATCATGAGTTCCGCCCAAGTTCGGCCGAGCACTGAGTCCGGTGCCGATTCCATTCGCGAGAGCAGCTCTTTCGCTGCACACCTAAAGACGCTCGCGCACACCATTCCGCTGCGCTCGCGTTACGAGAATTTTATCGGCGGCAAATGGGTCGCCCCGCAGAAGGGCGGATATTTCGACAATATCTCCCCGACCACGGGCCAGGTGATCTGCAAGATCGCGCGCTCCCAGGCCGAGGACATCGAGCGTGCCGTGGACGCCGCGCATGCGGCAGCGGGCGCGTGGGGCCGCACCGCCGTGGCCGAGCGGGCGCGCGTCCTGAATCGCGTCGCGGATCGAATCGAACAGTATTTGCCGTTTCTCGCCGCGGTGGAAACCTACGACAACGGCAAACCTATACGCGAGACCAACCTGGCGGATTTGCCGCTCACCGTGGATCACTTTCGCTATTTCGCGAGCTGCGTGCGCGCGCAGGAGGGCTCCCTGGGTGAGCTCGACGACGATACGGTGGCTTACCATTTCCATGAACCCCTTGGGGTGGTCGGACAGATCATTCCCTGGAACTTTCCGATCCTGATGGCCGCATGGAAGCTCGCTCCGGCACTGGCCGCGGGCAACGCGGTGGTCATCAAGCCCGCAGAACAAACCCCCATGTCGCTGCTGGTCCTGGCCGAACTGGTTCAGGACATCCTGCCCCCGGGAGTGCTCAATATCGTCAACGGCTTCGGGCTGGAAGCGGGCAAACCGCTGGCCTCGAACCCGCGCATCGCCAAGATCGCGTTCACCGGAGAAACCACCACCGGCCGGCTGATCATGCAGTACGCCTCGGAGAACATCATTCCAGTGACGCTGGAACTGGGCGGCAAGTCGCCCAACATCTTCTTTGCGGATGTGATGCGCGACGATGACGAATTCGTCGACAAGGCGCTCGAAGGATTCGCGATGTTCGCGCTCAATCAGGGTGAGGTGTGCACCTGCCCATCGCGCGCGCTGGTGCAGAAGTCCATTTACGAGCGCTTCATGGAGCGCGCGGTGAAGCGGGTCGAGACCATTCGCCAGGGCGACCCGTATGAAATGAGCACGCAGATCGGCGCGCAGGCCTCGAACGATCAGTTCGAAAAGATCCTTTCATATATCGACATCGGCAAGAAGGAGGGCGCGAAGGTTCTGACCGGCGGCACTGCCACCAAGCTGCCCGGCGATCTTGCGGGCGGCTACTACATCAAGCCGACCGTGTTCGAGGGGCACAACAAGATGCGTGTGTTCCAGGAAGAGATCTTCGGGCCGGTTGTGTCGGTCACGGTGTTCGACACCCCCGAGCAGGCGCTGGAAATCGCCAACGACACGCTGTACGGCCTGGGCGCGGGAATCTGGACCCGCGATCTGAACACGGCCTATCGCTTCGGCCGCGGCATCCAGGCAGGCCGGGTTTGGACCAATTGCTATCATGCGTATCCAGCGCATGCGGCGTTCGGCGGCTACAAGAAGTCCGGAATCGGCAGAGAAACTCACAAGATGATGCTCGATCATTACCAGCAGACCAAGAATATGCTGGTGAGCTACGGCACGAAGGCGCTGGGATTCTTCTAGAGACCGGCGCGCGCTTGAACAACGTCATTACGATGGACCCGGGCCGCGTGAGCGTTTCCCCCGCCGCGCGCAAGCTCATCGAAGAGCTGCGCGCGGCGCACGGGGAAATCATGTTCCATCTGTCGGGCGGCTGTTGCGACGGCAGCGCACCGATGTGTTTTCAGGTGGGCGAGTTCAAGTTGGGCGGCGTGGATGAAAAGGTGGGCGAGATCGCCGGTTGCGAGTTCTGGATGGATCGCGAGCAGTTTCGGCGCTGGGCGCATACCAAGTGGATGGTGGATGTGGTTCCCGGGCGCGGCGCGAGCTTCTCGCTCGAGGCGCCGCTCAACAAGCGGTTCCTGATTCGATCCTCGCTGTGTGCCGTGCCGGCCGCGACTCCCCCTTGAGCTGGCGCGGATGGATGGCCTTCGTGGCGCTCGGCGTCATCTGGGGCATACCGTATTTCTTCATCAAGCTGGCGGTGCAGGAACTCTCCCCGCTCGTGGTTGGGTTCGGCCGGCTGGTGCTCGCCACCGCGGTACTGCTGCCCATCGCCTGGCGCCGGGGCGCATTGCGGCCTCTGGGCGGCCACATGGGCGCGATCGGCGCATTTGCCGTGGTCGAATTCGTCATCCCGTTCACGGCGATCTCGTTCGGCGAGCGCTGGATCAGCTCCTCGGTCACCGGAATCCTCATCGCCACGGTGCCCCTATGGATTGCAGTGCTGTCGCGCTGGTTCGGGGTGCATGAACAGCTGAGCGTTTGGCGCCTACTGGGGCTGGCGCTGGGCTTCATCGGCGTGGCCACTCTGCTGGGTTTCGGAACGATATCCGGTTTCCTAGGCTGGGCCGGCGTTGGCTGCATGCTGATCGCCACCTTGGGCTATGCCGCCGGTCCGCTGATCATTCAGCGCCACCTCGGCGGACTCGATTCGTACGGTCCGCTCGCGATGAGTTTGTTGATCGCGACGCTGCTGATGGCAGTGCCCGCGCTGCTTGCGCTGCCCGAGCATATGCCGAGCGCCGTGGCGCAGGGTTCGATCGCGATTCTGGGCGTGATCTGCACTGCCTTGGCGATGCTGCTGATGTTCTTTCTGATCGGAGACGCCGGCGCAGCGCGCTCCTCCGTGATTACCTACATCAACCCTGCGGTGGCAGCGCTGCTCGGCACAATGGTGTTGCACGAGCGCTTGGGATTGGGCGGCATTGCGGCCTTTGCGCTCATCCTGCTGGGCTCGTGGCTGGCGACTCGCGGCAAGGCCGCGCAGCGCGCCGGCCTCAAGGAACTTTAAGCAAATGCCGGAGATTTCGCCCACGCCGCTGTGGATGCAGGAGGCGGCGGCGCCGCCGCTCGCTGAGCAAGCGTTGCCGGCGCAAGTCGATGTGTTGATCGTCGGGGCAGGCTATACGGGCCTGTCGGCGGCTCGGGAAACGGCGTCATCCGGGCGATCGACCCTGGTGCTGGATTCCGCGCCGCTGGGCGGCGGCTGTTCGAGCCGCAATGGCGGACAAGTTGCCTACAGCATCAAGCCAGCCTTTGAAAGCTTGAAATCGCGCCACGGCGCCGAAGTCGCATTGGGTATTTGCCGCGAGGGAATACAGGCGGTTGCCGAACTGCGCTCGATGGCGCGCGAGCAGGGAGTCGACTGCGACTGGCGCGAGAACGGATGCTTTTACGGCGCGCATACCCCGCGGCATTTCAAGGCGATGGTGCGGGAAGCCGGCTCGCGGTGTGCGGGGCTCGAGAGGAAAGTCAGCGTGGTGCCGCGAGCGCAGCAGCGCGGCGAAATCGCCAGCGACTTCTATCACGGGGGCCTCGTGTATCACGAGGACGCCTCGGTGAATCCCATGCGGCTGCTGCTGTCGCTGCTGCGGCGCGCCCGGGAGTGCGGCACCATGGTGATCGACCGTTGTCCGGTCAGCGCCATTCGCAACGAGCGTCGAGGCTTCGAAGTGCTGACGCCGCGCGGCATGGTGCAGGCGCGCGAGGTGCTGCTCGCGACCAACGGCTATTCGGGCCCGCTGTCGCCGTGGCATCGGCGCCGCGTCATTCCCATCGGCAGCTACCAGATCGCCACGCAGCCGTTGGGAACGGAACGCGTGCGCGAGCTCATTCCCAACGGCCGCAACATCTACGACTCGCGGCGCGTGGTCGTGTATTTCAGGCCGTCGCCGGACGGCGAGCGCATCATATTCGGCGGCCGGGCCGCGCTGAGCGAGAGAAATCCGCTCGCCTGCGTGACGCGATTGCAGGCGATGATGGCGCGGATATTTCCTCAATTGAAATCGGCAGGCATCAGTCACGCCTGGGCAGGCTGGGTCGCGTACACCTTCGACCGGCTGCCGCATCTGGGAAAGCGCAACGGCATTCATTACTGCATGGGCTATTGCGGCCAGGGCGTGCCGCTCGCCACCTATTATGGCAAGCGCATCGGGCAGCAGATGCTGGGCTTGCCCGAGGGGCGCACCGCCCTGGACGGTCTTGAGTTCGCATCAAGGCCCTATTATTTCGGAGTCCCGTGGTTCCTCGCGCCCTCGGTGCTCGCCTTCCGCTTGCTGGATGCCGCGGGCTGGTAATTTAAGGGACCCAGAGCCGGTCTTATCAACATATGATTCTCGTGCTTTTGGTGTTCCTGGGCGGCGTGCTGACCATTTTGAGCCCCTGCATCCTGCCGGTGCTGCCGTTCGTGTTTGCGCGCGCGGAACAGAGATTCCTCACCAACGGCTTACCTATGCTGATCGGGATGGCGCTGACCTTCGCCGCCATTGCCAGCCTGGCCGCCGTCGGCGGCGCCTGGGCGGTTCGGGTCAATCAATATGGCCGCGTAATCGCGCTCGTGCTGCTCTGCGCCTTTGCGGCGACCCTAATGTCGAGACGCTTGGCGGACTGGATGGCGCGGCCATTCGTCGCGCTGGGAAATCGTCTGATGCCGGTGGGTTCCGGGCAGGAATCCAACGTCGGGCTGCTCCCCTCGTTGCTGTTGGGAGTGGCGACCGGTCTGCTGTGGGCTCCGTGCGCGGGCCCGATTCTTGGGTTAGTGCTCACCGGCGCCGCCATTTCCGGACCCAATGCGCATACCACGACATTGCTGTTCGCCTATGCGGCGGGCGCCGCCACCTCGCTGGCGGTGGCGATCCTGGCGGGCGGGCGGGTGTTTGCGGCGCTGAAGCGATCGCTCGGCGCCGGGGAATGGGTGAGGCGCGGACTGGGTGTCGCCGTATTGCTCGCCGTTGCGGTGATTGCACTCGGTTGGGACAGCGACGTGTTGACGCGCGTATCGCTCGCGGGAACCAACCGGCTGGAGCAGTCGCTCATCGAGCGCATCGCGCCGCGCGCCACGGCTGCCCCTGCAGGGGGGATGATGGCCGCCAAGGCCGGCGGCCAATTGCCCCTCGAGGGCGAATTTCCGTCGCTCAGCGGAGCCACAGGCTGGTTGAATTCTGCGCCGCTCACGCGCGAGGGCCTGCGGGGCAAGGTGGTGCTGATCGATTTCTGGACCTATTCCTGCATCAATTGCTTGCGCACCCTGCCGTATCTGAAAGCCTGGTACGAAAAGTACAAGGATCATGGGCTGGTGATCATCGGCGTGCATGCGCCGGAATTTGCTTTCGAGAAGGATCCGGCCAACGTGCGCCGCGCAGTGGCGCAGCTGGGGGTCGCCTACCCGGTGGCGCTCGATAACGACTTCGCCATCTGGCAGGGCTTCAATAACCAGTATTGGCCCGCGCACTACTTCATCGACGCGACCGGACAAATCCGCGCGCATCACTTCGGCGAAGGGGACTACCGGGAGTCGGAGCGCATCATTCGCGAGCTGTTGACCGACGCCGGGGCAAGCGATCTGCCGCAGGCGGGATCCGATCCGGTCAACGCGACCGGAGTTCAGGCGGCCGCCGACGAAGCACAGGATCGATCGCCGGAGACCTACGTCGGCTTCGCGCGCGCGGAGAACTTCCGATCTCCCGGGGGATTCGCTCAGGATCAGCCGCAGCGATACACCGTGCCGGCCAATCTTTCGCTCAATCAATGGGCGCTTTCGGGAACCTGGATCGTGGGCGCCGAGAAGGCCGCGCTGCGCACTGCGCCCGGGAAAATCGTGTTCCGATTTCACGCCCGCGACCTGCACCTGGTGCTGGGTCCCGGCGGCACGGGCAGCCCGGTCCGATTTCGCGTGCAACTGGATGGCGTGCCACCCGGGGCGAGTCATGGAACCGATGTGGACGCGAACGGCGACGGAGTCGTCGGGGAGCAGCGCCTGTATCAATTGATTCGCCAGGCAAGCGATGTGGGAGAGCATGAGTTTTCAATCGAGTTCTTGGACGGCGATGTCCAAGCCTATTCATTTACCTTCGGCTAAGAGCGATCATGGCAACGGAAACGAGAATCGAACGGCGAGTGTTCTTGAAGGCGGCCTTATCGGCGCTCGCGGCCGACTGCGTGGCGGGAAGGCTGTGGGCGGCTGCTGCATCCGCGCCTGCCTCCAGCCCAGAAGTGCCGATCGAGATATTTACCGCGGCAGGCAAGAGCACGGGCATCGTGAAGGTGGCAAAGATCGTCAAGAGCGATGCCGAATGGCGCGCCCAGCTCTCGCCGCTGGCCTATGACGTCACTCGCCGGGCCGGTACCGAATACGCATTCTCGGGCGAATACGATCACAATCACGCGGATGGCCTTTATCGATGCATCTGCTGCGACACCGCTCTGTACGACTCGAGGACCAAATTCGACTCCGGAACCGGTTGGCCGAGCTTTTGGCAGGCGATCTCCGCCGTGAATGTCGTGAAGAGTTCCGACTCGAGCCTCGGGATGGAGCGCGACGCGATCTCGTGCCGGCGCTGCGATGCGCATCTGGGCCATGTGTTCGACGATGGGCCGAGGCCCACGGGCCTGCGCTACTGCATGAATTCCGTGGCGCTGCACTTTGTGCCGCGCGCCTGAAATTTTCCAAGGAGCAATCATGTCATTTCAGAAATTTCGCTGGTCCGCAGGCGCCGCGCTTGCCGGGATTGTGGTCGTGGCGGGTCTCGCGTGGCATCCGGCGCTATATGGAGCGGAGGCCGCCACGCTGCTCGCGCCGCCCGCGGTCGACAATCCGAAGGCCGCGGGGCCGCCGCAGACCGCGGTCATTTCGGGAGGGTGTTTTTGGGGAGTGCAAGGGGTGTTCGAGCACGTCCGCGGCGTCCAAAAGGTGGTGGCGGGTTACTCCGGCGGCGAGAAGTCCACGGCCTCCTATGGGATGGTCGGAATGGGCACGACCGGGCATGCCGAGTCGGTGAAGATCACTTTCGATCCTGCGCAAATCTCCTTCGGGCAGATCCTGCAGATTGCCTTTTCGGTGGCATTCGATCCGACCCAGGTTAACGGGCAGGGTCCGGACATCGGCAACGAATACCGCTCCGAGATCTTCTACGCCGATGACAGCCAGAAGCGGGTCGCCGAATCCTATATCGAGCAATTAACTGGCGCGCATGCCTTCCGGCGGCCTATCGCGACGCGGGTGGATCCGCTCAAGGGCTTCTATGCGGCCGAGGATTATCATCAGGACTACCTGGTGCACAACCCGACGGCAATGTACATCGTCATCAACGATCTGCCGAAGGTCGAGAATCTCAAGCGCGCCTTCCCTGATCTGTACACCGAGCGCCCCGTGTTGGTTAGTGCGCGGTGATTAGTGCATAACATGCATTAGCTCACCATTCGGTCGGTAGGAGTTGCCCACCAAGCGCACGGCCAACGAGGGGCCCTAATTGCACTCGTGATTGCTTTCCACGCCGGTAGCCTATTGCACTCCGCGTCTCGCCACCCGCCAATTCAATGGCGCGATTTACTCGGGAGTGACAACGAGGCCTGCGCATAGTAGTAGCGCCACCCTGTGGTAGTGCGCACGTAGACATCAGTGAACCACTGCAAGTAGTCAACACGGACGCCATCCTCTATGCCTGTTGCGCGCAACTTTGCAGTTACCACTCCAGTATCGCCAAATACTGCAACCGTGCGCTCGCTGTCATCTTGGTGTACGTAATGGGTCTTCCCGCTCTTCGCGTCGTTCACCAAGTCGGCTTTAGTAGATCGCTTGCCATCGCCTTCCACAAGCACAAAATCGTCTGCGAGTATCTCAGTCATCGTTTTGGCGTCATTCTGCTCAACGGCCTTTTGGTATTTTGTATCAAGATTGGCCAGAGTCTGTCGATCTTCGGCTACAGACGCTTGGACGGCTGCTGAAGCGAACCCTGCCGTACTTACGATAAGCATTACGGACAGCTTTAGTGCACGGGACCGGAATTTCTCGTGGCCGCCGTAAAGCGTGGCTCTCGCGGCGTAACGCTTCCTCTGAAAGGCGAATTCGTTTTGATACATTGCGATCTCCTCGCTGTTTATCATGAGATTTTAACCCTGGCTTAGACGCCGCCAAAAGTTCGGTAACTTAGCGAATCTTATGCGCGAATGTCGGCTTCAGAGCAGCTCGTTCAATGGGGCGAGCATCCGGAAGATCGGCGGTACTTCCGCCGGCGCCCTGAGCTGTCATCCGTGAGTGGCGGCTATGTGGAATCAGATGGCCGACTCTCCCGCTCGCCGGCATGTTTGCCTTTCAACCTGTCAACGAGTCCCTCGGACAGTCGTTATGCGTGTTTACAAGCGGCCAAGATTGCTACGGGGAGGCAGAACATGAAAGGGACATCATTCAGCGTTTTGTTGCTCACTATCGGCGCGACCAGCGCGTCGGCTCCAGTTCTGGCGGACGATCTTTTGGGCTTTTACCTCGGTGCGGCCATCGGGGAGTCTCACGTCAGAACCGCACAAGAAATACTTGGCGATACTGGCTATGACTACCAATTTGACGGAACACACAGCGCCTGGAAGGTGACTGCCGGTCTTCGGCCCATTTCACCGCTAGGTGTCGAGTTGGAATACATCGACTTCGGCAATCCAAGCAGCGGCCTCTCCAATGCGCTTTTCGGGGGGCTCTCGAATGCGGATCAAAAAGCCGTCACACTCTTCGGGCTTGGTTACTTGCCAATCCCTGTTCCGTTCTTGGATGTATATGGAAAGCTAGGTATTGCTCGGCTGCATACAACGACTACCGAAGTTTCGCCGATCCCCGTAGGCCCTGCCGGCTCCGCATCCTATAGTCCGGCAACATTCGATATTTCTGATTCGAGCACCAATTTCGCTTATGGCGCGGGAGTTCAAGGCAAAATCGGATCTCTCGCAATTCGCGCGGAATATGAGCGAATTAGCGCGAGCGGTGGCAATCCCGACATCTTTTCATTGGGCGTTAACTGGACCTTTTAGACGACCGTCCCATTCGGCTTCGTGGCAGCTTACGCCCTCAAATCCGCCGCGCTGCCGCCGCGCCGGTGTCCTCGGGGCGACCCCTGTGAGACGTTGGTGACTGGTGGCTTTCGGAGCGGCAGAATTGCCCGGAAGCGCGAATCGCGGAGCCTTTGGATTTCTATGAACCAGAACACCAGGGAGAATAAGCGAGCAAATGGGCCGTAAGCGGATTCCGCTCCCTGTAATCCTGATTGCCTGCCTTTATCTGGCCGTGGGTATCGGCGGTTTTGTTGTTCACTTTAGTGACCGCCGCGCGCCTGATTGGATCTGGGTCGAGGTCACCGAGTTTCTCGCAATTGTTTGCGGCGTTTTTCTGTTGCGCGCTCAAAATTGGGCCCGCTGGCTTGCTAGCGCATGGATGGCTTTTCACGTCGTCATAAGCTTCGGCGACTTGCGCCAGCTCGCAATTCATAGCCTTTTCCTCGTGTTGATTGTCTGGTGTCTCTTCCGTGCAGACTCCAGTCGCTGTTTCCAAAGCGCTCGAATCCCCTGAGCGGCCGCTCTCGGGTGCTTGAGCTGGCCTGCTCCGGCCGCGCTCTCAAGGCGGAAATTTCAACTCCCGCACGATCTCCTGGAAGCGTGGCTCCTTGCGCAGCGGATCAAAACCCGGCGACACCTTCAGCACCTCCAGATCCGAGGCTCGCAAGCGCACAGCGGTGTCCAGCCACTCCAGTGCCTTGGTGGTATTGCCCCACTGCGCATAGATCATTGCGTAGAGGACCGCGTCGGCGTCACCCTGCGAGGCCCGGATTTTTGTGAGCATGGCTTCTGCATCAGCGTGTCGGCCGAGTTTGTCGTAGGTCAGTGCCAAGCAAGCCTGCTTAGAGTCTGCACCGGTGCTTTCGTCCGCGGCTTCGCACGCCGCTCGTGCGCTCTGCAGGTCCCCGAGCGCGTAGTAGGCGATTCCCAAGCCAACCTTATAAAGCGGATAGTCCGGTCGCAGAGCCAAGGCTTCCTTCCAGGCTGTGACGGCCTCGCTATACTCTCGCGCGTAATACAGTGTGCCAGCGAGGAATTCCCGCCCAATCGGTTGCAGCGGGTCGAGTGCGACCGCTCGACGGGCGGCAGATATGGCCCTTTCGGTGCGACCCATGCGAACGGCGAAGTGAGCATACCGCCACAAGGTGGGCACGTTGCCCGAGGCGAGCGACAACGCTTGTTCGAACTCGTCATTTGCCTTTGCGAAATCGAAAGATCCCAGCTCATAAGCAATAGCTAGCGCCAGGTGACTCTCACCAAGATCAGGGGCCAGCGCAATCGCCTTTTCGGCATCGGCTTGGGCCTTATCGTAGGTCTCGCGCATCGTAGGCCCAGCCGCAACGTAACTGAACGCACGTGATCGAGATGCGAACGCGAGCGCGTAGTTCGGATCTTGACGAATAGCCTCCGAGAATTCGACGACAGCGTCTTGGAGGGATTTATCAGTATTCTGCAGCACGGACCTCCTGCCGCGCAGATATGCATCGAACGCGGACGGATTACGCGTCCCACCCAGCTCGATCTTCTCAGCGAGGCCACCGAGTAACGCAACTCTAAGGGAGCCCGTCACAGCTTCCGCGATGTTGGTCTGCAGCTGCAGCACGTCTCTTAGATCCCGATCATAGGTCTCGGACCATAAACGAAACCCAGTGACCGTATTGACGAGTTGCATGGATACTCGAATCTTATTGCCCGAGCGACGTACGCTGCCTTCAAGTACCGAGCCGACGTTCAGCTTGCGCGCGATCGTGCCGAGATCGACGTCCTTGCCTTTGAAGTAGAACGAAGAGGTGCGGCCCGCAACTTGGAGTTCGTTGATCCGAGACAGTGAGTTAAGCAGTTCTTCAGCGAGTCCGTCTGAGAAATACTCCTGCTCCTTGTCGCCACTCAAGTTCACGAACGGCAACACCGCGATTGAGTGTGGCGGCGGGCTAAAGCCGATGTCGGGAGCGCGCTGAGCGACAGACCCCGGCACCGCCCCCGGCTGCGCGCCATGCTCCGAGACTACCAATCGGTTTGCTACGAAGTAGCCGAGCGCGAGGACAACCACGGCGATCGTTGCGAGGAGTGTCGCCTTCGAGCGCCACAATGGCCGCACGGCCTTTCGGGTCGGTGTAGCCGACGCGCGAACGGCCGCCGAGGCGCTGCCGGTCGGCTCCTGTGCCGGGTCTCCTAACAGCAGACGCCGTACACGCTCGACGAAGGCAGGCGGCGTGATCCCGCCCGGCAGGCGCGTCCATTGCACCTCCCGGAACCGCTCCGGCACTCGTTCATCATCATCATGCGTATCGTCGATCACTACGGGCATCAGGAAGGCCATGCCGGCATCCATGAGGTGACAGCGATCAACCGCCAGCTTCCATTCAAGACGGAAGTACCCCTCACGGCGGTCGTGCGTAGTGTGCGAGATGACCGGAATGAACAGGGCGCAGGTCTTGATCTGCCTGCGGATGGACTGATCCCAGGCGTCCCCGCCCCGCAGCTCGCTCTGGTCGAACCAAACCTCGATTCCACCGGCTCGCAGCGCCGCGCAAATCCTCTGGGCAGCCTCCGCATCCTCTGAGGCGTAGCTCAGAAAGACCGCGTTGCCCTGACCGCTCACAGTGCTCTCGTCACGGAGGGGCCCTGAGGATTTTCTGGTTCGGCACGGTTGGCCATGCGCAGGCTCTTCGTTAGTGTGCCGCTAGCCTACCCTAAGCTATGAGCGGCCGCTTTCCTGCCGCCATTCACTTCTAAGGGTGGGCGGGAGACACGCGAAATACGGCACCATCGCGTCTTCGAATCTCAACAGGCTCTAGTCGAGATCGCGGAGCAGCGCGTCGCGCGCCGGTCCGGGCAGCGGGCTCAGCGAGTGACGGTAATTCGGGTGGTCGACACCGATGCTCAATGAGCCGCCGGCCTTCAGCGCCTTGACCATCGAGGGCGCGAGCTCGAACCGCAGGAAATGCACCGCCGAGGTTTTCTCGGCGTTCTCGCGCTCCAGGTCCTCATCCGCAATCGCAAACACGCGCTCCAGGTCGCCCACCTGGGTCCAGCAGCGATCCTCGACGCCGATCAATCCGGCAAGCGCTACGCGGCGCTCCTCCGGGTCGGGATACTCCAGCAATAAAGTTGCCTTCCAGTTGCTGCCGTCGGGAATCAGCGGATTGTATGAGTCCAGTTCGTCCTGGATGCCGGCGGCCTCGAATATCTTCTCGGCCCGCAGCATCTCCTGGACTTGATAGCGCACGGTGGTGCGGTCCTCGAAACACCAGGTCATGTTCGGACCGACCTGGATGTTGCGCAACCGCCGATGGGCGATGACCTCGCCGCGCAATCGAGTCCGCTCGGCGGCGTACTGCTCCAGGGACATCAAATCTGCGCGGGTCAGTTTATGCATATCAGCCATCCAAGCCATAGGCCATGCGCAGCAGGGTCAATGGATGCGTGGGCGCCGCCGCGTCGTGCAGGCCGCTTTCGATTTGATGTCCCGCCATGGGGCAGTCGCTCGAGTAAAAGTCGGCGCCGCTTGCCTGCACGCGCTGGAATACTGGCTTGCCGATCTTCATGGAGGTGTCGCGAAATTCTCGCTTCACGCCGTAGGTTCCATCGTGACCGGAACAGCGCTCGATCGGTTCCACCGTGGTGCCCGGAATCAATTGCAGGATGTCGCGGGTCTTGAGGCCGATATTCTGGACTCGCAGGTGGCACGCCACGTGATAGGAAATCTTGCCGAGCGGACGCGTGAAATCGGTACGCAGCATGCCGCTCTTGTGGCGCAGCGCCAGATACTCGAAGGGATCGTACATATGGCGCTTGATCCGCGCCACGTCCGCATCGTCCGGGAACATGAGCGGCAGTTCCTGCTTGAACATCAGCACGCAGGAGGGAATGGGCGCCACGATGTCGTAGCCGCGCTCGATCATGGCGATGAGGCGGGGGACATTTTTGGCCTTGAGATCGGCGACGGCCTGCAGATCGCCCAATTCGAGCTTGGGCATTCCGCAGCAGTTTTCCTGCTCGGCGAGGGCAACTTCGATGCCGTTGTGCTCGAATACCCGCACCAGGTCCATGCCGATCTGCGGTTCGTTGCGGTTTCCATAGCAGGTGGCGAACAACGCCACCTTGCCCCGGGTGGCGCCCGCGGGCTGCGCCGAGAGGGACGTCGCGGTGCGCGCGGCGATCTGCTTGCGCAGTGTGTTCGAGCGGTAGGGCGGCACCGGGGCTTGCGGGTGCACGCCCAGCACGGCATCGAGGACCTTGCGTCCCAGCGAGCTTCGATTCGCTGCGTTGACGACCTCGGCAAT
>Ga0302325_10016785_pt1 | contig 15496 bp, 15 predicted proteins | sample Palsa_T0_2_FD_201948 | JGI IMG/M metagenome (GOLD analysis project Ga0302325, IMG submission 201948) | Peat permafrost microbial communities from Stordalen Mire near Abisko, Sweden - Palsa_T0_2 | ecosystem: Environmental > Terrestrial > Soil > Palsa > Peat permafrost | place: Sweden: Abisko...
ACAATCGGCGACCTTCTCGATCTGGGTGCGCCTCGCTCCCGGCGTAGCGGCCACCGGCCAGTTCGTCAACGTCTGCCTATGGACGCTCCCCAGCCCGGCCGCATGCGAGACCAAGGGCCTCACCAGCACCTGGCAGGAGGCACAGGCCACCGCCACCGCGCCATCCGGGGTCACCACCCTCCGAGCGCAGGTGTACATGGCCGGCCGCGGCAACATCGACTTCGACGGCGCCAGCCTCGGCGCCCCCCAGACGGCTGACGAGTTCTACCCACCGCAGTCCACGACGGACCCGAGCATCACCGGATCAGACACCGTCGGTGCCACCCTGACATGCTCACCGGGCACCTGGGCGAACGACCCGACGTCATTCGAATACGTCTGGCAAGAAGACGGCAGCGGGGTCCCCGGGGCGACTGCCTCTGCCTACACGATCACCAAGGCGAACGCGGGCCACAGCTTCGGCTGCGTGGTCACCGCCACGAATCCGGCGGGCAGCGCCACCGCCGACTCGGGATCGATCGCCGTGCCGGTCACGACGCAGCTCCCGAGGTCCCACAAGCGGCGAGCGCTGAAGGTACGGATCGTCGTGAGCTGGACCTGGGACCACGCGTGGACGCGGCTGACACGGATCCGGGTGGGACACATGCCGCGCCGGGCGACGATCGCGATCAGTTGCCGCGGCCGGCACTGCCCGCTCCGCGCGCATGAGGCGAAAGCCAAGCACCTCCGGTCCCTGCTGAGATCGCTCGCGGGGACTCGCTACCACGCCGGCGATCGGATCCTGATCACGCTCCGTGGCCCGGGCAGGTCGCCGGAACGCGTAGAAGTACGGATCCGCAACGGCCGCGTGCCGCACGCCAGGCTGCTCTAGCCACCCGTCCCGGCTCGCGCCTCGCCCGCCCGCAGCAGCCGGTCGCGCAGCTCCGCCTCGAGCTCGGGCGAGGGGTCGAACTCGGCAGCGTCGGGCAGCTCGCCGAGCCCGCGCAGACCGAACAGGCGCAGGAACAGCTCGGTCGTTCGGTACAGGATCGCGCCGAACTGCGAGCGACCGCCCTCCTCGATCAGGCCGCGCTCGAGCAGGGTGGCGACCGCCGATTCGGCATTGACGCCGCGAATGCGGGCGATCTCCGGTCGCGACACCGGTTGCAGGTAGGCGATGATCGCGAGCGTCTCCGCCTGCGCGGGCGTGAGCGGCGGCGTCCGCGGCTTTGCGAGCAGGCGGCGCGCCGCGGGGTCGGCGTCGGGATGGCTCGAGATCTGGTAGCCGCCCGCCAGCTCGCGCAGGACGAGCCCGCGTCGCTCGAACTCGTAGTACTCGCGTAGGCGCTCGAGCGCGGTCACCACTTCATGCAGCTCGCTCTGCGTCGCCTCGGCCAGGGAGCCGGCGTCGACCGGGTCGGCCGAGAGGAAGAGAAGCGCCTCGAGCGTGCGCTCGAGCTCGGCGGTCACGCCCGCAGCTCCGCCGCGGCGGGACGTTCGTTCGCGCGTGCCTGGACCGTGATCGCGCCGAATGGCTCGTCCTGGATCCAGGTCAGCTCGCCCTGCTTGTAGAGCTCGAGCAGCGCGAACAGCGTGACCGCGACCGTCACCCGGTCGGCCTGTTCGACGGCCTCGTCGAAGTCGAACCTGCCACGGCGGAGTAGCCGGCGGAGATGCGCGAGCCGCTCGGCCACGCTGACCTTCGGCGCGATCAGGTGCCCGATGTCGATCGGCTCGGGCATCAGCAGGAGCTCCCCCAGCGCGCGCCCCAGCAGCGCCGGCTGATACACCGCGTTCGCTTCCGCGAGTGGGGCCCGCCGCAGGTTCGGCGGTAGCGGCGCGGAGCGGAATCGATAACCCGCCTGGGCGCTCAGGCAGGCGACGAGGTGCCCGGCCGCGCCGCGGTAGCGGTGCGCGTCGAGCAGGCGCGCGAGCAGTTCCTCCGCGGCCTCGCCGGGATCGAGCTCGATCGCCTCCTCGTCCTCGCCGGGCAGCATCAGCCGCGATTTGAGCTCGAGCAGTGCCGCGATGAGAACGAGAAACTCGGTCGCCAGCTCGAGGTCGAGCTCGCCTCTGCGCTCGAGCTGATCGATGTAGGTGATGACGATCTCGGCGAGCTCGACCTCCAGCAGATCGATTTCCTCGCGCAGGACGAGCGTCAGCAGCAGGTCGAACGGACCCGCGAAGACATCGAGGTCTAGCTCGAGATCGGCGACGCTCACTTACCCGGCAAGGCTACTGCCGGTGCCGGACCGTGGGTGGGTGGGGCCGACCCCCATCACCTCGCGCACGTCGGCGACGGTGTCGGCGGCGATCGCGCGCGCCTTCTCGGCGCCGCCCTCGAGGATCGCCTCGAGCTCGCCCTCGTCGACGCGGAGCTCGGCGTAGCGCTCGCGGACCGGGGTCAGGTAGGCGACCACCGCTTCCGCGACCGCCTGCTTGAAGGCGCCATAGCCGGATCCCTCGAACTCGCGCTCCACGGCTTCAGGGGCGATCCCCCTGACGCTGGCGAGGATGTCGATCAGGTTCGAGATCCCGGCCTTCTCGGGCGAGTGCACGATCTCCTTGCCCGAGTCGGTGACGGCGCTGCGGAACTTCTTCATGATCACGTCCGGTTCGTCGAGCACCAGCACCGTGCCCTGCTCGCTGCCGCCGGTCGTCGACATCTTGCGGTCGGGGTGCTGGAGGTCCATGATCCGAGCGCCGACCTTGGGGATGCGCGCCTCCGGCACGACGAGGGTCTCGCCGAAGCGGACGTTGAAGCGCTCGGCGATGTCGCGCATCAGCTCGACGTGCTGGCGCTGGTCCTCGCCCACCGGCACCTCGTGGGCCCGGTAGGCGAGCACGTCGGCGGCCATCAGCACCGGGTATGTGAACAGCCCCACCGAGACCAGCTCGCGCTGTGCGCCGGCCTTGTCCTTGAACTGGGTCATCCGGGTGAGCTGGCCGTACGAGGCCACGCTCGAGAGCAGCCAGCACAGCTCGGAGTTCTCCTGCACGTCGGACTGGCGAAACAGGATGCAGCGCTCGGAGTCGAGGCCCGCTGCGATGAGCACCGAGGTCGTGTGGTAGACGGAGTCCCGCAGTTCGGCGGGCTCGTACGCCACGGTCGTCGCGTGCAGGTCGACCACGCAGTAGATCGCCTCGCCGCGGTCCTGGCCGGCGACATACTGCACGATCGCGCCGATGTAGTTGCCGAGGTGCTTTCGACCCGTCGGCTGCATGCCGGAGAAGATCCTCATGATGAAGGCGGCAGGCTAGCGGGCGGGGAGCCGCACGGCGCTCGCCGAGCGCTTGGCGCCGGCCGCCGTCGTGCGGTCGCGCGAGAGGAGCCACGCGGCCAACACCCCTCCGACCGCGCCGCATGCGTGGTCCTGCCAGGAGACGCCGTACTGCGGCACGATGCTCGCGAGCAGCGCACCACCCCAGACGACGCCCACGATCCCGCCGACGAGCAGCTCGAGCAGGCTGCGGTTGAACAGGCCGCGCGTGAACAGGTAGGTGGCATATCCGAACACGACGCCGCTGGCGCCGACGATCTCACTGTGTCCGGACGCAATCAGCCATGTCCCGAGCCCGGCGACGACGATCACGATCGCCGTGACAGCGGCCAGGCGCCGGGCCCCCTCGAGCGCGATGATCACCCCCATGAAGACGAACGGGATCGTGTTCGACTCCAGGTGGTGGAAGCCGAAATGCAGAAATGGGGCGGTCAGGATTCCCCACAGGCGACCGAGGTTGTGCGGGTAGATCGCCCCGTCGTTGTCGAGCCCCCCGTTGTCGATCTTGTTGATCACCTCGATGGCCCACATCAACACGACCATCACAGCGAGGAGCTGAAGGCCGCCGAGCTGAAGCGCGCCCCGGCGGCGCTGGACTGGGGTCGTGGCGGACATGGAAAGACAATGGTGGCACACGCACTCGACGGGCCCGAGGGCTCCACTCCAAGCGACGATCCCCCTAGCTCAGAGCGCGCGCCGTCCGCAGCCCGGGGAACCGCGAGAAGCCGCGGTCCGTCGTCACCCACGTCGCCCCGTGCTCGATCGCCAGCGCCGCCAGAAAGGCGTCGGGGACCACGTTTGCTCTGGCCCCGACCGAGCGGCAGAGATCGGCGAAGATCGACCAATGACGGGCGCCCGGGCGCACTGGCACGGCCGCCGGTGCGTCGAGGATGCTCGCGCAGAACTCGATCGCCTCCTCCGGCCGTGTCGGCTGCTTGTACACCCGATGGTTGGTCACGATCCGCAGGAACGAGGTGAGGACCAGTTCGCTCACCCCGAAGGGCTCGGGTCCGCTCAGGCGATCCTCGAGCCAGGCCAGATATTCCTCGTGGCCGGGGCTCTCGCGCCGGCGCGCATACAGGTAGATGTTGACGTCAGCGAGGAGCACGGGAACGAGCGTTGTCGCCGAGCAGCTCGGCGAGGGCATCCTTGTCCTCGAGGTCGACGCCGGGCTGAAGCCCCGAGCCTCCGTCGGTTGGCAGCACCACCCGCCCGCGCGCGCCCGTCTCGCCCCGGGCACTGAGCATCGCTCGGAGCGCGTCGTCGATCACGGTTCCGAGGCTCCGCCGGCCTCGCGCGGCCACGATCTTCGCCTCGGCGAGGAGCTCGTCGTCGATGTTCACTGTTGTACGCACTCACTGCATCATAACATCAGCACTGTGCATCATGATGCGCCGCGAAGCATCTCCGCCGCCACCGCCAGCGCCACCTCGGCGCGCTCCTGCAGTGAGTGCGCGAGCACGAACTCGCCGGGCGTGTGGGCGCCACCCCCGCGCGGTCCGAGCCCGTCGACGGTGAGCGGGATCGCCGCGGCGAAATGGCTCGCGTCGCTGGCACCTCCGCGCGGGACGCCGGCGATCGGGCGTCCGAGCAGCGCGGTGGCGCCGGCTAGCAGCGAGGCGGTGGACTTCTCGGTGTCCATTCCCGGCCATAGGCGCGCCATCGCGGGCTCGAGGGTCGCGCCTCCGACCTCGTCAGGAATCGCGGCCACCACCGCGTCGAAAGCTTCGAGTCGCTCGGCGCGGAGGTCGCACACGAGCTCGCCTTCGGCGGGCACGACATTGAACGACGCGCCGGCGTGGAGCACGGTCGGGACCGCGCTGAGTCGCTCCGGTCCGCGCGGATCGTGGAGTGCGCCGACCGCGCGGGCCGCCTCGGCGAGTGCGAGCAGCGCGTTGCGACCGTGATCGGGGGCGCTGCCAGAATGGGCGGCGAGGCCGGTGGCTCTGACCCGGAGCGTGCCGGCTGCCTTGCGTCGCACGACCACGCCCTCCTCGCCACCGGGTCCACGCTCCCCGGCCTCGAAGCACAGGCACGCGTCGAACCCGGCGAAGCGCTCGATGTGCGTGAACGCCTCCGTGCGCCATTCCTCGTCGGTCACGAGCAGGACGGCGAGCTCGGCGAATGTCTGAGGTCGCGCGGCGAGCGCTCGCGCGACCCCGAGCGCGAGGATCACGCCGCCCTTCATGTCGGCGGTGCCGGGACCGTACAGGCGCTCCCCGTCACGCCGCATCGGGGCGTGATCGTCGTGGCCGATAACGGTGTCGACGTGGCCGAGCAGGAGGAGCCGGCGGCCGCCGCGCCCTTCGATGCGCGCGATCAGGTCGGGCGCGCAACCACCGGTCGAGCACGGAACGCGCTCGCTTGCGGCGTCGTCGGGCAGCAGCTCGCGACACACGGCGATCGCCTCCTCCGCCCCGGCCACGTCGCCAGAGGGTGAGGACACGCCGACGAGCGCCTCGAGCTCGCCCTCGGCGCGCGCAGCGATCGCGGCTGCGTCCGCGCGGATCGTCGAATCGGCCACCCGGGCACTGTAGCTGCGAGGCGCGGTTGCACTAGTGTGCCGTCAGTGAGCGACGACTGGCGAGTGCGCATCGAACTGCCCGAGGCCGGCACGGCGACCGAGCTGGTCGAGCTGCTGGAGAAGTCCGAGCACGATCTCGAGGCCGCCGTCAACGACCGCGTTGCCCTGTCGCGCGATGGTCCCGAGGTCTTCGCCTACACAGGGACGAGGGAGCTGGCCGGCCGCGTCGAGGAGCTGATCCGCTCGCTGGCCTCAGAGCACGGCTGGGACGTGGAGACCGAGCTGAAGCACTGGCACCCGACGGCCGAGGAATGGGAGGACCCGGATAAGCAACTGCCGACAGGCGACGCGCTCGCCGCCGAGCACACCGAGCTGATCGAGCGCGAGCGCGCCGAGGTTGCCGCGCGCGGCTACCCCGAGTTCGAGGTCCGGGTCGAGCTTCCGTCGCATCGTGATGCTGTCGAGTTCGTCCAGAAGCTGCGCGACGAGGGCCTGCCCTATGTCCACCGCTGGAAGTACGTGGTGGTCGGCGCGACGGACGAGGACACTGCCGCAGCGCTCGCCGAGCGGCTGCGCACCGAGGCTCCGCCCGGGAGCACCGTCCAAGCCGAGGGGACCGGGAAGGCGGTGTGGGACGCGAAGCCGTTCAACGCGTTCTCGGTGTTCGGGGGAATGGGCGTCTGAGTCCCGGGACGGTGTACTAATGCGCCCGTGGTCCGTGCAGCCTGCCGGCCGCTTCGACGAGCTGACGCTGGAAAGCGCGGCATTGCGAGAAAACGAGCTCGGCGACCCCTCCGAGCGGCCGCTGTGGGTCTACGTTCCGCCCGGGTACGACGATCAGCCCGACCGCCGGTATCCGTCGGTTTACGCGATCCAGGGCCTGACCGGACAGCTCGACATGTGGCGCAACCGCTCCGCCTTCCGTCCGAATTTTCCCGAGCTCGCGGATGAGCTGTTCGCGCGTGGTGACGCGCCGCCCTGCGTGATTGTGTGGGTGGACTGCTGGACGTCGCTGGGCGGCAGCCAGTTCCTCGACTCGCCGGCCACCGGGCGCTACCACACCTACCTTTGCGGCGAGGTGGTGGCGTTCGTCGACCAGCGTTACCGCACGCTCGACGCCCCCGAGCACCGCGGGATCATGGGCAAGTCGAGCGGCGGCTATGGAGCGATGGTCACGCCGATGCTCCGGCCCGACCTGTTCGGGGGACTCGCCACGCACGCGGGCGACGCTCTCTTCGAAGCCTGCTACCTGCCGGAGTTCCGGGCCGCTGCCCGCGTCCTCCGAGACGAGTACGACGGCTCGTACGAGCGCTTCTGGCAGGACTTCCGCAGCCGCCCCGCGTTCACCAAAGGCGGCGACGCCCTGCTGCTGAATGTGTGGTGCATGGCGGCATGCTATTCCGCCGAAGACGACGGCACCGTACGTCTGCCCTACGACCCGCTGACCAGCCGGCTGGACGACGACGTCTGGGAGCGCTGGCTGCGGTGGGACCCCGTTCGCATGGTCCCGCGTCACGCCGAAGCGCTACGCGGACTACGCGCGATCTACATCGACGCCGGCAAGCGCGACGAGTACTTCCTCGATCTCGGCGCCGAGGCGTTCCGGCGCGAGCTCGAGCAGATCGGCGTCACCGACGTCCGCTTCGAGATCTTCGACGCCGGCCACGGCGGGATCGACTACCGGTACCCGATCGCGCTGAAGTACCTGGCAGAGCGGCTCTCGCCGGCGGGGTGAGCGCCGCGGGCGCGCGCCGTTCAAGCACACAGCTGAGCATCGTAGGAGTCTCGGCGATCGCCGCTAACCGCGAGCGGAGGCCGCGGCCGAGCTGTGCAGATTCGACCGGTAGCCACGGCCGCAGCGAGACGGTCAGATGCGGGGAGCGCGCCGCGCGGTCACGAGGCAGGCGACGGTACCCGAGCGGATCGGCCGCCCGAGTCGCTCGTGAAGGGCGTCGTTCTCGGCGGCCAGAGCGTCGCGCTGTCGGGGCGACAGCCGCGTCCAGAACGACATCGTGCCGAGCAGGGCGTTGAGCTCGTCGGCCGTGTTCTCGAGAAGCATCGGCACCGCAGCGACCTGCGCCTCCTCGAACAGGCACGCGGCATGCCCGCGCGCGAGGTCGTAACTTCCGAGCCACCCCCAGACCTCCGACACGTTGCCGCGCCGCGCCGCGACGCCGAGGAGCGTGCCGTCGAGGTCGCGGTAGGCCGGCCACGCGGCGGCGAGCTCGGGCGCGATCCTCGCCATCGCCGCACGCAGCTCCAGTTGATCGTGCGTGCTGCGCGGCTCCTCTAACCCGAAGTAGGAGACCAGCCCGAGGGTCCCACCGTCGACGAGCGCGTCGGCCGCCTTCCGCCAGCTCAGATCCGGATCGATCCAGTGGATCGCCGATGCCGAGAATACCGCCCGGTAGTGCGCGCGCGGCAGCGACGTATCCTCCAGGGGCGCGTTGACGAACCGAACGTCGCCGGCGTCCTGTAGCTGATCACGCGCCCGTGCGATCAGCCGGTCACCGGGTTCGACCGCGGTCACCCGCAGGCCCCGGGCGAGCAGAGAGCGCGTGAGCTGACCGGTGCCGCAGCCGATCTGGAGCACCGGGTCGCCAGGCCCGATGCCGGCCAGCTCACACGCCTGGTTGATGAGCGCGTCCGGGTAGGTCGGGCGGTGACGGTCATATTCACCGGCGACCTCGTTGAAGACGGTGCCGTAGCTGCGGGCGTCGGCGCCGGTCGACATGGCCGCCAAGGTAGATCACGGCGGAGACGACCCCGTCCCACCGACGTCGAATCCGAGCCCGTTCGTCTAGTCGCGGGCGCCCAGTAGCTAGCTCGCGCCCGCAGCCTCGGCCGCGGCCCGCTCGCCATGGCGCCAGAACCCGAACCGCAGCCCGTCGCACCCCACGCATCCGACGCAGGCCACGCAGCTGGTGCACCCCACGCAACCCGCGCACCAGGCGCAGCCGGCGCACGCGACCGACAACGCCGTCATCGCGCAGCCCGCGACCGCTGCGCTGAGCACGGTCCCGGCGCTGCCCGCGGTCGCCACCGAGGCGAACGTCATCGCGCTGCCGGCCGACGCCACGCTCCACGTGGTGCCGGCACTGCCGGCCGTGACCACGCTCCTTCTCGTCCCCACGGCGACGGCCGTGACGAGGCTGTCGCTCGTTGCCACGGACGCGACTGTGACGCGGCTCGAGCGGGTAAGCAAGCTGAACAGGGGGTCGCAGAGCTCCAGCGAAAGCCGTGGGCGCCTCATGGCACGGATCATCGCCGATCCCGCCTGCCGCTACCACCTATCGACTTCACACAGGACTCGAGTCTGGCCCGGCTAGGGCAGGATCTCGACGTACCCGTGCGTTCCGTGTACGCGGATCCGCTGCCCATCCCGGATCAGTTGTGTGGCACGCTCCACCCCCACGACGGCAGGCAAGCCGTACTCCCGTGCGATCACCGCGCCGTGGGTCATCAACCCTCCGACCTCCGTGACCAGGCCCTTGATCGCGACGAACAGAGGCGTCCAGCTGGGGTCGGTGTAGGCTGTGACCAGGATGTCGCCGGCTTCGAGGTCGGCGTGCGCTATATCTGCGATGACGCAGGCCCGCCCCTCGATGGTCCCGGCGGAAACCGGTAGGCCGACCAGCACATCAGCCGGCAGACCGTCGCGTCGGTACGCCCCGGCGATGACCTCGCCATCCGACGTGAGGACCCGGGGCGGCGTGAGCGCTTGGTATGACCTGAACGCGTCCTTGCGCTCGCGGATGAGGTGCTTCTCCACCTGATTGGTGCGCACGACGTCGTGGAGCTCGTGAAGCGTGAGGTAGAAGATGTCTTCCTTCTCACGAAGCACCTTGGCCCGCACGAGGCGTTCGGCTTCTTCCAGCAACGCTAGCTTGTAGACGAAGTAGCGGCTGACCATGCCGTACTTGGGATACTCCCGGTACCCGGTGAAGGTCCGGACCCGGTCGATCATCCGCTTGGCCGCTTCGGCCTTCTGCTCCCCGTCTGGCAAGACAAGCAAGCGGTCCAGCAGCTCCTGTTCCTTCTTCCAGGCCCGCTGGCGCCCTTGCGCGAGGCGCCGCTTGCCGGCGCCCGGCTCGAAGTTCTTGATGTTGCGGAGGATCATCGGCAGGAGCGTGCTCGGGCGTTCGCTCCAACGCTGCCTGGTGATGTCGATCTCGCCGACGCAGCGCATGCCGTACTTGTCGAGGTAGCCCCTGATGGCGTCTCGCGCCTCCGGCCCGCCCGTGAGCATCGCCAGCTCGTCGAGGAAGCCGTCGCCCTCGACGTTCTGCAGAAACGCCACCACGTTCGGATGCGGGCGGATCACGTCCGCGACGTCCAGGAGCGCCAGCCCCATCTCAGACGTGACGTTGTGGGGGACGGACTGCGTGAGCGTGTCGGCCGGGTTCGTCTCGCCCAGCCAAACCTGCAGCTGCTCGTTGAGCCACCAGGCGGCCTCCATCGCCGCCATGATCACCTGATGGCTTCGCCGATCGAACAAGATCTGCTTCAGCTCCTGGATGTCGGCCAGGATGAAGTCAAGCAGCGCCGATCCAGACTTCGCCCGGATGTCGCGCTTCAAGCCGGCGACGGAGGCCCGGTTGCACTCGATCAGCTCGGCGACGATGGTCGGATGGGTCTTGATCGGGGCGGGCGGGTCGCCGGCCGGCGCCCCGCCGGGACCCTCGTCCGGGAGCGACCGGATGAAGTCGCCACGTTCGAGGATGGTCTGCAGCGCGTCCCCGATCAGCGGATCGGATTTCCCGAGGACCTCGATCAGGCCTGCGCGGCTCGCCGGCGAAGCCAGCTGCCCGGTGACGTCGACGAACAGCCTCCCACCGGCCTCGTGCATCGGACGCAAGGCCGTCAGCTGGAACAGGGAGAGCCCCAGGGGCTTCATTGGGTCGGTCATCATTTGCTGATGACCGACCGAGACGTACACGTGGTCCCCTCGGTCGCCGGCCGCGGGGATCGGGAACAGCGTGGTGATCGGCCGGCTCTGGACGATCCGGAAGCCATCGTCGGCCAGGCACCATTCGATGTCCTGGGGACGGCCGAAGTGCGCTTCGATCCGCCGGCCCAGCTGCGCGAGTCGCACGACCTGCGCATCCGTCAGCGCAGGCTGCTCCTGCCGCCCCGGCTCGAGCGCCAGTTCCTGCGTCCCACCTACCGGCGAGGCGTGGATGGCACGCTCCTTGGTGGCGACCGCCTTGGCTACGACCTCCCCATCGCGCACCTCGTAGACATCTGCGCTGACCAGGCCGGCGACCACGGCCTCGCCGAGGCCGAAGCTCGCCTCCACGTAAGCGACCTTCCGGTTTGACGTGACGGGGTCGGCCGTGAACAGGATGCCGGCCGCCTGCGGGAAGACCATCTGCTGCACGACCACGGCCATCTGGACCTTCCGCTGGTCGAAACCGTTCCGCAGGCGGTACGTCACCGCCCGCTCGGTGAACAGGGAGGCCCAGCACCGGCTCACGTGGTCGAGGATCGCAGCCGACCCCACGACGTTCAGGTACGTGTCCTGCTGGCCCGCGAAGGAGGCCGTCGGCAAGTCCTCCGCCGTCGCGCTGGATCGGACCGCGTAGGCAGCTTGCTCGCCGAGCCGGGCGACCGAGCGGGTGATCGCCGACGCCAGCTTCTCAGGGATGTCGATCCCTTCCAGCGCCCGGCGGATCTCCGCGCTGAGCGCGCGTATCGCCTCCCGGTCATCTGGCTTCAGGCGCGACAGCCGATCGAGGCGGTCGTCGATCGACGGCGCTGCCGCCAGAATCCGCTCGAAGGCGTCCGTCGTCACGCAGAATCCAGCCGGCACACAGATGCCTTCGATCCGCGAAAGCTCCCCCAGGAGCGCGCCCTTGCCGCCGGCGATCGCAACCTGGGTCTGGTCGATCTCCTGGAAATCCAACACATAGCAGCCCATCCGCTCACCTCCCTCGGAGTTGACCCGATCAACTCCTGTTCTTTGGTTCCAGCGTTCGGCGGGCGATTATGCGCCACGATTCGCGGCCTCATGAGAAGCTCGTCTGCGGTATAAATTGGAAGTGGAAGAGGAGGGGGTAACCGTGTCCGCCCTGACAAGCTGTCCCGTCGGGACCGGCTACGGCGCGGCTGGGCTTTCGTCCTTCGGCGCATAGCGATGGTGCAGCGACAGCGGGTTGCCGTCAGGGTCGAGGCAGATCGCCTGCCAGCAGACACCGGAGTCAAACGTGTCGCTGACGAAACGCACGCCCTCTGCCTCAAGCCGCTCCCGCGCGACGGCCACGTCGGCGACCCGCAGAGCGATCGGCATCGCGTTGCGGGAGAAGGTTCCGCCGAAGTCCTCGGTGCGCATGATCGCCAGCGTAAGGTTGCCGGCCCGATACTCGGCGCCGGGCCGGCTCCCGTAACGCTTGACGAACGGCAGGCCGAGCGTCTCGCCGTAAAAGGTGGTCATCGCGTCGAAGTCCTGCGCCGGGATGCAGACGAAGTCCACACCGGTTATGAGTGGGGTCGTATCGGTCATGATCGATGAGACCTTCGCAGGCCCGCCGACTCATCGGTCGACGGCTGGTATCTCGCGGTCGGTCAGCCGGCCGGCGGACGGTACGCGGCGAACGAGAGCACGCGCTGAAGCGTCTCGAAAAGTCTCGTCCCGCCCTCACCCCAGCCGCGCGAGCACGTCCGCCGGCGACACATCACCCGGCCGCGCGCCGCGGCGCACCGCTTCGCGGGCGAGCTCGCAGAGCAGCGCGTTGACGGGAGTCGGCACGCCGTGCAGGCGCCCGAGCAGCACGATCTCACCGTTGAGGTAGTCGGTCTCGATGCTCGCCGCGCCGCGGGTCAGGCTCTGCCAGGTCGACCCGCCGCCGCGTTCGCGGCCGGCGACTGGCGCCAGCCGGAGGACGTCGCGCCGGCGCTCGGCGTCCTCCTCGTCGCTGGCGAAGTCGATCGCCGCGGCCCGCAGGCAGGCGCTGCCCTCGTCGCGAGCCCGCGCGAGCAGCTCTTCGTCGCCGTCCGCATCCGTTCCGCACAGCGCCTCGACAACGTTGCCGAGGTTCGTCAGCAGCTTGACGTACTTCCAGCGCATGATGCGCGGACGCGCGAGCGAGCTGAAGCGTGCCTGCGACAGGGCCGCGGCCAGCTCGTCGCACAGCGAGTCGACGCCGTCCGGGTAGCGACCGATGTCGATCCCGCCGCTGAGCGGCGTCGAATACGCCAGCACCAACCCGGGCTCGAGGTGAGCCGTGGGCGCCATCACGAGGGAGCCGTAGACACGCCGGAACAGCCTGAGAGCGAGTCGCTCGTTCTCGACGCCGTTCTGCAGGCACACGATCGGCACGGCGGCGGGCGCGACCTCGACGAGCGCGCCGAGGGCCCCGGCCGTGTCCTGGGTCTTGGTGGCAAGCAGCACGACATCGTCCTCGCGCCACGCCACGGCGCCTGGCTCGGCGACCGCGGGGATCTCGAGCGTGACGCTCTCGTCGGGCGACTCGAGGCGCAGCCCATGGCGGACGATCGCCTCGTAATGCGCCCCGCGTGCGATCAGGACCGCTTCGCGACCGGACTGATGCAGGCGCGCGCCGACGACGCCACCGATCGCGCCGGCGCCGAACACAATGAACCGCACGCCGGCCTGGACCTACAGCGCCTGCCGGATCACCGGCTTGCGCGCCGCCGCCGCTTCGTCCAGGCGCCTGACCGGCGTTGTGTACGGGGCGCCGCGCGCTATCTCGGGGTCCTCGCGCGCCTCGCGGAGGATCTCGGCGACGATCTCGGCGAAGTGCTCGAGCGTCTCCTTGGTCTCGGTCTCCGTCGGCTCGACCATCAGCGCCTCCTCGACCACGAGCGGGAAGTACACGGTCGGGGGATGGACGCCGAAATCGAGCATCCGTTTGGCCAGATCCAGCGTCCTGATTCCCAGCTCGCGCTTCATCGGTGCGCCCGAGAGGACGAACTCATGCATGCAGATCCGGTCATAGGCGGCCGGCAGGTACTCGGGGACGCCCGCCTCTCGGAGCAAGGCAAGGAGGTAATTGGCGTTCAGAACCGCAACCTCCGAGACCTCGCGCAGTCCCTCGGCCCCGAGCGAGCGGATGTAGGCGTAGGAGCGCACGAACACGCCGTAATTGCCTTGGAAGCCACGCAGCCGGCCGATCGACTTGGGGCGGTCATAGTCGAGATCGAAGCTCGGGCCGTCGCCGTTTGCGCTGCCGCGTCGGACGACCTGGGGGCGGGGCAGGTAGGGCTCGATCCGATCCGAGACGGCGATCGGACCGGCGCCGGGACCACCGCCCCCGTGTGGCTGGGTGAAGGTCTTGTGCAGGTTGAAGTGGACGATGTCGAAGCCCATGTCGCCCGGCCTGCAGATGCCCATGATCGCGTTCAGGTTCGCACCGTCGTAGTACAGCGTCGCGCCGACGCCGTGAACGATCCGGGCGATCTCCTCGATCCCCGTCTCGAACAGGCCGAGCGTGCTCGGGTTGGTCAGCATCAGGCAGGCGACGTCCGTGTCCGCTTTCGAGCGCAGGTCGTCGAGATCGACGTTCCCGCTCGCGTCGGTCCCGACCTTGACGACCTCATAGCCGCCCATGGTCACCGTCGCGGGATTCGTGCCGTGGGCTGTGTCAGGCGTCAGCACCTTCGTACGCCGCTCGCCCCGATCCTCGTGGTACGCACGCGTCAGAAGGACGCCGGCGAGCTCGCCGTGCGAGCCCGCGCTCGGCTGCAGCGACACGTGTGGCAGGCCGGCGATCTCGGCCAGCGCCTGCTGCAGGTTCCACATCAGCTCGAGCGCGCCCTGGGCGCGCCGCGGGTGCTGGAGCGGGTGGAGCTTGGCGTGACCCGACAGCGCCGCGACACGCTCGTGCAGCTTCGGGTTGTGCTTCATCGTGCACGAACCAAGCGGGTAGAAGCCCGTGTCGAGGTCGAAGTTGCGCTTCGAGAGCCGGTTGAAGTGGCGCACGATCTCGGGCTCGGAGACCTCAGGCAGTCGCGGCGGCTCGCTGCGGCGATACTCGGCCGGCAACAGCTCGTCGAGCTCGTAGTCCGGCACGTCGAGCTCGGGAGCGACGAAGGCGCGGCGTCCCGGCTTCGAGCGCTCGAAGATGGTCAAACCTTCGCTGGCGCTCAGGTTTGACTTTGGAGAACGCTCGCTGACGCTCCCGTTCTCCCGGGCGTCGCTCATGCCGGCGCTCCCACGTTCGACGAGCTCTCGGCGGCCACGGCCGCGCCGAGCACTTGGCACAGGCGGTCGATGTCGGCGCGTGTCCGGCGCTCGGTGATCGCGACCAGCAGGCCGTTCTCGTGCTCGGGGTAGTCACCGGCCAGCGCGTAGCCGGGATTCACGCCTTCGGCGAGGCAACGGTCGATCACGCGCGCGGCCGGCGCGTCGATGCTCAGGGCGAGCTCGCGCACCACGGGGCGCTCGTGCAGCAGGGCAACGCCTGGGATCGCCGTCAGCTGCTCACGCGCATACGCGGTCCGCTTGACCATCAGCTCTGTCAGCTCCACGATCCCGCGGCGACCCAGCCAGCTCAGGTAGATCACGCCCGCGAGCGCATTCAGCGCCTGCGAGGTGCAGATGTTCGACGTCGCCTTCTCGCGCCGGATGTGCTGCTCGCGCGTCTGCAGCGTGAGGACGAACCCGCGTTTGCCGTCAACGTCACGCGTCTCGCCGGCGATCCGGCCGGGCATCCGCCGAAGCAGCGCGTTCGTCGCGGCGAAGAAGCCGAAC
>Ga0302325_10016789_pt1 | contig 15495 bp, 26 predicted proteins | sample Palsa_T0_2_FD_201948 | JGI IMG/M metagenome (GOLD analysis project Ga0302325, IMG submission 201948) | Peat permafrost microbial communities from Stordalen Mire near Abisko, Sweden - Palsa_T0_2 | ecosystem: Environmental > Terrestrial > Soil > Palsa > Peat permafrost | place: Sweden: Abisko...
TGTACAGATACCATCTATGGAAATATATTGAATGTCTAATGTGTTGAGAGTGATCTGATGGGGGCGGGATATTATTGATGTGGTAAGAGGGTGGACAGTAACTTCACGACGGGACGGGATGAGATCATAGGCTTATACTGTAGTAACTGGGGTTATCGAGACAGGATACCGCGAACCCAGTGACAAAGTCACTCCCGATCACTACTGCCATGACAGAAGTTGATGAGCCATATCTCTAGAAATGTAAACCAACTTCCCCCTCCTCGAGAATTGCAAGTCTCTATTCCACAGCACTCGGTATCAAACAATCGATATTCATTCCCTAGACGCCAAATATACACAGTATTACATCGAAGTAATCCTCCCATCCAACCTTGAAATCTACAATTAGCCACCATCTAGCAGTATCCCCAGTATTACCTGTTCCTGCATCTCCTTGATCTTATCCTCCAAAGACTTGACCTGCTCGTCCTCGTCATCGAGAATCCTCTGCGTCACAGCTTCCTCGGCGCCATACTCGTCATCATACATCCCCATCCGACTATTATTCATGGCCTCCAGCTCCCGGCCCTGTTTCTCCACCAACGACTCCAATCTTAACACCTCCTCCGTCAACTCGGCATGTCTCCCCAACATCCGCTGAATGCGTTCCTTCGCCCCCGCCACAGGACTACCATCAGCGTCCGCCAAGTCACACTGTCTTCAGGGACAGGATGGTGGGTGGGGGATGTGGGGGGGGGTACTATATCTCCAAGAGTTTCGCCGCCGAGTGTAAAAACACATCAGCCTCGACGTTCCCGCCAGCACTATACTTTGCCATCAACAGGGGACTTATTCCCGTTTTCTCGGTGCGTGTTCTTAGAACCCTTGAATCGTCCTCCGTGAGCGGGATGTTTTCTTTCTGCTGCGCGGGTTTGACGGTGAAGAGGCCGCGTTCGTGGGGATGCGGGTCGCGGATCAGGTTGTCGACGCCCGATTGGTGCAGCAGCGAGTGGATGAAGTGGGTTGGGATGGTGTTGAATGGCAATGCGGCGATGGAGGTCGAGGATGAGACTACGGAGTCTAGGTGGGGCTGGAGCGTTGCGGTCATTGTTGTTGTGTGCTCGACTGCGTGGAAACAAACGATCCTTGAGGCGCGACGCGTTTGATTGATGGATGAGCTGCTGGGATGGAAAACCTAACCCTGGGGGAACCTTGAAATTCGGGCAATTTTTTTGACGGCCTTGAATCCGTCGAGAACCCAAAACATGACAAGACAATCCTTCCACGGCGTCGTCGTCACCGCCGGTACACACCCATATCCCCCCTACTCTCCCCCAACCCCCTCTCCAATATCCCTACTAACCCCCTCCAAGGCCTCATGGCAAAAACCATCAAAGTCCGCGTAAACCAACGCACCGTCCACCCAATCTACAAAAAGGTGTCTCTCCCAAGTAACAAGAGACTAATCCTAGATCCTGAACCTGCGCAAAAACTACCTGGTGCACGATGAGGGGGAGTTATGTGCGACGGGGGATATTGTGCGAATCGAGGCTTGTCGGCCGATTAGTGCGCGGAAACATTTTGCGCTGGCGGAGATTTTGCAGAAACGGAATGTGGAGATTAGGAAACGGATGGAGGAGATGGGGCGGAAGGAGGGTGCGGGGGTTAGTGTTTGAGGTTTGAGAGGTGGGAGGACTTGAGATACCCGGAATTGAAAGATCGTTGAAATGGAGAGCATGATTGATGTGGATGGATCATGGATGACTTACTTGGTGGTGGTGATGATATGGCGAGTCATTCGGCAAGCGGGTTCAGCGGAAGAAACAAGTGTGGATGTGCTACCTATGTACCTCAAAGAACGATGGACTGTACAAGACCTACCCGCTACATGCTCCTATTTACCCATCCAATTATCCAAGAACCCATCCAAATTATCCAAGACCATTAAAAACAGCGCGCGCTTCTCCTCCCCGAATTCATGTCGGACGATCACATAAAGGAACATACATCACACCATACAATTTCTTCATCTTTACCTTGCCATCTTTATCCTTGACGACTTCCGTGATGTATTGTTCTCCAGGAGGTCCAACGGGGATAAATAGTTTCCCTGGCGCCTTTAATTGATCTATCAAGGCTTGTGGCATGGTCTATTTATGTCAATGAAAATTGTATCTCGTAAAGGGGGAATACCGGCGCCCCTGCACCAACATGAATAGCATCATACGGCGCTATCAGATCAGCAACTCATCCCTGCACAGAAAAAAACGGTGAAATGTATAAACCCCAGACTCTCGGGACGGAGGGGGTACCTTCCTCGGGATATCCCTTTCGACCATCCCCCGTGACAATAAGTAATTCTCCCTCCTCCATCATCCTCTTATGTTCCGGATCCTTGACCAGATTACTTCTCGACATGGCACTCAATTCCGGCAAATGTTCAATCCCAACGACTTTCCCTCCCGGCTGCACCATCCTCGCTAGAACCTGCACTGTCAACCCATGTTTCTCGTAAATGGATAGATGATGTACCGCAGTGAGATATCCTGATCCACAGCCCACGTCAAGGACTTTTGCGCCTGGCTTGGCTTATTCTTCTAGCGCCGTAGCAGCATTCGCATGCATATGCGGAGCCGAAATCTATCGTCGTCAGAACCTGTTATACTGGGGGTCAGGGCAGGGGGCGAGGGGGGAGACAGTTTGACCGTGGCCGATCGTCTGTGGGGAATCGTAATATGGCATCGTCGAAGTAAAATGCGCTCTATCGACCTCCTACCATATAAACCCCATTACCCTTCCTGGGGGGGGACAATACAAGCATCGCATTGTATACCCTTGTCGAAGAGATCAAGCCATTATCACGCAGATTCCGGATCAATTCGCCATTGCTTCTCCTACCACATTAGACCCCAAGAAACAAGAAACAAGTATTGTAGCGCAGGGAAAGGGAGACGGACCCTGTGGAGCGCCAGGCCATTGTGCTTAGCGGATGGAAAAACTTTATTACGCGGCGGAATTTAATGTTGAGGATGGTGTTGTTCAAAGGTCTCAGACTGACTGAGCTGGGTGATGTGACCAAAGGCCTCACGTCCGAACTCGGGCGGGATGGTGATTGGCTCGGCAGGACTCATGGTGAGCTCCGCTGATCCCTTCCCAAACGGGCTAAGGCACGGAAAGTTTATGTCTTCGTGCATGCAGGCCGAGTTCAGACAACAAGGTTCAGAACTTCAGGGACCGCGTGTTCATCCCACGTTTTATCGGATTGGCAATGCGTTCGCCCACTTTTGAGTTGCCGGCATGGTCGTGTCGGAAGGTTAACAAACATATCACCTATCATCGTCCAGTTACGGATCTCGTGTTCCTGGCTAGTGAGCGGCAAAATGCAGCACCCCCTCGCCAGCAGCCTCACCCCTCCCAACTCCCTGGACGCATAGATGCACAATATATTCCATTGTCCTCAAACGCCTCCTGAACAATCACAATATTTTGATACCAAGTCGATTATAAAGTCTGTACACTATTCGACGATATATAACATTCCTCGACCCAGCCTCGCTCCCCGCAGCAGACAGACAGGTCAAAGCCCACTTCGCGTTTGCTCTGCCAAAAATAAAAACTATTTCACCTGCTTCTCCCTGTACGACAAGACAAAAGAGGAGGAGAAGAGCAGGGGCTGTAAAAAAAGAAGACGCATATGTGGTACACCAACAACAAATCAATATAGTCCATGACAACACCACCACCCCACCTGTACTACTACTACTACTACTATCATCCCAAACCCGTATTCCGTATTGTAATGTGTGTGTTTTGTGTGTGTGAGTGCATAAGAAAAAACATCGAATAAACCAAGAGGAAGTAACTGAACGATAATTTGGGTAAAAACAAACAGTGTCCGTTTCCTCGCGTGCGTAAAACCGATTCCCCCGTCCCTTGCGTGATTAACTTTCCAAGCGCCATCATTGCTTGGATAAAAATACTGAGTGGCATTATTGAGAGGTCTCCTCCTGTAGCGGGTTGTCTATATATGATTGACCATACATGGTGCATCAGAGATCAACCTTCCAGGAGTTCCGCTGCTGCTTGAGAGAGGAGTAACATGCCGTTTGCGCCGCTTGTCCCTTGTGACCGCTCGTTGCGGGCCCGTTCGGGGTGACATAGATCGGCTATGCTTACGATTTTCTTGGAGTCAATGTCCATTGCATCGTCGTCGTTGCTGCTAGGTGACACCGACCCTCGTCTATCGATGCCATTCTTCATCGGGAAATCCTCGTCCTCTTCAGGCGTGCGTTCAAAATTGTTTGTGTGTTCTGTGTGGGGCGGCCGTGATTGCGCGGGCAGGGAGGAGCGGCGCGAGCCAGAGGCAGGGGAGAAGCCGTGGTGGTGGCCCCGGGGAGTGTCTTTGGAGGAGACAGGACTTCGGAGGTAGGATGTGTTGAAATTATTTGGTGAGAAGGGCGGGCGTTGGTGTTCGATTTCTTCTTGGTTCCAGATCGTGCGGATGGAGGGGAGTTTGTGTCCGTTCAGGCCTTCGTGCCATGTTTGTCGACGGGAGGATTTGTCGTCGTAGGAGGGGTGTGGTTGGGACATCGCCATGTGGTTGTGGAGATATGTAGCTGAGTGGGGGCCAAAGTAGGCTGTGTTGGGAGAAGGTGGGAAAGTCCCTGTAGGCGGTGGACTTAGATGGCCGGAGAAGTAACTCGAACTTGATCCTGCACCTGAAGAACTTGTTGATCCGCCAGATAGGGGACCCAGGGAAGGGAGCTGGGAGTGGTGTGCGCGGTGCCAGGCCGGGTTACTTCCAGAGAAGTTGCCGGATGTTGTTGCGAGCGGTGATGGTGGTGGCTCATGATAACTGACGGGAAATTGTGCAGCTGTGGCGGAGTATGCTTTATATCGAGGTGATCCCGGAGGAGATGAATTGCTGTAGCCCTGGGTTGGGAGAGTAAGAGGACCCGGCCGATGTTTGTTTCTACCATTAGACAGGGCGATCCTAGTGACATACTTGAAGCTTGATCGGTGCGATGGCGCAGGGAGTTGGACGCCGCCGACTGGTTTGGTTTGTGTTGGTTGTCGAGCAGGAGGGGCATTACTGCTCGGCGGAGGATACTGCTGAGCATGCACGGTCGTCATGTGCTGCCGTAAATTATCGAGCCGACTAAAGTTCCTCCCACAGTCACAGTGAAAGGGCCGTTCGCCTGTGTGTTTTCTACAATGAGCCATTTCAAAAGTCATCCTCACCTTATATGTCGAGCCAGATGTTCGCTTCGCGTGAACTGCATGGTGCAGTCGCCGTAGCCGGTACACTGAAACACTTTGGTGGATTTTGTCTTTGGCTTCTTGGGGGCCGATCCAGAGTCCTTGGAGCTACTTCCGGGACGCGAGCCGCCTGAGCCCGTGGAGCCTGTGGGCCGACTATTGTATGCAGCCATGTCGGTGTCTTCGTCTTCTTCAGCGTCCTCGGTGTCGTCGTCGTCTTCCTCGTCGTCGTCGTACCTATGTTGAAGGACAGCAGGCGGTGGAGGAGGAGGCAGGCGACGCTGGTAGTCTTGTGGATCGCTTGTGTTTCTCGCGTGGAAGCGGTCGTGGATCGAGGGCTTGGAGAGTGGTTGTTGGCGGGGTGCAGAGGACGGTGCGCTTGAAGGATAAAAGGGGCGATTCATCCCCTCATGGACCTGAGCGCTAATCATCAGTCACGTTCGTTCGCTGGGTTTGATCGGCCTTTCCCGTCTCCGGAGGGGTGCGATCAGTCAAAACGTACCTGAGACGTGCGGTGGAATTATGCGAGGTGTGTCGAGGAGACCTTGAGATTCCGTGTGTCACACAAGTAGTGCGCTCGCTCGGACCTGAGGGCGGATGCGGTCAAGGTGTGCCCTGCAGCAGCAGAAAGGGCGGGGCCTGAATCTCTCGGGTTGGACGACAATGGCGGTGGACGAGGACGATACACGCACGCAGCAGGCCGCAGCAGACAGAGGAATGCAGACAGACGGGTTGCAGCGGTGTGGTTGCCGTGTGTTTGTGTGTGATGAGGCGGTGGTGGTGTGTGTGATTGATGATGAGTAGTGAGGCGAGAGGGACGAGTGTATTAGGGCCAGGGGCAGCTATGCACGAAAAGAGCTTGTGCGGCCGTGCGCCTGCGAGAAAGGGAGAAAAAAAGTCCACAAGCCACTCCACCGATCGGGCGCATTTTTACAACCGACACTTCATTTTTATGGGCACACTTTCATGCGCCAGCCAACCAAAGGCCCCTAGCGCTGGATTATTTACCAAACTTAAATGTCTGAAAAAAGGGGGCTTCCGCTTCCACCCAATCCGAGCACCAATATCACGTTCGGAGGTCTGTGCGTCAGGGCGACAGCTCAGCACCGCGCTGTCCCCAGCAGAAGGGAAATAAAGTATCTCTCGCATCCGCCGGCACAGCAAACCTTCCGAGTGTCGCTGGCTCCCGCGAAAGGACGGCCGTGGCAGCGACATTCTTGCGACAGGGTCGTCGCTCTACAGTCGAGGACGAGCGCTTAAAGCTGAGACATGTAACGTCGAGCGCAGGGAAAGTAAATAGGGGAATTCAATTTGACTGGCCAGCAGGCACAGAGGGCGACCCGCAAGCGGTCAAGCGGACGCGGTGATTGGGCGGGCAGAACCCCGAGATCCTGGGAATGTGTGGCTGCTTATGTGATGCGTGCATGAAAAGGGGCAGGTGTCCGTAGGTCGGCTGCAAATCCCGGCCGTCGCAGCGACGCATGGCGTGCGCCCCCTCCTTGGTCTAAGGCACAAGGCACACATCAGCTGGCGCTTCAAGGGGTGTGTATAATCTTAATTTTATTTCTATTTACTTTTTACTCTCATCACAATTTCCGGAACCGTTCCTTGCATACCCGTTACGTGAACATTTCTCTCTTAAATTGCTGTCTGTCCGCCGGCCAGGGAGAGCCACGCCAGGCGCCGTCCTGTCCAGAAGCTGCGGCGGCGCTGCGCTTTGCGTGATGCTCGCCATGGCCGATCATGCGCGGCGGGTGATCGCAGAGAGGTCAGTGTTAAGCGAGCCATGCAGTCCTTGCCGCTGTCGCTGACGGTGTCTTTGTGGTTGGCGGTGTGTGTGTGTGTGGTGTGCGTGTGTGTGTGGTGGCAGAGCGTGCGTTGGCGAATCAATGAAATGTGTGTGTGTCTGTACCTTTTGCCACCAAATGCAGCATCGTGGTGTTCCGCCGATTATCAGTGTGGCTGACATGCTCTTCAACCCGTTACCCAGCATAGCATGCCAACCACGTATCGGTACGCTCGGGACGGCTGGAGCGGTCAAGGCATGCATTTGCCTTATCCAAGCCTGCTTCTCCGTTCACCGACCGAGACAGCCTCCTGACAGCCCTTGCCAGCACGTTGTCTCGTGAGCCTTTGTTGTCATAACCTCAACAGCCAACGAGCTCAGGTACGAGATACAGCCTGGCCGGCCCGCTGCATCCTTCATGTAAGCCCGTTTCGTAAAATACATACATATGTATGTACTCGCCCGTTCAATGCCCGCAAGTGCATGCATACATTTGATAATCATACCTGCAGACCTGGAATGCCCGGTTTATTATCACGGCCACGTTGTATCTTGAGCTTATTATGTCGGCGGATCCGTTCCAGCCATGCATGACCTGTAACGCTTCCGTAACTCTACAACCGGGCACCGGGGCCAAATCTCTGCTCATGGGGTCAATGCACGCAGCACCAGGCAATCAAAACGCCGATAACTTTAGGCTTCCTGGACGACTATCCGGCGCTGCACGCTGACATCACTCCTCGGATTGTGGTGCAAGCTCAAATTGCCTCTCATCGCAGCGTTCCTTGCGTGTTCTTGCTTGGAATATATTTTGATGAGGATATCGATAATTAAATCGTTCAAGGGGAAGGGCTATCGTAGACGCTCCTCAGGTATAATATAAAGGCTGTGGGCGCCGGCGCGCCCCTGGATTGCCCTAATCAAGCCAGTCTATCACACGGCGAAATTTAACTCCGTGAGGCTAGTCACCGAGAGCCCGTCAGGGGCGATTACCGGGAATCCCTGATTTTTGGTCGATCCTCTTTAGACGGTGTACTGCGAGTGACGGAGGACAATTGGTCATCGACAATGGCCCGTGCGCCGTTATACATAAATATAGAAAAGCACAGGCTCATTTTAAAGTTTATTGAACTGGCTCTAGTTCCTCTCATTTCGGAGTCTCGGGCAAGTGCCATGCTTAGTCTAGAAAACACAAAGGAAATAGAAACCTTATCATACATGATCTAGATCACTCTTGCCGGGATGACGGACTGGTGTGGAGAATTTATCGACAACAGTTGCGGCACGGAGGTATTTATATCAATAGAATCCCAGGCCAATGGCCACGTTTCAATTAAATATCAATTTCTTACTCACTTCCATCCCTCTTATGGTATGTATACCCATATCAAATTATGCGCACAGCGGTTCCACGTGCACTCGGATGCAAAGAGCGTATGTGTATGCGGCGTATTCCGAAGCACAAGGCGTGAGATACAGTGACAATTACTTAAAAAATACAACTTTCCTCCACTCTGAGAATGTTTATCTTCGTAAGTTCGACAGTTAACGAAAACACCGAACAGCCGCTCACATTCCCAGGCATGTCTGCCTTGTCCAGACAGTAACGTATCACGCGACTGATTGGCAAACCTGAAGTGGTCCGTGCGTCCCTGAATTTCCCCCTGTCAACTTCTGCAGATCACTACATCCCTTCACTCAGACCCATCTCCAACATTACACTTTTGGTTATCCCGCAACAAACAGATCCAACAACCATGTCAGTCCATACGTATCTCCCCCATCATCACAAAACTGATCTCCCCCAGAATCATCCTCTACCACAAATCCAAGGTCTCGAATCCCCATTTCCATGATGCAGATCGATGGGAGTTTAATCTGACGAATTTGTAGTCTCCGATGAGTAAAGTCTGGTCCGACCATGAGACTCTCAGGGATGCGCTTCACTATATCATCCTGCTTTACGACCGCTCTCTGTGTACTACCCCCCTTCCCCCCCTGGTCCAGGGAGATAGTGACTTTGTAGGCAACGCGTATCCGCGCAATACGCCTAAATACTGCCTTGACGATGTCATTGATTTCTTGGATAATCTCTACGATGTGGTTTTCATGACTTATGAGGCTAATATCACTGCTTATGGTACCGGGTCCCCGTGTGAAAGGAGTTTTGTTGATGGGGTAGTTCCGCATGATATTGATTGGGTCAAGGATCGTGTTCGTTGGTACTGGGAACATAAACTCGCCAAACCTCGCAAGACAAGTGATCCTCTTCCCATCACAGCGACGGAGGCGGAAAAGAAAGGAGACCACACAGGCACGGATGTCGCAGGTGTCGTCCCCACAACCACAACCACCGCCTCCCCAAAGGAAGTCTCTATTACTGCGTGAACAAGAAATCCGGGAATCTGGAACTGCGATCAATCATGGAATATGTAGAAGAATGACAAGTTTGCTGTTGTTGCTGTCATGGAATTAAGATATACTACTTAATATATCTTGCAAACTCCTATTTACACAAGAAATCTCCTCCGAGTCATGAATCACGATAATCTTCCCAACATGATCACTCCCTCTTAATTCCACGCGAACCCTCTTTCCGTCCTTTTCAAACTCGCGCATCTCGATTTTACGCCACCCCGGCCCGAGAAGCGCCGCCGTGACAGCGGACAGACTTTCCTCCACTGCAAGCATAATTGGACTCTCGGCATCACTTAATGCGTCGAACGAGATTTCGCCATTCGACGCGCTCAGCGAGGATGTTTTGAGGGTGAAGGGCGGGAGCCATTGGTACGTTAGTTGGGAGGAGTTTTGGTAGGGTGTCTGGATTTGCAGGGAGAGCGAGGAATCGGACGGGAGGAAGAGCGTTAATGTGCTTTGTGTGGTTGTTAGGAGGGTTTCGATGGTTGTGGCGGGAGTGGGACTCGTTGTTGTTGTTGCGAGGGATTCAAAGTTGGTGAAGCGGGAGATTTCGAGGGAACACGGGAGGCGGGCTTGTTGGAAGGGTTCGAGGAGCGAGGTGAAGTAGATCTCTGCGAGATTGAGGAGGTGTTTGTGAGTACTAAACGCGAGAAGAGGGCGGAGAAGAGTTATTGGTCTGACTTGGAGTTTTCTGCTATTAGCATAGGGTGGAAGGGGGTAGGACCTAAGACTGAGGGGTTCTGGGATTTCTTGTCGTTTCTTGAGATTGAGGTGATGCGAGTAGGAGAGTAGACTTTGTAATGATAGCAATATGACTTTTGCTAGGGTCGAGGTTTCCGTCGTCGGAATTGTATGAGGATCGATCTGTAGTTAGAAGAGATTCGGGGGTATCTTACCAAGTCAATTGATACCCGTGATCCGTCGGCAAGAGGAACGTTAATCTCACTCTCCGCAATCACGACTCCTGAATTCGAAATCACCCTCGCCTCCTTCGTGAGCTAAATGGTTAATCCAATCATCGAGATGAAATACCTCATGGTATAATTCCTCATCGAACACCGCATCCCGAGCCTTAGTCAACTCGATCTCGATATCCGATAAACCACTCCCAGTGAAATCCCTTGGTCCAGAAAATGAACTTGAGCATGTCCCGTCCTTCGCTTCAATACGCACTCGTAACATCCGATCGACTTTATCTGCAAAACGTGGCTCCTTCGTAAACACCAAATCCCCCGACGCCGATTCCTTCAAATACCCAATCCCTGGATCATGATAATCCGACCCCGCTACCCTCAATACTTCCCTTTAAAAGAGCCTACCTTTCTGAAATCCATAAAATACTTTTAAGACGCCTTGTTGAGTTTCTCCTTCCGTTGCTGGCATTTGTACAATTCCCCATCCCGCAGCACGGATCTTCAATACCCCTTCGACAAATTTCTCCGTCCCTCCCGAGTCCTGTAACATTTTATCTGCGGCATTAATCAACGTTCTACTGGCATCCTCCAAAGCAGTCTTCTTCCAGCCAATGGGGATATCCTGCTCCTGATTCTGTCCCTGTGGAAATATGCGTGCGCCAGCCAGCGAGCCCACTGGTACCGCAGCCTTCAGAGCAGGCGACATGGAGGCACCCCCTGCAGCGGGCCGCACACTCGACAACAACAGCGAAATGAAATCCTGCGCAAGCGAAGACTCTTCAAATGCGACCCTACAAATCAACGCCTTGCGCCTCGATAAACGACGATACTGCACAATTTTGATGAGGTCCTCTCTGGTGACTTGTTTCTGAGAGTCCATATCTTCCATTTCTACATCCTCGACAGGCGGATTGTTTATCTGTGCCTCGAGCTTCTGTTCCGTGACGGACGAGAAGGTGGGTCCATACTCGGATGTTATGCGTGCAAGGACATGAGCCAGCGTTAATCTTGTGACACAATCAGCGCGGGATGGAAATCGTGGGGGGGGACAAAGGGGGGGGAGCTCACTGCTCAGACGACGCGGCCTCGTTTGACGGCGACGGGCGCAGCGACAGCGATAAAGGAGACGATGTCATCGACGCGCAATCTCGGAGACCGGGCAACTAACACGGACGGCGCTGTTGTTGCAGAAAGGCCTGCTGCACGGGCCTATTGCGTCCGGACCGAGGGGCGTCCCGCGGCGGATCTGCAGAGCGCAGAGGAGCCGCACAATGAAATGCACAGGTTCAGCCACAGATGCAATCCCCAGGTACAAAAGGCTTGCGTAGTGGAAATGAGAACGAAACCTTATTTTCTTTTCTATTAGGAATTACATTTACATAGTGGACACCCTATTGTAACGAGCAGTCCGGTCTCTTTCTGAAAAATATAATAAATATACCCCTTTAGATGAACCCATAACCCAGAAATCCTTATTCAAACATCTCCCTCTGTCTCCCTCCCCCTTTCCCAATAATCTCAACCTTAAATCCAATCTCTTGAAGAGGTTTCTCGTCAATGATCAGTCGCCCGTCGAATAAATAAGCCGGCTTATTCATCCCCTCATATACCCGTTGATAATCCATCTGATCACAACGAAACTCATCCCACTCCGTAGCAATGACCACTGCGGCAGCTCCAACAGCCGCTTCGTACGGACTTTGCACCACCTTTACTCGTTCCCCAACTACAATTAGTGCAACTACACCAGGAGTATACGTTGCTCTCTAGTATTCTCGGCACTGACGAGTTCCTGCCAGATTTGTTCTTCTGTAACCTTGGGATCGTATATATCCACCTTTCCACCTTCTAGGAGAAACGTCTTGACCAACTTTATAGCAGCACTCTCCCTTGTATCACCCGTATCCTTCTTAAACGCAAACCCATACAGAGCGATCTTTTTCCCTGTCAAAGAGTTGAATAAATGCTTGACCACCCGGTCCGCAAATCGTTTCGTCTGATAATCATTCAATGTAATCACCTTCCATCAATCACATCTCATAGCAATATACCTGTCTCCAGTAATCCGCCACCTCGTAAAGATGAAGCGATTCAGATAAATAGACCAGATTCGAAACGTCCTTGCGAAAACAACTTCCGCCAAATCCAACTGAAGCCTTCAGGAAACGGGGACCAATACGACTATCCATACCACATGCCAGCGCGACTTCTTCTACATCCGCACCCGTTGCTTCACAGATCGCACTTAGAGCATTTATCGAGCTTATCCTTTGCGCAAGCATTGCATTTGCCGCCAATTTAGAGAGTTCACTTGACCAGAGCGATGTGGTAAGGATTTTCTCGGGCGGAATCCAGGAAGAGTATATCTGTGCAAGAAGACTTGTCGCTCTTTTCGCTGATTCCGTGGGTCGAGAGCCGATTAACACGCGGTCAGGATATAGCAGATCACGGATAGCAGTGCCCTACCATTATTAGTACAACTTGGGTTGGAGAAACCTCGGCGAGAAACTCAGGGTTAGATAGAATATCGAAATGCACTCCCGGAGACGCGTTCGCTTCCAACACTGCTCGCATCGAATGTGCAGTCCTACAAGGCACGGTACTTTTCTCCACAATGATCTTTGAGGTCCTCGCCGTCAACGCGATATGTCTCGTCGCCGCCTCCACCGCTCTACAATGAGCAAAAATCCCAACCCCGCCAGAAAGATGATTACCCCAGATCAGCAGCCATTCCGCCCCCAAGACCGCCCGGTTTCGTCGGCGTCCCGACACTCACGAAAATCAACTCGGCGTCATGGATCGCAGCATCCACATCAGGACTGAAGAACAGATTCTTGTCCCGCACAGATTGAATTACGTCCCAGAGTCCGGGTTCGAAAATGGGCAGCTCGGGAGAGTTCCAGGCTTGTATTCTGGCTGCGTTGGAGTCTACGACCGTGACTTTGATGTGTGGGTTCTTCAACGCGATTACAGCACATGTAGGCGCTCCTAATGCTATTGGAACTTGTACAGGGGGGTAAAGATACCGACGTATCCTGCGCCAATGCAGGCGACTCTCGTGATCGGGCGTTGTTCAACCATTTCGGGCAAAGAAAGGACAAGCGCTGGTGAGAAAGGTAATATACGGAGGGCACGAAGCACTTCAAGTGTTGCCGCAAGTAAAGAAGGTGTCCATGTTTTGTTGATTCGGGAATTGACTCCGGAATACGGTGCTCGCACTGACACGAATCGGCGATAAACGTGGTCGAGCAAAAGGGATCGACAGGCTCACTTTAGGAGGGCAGTCTGCTGTTCGGGTATATCCGTGCTGATCCTTGACTCCTGCCACCGATATTGTGACAGACTTCCTTACAGATATGGTACAACGGCACGGCTATGGGTTTAATGGTAGCTGCCCAATCTACGGCGGATATTTTTAACTTTTCGAACAGCAGACGAGGAGAGAGCATATTCAAGGACAGCGGTAATTCTGTTTTCTGCCACAAGACTTACCTTTAGTTCTTCAACTTGGTCGGCTTCATAGCGTCCATCGTCGCCTTCAGCTGGATTGCTTCGCGAAATGTCAACGTCATCGCACATAGGAACTTGATATCGTAAAGTATCCTGCGCAAGCCAAAGTGGACTCGTTACTCTGCGCCGAAGATATCCCTATACGTCGATAGGATAAATATTGGGGAAAATGGTTCCGGGGGAAAAGGTTCCGGAGGGACTGAAGATGTTGGAATGCACCAGTTTTTGGCACGGTTATGTTGGACTCTTGTTCACTAAAGATCTGTTGTCCAATATACGCGTCTTGGACGTTTTTAATATGATGGAGTTTGTCCCTGGCCATAAACTGCGGCAACTGGCCATGCCAACTTGACGGTTATCCTTTCAAGAAAACAAAACATCAATCCAAGTTGCACCGAAGGAATGAACTTCGTGGGAGCCTAAAGCAATTCACCCGTCAATTCGCCTGACAGTGCAACAAATTATCTAACGAGCGAAAAACATGCTCGAAACTGCGTAATTTAAGTAGTAAGATTGACAGAAGTGTTTACAAGGCTTTGGCCTTCCTCTTTCTCTCTTTTAAAACAATAACCTTCCCTTTAAAGCACTAAGATCTTGCGCTACCTAAAACCCTCTCGATCCCCAACTTGGTCTCAAACTTGCTTCTCCGGCTCATTCCTTACAACTGCCACAGGAGGTGTTGCAAGTGCCGGCTCCGAAAAGTGTTCTGCCTCAGCTTCCCTAGTCTTATCTCCCTTTGTAAGCTCTTCAACAAGCTGTTCCAAGCGCTGGGAACTGATCTTGGAGGTCTTCCAAGCGGGGAGTCCAGAATCAAATACATCGTCCATTTCCTCAAGCGTGCGACGTTTAGTTTCGTGGGCGGCAAGAAACATGTGAATTGCCGCGGCAGCATTAAAACATGCAAATACAAAATAAGTCTTGTATTTGATATGATTGAGCATTGGCGGGACAGCGTATGCCAGGGCAAAGTTGAAGGCCCAATTGGTCGAGGTGGCGAGACTCACGGCTTTTGCGCGAACGTTGGCCGAAAAGATTTCAGAGGGATAAGTCCTAAGTTTGTTAGTGATGAGGGAGAGGCTCTAACCATGACACTGGGCCCCAGGAGATTGCAAAACTACACACGAAAAGGTAACTAGCGGCGGTGACTGCTTGGGAAGCAGGGACATTGCCAACGATTCTGATATTAGTTCATATCTGACGAGAGAGGTACGCCCATGTGGTTGTGTTAGAGATATTGGTGTCGCTTCCAAAGCGACCCATCAGGCCACCTACCAAGAAAAGCCAGAAAGCCATGGCGGTGGCTCCGATAATAAGCGTTGGTCGACGACCCCAGCGATCGATGAACTAATTGGTCAGATGGAGATATTGGAGAACTCACTATGATTGCGGGGACGGTCATGACAACATTGAGAACATACTGAATCGATGAAATCAATAGGACTGATGTAACGCCTGCTCCTTGCATGACATATACGATATAATACACTGGTATTAGCAACATACCGGAAAGGAAGGTGTGGGGTTGACGAATGGAAGGGAGAAATACTCATGACATTCATCCCGGTAAGTTGAGAAAACATTTGAACTGAACATCCGAGGAAGACCCGTTTCGCAATTCTGGGTTGA
>Ga0302325_10016791_pt1 | contig 15494 bp, 10 predicted proteins | sample Palsa_T0_2_FD_201948 | JGI IMG/M metagenome (GOLD analysis project Ga0302325, IMG submission 201948) | Peat permafrost microbial communities from Stordalen Mire near Abisko, Sweden - Palsa_T0_2 | ecosystem: Environmental > Terrestrial > Soil > Palsa > Peat permafrost | place: Sweden: Abisko...
CCATTTGATGAATGGGAGGAGCTTGCTCTCTTTGGGTGCCATTATTTCTTGCTCATCGCCGACAATGTACTTGCTTCAGCAACCTCATGGAGTCACGACCCCAAATTGCAAATCCGAAAAGATGAAGCTGCTTTACAGATGGAGGCATTCTATGAGGAGTATCCAAGAGGCCAAGGCTGCAATCGGTTTGCCGCTGCAAAGCGAATCAGAGCCCAAATGCGGTCTCAAGATGGGATAGGTGTTTTTGGTGGGATGGGACCCGCGACGAGGGTAAATTCGGTGGACCAGTACACGACAGATGAAAGGGGCTCCTTACCTTCTCATCAGAAAGGGCCTCAATTTGTTCCACCTAGTAGGATGTGCCACACTATTACAGACATTGGCGATGAAGGCTCGTTGCTAGTCGGCGGTCGAACTTCTCCGGACAATGCTTTAGCAGATTGTTGGTTTTTTCACAAGTGGCTTAACATATGGGAGCGCCTTGATGACCTTCCTGTCCGCCTCTATAGGCACCAGGCCGTGAATCTCGGTGGTGGTCATATTCTAGTATCTACAGGCAAGATGGATTCCTGCTCGATCTCGAGCACATGGTACATTGTGAGAGACTCCATTTTCTTTGAACCTGTCTGCTACCCTCTAGACATCCTCGGGAAATCTGAAACTGAGACTTTGTAAATGGTCCTTGATTACCCCCCCTCTTCTCTTTCTCACTAAGACAACGCTAATTCTCCTTGAAAATATAGTGGAGTCGTCGCCGAGGCTGGATTGGGTGTGCTTATGGGGCTGGGCGGGCGCCGCCTGCGACCTACGGCGGCAATCTCATTCTGTCTCCTTCTGGAAATGGGGAAGATCTATCAGCTCCAAAGCACGGCATAATTATAGGCGGTTTATCTGCCGATGGGTTATTGCAACAGACAATTTGGCGATTTGAAGTCAACAATTTGTCAAGCGAGGTAAGCCAAAGATCTCTTTCCAACGCCGACCTGCAACTGCAACCCGAAGTCAGAATACCTCTAAATATGGTGTACAGGAGCCCGTCATCTCTTTTCAAGAGACCACTGACTCGAAAAACGTGTCCACAATAGCTCGCTTTGGCGCGAGCGTCCTACATCACAAAAGTCAAGTATACATTGTGGGAGGCATAGTGAAAGATCAGATGCTTAGCCCAGTGGACGAAATATGCATCGTGGATGTTCAAGACTGCACCAAGTCATCTGTGCTACTCAAGCGTCTTCCAAATACCCCTAGGCCACTGTTGGTTGGCATAACTGTGGCCGACGCTGGAAACGCTTTTGTCATTATGGGCGGCTCGGCAGTCTGTTTTTCATTTGGGACATTTTGGAATAGAGGATGCTTTACGATTCATATCACAGAAGGAAAGTATGACTCTCGAAGCGCTGCCAGCGCTTCAGAGACTCCGAAAAGACTGTGGTGTTATATGCGTACCATAGTTGCAGTCCCACCCGTCGAGACTTTTGAAGTCTCTCGTCCAATCAGTACAGCCAATCTGCACCCTGTCAGCATTCCTCGAGTGCGCATTGCATCTAATGAACACTTCGGCCGGCTTATCCAAGCTGGTCAACCCATGATATTGGAGAAATCGGACATTGGTGCGTGTACCTTGAAATGGACCAACAAGTATTTAAAAGAAAAAGTTGGAATTGATCGGGAGGTAAGTTTCGCCAACGAGAAGCATGCTTATCGAATGTCATACTGAGCAAGTAGGTGATTGTCCATGAGGCAGCGACTGAGCACATGAGTTTCAAAGCAAAAAACTTTGCTTATACTTCCATGACGTTTGGAGATTTCTTAGATCAGATCGACCACGGCAAAAGGCTATATCTGCGGTCTCTGTCTTCCGAGAAGCCCTCAGAAATACCGGCAAATATGTAGGTAGTAGGGAAGAAATTCCTTTCTCATTCTAAAGAGTCTCGTGTTTTTTTCCCGCGACCCCAGAAAAATCTTTTTTGAGCAGCTGCTAACTCCCCCGTTATCTAGCGCAATAGATTTTCCTACCATCTCGGCAGACTTTGTCCTTCCTCCTGAGTCAGTTCATCGAGTCCTAAATTTCATTGTTTGCTTCATCTTACACAATATTCCTTAACAGAACAGATTTATCTACCCTATTTAGTCCAGGGGTTTACTCGAAGATATAATACTGACTCGTGTCTTCTTAGGCTTAGGCTGATTACAGAGACGATGCACAGCTCACCACTCCGGATATCGGGTCCTGTAATAATGTGGCTACACTACGATGTAAATAACTACACGTAAAACTTGCCTCGGTCTAGCTAATATGGTGCAGGTGATGGCCAACGTCTTATGCCAAGTTCGAGGCTCCAAACGACTCCTACTCTTTCCACCTTCTTATGTCAACCATTTTAATATCGATCCTGGTGCTTCAAGCTCACATATTAACGTGTTTGAGAAGCTTCATGACCCCGCTCTTGCTCATACTCATCCTCATGAGGCCATGCTTGAACCAAACGATATCCTTTTCCTGCCTCCACTGTGGCTCCACACTGCCTTGCCCACCTCCATGGTGAGCATTGCGATCAACAATTTCTTTAGAAATTTTCAGGAAGGATATGCCCCAGGAAAAGATATCTATGGGAACCGGGACTTGCAAGCATACGAAAAGGGTAGACAGGATATTTCCAAGATCATAAGATCATTTGATAGCATACCTAGAGATGCTCGAGGATTCTACCTGCAGAGATTGGCCCAGGAATTCCAGCAGAAGGCCTCTTGAACCTCCAAACCTGTCTGGTCGGAGGTTTGCTGTGTTTTGTTGCAGATCGCACGAAGAGACGGCACGAGTGAAAGATAAGCCTTGCTCATGAGGGTAACCCTAAATGAAGGAGATCTATAAATAATCTGCGACTGGCTTGGCTATCCAATGAATCCTAAAGGCCGGAGGTTGCCACACTTCCTCCGGACCAGTGGCTTATGGCTTTCTTTTACACTTACACGTAGTTATTAATCTTCTGGTACCTGACTAACCTTCTCACCACATTTATAAGATGTCGTGAGTAATGGAGTTAGTTTGGTTGCACTGCAGCCAAAGTAAGAAGGATAGACGCCCGAGGACATGTCTGCGGAGTAACGGCCCGGCTCGCCAGGGTGAATCCTCATAAGCTCAAAACATGGGCAATATTAATTTGGGCGAGAACACGAGTAGGTCGGAATATTTTGAAAAGCCTCAAAAATCCTCCAGCGTTAGTCAGATCATGTCTTCCCAGGAGAACTTTGTCTATCTGGAGTAGTGATAATTCGTTGTTGAGTTCATGGAGATTTCCGCTCACCAATGTTAGTTCGGTTTGGGGATGCAGGTATGCCTCCTTCGGGATTTAATTCTATTAGTTCTATTCAGCATTTGCCCAGTACATCGGTAGATCTTCGGCTTGTCGAACAACGATGTGACCCTCCCTTGGAGCTTATTTCAGCCCCATAGTAACGCCATTCCTCCCATAAGGGGTTGGTTGACATGAAGAGTGGGATGTCGAGTTCTTATTCCCACCTGATCTAAACAGCTGGCTAGCATATAAGCCAAGACCAATGGATTCGCAGAAAAGATCGGTGAAACCGGAAACCCACAAAACACCTTGTTGAGAAAACTACATATGCAACACATCCAACAATCTTGTGTGCATTCTCACGATTTAAACGGTTCACATACTTGTACAACATCAACCACCATGACAATACCAGACCGAAATCACTCGATGGACAGCAAAGAAAAAGTTGAAGATGTCGTCACCTCAGATTCCGTTGCGGGGGAACCAAACCAACTTATAGACAGCACAAAGGAGCAAATTCAGAGCCCGGAACCCCAGCCCTCCGATCTAGAGCAATGGAACAAGCCGAGGATAAACACGTATCGATATCTAGCAGCAATTTACAGCTTCATAGTCATGGGCATGAATGATGCTGCCTATGGGGTGAGTCTCAAAGCACCTCCAAAGAAATGAGGAAGCTAAACTGAACTCCCGTAAAGGCTTTGATTCCATACGTAAGTTCAACCATCATCTCATAGGAGCCTGCCTCCGTTAAATTTCGAACAGCTTGAGGACTACTACCATATAGACTACACTATCATTTCGCTGGTATTTCTGGCTCCCGCTGTTGGGTACGCAGGCGCAGCTCTCCTCAACAACAAAATCCATATGAGGTTCGGTCAGCTCGGTGTAGCAATTATTGCTCCATCATGCAAGCTCGTTGCCTATATTGTGAGTACGAGTTCTATTTCTTGCTTCAAAACTGGTGTGAGCTGTTTGCTCTCGGCGTTTCTGGAGTGCCGACAACCCGTCGCGCGTTGTTCCTATTCCAGAATCCATCTCTTCCACTGGGGCTGACTCCAAATTCAGGTGACGTAGGTATATATTATTGGTGTATTTGCTCCTTGGCAAGGATCCGAGTGATTTGCACTCACCTCTCTAGACATCTCTCGAGCAAAGACGCCTCCCGAGACATTAATTTGTCTAATATGTCCCTGATTGAACAAAACTAACTCTGAGTTCTGATACGTAGGTGTAATTACCCTCCCTATGCCGTTCTTCCGATTATCTTTACGCTTGCAGGTTTTGGCAATGGGTGAGTTTATGGGCCGCGATCCAGAGTACACGGATCCTTCTCCCTCGGGACACTACCTCACTTGAGGTGGTCGCGAGAAAGCCCAGATTTCTCTTCTCAATTACTCACAGAATACACTGGAGGTTGAGAAGGCTGACTTCTCCATTCTCTCAGATTGGAAGATGGTGGTTGGAATGCTTGGATTGGTAATATGGAACATGCAAATGAGTTACTTGGCTTTTTGCACGGTGCATACGGCCTGGGCGCCACAATCAGCCCCTTGACTGCTACAGCTATGGTGACGAAAGGAAACTTGCCATGGTATAATTTCTACTTTCTCATGGTGTGTATTGTTTTCTCCCTAACGCCTCCGTCACCATAACTCCCATACCAATCCATTGAAGAAGCTCATATGCCCCAGGTCGGGTTAGCAGCTGTAGAGTTGGGTCTTTGTGTCACTTCCTTTTGGAAAGCTACAGGAGCGGCCCACCGTGCCGCAAACCCTCAAACACATTCTGCAGAAGGGCATTCACGGACAAGAGAAGCACTCCAAAACCCTATAACATGGATTTGTGCAGTCTTTCTGCTCTGCTATGTCGGCGTCGAGGTCTCCCTTGGTGGCTGGCTCGTAACGTTCATGTTACGGGTACGGGACGGAGAAGCTTTCGCTGCTGGACTGGTGGTCATGGGCTTCTGGCTTGGCCTAACATTCGGACGCATTATCCTTGGTTTTGTGACTGGAAAGATAGGAGAGAAGCTCGCAATCGCCAGTTATTTGGCGATATGCATGGGTTTGGAACTCTGCTTCTGGCTCATCCCGAAATTCATTGCAAGCGCCGTCTTTGCGGGGTGGCTGGGATTCTTTTTAGGCCCATTGTTTCCTGGAGCTATTGTGGTGGCTACAAAACTTCTGCCGCAAAGGTTACACGTTTCAGCTGTTGGTTTCGCAGCTGCTTTTGGAGGTGGTGGGGCAGCAGTTTTCCCTTTCGCTGTGGGGGCAATTGCAGAGGCCAAAGGCGTTCAAGTCCTGCAACCAATTGCCTTGGCACTCTTAGTAGCCATTCTGGCTCTCTGGTGCCTCTTGCCTGGAGGCTTCCGAAAAGGTGGCTTGGAAGCGGCAAGCCGAGCAAGAGGAGATGGGATTAATGGTAGAAGAGAAGACAACGAGGGGGGGTGGAGGAGTAGAAGTATAGGAAGAGTGAGAAAAAGGCTTGGCTTTACAAAGTGAGGGACATCCTCGCCGGATAGATATGATGAACCCCTCAAGCAGTAACCCAATATCATTCCGGGAAAATCCACCATCTGTCATGTGACAATTCTGGTAAAGAATCAACCGTGAACTGATTCACTTAAGCAAAATAGAGTTTCGCTACTTCGTATACAAAGCTCTTGGTGCCCGCTCTAGCTAGGATGGCGGGGAAGTAGGGGCAGGGAAGGCACAGGGGCAGGGAAGGCACAGGGGCAGGGAAGGCACAGGGGCATTGATACAGCCACGATGGGGAACTAAGGCCTAGATTTTGGAACTGCAAACGACAAGTCCACAAGCAAGATTCCCTGTGGTATTGTGGGGAGCCTCTGTACGTCCGGGAAATGATACATCTTGGTAGTCGAAGTCAAATGGAAGAGGGATCTTGTCACTTGAGAAGAACCAAACCCGTAGGCAGCTCGTGGCGTGTGGGAGCATACAAGGCTGAGTTGGACTCTCACGCCGATTACTGTTGCCCCACCTTCTCAAGTCGAGAAATCCATTGCATGAGCCCTTGAGTCGGCTGTCTCCTACTCCTCCTCCTCCTTCTTCTTTCGACTGCGTCTGGAACCAAACGTTCAGTGCAGTCTCAATACCAGAGCTGGTCGTGCTGTCGAGGCATATGTATCGCCAAAGCTCGTCGGAATATCAAAGTTGGTCGGCCTGTGCATTTGTTTGATTCCCTGGAAGCTTTGGCGCCCCTCGATTTGGCGGGGTCCTGGAACAGAGTGGAAACAAACACAACGTCAGAAACAGACCGGATTGATCTGTTTGGTGGGAGTCGCTGGTTGCACGAGAATGGAAGAAGATGAGGATGCATCTAGGAGCATCTCACGCCACACCAGATATGCCATGCTGGCCCGAGGGCCACAAGTCAGCGATTTGGCTTCCTCGTCAACGGCGCGGCCTCGCAGGCGCAAGTCAAGTAGAGAGGTTGTCGACGTCTGCAGCAGCACTCCCGTTTGAAGGTCTGCATCAAAGTGACCAGGGGGCAGACGGGCCTGTCAACTGCGAGCCTGCCACTGGCCTCGATCCTGATATAGCCTGACGCTGGCGCCCAGTCGTCCACTCGCAGTCCCCAGAATTGGTGGATGATAGCAGCGCAGGGATGGCGCCCGCATTACATTGGCTGCCGATCGCACCGTCTTGGAGCAGAGGTTAGAGGCAGAGGGAGCCAGAGGGAGCCAGAGGGCGCCATCCTGGCCACGCGCGTCGTCACTGGTTGCGTTCTCTCGATGGCGTGCAATCCCTGGCACCATTGGGCCACTGGCACTGCGAGTGAACCGTTCTCGCCGTTGCCGTGTGGTGGGCCTGCCGGCCTGGAGATGGTGGCATGCACTGGCATCAATCTGCGTTTGAATTTGCTCCCTGCAGTGGTGATCGACTGTGAGTCTTTTGTGGAAGATACCGATTCCTTGCTCCTTCAGCTGCTCTCCCCCCAAGATTCTCTCGTGCACGAATGCAACCTCCTACCGTCAATTCGCCTAGACGTGCAATCCGGGTTGCTGGGGTCGATGTGACGGAGCTTATCTTCTTCTAATTTGGCGATAAGGCTGGGCTGCTGTGTTTGTTCGGGGCCTTGACTTCTCTTCCTATACCTCTCTGCGTGCATCTGTCGCCATTCCAAGTTCCTCACCAACGCGCCAGAATTGGACACGACGACTAGCCCTCTGCTCACTACACGCTCGACCCGCATCCAGAAGAATTCTGGCAGTCCAACTTCGCAGCGACCTGCCCGACCACTCGTATCGGGTCGTCCTTATCTCTCTACCAACTCGAGCCCCTCCCATCACACGAATCGACTGCATTCCTCGACAGATTACTCTTTAGGATAAGATCCCCAGTTCTTCGAGTTTTTTATATGCTGCGTCAACATACATTTTGAAGGGCTGCTGGCATCGCTCTTGATACAGCTTTGCTGAGTGTTATGGCTACAATTGCACTTCCCCGGCCGATACCATCAGGACACACGCGATCCTCCTCTCCACACCCACACCCACACCCCTTGACACCCACCCTCAGCCTCGATCATATTAACACGTCTGCGGCATGTCCAATTCCCATTCCGAACAAACATTTGCCCGTTTGTCCTCCCGGTCCCGCACCCGCTGAGAAGCCCGATACCCCTCCACAATCTCCACCATCAAAAGAGCTCTCCCTCCAACCACGATCTCTGCTCTATCCTCCCGACAACTACAAAGCACAAGTTCTGGGTACGTCCACTGTTTACGAGATTGATGCCGCAGGAGTGGCAGCTGCCATGGATCACATCGCGGGACAACCTCTTCCAGACCCATCACAAGTCTTCCCTTGGTTTCATGGCCTACACCCATGTAACCATATTCAGCAAGCTTTCTTTATCGCCAGACGGCGGAACTTGAGGAAGACTCCAAAATGTTTGCGGGGCATAACAATTGTGAAGGCGGGCGGGGATTTGAGCTGTTCGAGGCTTAAAGGTACAATTGCCCCAGAAGAGTTCTTACTTCAAGATGTTGCCGGAACATCTTTCAGAGAGATCGATCCGAAGGAAGGTTTCTCGGTCCGCAATTTCCAGATCCAAGCTGCCAAGTCAGCTACGGTGTCCGATATCTTGGTTTACGGGGAGGATGAGTTCGAGGTCCAGAGGCTCGCTAGGGATGTTGTAGCCGCGCAGCAATCATGGCGGGAAACGCATGAAGAAAAAGGGTACGAATTACTCAGATATAACACTTTTGTCTGCACGAGTCCATTCGAAGAGTTTGAGGAGAAATATCCTGAGATAGTAGCTACCGATTCTCGGGGCCAGATGACGGGGAAGGTTATGGACTTTTTCTACCAGGAAAGACTTGAGATGTGTACCATGACCAAGGCCTCGGAAATTGATCACAACGTATGGTTGGGGCCAACACCTGACCCTTCCATAGATTCGGCCTTGCTCGGCAGTGAGGAGCAATTCGATATCCTCATCGAGTGTAGTGACCTTGGACGATTGAATCCACTTTCCCTGCAGGCAATTGCACAGAATGAAACCGATGAGCATCCTGTATATCTCGAGTTTCCATCATCCGGAAGCATTATGCCACCAACGTGGTCTCAGGCAGAAGTAGACGGCATTCTTGAAACCTGCAAATGGCTCTATAACCTTTCCCATGGCATTCTTCCCTCGATGTCTCCGGCGCAAGAAAACGATGCTGAAGGAGACTCTCCTATGCCTTTCTCTTCACCACCACCTACCAGAATTCGGGAAAGGAAAATCCTGATCCATTGTACTGATGGGTACACCGAGTCAACACTCCTTGGCCTTGCATATTTTACCTATGCAACGGGACTTCCAGTTCCCACGGCCTGGCTTGATCTGCACGTTTCCAAACGCCGAAATTTTTTTGCCTATCCTTCTGACGTAGCATTACTAACTACCATCGCGCCACGTCTATTATCTGAATCTCCTCTACATGTCGAGAAGTCCCTTTCCGATATTACGGAGCTGGCGAAGGACGAGCCGGAGTGGATCAAGAATATGGACGGATCTCTTCCAAGCCGAGTTACTGACTATATGTATTTGGGAAATCTGGGGCATGCAAATAACCCTGATCTTTTGAGACAGATGGGAATCCGACAAATTCTGAGTGTTGGGGAAACTGCCGCGTGGAAGGATGGAGAGTTGAATAAATGGGGAAAGGACAACGTGATGGTGGTACAGAGGGTTCAGGATAACGGTGTTGACCCCTTGACAGAAGAGTTCGAGAGGTGCCTGGCATTTATAGGTTAGTCCCCTCCCCACCTCCATCAATGGCTGTCTCTGATTGTCTCAGATCGCGGCAAAGAGAAAGGTACAGCAACACTTGTCCACTGTCGAGTCGGCGTTTCAAGATCAGCAACTATTTGTATCGCAGAAGTGATGCGTTCCTTAGGGCTTTCATTCCCGCGTGCGTACTGCTTTGTGCGAGCAAGACGACTGAACGTTATTATCCAACCACATCTTCGCTTCTCATATGAGCTTCTGAAATGGGAGGAGAAACTCCGAAGGGACGCTCGTCTTGACGGACTGTTTAGGAGAGAATTGGAGTGGCCGGACATTGCGCGCGAGGTAGCCGCCATGAACAAGCCATATGCCAGGTGATTCTTATTACATTTTGGAGGAGCATTATGATTTACGAGATTACGATTTATACCACATTCGTTCAACTATTATTCCAGTGCCGGAGTTCCTTGTTCGCAATTGGATAGGGGTTTGGCTCGGGTAGCTGGACATTTTTGAAACTGGACACCATACTACACTTTCAGCTTTCTAGGACATAGTCATTTGCATAGGCATTTTTAGTCGGAATATCCGGATCTGCTAGTTAGAAGTTGAAAATATTTCCGACCAGAGTCGAGATTTATAGGAAAGGATTTAGCTTATATATCGTTCTCGAACGGACTATTTTTGGGCAGAGAAATGAAAATGACGGTTGTTTGGTCCGTCGAATAAAAATCGTAAATGTTTCGACTCATATCAACCTTCTCCACCTCTCGCACTTTTCTTGATTACTTTTTCATTTGGTACAAGGTGTACTCACCGCAGTGTCAACCACGAGAGTATTTTGTACTTCCTGGGGGCTTCCACTCGGAGATTAACTTGTGTCTTTCCGAAAAAGTTGATAGTAAATAGGGACAAAGTTGAAGCGCGACGAGGCTAGGAGGACATTAGAGATTCAAACGTAATATATTGTTGACATCAAATCCCCATCCAGAGCACTTCTTTAAGCCAGGTCATGCCACGCCATACTCCTCCGACCAATACTTCAACTGAATGCTTTCATGACATAGCACCTTGAATTATAATTTCATCATCCTTTCTTGTTGGAACCTGAGTCAACACATCAAATGCACCAGTTCCAACTTTGCTCATCCTGCCGATGACAATTCTGGAACTCGGGCTTGACAAATCATCCCAATCGCCATCGCTGACTGCATCGGCCAGAAATCCCAAAGTCGTTTCGAAACTCATTTTCATGAACGGACTGACACTTCCCCTCAATCCATTTCTATTGAACGGGCTAAAGCCTCCCCCTCGGGTCATGAAATCAGCAATCAAGTTCAAATGTCTGTGATCAACACTAATTCCGTGACCGCCGAAGACGCCCGAGAGCTCTTGGATAATCGCAGCACGGCAAGCCTCCACGCCATAATTCGTTAGCATAGCTGCTATATCGTTCGTAGAGATGGTGTTCGGGTTTATGATATGGGGGTACGCCTGCATTGCCTTGAGGTTGACACCAATTGTATGGACGACGGGGATTTTGACGAGCTTGTCGGTGGTTGGGTCTTTGACTTCTTCAGGAACATAGGTACAAGTTCCCAGTCCAGGAATCTGCTGAATGAGTGATTGTCGCAAAGCATCCTCAACAATGGAGAGCATGAGGACTTTGGGAACTTCCGCGGCATATTCGAGTGTGACATCGCACCATTCTCCCGCCGATTCGTCGAAGCGAAAGTGCACGATGTCGCTGCAGTGCTTCATAACTTGAGCTTCACGCTCCCCGACTGCAACGGTGACGGTCTGGTTTTGACCAGCAGCCTTATTGCCTTCATCATCTTCATCTTCGCTCGCAGGTTCTCTGGGACTGCCACCGATGCCTTCGTCTTCCATGTCCTCCTCATCCTCTTCAGGTTCAGCCTCTTTCTGCATCTGAGCTTGTACCCTGTCATCTTCTTCATCATTTGCCCCATAGCTTACGGCTTCTGATCGATTAGCCCGCTGCTTGTCGTTTGTGGCGTCGTCGTCTCCATCATCATCGTCGTCATCTTCCCCGACTTCCCTCTCCGCCGATGCCCTGGCCTCTTCAATGGTGCCCACGGGCTTCCCAATTTCAGGCACAGCTGCAGTGTTTGCAAGAGCTTTTAAACTCGTTTCTCCCTTCTTCTTACCAAGAGCTTTCCTCGTAAGAGATTGCAGCTTTGGGGCGAACTTCTTCTCTAGCGTGAATAGCACGTCGCCGACGCTGATAGCATATGTTTCCGTGTATTCCTTCGATGGGAAAAGCTTCAGGTGGATGTCGTAGGTCTTGGCTTGGCCATAGGCAACGCCTCGACCAATGCGCTCACTAACTGTTGCCTCATCCAAAACCTCAGCAAGAGATAAAACGCTGATAGCTTTGGCAAACTTTTCACCATCCTCCGGCGAAAGTTCCTCATTTATGCGTAGTGTCATTGATGGCGTGGAGATGTGGTTGCTTGCAGTCATAACAATCTCGCGGAGACGTGGAATACCCAGCGTGACATTCTTAGCAGAATGTCCTGCTAAATGAAACGTATTGAGGGTCATTTGTGTTGAAGGCTCTCCAACCGACTGCCCCGCGACGATACCTACAGCTTCTCCTGGCTCAACCACGGATTTGAGATACTTGGCAGCTAATACCGACTCCAGAGCTTTGCGGGCGCCAACTCCGTGCGGATGCTCCTTATCCTTGACCATCCCATCCGGATTCGTTTTCAGATACGTTGTCAAGGCATCAAAAAATTTCTCCGAGGTCGCGTAACCATACTTGCCAGGGTTGAAATTCGCAATGACAGGATCAGGTCCATTGGGATCATTTGCTTTGGCATATTTGAGTGCCTTTTTCATCCGCTTTAATATAGCATTTTTCTCCTCAAAGATGGTGGCATAGTTCGCGTCGTCATAATTCAATTGCTCGCATTCGGAGATGAGATTCTCTAGGAGAAATTTGAAGTCTGTCAAATGCTTCTGTTTTGTTACGTCCAGGCCATCCTCCCCGTACAGGAATTGGACCATAGAGCCATCAGAGTCTCTCACGGAGGTATCGTATTCGACCTTAAGGCCCTCCATACCCTTGATGAGACATCTCTGTAGGTATCCGGATCTGGACGTTTTGACTGCCGTATCGATCAAGCCTTCCCTTCCGGCCATGGCATGAAAGTAGTATTCCTGAGGGCGAATGCCTGTCAAGAAACGATTCACCACATAACCCCCAGCCCTGATGTCGGTTTCAAATGGTCTGAAACAGGGCAGAGACTTGCCACTGACCATAACAGGAACCCGACGTCCCTCCAAGACCTGTTGACCGAGGTTGCAAGAAATTAGATTGGCATTGACAGCACTTCCCTTTGCTCCAGAAACAGTCATGTTTTGCATTTGGTTTTTCGGAAATTGCTTGACCAGGCCACTAGGCAAACATGCCAATGTTATATCTGACGAGAGTTGTCCAGAACGCTTGTTCATCATCATGTCGAGGCCGGCTTGCTTGGAATCATCTCTCACAACGTCCTCTAGCCGCTTCAAGAGTTCTGGGTCTGTATCCCTGGGCTCTTGGTCATCCAAAGTGACGTATTTTGCGGCAACCTCGAGGCCAATGCGGTGAGCTTCCTCAAGCTTCTCCTTTCGCACTTGCTCTCCCTTGGGAGTCAGACGCAAGTCATCCATGCCACAAGTGAATGCTCTTATGTGGAGAAATTTGGTGAGAAGTCGGCCTAAGATACTCAGCATCTTTCCAGCCACAGTAGGGCCGTAGACTTCATGGATAGAGTGGATGAAGCCACCTCCGGTAGGACCAATCTGAGATTTGTCAAGGATTCCAGTGATGAATTCCCCTCCTTTGAAGTGAACAGTGCCTTCCTCGGATCCTTTACCCCACCGATCAGCTGGTGTAGACGATTTACTGGTGAGAACGAGAGGAGCATGGTTGGCTGGCGTGATGTTCTTGAGAATTGTAGTAATGACCTGCTTTCCAGTCCAACGTGGAATTGGCTTGATGATTGCTGGGGGAACTGTGAGTATCCGCTCTCCCACGATGTGTCCATTCTCGGGCCGAAGGCAATTATATATGAGCTGTTGATACGTTGCGCGGTCAAAAAGGGTATCCCGATTACACATCCAAACAGATACGGATATGTGATCCTGGATAAGGCCTCTGAGAGGCTTTCCAGAAGTGGCTACTAGATATTGGTGATCGGTGTCGGCAATTTGCAATGCCTCCGCTCGCGCGATCTCAGTCTGCGGGAAGTGCATATTCATCTCGTCTCCGTCGAAATCAGCGTTGTAAGTATTGCAGTTTGCATAGTGCATCCGGATCGTTTTCTCACCAGGTAGAACCCGTGCTCGGTGGCCCATGATCGACGGCTTATGTAGAGTCGGTTGCCGATTCATCAATACAACATCACCATTTGTGAGATGGCGATGGACCTTTTTGTTCCGGGCCCCGCTGGCACTGCTGCTGGATGATGCAAGTAACTGATTTGCTAAGGCTAGTCGTTCATCCTGAGTCTTCGTTCGCAGACTGATAACTTGGCCGTTCTCGCTCTCAATAGCTGCAGCACCGGGCCACTTATCAACCCCGTTAATCACAGCTTGCTGCATGTCCTTGAAGTTATGACTTGTGACAGGCTCCGGGTATGTCAATTTCTTGGCAAATACTGGTGGAACCCCAATCTCGTTTGTCTCGATATTGGGATCCGGTGAGATGACACTGCGAGCTGCAAAATTGACTCTCTTTCCCATCATGTTCTTCCTGAACAAGCCTTCTTTCTTCTCCAGCTTTTGCTTGATACCATCTTCGTTTTTTTTGCCGGCTGCACCCTGGATCGGATTTCGATCACGGTCGATCAAAGAATTGACAGCATCTTGAAGCCGGCACGAGGCCTCCTGCAAATCATGGTAGAGCCTTGCTCGGAGCGAGGGGTTGTTCTCTACTTTCGAGGGGTTGCAGAGATCCTGGTAGATCTGAGCCACTGTCTCATTATTGTTGAGAATGGATTTGTAGAGGGTATTCTGTTGTGCCTCTGCAATTTCACCCTCTCCCGTTCGAGCCTCCGGCCGGTACTTGTTGGGAGGTATAAGAAGAGTTTGTAAAAAGAACATCTCAGCAGAGACTTTGGTGGCCTTTTTCAATGCCGAACGAGAGTTGTAGATCAACGATAGGATATCTTGTTCCCTCTCGAACAGCAGAGTTAATGTAGCCTTAACCTCGGTGGCATTCACAAATCTCTGTGGTGCTGTTGCAACCCTAGGTTTCGATTTCACGCTTGTTGCTGTCCCTGCCTCCCCCATGGCAATATCCCCGTTGACATCGAGAGTCTGCCCTTCGCCGTCATCATCCTCCTCATTCGAGGATAAATCGATATCAGCAATACCTTCGTCGAAATCTCCTTCATTCTGTCCTTTCTTTCCCCGACCCAGTAGCTGCACGGCACTCACAGCACGAAAGTTCCCTTGTGACATCTTGGCTTTCTCCTTGGGGCTCAACGCCTTCTCGAAGATCTTGACGTAGCGATCTTTCCGGAAAGTAGGTGATATTCCACTGCAATTTCCACATACCCTACTAGATGTGATGGATTTTAGGAAGCTTTTAACGACAACTCGTCTTGCTTCAGCAACACCCTCGTTCTTCTCGCGTTCCCACTCCCATGGGGCGGCGGCTTTGATTGACTTTTTCACAAAGGCATTCCTCCGTCGAATAACGTTGTCGACCCCCGACTCCTCTTCCGACTCGCTTCTTCCATCAGCATTATCCTGAGACTTGGTCACTTCGATGTTGTCTATTTCCTCAGCGGCTCCTAACAACCCATGTTGTAGTAGTCGAAGTTTGCTGAGATATCGATTGACTTCCTTCCGTGACATTTTGAGATGGTGACAATAAGCGCATGTTGCCCTCAAGAGTCGTAACAGTTGATCCATGAATGTGGGATGATAGACCGGAAC
>Ga0302325_10016792_pt1 | contig 15494 bp, 12 predicted proteins | sample Palsa_T0_2_FD_201948 | JGI IMG/M metagenome (GOLD analysis project Ga0302325, IMG submission 201948) | Peat permafrost microbial communities from Stordalen Mire near Abisko, Sweden - Palsa_T0_2 | ecosystem: Environmental > Terrestrial > Soil > Palsa > Peat permafrost | place: Sweden: Abisko...
CGGTCTATTCCTGAATTGTGCTGATGCAGTATACCGACAAAGTTTGGTCGAGCATATCGGGCGCTACCTTGGCGCGTTTTTTACGAGCCCCAAGTCATCTCTACAAATGCGCGTTTTTCAGCCCTATTTAAGGACTGGAACAAGCGTGTCTGATTATCTTGAACAAGAAGATTGTGCTGGTCGCCGAGGCGGAATGTCCCACTTTTCGGCCATTGTTCAATATTGTAGGACTGCCCATTGCAGCCTACGATTCTAATTTGCTCACCCCGCCGCAGAATTTTTTGAGTGAGGCTATCTGGTCCACTTTCGTAGAGATACGCCTGTTTTTTGGTCGTCAATGAGCTTGGTAGCGTATCGAGAAAGGTCTGCCGTTGGATGATAAAGGCATTTGTCCTGACGTGAGCGTTGGGGTACAGCGGAATGGCGTGCAAGTAATCGAACAGACCGCCTGGTCTTGTTTCGCGCGCCCAAAATGCTTCAAATTCATCGTTTTGTACGCCGTGATTCTGCGGCTGAGGGCTTCGCGCGGAGTATGCCACGGCGGCGGCGACCAGTTGGTCGACAAATCGCCTAGGTAATAGCTTTCGCACGGTCCGCGACAGGTGCCGCATTGCGCCAGGCGACGGCAGAAACTGGCTATTAAACAGACCTCTGTTGTATTGCTTCATGCTGCTGTGCAGGCTTTCGTAAGATCCTGTAGCCCCCGCTAAGCCGGTCCCAATATCTGAAAGTCCTGAACGAAGTTTCGCAAGCCAATCATCCGAGACAATCTCAGAAAACGTATTGAGGAATACAACGTGTTTGTGCGGCAACTGCGCGGCGGCGCTCGCGAACGCGGTGATGTCGAACCCGTCGTCAGAGACTGAGATAATGTTGGGAAATAAAGATCTCAATATTGTGTCTTGCGACGTATTCTCGTCCGAGAAGCCTTTTCGAATGGCGACGCGATCGTGAACGATTCCGGCTTGGTGTCGATTGTAGGATTCGATAAAATTCGCGACCGGTTTGGGTCCCTCCGCAAAACGCGCCAGATAGATGACAGCGAGATTGCTGGTATATGCTGAAGCAAAATCAGCCATGCAGTCTTTCTCCCGCAAACGGGACTAAAGTAAGTTTCGCGGAGGAAGTGAGAATTCCATCCGGCGAAATGGAGGGTGTACTCGCGCTACTCTAGGCCGTTTCGCTTTGCCTAGCGTAAGCGGCGAGTATATCTTCAACCGGGCCCTCAGATCTGATCTGGCCTTGGTCCATCCATAGCGCCTTGTTGCAGAACTGTCGGCAAGTTTCGAGGCTATGCGATGCCAACACCAGGATGCTGGCTTTAGCAACAAAACTCTCAATGCGATTTCTGGCCTTAGAGATGAAGCTGGCGTCGCCGGCCATGATCCATTCGTCCATCAATAATATTTCCGGTGCAAAGCAGGTGGCTACCGCAAATGTCAGGCGTGTCATCATGCCCGAGGAATAGGTGCGGACAGGAATATCGAGATAGTCGCCGAGTTCGGTGAAGTCGATAATATCTTGCATTTGTGCTTCGATTTCCTGAGGGGTCATACCGAGGATCAATCCGCGCATCCTGATGTTTTCGTAACCGCTGATCTCGCTGTCGATGCCAAGACCAATATCGAACATCGGTGAGATCCGTCCGCGACTCTTCACCGTGCCGAAAACGGGTTCATATATGCCCGCCATGACCCGGAGAAGTGTGGTTTTTCCTGCGCCGTTGGATCCGATCAATGCAACACGATCGCCCGCGCGAATTTGCGTTGTGACGCCTCGTAGAGCTTCAACAACGATCCGATGATTGGCATCGCTCGCGAGATGACCTCCGGAGCCGCGGAACAACAGGCTCTTCTTTAACGAGCGCGATCCTCCATGATAGATCGGAAAAGAAACACTGACCCTTTCTAAGGTCAATTCAACTTGGTCCGCTTCGATAGTCATCGATATCAAATCCAGTATGCAATGCGGGAGCGGTAACGTGTGAAGACGAGCCCGGCAAGACCAAGGTTTAGCGCCGTGATCAGAATTACCGCTAGATAGTTCTGGACACTGGGGACATGTCCAAGTAGCGGGCCCCGAACGATCTCCAACAAATGGTAGAACGGATTGAGGTCAGCGATATATCTTCGACTCGATAGCAATTCAGGCTTCCATATAATCGGCGTGACAAAAAAAATGATCTGAACGACGGAGCCGATAAACTGGGGAATGTCGCGGTATCGCGCCGAGACTATGCCGACGTAGACAGTTACCAGGGCGCCATTGAGGATTACTAGCAGGATCGCCGGGATAGCCAGCAGTCCTGCCGCGCCCGGCCAGATTCTGAAATAGATCAAAACTCCGAAATAGATCACGAAGTTATGGGCGAAGATGATCAACTTGCTCCAGGCCGATCTATAGACATAGACCGAGTAGGGTAGCCGGATTTGCTTGATGTAAGATTCGGAGGTCGTGAAGATTGTGCCACCTTCGGTCATGAAGCTGGAGGCTAGATTCCAAAACAGTAGTCCGACGCAGAGATAGGGCAAGAAGTCATCGATCGGGGTCCTGAACAACTGCGCGTAAAGCACGCCCAGCGATACGACCATCACTGCCATGCTGGCCGTCAACCAAAATGGCCCGAGCATAGAGCGGCGGTAGCGCTGGCGGATGTCGTTCCAACCCATCCGGCCCCACAATCGCCAGACCAGCGCGCCAGCAACAACGTCCGCAACGGCCGCATCAACCGATCCCTGTGCATTTCCCTGAGTAATGAGCACTCGCGGCAACGGCTTGCGAAGCATGGCTTGTTGGGTTGCTGACATCTTTGTCTTCCAGTTCGTATGATTTCCGCCGCGGGGCTTTCTTGCATCATCATGTCAACCGCTAATACTTCGAAGCTCTTACCAGAGAGGCAAGCTTTACACGAATATTATCGGCGCCTGATACTGCCGGCTCGAAACGTTCGGTGTCTCCGCGCACGGGTTTTCTTGGAAAGTTGGGTTTTCATCGTGGTTGCGGTCTTTCGCGTCTATTTGCCAAACGCAATCGATCCTGTCACGTGCTGCATAATAGGAGTTTGACCCGAACGGCTCGCATTTCCAAATGCCGGGACGGGCCAATCCAGAAGTTCTGTGGTCAAATTACGTTAATAATATCAAGTACTTAAATGGTTGGCGAAGGTCGCAGGGCTCGCCGTTCACACGTGGAACACGCGAATGCGACTCGGTCTTCCTAAGCCATCACGAAAGGTGACCAGACCCAAGGCTCGACGGCACAAGCGCGGAGCTGCAAGCCCCTTAGTCGTGGAAGCCTCGACTGGCTAATGAGCTATTGGCTATTGGCACCGGCTCCTTCTCAGAGCAACAATCTCTAAAAATGCTGAAACCCTGGATGCAATTGTTTTGAAGGTCATTGTGTGGTTTTGTCTATAGGTACCACCAAAGAGTGCCGTACTCGTCTGGAGCGTGTGGTCTAATTTGTCTGGAACGTGATGCTTCGCAGAACCAATGTATTTAGGCTAGCCAGATCGATTCGAGGTATCAAACGGGTCGTCCTCGGTCAAACAATACCAGCGGCGATTGCGCAATCGTTTAAGTCTGACAAGGAAATTATTATCCAGTCTCGACTTTTCAATAAAGATTGGTATTTGCTCCGTTATGGCGACGTCGCGGCGTCGCGAGCAGATCCACTAGATCACTATATCAGAGACGGCGTGAGGGAAGGGCGCTACCCCAATCCGCTATTCGACGGTAACTGGTATCTGGAGCGCTACCCTGATGTTGCTGCTGCCAGAATGAATCCTCTCGTTCACTATGCGCAATATGGCTGTCGAGAGGGAAGAGATCCTCACCCTGGTTTCTCGACGCTGTATTATCTCGACAAAAATCCGGACGTCGCGGACAGCGGCTTAAACGCGCTTGCACATTACTTGCTTGTCGGTTCGGCCGCCGGCCGACGCGCGTTTGATCCTAACGCACGCTATCGCAGGCAGGTGTTGAAGGAGCAGCAGCAACTGGCCGTCGAAATGCCTCACCTTCTTCAACATGTAAACGTCATGCTCTACAAGCCGATTTTTCACGTTTTTATTTGCGGAAACGATGCTGGCGAACGAGCCGATACACGGGCGTCTGTCGAGCGGCAGATCTACGAAGACTTCATAATTTACGAATTCGATTGGCTCGCAACCAAACGCCCGGAGATCAAGGCCGATGATCAGAGCTACCTTGTTTTTTTGCGCTCAAGCGACCTGCTGGGCGAGCGCGCGCTGTATGAATTTGCGAATGCAATAAACGCCAACCCGGCAATTGAAATCGCCTATGCGGACGAGGATCGTCTAGAAGACGGGGGCGCGCGATCGACGCCGTTCTATAAGCCGGATTGGAGCCCGGATACGCTTGAGAGCTTAAACTATTTTGGTTCTGCTGCGAGCTTCAGAGCGGATTTGGCAACCTCGGTATGGGCCGATGCGCGAAGCTATTTCGATTTTGTGCTACGCGCGACCGAGCTTGCTTCTCAGATCGAGCACATTCGCGCCGTTATCTGCCACCGTAGACACGGCGCCGCCGATCCGATTTTGCCCGAGGAAAGCGAGGCTGATGTTAGCGCCCTGCTGGGGAGGTTGGAGCGAACCGGTAGGGTGGGGACCGTTGCGCCGACCATTAAGAGCTATGCCTGCTACGACGTGACGGTGAAGTCCCCGGCCCCTCGCATTTCTGTGATCATCCCGACGGCTGGCCAGGTCGTCGATCTTGATGGTCACCGCGTTGATCTGATTCTTAACTGCCTAGATTCGATTGAGCGAATATCCACTTACAAAAATCTCGAGTTTGTAGTCGTCGACAATGGCGACCTTGGCGATAAACGGTTAAAGGACCTCCAGGCGCGGGGATGTCAAATAGTCACATTTGGTGAGACGAAATTCAACGTCTCCAAAAAGCTAAATCTCGGGGCTTCGAATGCCAAAGGTGAACTGCTTCTGCTGCTAAATGACGACATCCAGCCTCGTACGACTGACTGGATCGAGCGGCTTCTAGAACATTTTGAAAAGCCCGGCGTCGGCGTGGTCGGTGCCAAGCTGCTTTATCCCGATTTAACCTTGCAGCACGCGGGCGTTGCCACCAATAAGGGAAATCCAGAGCATATCCGGCGCATGTACCCTCACAATGATCGCGGGTATTTTTTTAGTACCTGCAGCGCTAGGGATTATTCAGCGGTGACCGGAGCTTGTATGATGGTGCGCGCCGAGGTTTATCGCCGGCTCGGCGGATATAACGAAGCGTTGGCGATCAGTTACAATGATGTTGATTTCTGCTTCAAGATCAGAGAGGCCGGCCTGACGGTAGTATATGCGCCACGAGCCCAACTGATTCACTTCGAATCACAATCCCGAAAGCCCATTCTTGATCTCGCTGAGAGCGAATACTTTCACACGAGGTGGGCGAGCATGTTGACCAGCGATCCGTACTATAACGAAGAAAATTTGGAGATTTTACCCGGCAGCTTCGAAGTAGATCACAATCCCAGGTGGCTGTAGTGCTATTGAACAATTTATCTACCAGCACTGATCCGATAGCTCTAGTTTATCTGGCTAGGGGGGCTGAAGCGGATCATCTCAGTCGATTCGCATTCTTCCTGCGATCTTACCAGAGGTTTTCGGCCGGTGCCGAACATTCGCTGTTTGTTATCTATAAAGGATTCAATAGCGAAGAGCAGCTTCGCGCCGCCCATGCGCTTTTTTCGGTCTGCAATGCGATTTCAATCCACACGACTGATGCGGCGTTTGATATTGGCGCATACGCCGAATCACTCCGGCAGCTTCGACATCGCAGAGTTTGTTTTCTTAATACTAACAGCGAGATTCTCTGCGATGGGTGGCTCGGGAAGCTGGCGATAAATCTTAATCAGCCGCGTGTCGGCATCGTCTCGGCCACTGGCTCATTCGAGAGCCTGGAGCTGCTGGATCCGCGCTTTCCGCGCTTTCCGAACGTTCACTTACGATCCAATGCATTCATGATGCGCCGTGAGCACGCAACGGAAATCCTTCAATCCTTTGACATTGCAGACAAGAAGGATGCATTCTTTGCCGAGAGCGGTCCTGAGGGTATTACGCGACGGATCTTTGCAATCGGCATGACGGCGCTGGTGGTGGGTCGCAATGGTCGGGGCTATGATCCGGCGTCATGGCCCATCAGCCAGACATTTCGGCAGGGCAGGCAAAGCAATCTGCTTGTCCACGACAACGTGACCAGATCCTTCGAGAAAATGACATGGTCGGAGAAAAAGACGATGGCCCAACGTAGTTGGGGCGAGTATCTGCAAAAAGATACTATGATGGTTTTGCCCGCTGAATGACAATACGTGCATTGTCTAATATGGACAGATTCACGGATTCACGGCGACCGACGAAACAAATTCGTTACTCGTCGCAGAACGGAGGTCGCTCGCCAGGATCGCGAATTCAACAGAGCGTTGATGTCAGATCTGGCTCTCGCAAGACTGGCGAGAGCGGTACGCAGCGCTTCTTCGAGAGCTTTATTGCGTGTGCTTTGAGCATCGGCGTCTGCGCGCGCAGCAGCAAGCTGGACGAGTGTGCGTCTTTGGTCGTTTTCCAGCGCCGCAACTCGGGTCCGCTGCTCTTCGAGTTCTGCCGCGCTCTCCTTCGATTTGGCAGCCTCCGTCTCGAGCAGCCGAAAGTTCTTGCGAAGCGCCTCGATCTCGCGCTGCGATTGCGCAAGTTTATCCTTGAGTGCCAAATCGATAGAGCGCGCCGTCGTTTCGCCCAGAAGCCAGGGCTCGATTAGTTCGGTTGGCGCGGTTGCTATAAAGCTCGCAGGATCGTTGACATTCGCTTGTTGTCCGCTCAAGAGGTGACGATAAGGCCTTTTCTTCTCTCTACTCAGTTTTTCGATAACGACGATCGAGTCATAAAAGGTAACACGCGCCAGTTCCCGACCCAGCTTTTGAATCTCGATACTCTCTTCGGTGGAGAGACAATTGTCCGCCGCGATATGGTCGACGTTGAGAGCATCGACGATGTTCTTAAAATATTCGATTGAAGATGAGCGCAAGCGCAGGCCGCCCTCGTGGGAGCTCCAGTAACTGGCGTGAAGATCTTCTACGATAAATTTCCCGCTCGGGGCTAGCCTTGGAAAAAGGCTTTTGAACGCGGAAATGATGTCGCTTGAAGTATGTGACCCATCGTCAATGATAATATCAAACGGGAGAGACCCGATCAATTTTTCCACTTTTTCGGTGTCATTAATATCCGCGACGAAAGCCTGGATGTTCCCTACGAAGCTCAAGTTTTGAACAGCCGGATCGATGTCGATTCCTATGATAGTGGAGCGTGGTGGGAGATATTTCGCCCAAATTTCCAAAGAGCCGCCATTTTGGACGCCGATCTCAAGTAACCGAACGGGCTCGGCTTGCGCAATAAATCGCGCCAGTTCGCTTTCATAGATGGCAAGATATTGCTCCCATTTGTCCGAAAGCTTGCCGGCGTGTCGGAAGAATAGCGGCGCCAACTGGGTATGACTCATCGGACTCGCTCTGGCTTTTATTTATTTGCTTCTCTGCAGGTGCGATTGGGCGGGAAGCCGAAAATGGCTGGTTCCAGTGCTTCGATCCGTCTGCTTGACAACTGCAATGGGTCCTGAGATGAACTCGCTTTCATTCGACAAAAGATTTCTGCCGCTGCTTTCTGTCTCTGGATTAGCAGCCAATTTAAGGCATCGAACGAGGTTCGTTCTTTGTTCTTGTGGGGGACTGGGATCCCAATTTCTTTGAACGTCGGAACAGGCAATGAAAGCTGTCATACTTGCTGGGGGATTAGGAACCCGTTTATCTGAGGAGACCGAGGCCAAGCCCAAGCCGCTCGTCGAAATAGGCGGTCGCCCGATTATTTGGCACATCATGAAGATATTCTCGGCTTACGGCGTGAACGAGTTTGTTATCTGCCTTGGCTACAAGGGCTATTTGATAAAGGAGTTCTTTGTCAATTACGGCCTTCATCTGAGCGATGTTACGGTAGACGTTTCGACCGGAGCTGTCGAAGTTCATCGCAGGCGCGCCGAGGATTGGAAGGTGGCTCTCATTGAGACCGGACTAAATACGATGACCGGCGGGCGTCTCAGGCGGGTCCGAGAATATCTCGGCGACGACGATTTTTTCCTAACATACGGTGATGGCGTGGCCGACATCGACGTCAACAAGCTGCTGGAATTCCACAAGTCGCAGAAGCGGCTCGCCACGGTTACCGCCGTCGTACCGCCGGGGCGCTTCGGTGCACTAGCGCTGTCGGATCATGCTGTTACCAGTTTTATCGAAAAGCCCGCCGGGGACGGTGCCAACATTAATGGCGGTTTCTTTGTCCTCTCACCAAAGGTTATCGACTACATTGAGGGTGACGAGACCGTTTGGGAGCGCGAACCTATGGAGCGCTTGGCGCACGAGGGGCAATTGTCGGCTTTCCCGCACCGCGGTTTTTGGCAGGCGATGGATACCTTGCGAGACAAGCACCAGCTTGAGGCGGCTTGGAGTGGTGGAAGCCCGCCCTGGAGAGTGTGGTGACCGCCCATCGAGATTTCTGGTCGGGGCGTTCAGTATTGATCACGGGGAACACCGGGTTTAAGGGAACTTGGCTATCTCACTGGTTGATGCATCTAGGAGCTGAGGTGACAGGGCTTTCTTTGCCGTCGGATACTGATCCGAGTCTGACGGCGCAAAAGACATCCGATGGCCGAGCCAATACATATTTCAGCGACATCAGGGAGTTTGGTGCTGTCCGCGCCTGCGTCGAGTCGGTGCGGCCCAATGTGGTGTTTCACATGGCGGCCCAGTCACTGGTGCGGCCGTCTTACACCGATCCAGTGGGCACGTATGCGACCAACGTCATGGGGACGGTGCACGTCTTAGAGGCAATCAGGCAAGTTGGGGCGACCGAGGCAGCCGTCGTTGTCACCAGTGACAAATGCTACGAAAATCGCGAGTGGCATTGGGCCTACCGTGAAGATGAGGCGATGGGGGGATACGACCCCTACAGCAGCTCAAAAGGTTGTTCAGAACTGGTCGCCAGCGCGTACCGTCGCTCGTTTTTTACCCCATCCCATGGAGGCGCGCGTCCTTGTTTTGTCGCCAGCGCTCGGGCGGGGAACGTCATTGGCGGCGGCGATTGGTCAACCGACAGACTCATACCCGATATGATCCGCTCGCTGTCGGAAGGTGTTTCGGTAGAAATTCGTAGTCCGCATTCCGTTCGTCCTTGGCAGCATGTTCTGGAGCCATTGAACGGTTACATCTGCCTCGCGGAGGGCCTCTTGTCCAAACAAGGAGAGACTTATGCGGAAGGCTGGAATTTCGGACCAGCGGACGAAGACTGTAAGCCGGTCTCGTATCTCGTCAAGTATATGGCAAAGGCTTGGGGCGAAAGTGCCGCGTGGCACCTTGCTGCGACGCCTCAGCCCCATGAGGCGAACTTCCTCAAGGTCGATTCCTCGAAATCTCGGGCGCGACTTAACTGGAATCGCCGCATGTCACTCGACCGGGCACTCGAGTGGACAGTTGATTGGTACCGCAGGCAGCGTAGTGGCGAAAAGCCGGTCCGCCTAACCATCGAACAGATTGAACGATATGAGCAGCTCGGAGTGTCAGCGTGAGAACAGGTAACTGCCGTGCTTGCGGCACCTTATTGCAGCATACATTCATTGATCTGGGTCTCTCGCCGCTTGCGAACTCTTATGTTCCGGCCGAGCGCATGCAAAGTGGGGAGATGTTCTTCCCCTTGCACGCCTATGTCTGCGAGAAATGCTTCCTGGTACAGCTGGAAGAGTTTGAATCGCCTGAACATATTTTTTCCGAGTACGCTTATTTCTCATCTTATTCGAAGAGTTGGCTTCGTCATGCCGAGCAATACGCGAGCGCGATGCGGAAGCGCTTTAGCCTGACCGCTGCAAGCAAGGTGGTCGAGATCGCGAGCAATGACGGCTATCTGCTGCAGTATTTCGTCGAACACGGGATTCCCGTGCTTGGTATCGAGCCTGCCGCGAATGTAGCCAAGGTGGCGATCGAGCGTGGCGTTCCGACCGAGGTGTTGTTCTTTGGCGAGGGGATCGCAAAGCGGATGTGCGCTGCGGGTCATGCCGCGGATCTGATGGCCGCCAACAACGTTCTGGCGCATGTCCCGGACATTCTGGATTTTATCGCCGGCTTTCGCGTTCTGCTTAAGCCTGAAGGCCTTGCAACGCTGGAATTCCCACATCTGCTTCGGATGATCGAGCGTTCCCAGTTCGACACGATCTACCACGAGCATTTCTCCTACCTCTCGCTCGGCGCGGTCGATTTTGTGCTCCGGCAGAACGGCCTTCGTGCTTTTGACATTGAAGAGGTGTCCACCCATGGCGGTTCGCTGCGCGTGTTCGTCTGCCATGACGCCTCCGGACACGAAGTGACGCCGGCCGTGCTCCGAGTGCTCAACGAAGAAAAGGCGGCCGGATTGACCAGCCTCACTGGTTACAAGGACTTTGCCAAGAAGGCGATTGATATCAAATGCGCGGCGCTACAATTTCTCATTGACGCTCACCGCCAAGGCAAGAAGGTCGCCGGATACGGCGCGGCTGCCAAGGGTAATACTTTCCTGAATTTTTGTGGTATTGGGCCCGAACTTTTGATCAGCGTCGCGGATCGAAGCCCTCATAAGCAGAATACACTGCTGCCTGGCAGCCGCATTCCCGTTGTCTCGCCCGAAGCTCTATTGGCGAGCAAGCCAGACTATGTTTTGATTCTGCCTTGGAATCTGAAGGAAGAGATCGCCTCGGAGCTGGCAGATCTGCGAGGGTGGGGAGGGCGCTTTGTGGCTGCGATTCCGGAACTAGAGGTGTTTTGAGGAGTCCGGTGCATTGCGGTTCAACGAACTTAGCCTGCGGGGCGCATTCCTGGTCGATATAGAGCCGCGGGCAGATGGACGCGGGTTTTTCGCGCGCACATTTTGCGAAGATGAGTTCTTAGCGGCCGGGCTAGTGAATCACTTCCCGCAGGCGAGCGTATCCTACAATGCGCGACGTGGGACCGTGCGTGGCATGCATTTTCAGGCAGCGCCGTATGAAGAGACAAAACTCGTGCGTTGTCTGGCAGGGGCGGTGTACGATGTTATTGTCGACCTCAGACCGACGTCGCCGACCTACCTTCGTTCGGTGGGGGTCGAACTCACCGCAAAGAACCGATCGGCGCTTTATATTCCCAAGGGGTTTGCTCATGGCTTCCAGTCGCTGATGAACGATAGTGAGCTGCTCTACATGATCGATGTCAGCTACGTTGCGAGCGCCGCGCGCGGCGTTCGCTGGAACGACCCCTCGATCCATGTCGAATGGCCAGAGGCGATCGCCGTGATTGCGGACAAGGATAGCGCCTTCCCGGATCTTTTGCCATGATAAGGCGTGTGCTTGTCACAGGCGCAACGGGTTTCATTGGGCGCCTGACGCTCGCGCCGCTGCGTGAACTCGGATTTGATGTTCACGTCGTAGGCCGCCGGCCCCCGGATGACCAGGCCATTACCTTTCACGCGGCGGATTTATTCGACCCAGCCGAGGTGGTGAGGGTGACACGTGCGGCCAACCCGAGCCATTTGCTGCATCTTGCGTGGGATACCGAGCCCGGACGTTTCTGGAATTCGCCGCTCAATCTCGATTGGGTCGGCTCCAGCCTAGCCATTGTCCGAGCATTCGCCGAGGCCGGAGGCACGCGCGCCGTACTGGCCGGCACTTGCGCCGAGTATCGTTGGGGCGGTGACGGGCCTTTGGATGAGGATCGTTCGGAGATTGGCCCGGGTACCCTCTACGGAGTGTCCAAGGATGCTTTGCGCCGTATCGTGTTCTCTTATGCAGAGACCGCCGGCTTGTCGGTTGCCTGGGGGAGGATTTTCTTTCTCTACGGCCCAAACGAAAAGTCGGGGCGGTTGGTCAGCGACGCAATTCAGTCGCTTCGAAGCGGCAAAGTGTTCGAAACGACTGATGGAAATCAGCTACGTGACTTTATGCACGTGGAGGACGTAGCTGGCGCTTTTGTCGCGCTGCTAGCGAGTGATGTCCGCGGCGCGGTAAACATCGGGTCGGGCGAAGCGATCTCGATTCGATCGATCCTGGAAATTATCGCCAGCGAGACCGGCGGCCAGCAGATGCTGCGTTTAGGAGCGCGGCCGCGGCCCGCCAACGATCCCGCCATCGTTGAGGCTGCCGCCCGTCGGCTGCACGCGGAAGTCGGATTCTTGTCACGTTATTCTCTGGTCGACGGTCTCAAGCAGACGGTTGACTGGTCGATTCGATCATAGCGAAGCAATATCGCCGCTTCGGCGACCCCCGCCTTCTTGCGATCTAGCGGCCGCCCAGTGCGTGGAACAGCTCCGGCAACGTGGCAAATTCGGCCGTCCAGAGAGATTTGGCCCAAAGCGCATCGGCCGATGAGGCTGCCATGTCCACGCCCTTGCTAATCTCCTTGATTTTAGCGATGACATTTTCGTCCCCGGATTTGGCTTGAACGCTGAGCGAAATCAACATTTCAGCCCAGCGCTTTTCGGCATCGGTCAGAAGCGGCCAAAGATTGGCGCGGAACTGTTCGGATTCGCCCTTGCCAGACAGCAGCCCTTTTTCCTCTCCCAATCCGAAGAAGATCTGCAGCTGTCTGTAGCGATCAACGCGAAGCGAGGTGTCAATTTGTCCGTCCAGCGCCTTCACAACATGCTCCATCGTGATAATGTAATTTGTGTTGTAGTCAGATCCCGGGAGCAAATACGCCTTCGCCTTCGCGTAAAATTCGTCATTTGACAGCGTGGTATTCAGCAAGGACGCGCCGCGTTCCGGCATCTTGTTGAAGAGAGTGAAGCCAAATGATTTGCGGGACACACCAGCCACAGTAAGGGCCCGCGGCACGGCGACGATCGATCGTGCCTCCACCATCGCAACATTGGCGATATAGTAGTCAGGGAACGGAGAGTGGAATACTTTGCCTTTGCGGCGGATTTTTTGAAGGAAGCTTCGCTCAAAAAACTGCGCCTGCATGTTGAATGCGAAACATCGCCGGAGTTCCAAGGAGCCTCTCACCGCCAGTTTCGCGGTGCGCCGGTTGAGAACGAACTCTTCTTCCCGTTCCGAGAAAAAGAAACCCATTCGTAGATCAACAACAGTCCCGGACGGCTCCCACGGCGCGACGCCGGGATGGAAAAACTGATACAGGGAGGAGTAGATTAGATCCGGGGTGTCGTATTTCTTGACCAGCGCGACAAGCCTATCGAGTGCACAGGGCACGAGGCCATCGTCGTCGCCGATCAAGAGAATATAATCTCCCTGCGCCAAATCGATGGCCTTATTCCAGCTGTCTGTTACCGGAAGGAAGTCGTCAGATCGACCGTACCTGACGCGCGCATCCTTCAGCGACCGGATGTGCTCGAACAGCGGCTCTTCCGATGCATTGTCAAAGACGATGCATTCCCAGTGAGGGTACGACTGACCGAGAACCGTTACCAGTGCTTCTTTGACAAGCGACAGCCTGTTGTGCGTGGGGATGACGATTGAAACAAAAATCTGCTTTGATAGCTTGTCGATACTCTCCCTCGCTGGTTGCGATAAGCGCAAATCGCCTTTTTGGAACAAGAAGCCAAGGTCTTCGAAAACTTTCGGAACGTTACCCACGTAGCGTCCCCAGGTCAAAACCCTCAGAAATTCGCGCTCGCTGGCAGGTGCATTGTCGACGTCGCGAACGCGATTGTCCCTAACCATGATGTTGCTTTGGTCGCCGAGCCGGAATGTGCCACTCTCAATCCAGCGGTCCACTTCAAACGTGTCGCCGTCGGCGCCAACCAGGATGCTCTTGAGACCTCTTTGTTCCAAACGCGCATAGAGTCCTTGAGGTCCACTCTCGAATTGAAGGCATGCGAGTTTGGTATCATCGAGTTCAAACTTGAGATCGATCAGTAGCTGACGCCTCATCAAAAATGCGTTCGTGCGCATATGGGGGTTGGGAAACCGCCTGAAATCACCGAGCGAAGAGAGCGGGCCTCCGGGGCCTGTCACGTTGCTCCAGTGCTTGGCGTAGCGAATTGCGACGTCGTAGTCTCTGGTGTCGCTTAGCACCAAACCGGCCCCGCTATGGGTATCAAGGGCTTCATCGCGTTGAGCCATCCACTGCGGAGCATGGGCCAGCAGCGCCGGCGCCATAATTTCCGCCAAATCCTCGCGATAGGAGATAGAATTTGTGCTTGTCAGCCAAATCGCTTTGGAGCTGATCTCGATCGAATCCGAGATGCTCTCATAAGACGCGGTGGCGCCGGTGACGCCCACGTCTTCGCTGGCAAATGGAGCGCGAAGCTTTTTCAGCCAGTCGTCTACCGTTATCTCCGAGTGGGTATTCAGAAAGCAAACAAATTCATGCTTCAGAACCGACGTAGCTTTGAGATAGGCTTGTATGTCGTACGCGGAATCGTCGATGTCGATGTATTGAGCGTCGACCCCCTCGAGCATGAGGTCTAGGGCGAGCTTTGCACCGCGCTTTCGCATGCCGCCTTTTCTCAGCACGATTAGATCATGCTTGATACCGGAATCGAAACGACGATAGGACTGCGTGAAGAGCTCGAGGTCAGCAGTCGATCCATCCGCGGAACGCGCCAGAAACACAACGGCGGTGTCGCTTCTAACTTCCGGTCCCTTCGTTAGCCGACCTTCGCGTCGACCGTTGGTGATAAAATGCGAGAGTGGATTTGCACCGCCGATATCCGGGTTCATCTTAATATAAAAAGCAGTGTCGAACTTGGGACTTGGATCCAGCCCCATGGCAGCGCCAAACGCGACGAAATGGGTTAACGGATTGGCATTTGCCGGCAGCACGTCTGAATAGCGGCCGATGTACCAGTCGCTGTCAAAATAGGGATTCGGATCGGTACCCTCATATGCCCCGGTCGAGAGGTAGTGCATCAGGGGGTTTTGACCGCTGGCTTTAACGTGAGGATTCTCTGCTAGGTACCACTTCGCGTCAAATAGCGGATGCGGACTTATCCCCAGCGCACCGCCGGTTTCGAAGAAGTGCTGAAGCGCATTGGGGCCCGCCTCAAGCGGGTCTGAAATTTGACCCAAATACCATTTCGTGTCGAAGAGGGGATGAGGGTCGCGTCGCTCGAAAACGCCGTAATCCCTATAGTGCGCTAGCGGATCGATTTTTGCCGCAGCGACGTCAGCATAGCGCGTGAGGTACCATTTTGCGTCAAATAGAGCGTAGTATATTTTAGCGGGAGAACGAACGTTTCTGCCTCGATATATCAAGACAAGCTTTTTGAGCGAATTTCTTATCACGTTGGACTCTTCTTCGTTGACTCAGTAGATTCACGGTAAGGTCTGCTCAAAAAAAGCAAATAGCGTCGTGGAGCATAGGATAAAGAGGTTCCTGCCTGCAAAGACGCCCAAGCACTCGAATTCGGGATCGAGTTAAGTTGCGCTCGGGTATTGCAGCGCTGTATCAATCCTTACCGGGGC